>Ga0208080_1001621_pt1 | contig 10917 bp, 10 predicted proteins | sample NGESurdeep092012_3_FD_184476 | JGI IMG/M metagenome (GOLD analysis project Ga0208080, IMG submission 184476) | Arctic peat soil microbial communities from Barrow, Alaska - NGEE Surface sample 210-3 deep-092012 (SPAdes) | ecosystem: Environmental > Terrestrial > Soil > Wetlands > Peat ...
TACCGGAAGGGTAACCTTCTGGGGGGCTGAGCCGGGGGTAGCACCATTGACGGAAAAGGGTTGTTGACCGAGGACGGTGTCGCCGTCGATATAGAAAATTGAGTAGGATGCCTTCGTGGCGAGCAGAGGAACCTGCCACACGATGTCGCCACGATAGGTTTGGTCATAGTCGGGTTTCACAACGAGAAGCAGCCGGATTTCCTTCTGTCCGTTGATCTTGCCGATGAGGATGGCAGTGGGCAACTGCTGGGCTTCCAGCGCCACGACGCTTCTGAACGGCAGGATGATCATCACGGCGCCGAGAACGAATAGAGCGACGGCCGAGGTGAAGTTCGCCTTGATCTTTCCCCACTCCAACGCGTTGGGAGCGCCGGAGTCGCTGAGGACCGCTTTGCCCTTGATGACGAAAACGACCGAGGCCAGGATGACGAGGAATCCGGCGGCGACGCATAGGTATCCAAGGGTCGCGCCCGTAGATTGAAGCAGAAAAGCGAACATAGGCAGCCTACCTTTCCGGCCGGACCGCATCAGTCTCAGTGAACGGGAATCCCAGGAAGACTTCACGGTTCCAAATTAGTATAGTCCCATCCGCCGTCTTTTGATCCCGCGAAGTGCATTTTTTCGCTGGGCGCCCGCCTAAAAGCTGTATCCCACGCTGAACATGGGGGTGAACTGGTGGAGCATTCCTTGGCGCGTGGCGCCAGAGGCCGGGGAAAACAAACGGTCCGGGAACACGGTAATGCAGTCGCGGAAATCGCCGCTCACTACCACACGATCCGCGATCCGCAGCTTGACCCCGGCGCCAAGATCGAAGAGCGGCTTCCACTGGCTCTGGCTGGTCAGCGACGCGATTCTGGGCACCGGCTGCGGATTGGGCACGTTCCCGGTGGTGTCGTAGTATTTGGCGCCGACGCCGCCCGCCACGAACGGGCGGATGCGCTCCGTACGCGGCTTCAAATGGAACAGAGCGTCGTAAAGGATGGCGTGCGACTGCGCCTTCACGCCGCCTGCGGCCGGCCCCGAACTGAGAAACGTGTCGCCACCGTGGTAGACATAGCGGAACTCGCCCGAGAAATGGTCGAACAGGTCTTCGGTCACCACGCCGGTGACAATGGCATGATTGCGGATTCCGGCGTCGGCCGAGCCAGCGGATGAGGTGATGGCGCCATTGCGGTAAGCGCCGTATCCCAGACCGCCACCGATTACCCAGTTCTGCGCCAGGCAGGCGCCTGCCGTGAGCAGTCCGGCAAGAAAGAGTTTCAGAGCCACCCTTGAAGTAGACAACACTCGCCGAGCCCGGCGCAACGTCGCCCCGCGGGCGGAAGACGCGTCAGGAGGGCTCGGGATGCACCGTGACATCGGCATGCGGGACGATCTGCTGGATCACGCCTTCGATGGTTTCGGTGAGCGCGTGCGCCTCGAAGAGCGTCTGCCGGCCATCTACCAGCACGTGCAGGTCGATGAACAGCGCGGGGCCGGAGTAGCGCGCGCGAATGTTGTGGCAGTCTTGCACACCGGGAACCGCCGACACCGCGGCCAGGATGCGTTCTTCCATGCCGGCGGGGGCCGAATCCACCAGCGCATCGATCGTGCGCCTGCCCAGTTGCCAGCATACCCAGATCACCAGGGCCGAAACGCCCAGCGCGGCCACCGCATCGGCTTCGCGCAGCCAGTCGAGCGACGGCGCCGATTCGCCCAGCTTGACGCACGCCAGACCCACGATCACCACCGACGAACTCCACACGTCGGTCTTAAAGTGCAGCGCGTCGGCCTCCAGCGCCTGGCTGTTGTACTTCTTGGCGGTGCGCGAAAGCATGCGGGAGCGCGAGACATCGATCGCGATGGAAGTGGCCATCACGGCGAAACTCCAGAAGGTCACCTCCACCTCCACCTTGTGGAAGAAAAGGCGGTGTGTGGCCTCCCAGATGATCCAGCCGCAGGTGATGAACAGCAGCAGGGTTTCGATGAGCGCGGAGAGATTTTCGACTTTGCCGTGACCGTAGAGATGCGTGCGGTCGGCCGGCTTGCCGGAGATGCGCACCGCGATGTACGTCATCAGGGCGGCCACCAGATCCAGCGCGGAATGCGCCGCCTCGGCCAGGATGCCGAGACTGCCGGTCAGCAGGCCCACGATGGTTTTCATCGCGGTGAGCCCAATCGCAGCCAGCAGCGAACTTAACGCGGCGGAGCGTTTCTCGGTATCCTCTGTAGTGAGCTTCAGAGACACTACTCCGAATCTAACACGGCGGGGTAGTCTTCACCGTAGAGTCCGATGACTTTGAGGCGGAGGAAGAATGCCCCCACGAATGGGGGCATGGCAGCCTGGGAAGACTGCTCTACGGTGTCACGAACACGCGCGCCAGCAGTTGCTGCGCTTCGTGCTGGATGGCGCGCAGGTGGTCTTCGCCGACGAAGCTCTCCGCGTATAGCTTATACACGTCTTCTGTCCCCGAGGGACGCGCCGCGAACCATCCGCGCGCGGTGGACACTTTCAATCCGCCGAGCGCGGCGCCGTTGCCGGGCGCGGTGGTCAGCATGGATTGGATGGGGTCTCCGGCCAATTCGTGGGCGGTGACCTGGTCCGGCGAGAGCTTGGCCAGAAGGGCCTTCTGCTCCGGGGATGCCGGGGCGTCGATGCGCTGATAGACCGGCGCGCCGAATTGCTCCGTCAGGGCATGGTAAATCTCGCCCGGGTCCTTGCCGCTGCGCGCCATCATCTCCGCCGCCAGCAACCCCATGACGATGCCGTCTTTGTCGGTGGTCCACACCGTGCCGTCGCGGCGCAGGAAGCTGGCGCCGGCGCTCTCTTCGCCGCCGAAGCCGAGCGAGCCATCGAACAGTCCGTCGACGAACCACTTGAAACCGACCGGCACTTCCACCAGACGCCGGCCCAAGTGCCTCGCGACGCGATCGATCATGCTGCTGGATACCAGCGTCTTGCCGACTCCGGCATCCTGCCGCCAGCCGGGGCGATTGGCGAATAGATAGGAGATGGCGGCAGACAGGTAGTCATTGGGCTTCATCAGGCCGGCGCTGCGCGTGACGATGCCGTGGCGATCGTGGTCGGTATCGCAGGCGAACGCGAGGTCGTACTTGTCCTTGAGGGCGATCAGGCCGGCCATGGCGTAAGGGGACGAGCAATCCATGCGGATTTTGCCGTCCCAATCGACGCTCATGAAGCGGAAGGTGGGGTCGGCGCGATCGTTCTGGATGGTGAGGTGGAGGCCGTAGCGTTCGGAGATGCGCGCCCAATAGGCTATGCCGGCGCCGCCCAGCGGGTCGGCGCAGAGATTGAGGTGCGCGTCGCGGATGGCGTCCATGTCGACGACGGCGGCCAGATCGTTGACGTACGCGGAAAGGTAATCGTGGCGGTGGGTGGTAGCGGCGGCGAGTGCCGGCTGGTATGGCACGCGCCGTACTTCGCGCAGCGCGGCAGCGAGAATCTGGTTGGCGCGATCCTGAATCGGCCGGGTAGCGCTGGTATCGGCCGGACCGCCATTGGGTGGATTGTACTTAAATCCACCATCGGCAGGCGGGTTGTGAGACGGCGTGATCACGATGCCGTCGGCGAGCCCCGCGGTGCGGCCGTGGTTATACATCAGGACCGCATGGGAGAGCGCGGGCGTGGGGGTGTAGCCGAGCGCGTCATCCACCATTACGTCAACGCCGTTGGCGGCGAGCACTTCGAGCGCGCTGGCGAAGGCCGGTTCGGAGAGCGCATGGGTGTCCTTGGCGAGGAAAACCGGGCCATCGGCGCCATTGGCCGCACGGTACTCGCAGATCGCTTGCGTGATCGCCAGGATGTGGCCTTCGTTGAACGAGCCATCGAACGAGGAGCCGCGATGCCCGGAGGTACCGAAGCTCACGGGCGCATCGGGCGCGAGGCTGTAGTAGGCGGTGATCAGACGGGGGACGTCCACCAGCATGGAGGGCGGCGGGCACTTGCCGGCAAGAGGATCGAGGGCCACCACACTAAGGTACGCGCGTTGCCCCCCTTCGCGCAATCATGTTAGCTTGGAAATTAGAGAAATTGGGGACCATTTCACGCAATTCTAATCCAAAGGAGAGAAACCTCATATGCCATTAGTCTCAATGCGGCAGCTTCTCGACGAGGCAGCCAAAGGCGGGTACGGAGTTGGCGCATTCAACGTCAACGACATGGAACAAATTCAGGCAATCATGGAGGCGGGCCGGGAAACCCAGTCGCCGGTGATCGTGCAGGCGAGCCGCGGCGCGCGCGCCTACTCGCAGGACCGATTCCTGTATCACCTGATGATCGCGGCGACCGAAGTCTATCCGGAGCTGCCGATCGTACTGCACCTGGATCACGGCAACAGCGTGGCGACGTGCAAGAGCGCCATCGACATGGGCTTCACCTCTGTGATGATGGACGGCTCGCTGATGGAAGACGGCAAGACGCCGTCGAGCTTCGAGTACAACGTCGGGGTAACGCGCGAAGTGGTGGCACTGGCGCACGCCAAGGGCGTCACGGTGGAAGGCGAAATCGGCTGCCTCGGCGGGATCGAAGACGGCCACGGCGCGGGCGGCGACGGACTGAGCCATCTGACGGACCCGGATCAGGCCGTGGAATTCGTCAAGCAGACCGGACTGGACGCGCTGGCGATCGCCATCGGCACCAGCCACGGCGCATACAAATTCAGCAGCAAGCCGACCGGCGAAACGCTGAAGATGGCGCGCCTGATCGAGATCCACAACAAGCTGCCCAACGTCCACCTGGTGATGCACGGTTCTTCGAGCGTCCCCAAGGAACTGCAGGACATCATCAACCAGTACGGCGGCAAGCTGAAGCCCACCTGGGGCGTGCCGGTGGAAGAGATCCAGCTCGGCATCAAGAACGGCGTGCGCAAGATCAACGTCGATACCGACAACCGTCTGGCGATGACGGGCGCGATCCGCAAAGTATTCGCGGAGAAACCGGAAGAGTTCGATTTGCGCGCCTACATGAAGCCGGCGCGCGAGGCGATGAAGAAGGTGGTTGCGACGCGCATGACGCAGTTCGGACAGGCCGGCCACGCCAAGGACTACACGCCGATTCCGATGGAAGAGATGGCCGCGCGGTATCGGAAGCAAACCGTCACCGCGTAAGCCAGAAACCGCTCCCTAAGAAGCTGTGAAAAGAACACTGACACTCCGCGCTTGACAGACGAAAGCGTCTGTCCCACCTTGTGGGGCAGGCGGGGTACCCTCTGGGTCCGCCTGCCAACCGGTTTCTTTACAGCATCTGAGGGTTACTTCGCTGCTGCTACGTAGAACACAATGCGGTATCCGGTGGCCGATGGCAGGTTGTCCGCGAAGCTATTGAAGAGCAGACTCAGCGGCTGCGCGCCGGTGGCCGTGGCTTGCGGGATGCGGACGTTGATCTGCCACATTCCGGGGAAACTCGGCGACAGGCCCGAGAAAGAGACGAAGTTGTTGTCCACGCCGGGGATGCTGCGCTCTTCCGAGCCTTGCAGCAGAATCTGATCGGTATAGTCGCTACCGATCCACACGCGCGGGTTCCCCTGGGAGTAGACCAGGCCGTTGCGGGGGATATCCCCGTCGGCGGGCGGGCTCGAGACCAAGCCCTGGCCGGTCGCATAGATGGAGATATACTCGCCGACCTTGGCGGGGTTGGTGGCGCTGTTGACCGAGCCGTCCTGGTTGATCACCGCCGCCAGTTTGGCCCCGACGCCGGCCGACGTAGTGACGAAAATTGCGGGCGAGACGGTGTTCATGGAGACCGGGCTGGCCGCCAGCAACTGACCCGTCTTTACGTTAAGCACCTGCACATCCGCGGTGCCCGTAGTGGGCGCGTTCCAGGGCATCACGATATTGATCTGCGTAGGCGATACGTAGTACAGAGGCGCCGCTGTGCCGTTGACCGTCACCTGGACTCCCGCCAGCGTAGTGGGCAGAGGCAGTGGATTGGGTCCGGAGAATGCGTCCTGCGTATCCGTGCCGAATTGGATGCCGGCCGGATAGATGCTGGCGATGGTGTTGGGCGCCAGCGCCTTGTTTGCCTGGTAGCTGGCAGTGTTGACGGCGGCCAGAGCCGGGTAGTAAAAGGTCACCCGGTTGAAAGCTTCCGCCACGATGAGGTCCCCGTACTGATCCTGCGTGACCGCTATCGGACTGATGGAGGGGATGTTGACGGTGGCGGCGGGGTTTTGAACCAAATTGCCGTATTGCGGGTACTTGCGCACGGCCCCGCCTGTGTCGGTGACCCAGATTTCGCCGGTATTGGGATTGACGAAGATTCCTTGGGAGCCGCTGGCGGGAAAATAGAAGGCGGCGTGTGCGCCGGCGGGCGGCGTGAGCGGATCCGCAGCCGAAGCGAAGATCAGCACGCGGCCGTTGCCGCTGTCCACGACGTAGAGTTGGCTAGAGCTATCGGTCGAGAGGTGATGCGGGCCTGCCATTCCCGTATCCGAAGAGCTGCTTTTGGAACTGGTGAAATCCGGTTGGCCGAACACTTTGGTGGCGGCTGTGCCGTTATCCGCGGTGGAAAACGTGCCTTTGGTAAAGGGGAAGAACAGCACGCGGTTGAGCCCTTGATCGCTCACCAGCAGCCCGTTATTGCCCGCGAAGGCCAGGCCATAGGGGAAATACATGTTTCGCGCGGTGGCGTCGGTGATCGGTGGCGTGACGAAGTTGGATTTGCCCAACACTAGGTCCGCCTGTTGATTGCCCTGGTGGGAAAACGGGGTGGGGAAGCGCAACACACGGCCATTGCCCAAGTCGGCCACGTAGAGGTTACCGTTGGAATCCACCAGCAACCCGACGGGATGGCACAGGCTGGATTGCGTGGGCTGGTTGACGTCGCCGGTCGGGTAATTGCACATCGCGGTCGCCAGGTCGGGCTGTCCGATGACGATATCGGCGGCGGATCCGGGCTTCAGTGTGCGCACGTCGCGGAAGCCCAGGACACGGTGATTGTACGGGTCGGAGACGTACAGGTGGGGCGTATCTCCCGTGCTGTCCATCGCCACGGCCGCATCGGCTGAATTCGCGGTCACGCTGTGGAAAAAGAACTCCTTGCCTTCGATGAGATTGATCGAATTGGTATTGAACCGGTCCTGCCCAAGCACCCGCGACGCCGGGCCGAAGTTGCCGCTCTGCCAGGGCAGCACGGTCACGCGGTTGTTGGCGGTGTCGGCCACGTAAAGTTCGTTGTTGACCAACACCGCTGCTTGGGGGTGGGACAACGTGCCGGCCGCTGCGAGCGGGTTGCCGTCGTTGGCAATCAGGCTCTTGGTATCGGTGCTGCTGATGCCGGCGATGCCGGTGCTGTGCCCGAAAACGGCTTTTGCGGAGGGAGAAATCGTGGTGTCGGGATCCCACTTGTCGTACGGATCGAAGATCAGGATGCGCGAGTATCCGGAATCCACCACGCCCATGCCCTGCGTGCCAGGCAGAAAGAAGATCGCGGAAGGGCTGAACATCGCGATCGAGAAGATCTGCGGATCGGTCCGCGGCACCCCGGTGACGGTCGCCGGTTGAGCGCCCATCACGCGGGTAGCGGACATGCCCGTGGTAAAAGGCGGCAGGAAGACCAGCACACGGTCCTGTATGACGCCCCCGTCGGAGTCGGCGATGTACAGGCGGGGGGGGACGGCATTATCGAAGGCGATGGCTGCCGGGGTGGTTAACTGGTTGAGGGTCTGCACCCCCGCCGCGGTGGAGGGCAGATTGGGCTGCCGGGAAATAAAGTCGAGTTGGCCGATTTCCAGGTTTGCGCTGATGGTTGTGGCGAACCCACCCTTGGCGACATCGGCCGCCGCGTAGCGCAGAACCCGATTGTTTCCGGCATCCGCCAACCAGAGGTTGTGCTGGGTATCGAACGTAATGGCCGCGATGAAAACGCCGCCGGTGCCGCTATTGAGCGCGATCCCCTTTTCGGTTGGCGTAGCGGCCTGCCCCAGGGGATAGTTGACGACCCTCGAATTGAAACTCGGCTGTCCGATGCACAGATCCGGATTCAACTGATCCGGCGGTGTGGCGAACGGCTTTTTGAAACGCAGAACGCGGTTGTTGCCGCTATCGGCAACGTAGAGATCTCCCTGGTCCACCGCCAGCCCTGTCGGCGCGTTGAATCCCGTGGACAAGCTGGTTCCCGGACCCTTGGCGCCGGTGGAGTAGAAGTCGCCGGGGAGTTGCCCGATGACCAGGTCTGCCGCCTTGCCGTTGGTGAAACCAACCGCATCTTTCCATGCCAGCACGCGGTTGTTGCCGGTGTCCGCCACATAGATCCGCGGCGGCGTTACCGAAGTATCCAGCGCGATCCCCGTGGGATTGAAAAACTCGCGGCCTTCCACCAGATTGGGATTGAGGTTGGAAGGGATGGCCTCCAGTTTCGGTTGCCCGATCTCGCGCGTGGGCACCGTGTTTAGGGTGATCTGTGCGCGTCCGGTGGTAGCGCAGATCAGGGCAACAGTTACGGAGAAGAAAGTTTTAGATAGCATGGATATTCCTGCGGCGCGACGCGGAGAGCGCACATTACTCAGGATATCAAACGCAGACCGGGGTAGAGCACTTCACGGTACCGGGAGCGTACCGTAAGGCCCGCATTCGCGCGAAGGCGCGGCAAACCGTCTGATAAACTGGGGGTTGAGCCACGCTATCGCGAAGCGGCCTCGCGTATCGGCCGTCAGTTATCTGAATACCTCTCCGTTGGTCTGGGGCATGCTCCATGGGCGGCAGCGCGATCGGTTCGACCTGGAATTCCGCCTCCCGGCGGATTGCGCCGACCAGTTGGCCTCCGGCGCCGCCGATATCGGCATCGTTCCCTCTTTCGAATTGACCCGGCAGCGTCTGGAGATCATCCCCGGCGCCGGCATCGCCTGTCACGGCGCGGTGCGCAGCATCCTGCTGATTTCCTCCCGCCCGGCGGCCGAGATTCGCACCCTCGCCCTGGACTCCAGTTCGCGCACCAGCGTGGAACTCGTGCGCCTCATCCTGGAGCGCCGCTACGGCGTCGCGCCGCAATCCGTTTCCCACGCGCCGGACCTCGATCGGATGCTGCGCATCGCCGACGCGGCGCTGATCATCGGCGACCCGGCCCTGCGCATCGACCCGGCCTCCGTGCCGTGGCATGTCTACGATCTGGGGGCCGAATGGGTGCAGATGACCGGCCTGCCGATGGTCTTCGCCGTTTGGGCCGGACGCAAGGGCACGGTAACCCCGGAGTTGGCCGCGGCGTTCCAGGAAAGCTGCCGCTACGGTTTGGACCACCTGGAGGAAATTGTGGCCGCCGAATCGGCGGCGCGCGGCTTTGCGCCCGATCTCGTGCGCGAGTATTTGACCCGCCATATCGTGCATGAACTGGGCCCGCGAGACTACCAGGGGATGGAATTATTCCTGGAGTACGCGTCTCGGGGGGCAGCGGCGGGAATGAAGTTTGTCACGCCCGTTTGACCGGAGTCCGGCATTTCCCTATACTAGAGGAAAGACGATGTATATACTGCTGTTGTTTGTTCATGTAATCGTGTGCCTGTTCCTGATCATCGTGGTTTTGCTGCAAAGCGGCAAAGCGGCGGATCTGGCGGGCGCATTCGGCGGGATGGGCTCGCAGACGGCCTTCGGACCGCGCGGGTCGGCGACCCTGCTTTCCAAGGCGACGACCATATCGGCGGTGATCTTCATGGTCACCTCGCTATCGCTTTCCATTCTGGCGACCAGAAGCGCGGGCTTAGGCACCTCCGTGCTCGAAACCGGTTCCAAGACGAGCGTGCCGAAGAACGCCCCGGTCCAGGTTCCGGTCACCATCCCAGGCCAGCAGGCGCCGGCCGGGAAGACGTTGCCGCTTCAGGTGCCGCCCGCCGCTCAGCAGCAAACACCCGCTCCGGCGCCGCCTACGCCGGGGAAAAAGTAGCGCCCTGAACGCGGGGAATTGGCAGACGCACTAGCTCGAAGTGGCAGTTTAAGCTGGTTGGTTCAAATGTAGTACGGTTACGCGGATGTGGCGAAATTGGCAGACGCACAGCCTTGAGGTGGCTGCGGGGGCAACCCCGTGGAGGTTCAAGTCCTCTCATCCGCACCACTAGCTTTACCGGCGGCAATATTCGCCTGACAATCTGGAACTCCACGCTGCGCCCCGCGGGCCGGAGGGGTCCGAAGCACAACTGAACCCTTCTACAGCACCGCGGTGAGTTGGATCTCGTCTGCCAGCGGCGTTATCCACTTTTGTCTGCCGTGCCCCGGAAGCGGCTTCTCAGTGACTTGAATCACCCCGAAGCGCTCCAAAATCTGGACATCGCGGGTTACTGCGCTCCTGTCACGCTTCAGTTTCTTAGCCAGCACGCTGATCGATGTTGGCGTCTGGCTGACCTGCTTGAGCAGAAGCACTCGCTTCTCCGTTAGAACATGTAGGAGAGCCCCAACGTCTTCGAAGGCGACTACGCAACTGGACGGAATGGCATCCCCCCGATCCGCCGCCTTCGCAAGTTTACGCCCCCGTTCGAAGAACACGTCCTCTCGCTCCACCCGAATTTCAGTCTTGCGCACGTTTGAGCTCCTTCGCCTGCCGATTCCACTCTCTTTGGAAGCGCGCCTCGATTTGTTCGAAACTCTCAAAGCCGACCATGGTTACCTTGCCTCTGTAGTGACGGTGATGGTGTCCGTGAGCTGAGTCATAGCCCAGCACACGACCGTCATCGCCCGCATAGATCAGGTGATTGATATATGCCAGGTTGTAGCGGACGACCCGGCCGGACCCATCAACCCAAATCTCCCGGCGCAACATTCCACCTCCCTTTGCACTGGACAAGTAAAACCGTTCATCGACGGCTTTTCGAATACCACCAGCCATGATTTATCATATCATGGCTGGAAGGCGCTAGCGGGAACGGCCGGCTGCGCGGCCTCGCCTCACCGACGTCCTGAAACCCCGGAAGCTTGGCGAGCAGCCGACTCGGACGT
>Ga0208080_1001622_pt1 | contig 10917 bp, 10 predicted proteins | sample NGESurdeep092012_3_FD_184476 | JGI IMG/M metagenome (GOLD analysis project Ga0208080, IMG submission 184476) | Arctic peat soil microbial communities from Barrow, Alaska - NGEE Surface sample 210-3 deep-092012 (SPAdes) | ecosystem: Environmental > Terrestrial > Soil > Wetlands > Peat ...
ATGCCGTTGTGCGGTGTCGCATAAGTGAAAAACTTATCGACATACTGGCGCGCATTCTTCTCGTCGTTTTTCGGGTTCTGCAACATACCACGGCAGACCAGCCCGCCCATCGAATGGGCGACCAGATAACAGCGAAAGGCGTCGGGCGTGACCCCGTTGTCGGGATTCGCACAAACCAGATCGCGCACGCGCAAGATCAGCTCACCGAGTTTGGCCGAGAACACCTCGATCGGCGGCGTCTTGCCGAAACCGAGCAGGCGCGAGGCCTCATCGTAATAGCGGTAGATGATGACCGATCGGTTCGTCAGCTTATTGTCTGGGTCGGCACTCCACTCGGGGTCGAGAATATCGTAGCCGTCCTCGTACACATCGCGATAGTTGAAGTCCGACGCGAGCCGCACCACCGGCGATTCGAAGATATATTTGCGCGGCTGGCGGGTCTTGTCGGGGACCGCACGATAGACGGTCGAGCCGAGATTGAATCCGCAGAATGGATCAGCCGAGGTCTCGTCGATCTCCGTAGGCGTCATAGCATAGCCACGCACGTAGATGATCGGGTGAAATGGCGTATTCTGGTTCGGCATAATGTTCCCCCGTGAAGATTACGCTCGGCGTCAGCCTGCTTCGGATCAAGGCGCGCCGGCATCAGCCGGAGCGCAACCAGCGGATATGGTTCTAGGTCCGCTCGATGAAAGAGTTAGACCGGCTTAGAAATGATACTTCATCATCCTCATTTGTCGGCCTTGAGCCAATTTAGTGCTGCATCCTTGTCATCGTAGTCAAAGTGCCTTACTTCGGCCTGTACAAAATGATTGGCAACCTGCGGCATGATCGATAGAAAACTGCTGTCTGTTACGGCCGCAATCTTCTTGATTTTCTGATGATGGTTCTTGACAAATTTTATATGGGATAGGAAGGCTGCGAAATTATCCCATCCGGGGAAGGATTTGGCGTAAATCATCATGCCATTGAGTTTGCCCTTTTCTCTGATATAGGGATCCACTTCCTGGACTAGTTTCTCGAAATCCGTTGATTCCAAGGGGCCAACAGGTTTAACAATCAATATGCTCTCCGCGCGATTTAATTCGTAATTAAGCATTGTCACTCTCCTGTTCTTAGCCGGTTTAAGAAGAAGTGGATCCCCTAAGAGGGGGCCATATAAGACCCCGAAAACGGGGCCGAGTTGGTTCAGCGTACCGTTAATCCCTCGATTGCTCAACAGCATCAACCGGGATAGACACCTTTACGATCATTTTGTATGGGTACCAGCGGTGGATGTCATGCCGTCAACGCGCTTGTTCGACCAGGTATTCTCGTCACCGGTTGCTGGATGCGGCTGGAGCGGTTGCGTGGCCAAGCTGCGATGGCATGCAGTTGTCCCAAGTGCTGAATCGCGTGAGTTCAGGACCACGCGATGAGCGGAGATTGGAGCCAGGATGGGCGATTGGCGGCGCACGTCCGCGGGAATAACGGTTCAGTGGTCCCGGTTTATCATTCGCCGCCTTCAGATTGCCTTCCGCTGTTTACCCGAGTAGCGTTGAATCCGCAGACGCCCGTGCCACTAAAACGGCGGGCGACAACCGAACCTGAACACTGTGGCTCTTGCCCGATTCAATAGATCAAGCCAAGGATGTATCGGCCAGCTACTCAACGCCACCATAACGGAGACAAGACCATGAAAACTGCAAAGCTGCTGGTCGCGCTCGCCGGCGCGGCATCGGTGCTGTTCGCGCAGTGCGCGTTCGCGCAGACCTTCCCGAGCAAGCCGATCCATCTCGTGATGCCGTATCCCCCGGGTGGCAGCTCGGACATTCTCGCGCGGCCGATCGCCAACGAGATGTCGAAGAGCCTGGGCCAGCCGGTGCTGATCGAATACAAGCCGGGTGCGGGCTCGACCATAGGCGCGGACTTCATCGCCAAGTCGGCGCCCGACGGCCACACGCTCGTGATGCTGCTGACCGCGCACGCGATCAACGCCACGCTGATGCCGAGCCTGCCCTACGACACGGTGAAGGATTTCACCTCCATCACGCTGGCCGCGACGCTGCCGCTGGTCGTGGTGGTGAACGCGCAGTCGAACATCCACACGCTGCAGGAACTGATCGCCACGGCCAAGGCCAGCCCCGGCAAGCTGAATTACGGCTCGGCCGGCGCCGGCAATACCAGCCACCTGGCGGTCGAATACTTCAAGTCCGTGGTCGGCGTGGACGCCACGCATGTGCCCTATAAAGGCAGCGGGCCCGCGGTCGCCGGACTGCTGGGGCGCGAGGTCGACTTCATGTTCGACAGCCTGTCGTCTTCGCTGGCGCAGATCCAGGCCGGCAAGTTCCGCGCGATCGCGGTGTCGACGGCCAAGCGCTCGCACGTGCTGCCGCAGGTGCCGACCATCCAGGAATCGGGCGTGCCCGGCTTCGACATCTCGGCCTGGTACGGCATCTTCGCCGCGGCCAACACGCCGGCGCCCATCGTGCAGAAGCTGAACGCGGAGTTCATCAAGGCCATGGCCGTGCCGGATGCGAAGCAGAGGATCGAGGGCTACGGCTACCAGATCGTCGGCTCCACGCCCGCGCAGCTCGACGCGCACGTGAAGAGCGAGATCGCGCGCTGGGGCAAGGTGGTCAGGGATTCGGGCGCGAAGGCGAACTGAGGCGCGACCCAAAGCAGACATTTGAGAACTACAGAACTCTGCTGTTTTAGGAGGGCGCAGTTCGACGGGCATCCTCAAAGGGGGTCGATCAGCGAATCATCGATGGTGCCGGCGATGCCCCACATATAGTCGCGCGCTTCCGGGTCGGCCTTGGCCTACTTTGTGTCAGGCACCGCCGGTTCAGAGGCGGCGCGGCGCCCGGTGATCTGTTCGATTTTGATACGGTAGAAAACGGGAACCGCCGCCGGCGCGCCAGCAGGCATTTTTTTCGCGCCCCCATGCTCCCACCACATCGCTCTCTGTTGCAATAGATTGAAGGCGAGCGTGCGCTCGCTCTGGAATTTGGACGTATCGGAAAGCTCTTCGTAGCGGCCGAAGACGACGACGGTAGTCCATTCTTCACGCCTCATCTGGTCGGCTTCGACGCATACTAACGGGTTAGTGCGCATCCAGTCGATCTTTTGTCCGAGCACGGAAAAACTGTAAAGCCAGTAATCCTGGTAGGCGAAATGGATGGGAACGATATAGGGCTGCATCCCGCGGGCACACGCTAATCTACCGAGGTGCGTACGGGCCAGCACCTTCAGACTCTCCTGTCTCGTCAGTTCCTGAATCAACATGATTGCTTTGCGGCCTCTCGGCGATCAGCTTTAACACCGCCGCGCGAAGCTGGCCGTGGCTCGCAATCCGGAAATGGAATGCGGTCGCGCACGCATTGCGGCAGTCGGGCAACGTCATGAGAATCAGAACAAACGACAGCAACCGAGTGCTGATTTTCTCTCTTAGACTGCACAATTCCTCGAAATGATGACGATAACGATCAAACTTTAAACCCGGTTGCAGACATCCGATCTGATCAAGATCAAGTACGCCACACATAAATGCCGGTAATTCGAGACCCGGTAGTGGACATCGGATTGACCATCAGGCGCTTGAAGTCGATCGCGCACGGCGGACGGGTTTTGAGCTCCATTCCGGCCCAGGCGGCGGGCCGAATTCTATCGGCCGTCCGGTTGCGAGCCCGTCTTCAATCGACGCGCGCGCCCGAGGCTTTGACGATGGCCGCCCACTTGCCGACTTCGGCCTTGATGTGCGCGGCGCACTCCTCGGGCGTGCTCGGCGCCGGCTCGGCGCCGAGGCTGAGGAAGCGCTCCCTGATGCCGGCATTGTGCAAAGTCTTTACCACCTCGGTATTGAGCCGGGCGATGATCTCTTTCGGCGTTCCTCCGGGCGCCAGGATGGCCCACCAGGAATTGGCCTCGAAGCCGGTAAGCCCCGCTTCGGCGAAGGTGGGTACATTGGGCATGGCCGGCGAGCGTTTCGCACTGGTGACCGCGATCGCCTTCATCTTGCCCGAGCTGACCTGCGGTTGTACCGATGGGATGTTGTCGAAGAGCATGGGCACGTGTCCCCCCAGCACATCGACGATCGCGGGTCCGGCGCCCTTGTAGGGAACGTGCACCAAATCTATGCCGGCGGCGGTCTTGAACAATTCGCCGGCGAGGTGCGGCGTGGTACCGCTGCCCGGAGAAGCGTAATTCAGTTTGCCCGGGCTGGATTTGGCCAGCGCGATCAATTCCTGCACCGTGTTGGCCGGCAGGGCCAGATTGGCGACGAGCATGTTGGGAATCGAGGCGAGCAGGCTCACCGGCGCCAGGTCCTTCAGGGTATCGTAGGGCAGCTTGCTGTAGAGCGACGCATTGATCGACATGGTCGTCGAGGCGGAGAGCAGTATGGTGTAGCCATCGGGCGGGGATTTCGCCACAAAGTCCGTCCCCAGCGTGGTCCCCGCGCCGGGCTTGAATTCCAGCACCACCGGTTGGCCCAGGCCTTCGCTCAGTTTTGCGGCGATCAAGCGCCCGAGGACGTCGCCGGTACCGCCGGCGGCGAAGGGCACGATCAGGCGCAGAGGTTTGCTCGGGTACTGGGCGCCGGCCGGCGCCGCGAGAAGCGCAAGCGCGACGATGGCCGCGAACGCCGCAAGTATTCTTTGCATCATGGTCCTCTCCTCGTTCAAGTGTATGCAACGATACATCAACCGCCGTGGAAGCGGCTCCTGCGCCATCTGCAGCGTGCCGCCGGTCATCGAGTGATAAACGATAAGCAGCGTCTTCATCGCGGAAGGTTCAGGGGGCCTCTGGGATTCATGCGACGCAGCGACTGCTTGCGTACGCCTGTATGGTATGTCAAGCGCGCTCCAACCGCACCCGCGTTGTTGCCACTGCGCGACGGGCTGTGCTACGGTCGGATATTCTGTCTTCGGGAGCAACGGCATGTCCGACGTGGTCGTATTCAGGGAAGGCGGCTACCGCTACATCAAGGCGGTGTTCCAGTACTCGAGCGGGGTGGCGGCCGAACCCGGGTTCGAGATCGAGCGCGCGCGCCTGGCGAGGCCGCTGCCGCTCGCCGCGGGCTTTGCCGCGGTCGAGGCGCACCTCGGCGCGCTCGGCCGCCCGAGCACCGCGTTTGCCGCGTGCGAGCTGCGCTCGGCGGCGCCGTTCAGCGAGCAGGGTTTCCATGAGTTCAACCGCGAGTACGTCCAGACGCTCGCGCGCTGGGGCATCTACAAGGACGGGGTCAACCCGGTGGCGCGCACCAACGTCTGCCCCGAGTACGACCCTCCCGTCGAGCCTGCGCTCTACGCCTTCTCCTACACCGTGCCCGCGCCGAATGCGAAGCGCGGCAGCTTCATCATCGCGGGCGGCGGCGAGGCGCGCGGCGGCGCAGGCAGCTTTGCAGAGCGCACTGTGCGCTACGGCGAGACTTCGCCCGGGGCCATGCGGGACAAGCTGCGTTTCGTCGTGGCGGAGATGGAGCGGCGCCTGGCCGCGCTAGGCTTCAGCTGGAAGGACGCGGTGAGCACCCAGGCTTATTCGGTGCGGGACATCGGCGCCCTCGTCGGCCCGGAGATCGCGGCGCGCGGTGCGGCGGCGGGCGGCCTGTCGTGGCATTTCGCGCGGCCGCCGGTGATCGGCCTCGAATACGAAATGGACGTGCGCGGCGCGGCGCGCGAGCTGCTGATCTGAGACACACGACCCATGGCCCTTCCTTCCTCGGGCGACGCCCGGGAATCTCCACCGCCTCCGTCGAGTGCCTACGTCGCGCTTGAGAACGGCGCCTGCGCCTCGACCGATCTGACCCGCGGCCCGTGGCATCCGGACCACCAACACGCCGGCCCCCCGATTGCGCTCGTCGCGCGCAGCATCGAGCGCGCCGCGGCGGCGCTAGGACTCACGCACATTGCGCGGCTGACGGCCAACCTGCTGCGCCCGGTCCCGATCGCCGAGCTCGCGGTCGAGGTCGAGACCGATTACGCCGGGCGCAACGTCGCGCATTTTTCCGCGCGGCTGACTGCCGGCGGCAAGGAGGTGGCTCGCTTCACCGCGGTCGCGCAGCGCGAAGCCGCGCTGGACTTTCCCGCCGATCTTCCCGGACATCCGCTGCCGCAGGCGCCGCGTTCAGTCGAGCAGTCGCCGGCGGCCCCGTTTCTTTTTTCGAGCAAGACGACCGGCTACCATGACCTGATCGAGGGCCGGATTGCTGAAGGCGTTTCTTTTCGCGGCCCGTCCGCCGTCTGGTTTCGCATGCGCTATCCGCTGGTCGCCGGCGAGGAACCGAGCGCGCTGCAGCGCGTCGCGGTCGCCGCAGACTCGGGCAACGGCATCAGTGCCGTCCTCGACTTCCATCGCTACATTTTCGTCAACTCGGACCTCACCATCAATCTGCTGCGCAAGGCGGAAGGCGAATGGATCTGCGTCGATGCGCGCACGCTGTTGGGACCGAACGGAGGCGGCCTGGCCGAGGCGCGGATCTTCGATGCGCTCGGGCTGGTCGGCAGATCGACGCAAAGCCTGGCGATTCGCCTGCGCGAATGAACGCGGTGCCGGCCGCGCGCCCGCGCGAACTGGCACGTCCGTCGTTTAGTTCCCTGCGGCGATTTGGCGCAGCGCCTGCTCGAATACTTTGGCCGGCTGCCCGCCTTGAATTAGGTGGCGGTCGTTGACGATTACCGCCGGCACGGCGTGGATCCCCTGATCCAGGTAGAAGCGCTCCTGCTTGCGCACGTCTTCGGCATAGGCATCCGAGGAAAGGATTTCCTTCGCGCGGGCGGCATCGAGGCCCACCTCGCCCGCGAGACGAATCAGCACCTCGTGCGCGCCCGGATTCTCCCCGTCGGTAAAGTAAGCCTTGAACAGGGCGTGCTTGAGCGCGAGCTGGCGGCCTTCCTGCTCTGCCCAATGGAGCAGCCGGTGGGCATCGAAGGTGTTGTAAATGCGGCTGCGCTTGGCCATGGCGAAGGTGAACCCGACCTCTTCACCGCGCGCGCGGATCATCTCGCGCGTCTGTTCCGATTGCTCGGGCGTCGCATGGTATTTCTCGGCCAGATGTTCGGTGATGTCCTGGCCCCCGGGCGGCATTTGCGGGTTGAGCTCGAACGGCTGGAAATGGATTTCGGTTTTCACCTGATCGCCCAGCCGGGCAATGGCTGCTTCCAGCGCCTTCAGCCCGATCACGCACCACGGACAGGACACGTCGGAGACGAAATCGATTTTCATCGGGGTGTTCACTTTGGAGATTCCTGCGCGGATGTCATGTTGGCTTCACCGCCCTCAACTGAAAGCCAATGCGCGGGAAATGCACATGGACGGTTCCGGCGCGGGCGTCGCTGCGGCGCAGGCTGTAGCGCGTGCGCGTGGCGGCAACCAGTTCGCCTTCGGTCGGCTCCGGGCCGAAGCTTTCGGCGGTGATGGTCACCCTGCTGCCGAGCGCGATGCCATGATCGTCCTGGAATACATTTTTTTCAACGCCGGCCGGCTTGGATCGCGCAGCCACGGCGATCGCGGCCGAAGCGTCGGACCGCTCCATGCTGCCCTGCCCGAAGGCTGCCATGCGGCCCATCCAGGCGGAGAGGCTGGGCGTGGCATCCAGAATGCCGGCCAGCGGCGGGATGCGCCGGGTAAACCAGAGCGCGTGGTAGCAGGAAAAATCGGCCAGGCTGGGCTGCTGGCCCATCACATAGGGTTGGTTGTCCACCATGCTCGCAATCCGGCGCAGGTACGACCTGTAAGCAGAGGTGGCATCGCCGGGGTGCATGCGGCTCCCGCCGCCGCGCATTTTGGCGCGGTCTTCGGCGAAAGCCTTGGCCACTTCGGGCGGCTGGCCCTGGAAGAAAAATGCGGCACCCTTGGGGCTGAAGCTGTAGGCCATGGCAGCCGAGAACAAAGCGGAGTCGGCCCACTGCGCGACGATCCTGACCCCGCCGTTGCTGCCTTGCGGGTGGAGTGCGGGCGAGGGCTGGCGATGCTCGAGCACGTCGCAAATGAGCGCTGTGTCGCAATAAATGTCCGCGCCGATTTGCAGCACCGGGGTTCGCCGGTAGCCGCCCGTAAGCGCCACCAGATCGGGCTTGGGCATGATGCTCGGGATGATGACCGACTTCCATGCCAGCTTCTTGTAGCCGAGAACCAGGCGGATTTTTTCGGCAAAAGGCGAGACGGGGTAATGATGGAGGATCAAATCAGGCATGGCGGGTCCTTTCGGCGTTTATCTGGCTTGCGTGCGCGAAATGTCACGCGCTGCCTTGGGCGAAAACTCAGTCTCGGTGCAGGTCCGAGGGTGTGAACTTTAACACTTGTCTGCCAGGCGGATGCGGCGGCAAGGGATCGCCCTGCGTCTCAGTAGCTCGCCTTGTACGGAATCACGCCGCGCACGCCGCCGCGGGGGTTGGGCACGTCGCCTTTGTATCTCGGGATCACCGGATTGCGCTCTCGCTGAAGGGGCTTGCCCGAGACCTCCCGGCCTTCTTCGACCGTCCCTCGTCTTGGCCCCACTGATTCAGCAGGGTCAGAGTTGCCGCAACTACTCTGCGCGAATCCAGATCTGGGTGCGGCCGATGAATAGGATGGAGCCGCGCATTTCGAGCTTCTTGCCGCCTTCGATGACGGTCACCTTGGCGTTGTAGGTCTTGCCATTGTTCGGATCAAGGATATTTCCGCCGCTATACACGTTGTCGCCGTCCTTCTTCAAGCCAGTCAGGATGGTCATGCCGATCACCGGTTTGCCCTTGCGCGGATCGTCACTGGCGCATTCGTCGCATTTGGAGTCCTGCTTGGCCGGATCGACAATTTTCTCAACCGTTCCCGAAATCACGCCGTCCTTTTCCGTGATGCGAACGAGGGATTTGGGTTTCTTGGTTTCATCATCGATGGTGTTCCACGTACCGACCGGCGACATCGGATCGGCAAGCGCACTCATCGATACACCTGCGGCAAACAGCGCGGCGCAGAGGCGGGATGGCAGTGATGGCATGAGAGCTCTCCTTGTATGGTTGCTTGCAGGCGCAACAAGCGCCGCTTGACCGTTTCACCAGACGATGGCGCAATCCGGCACTTGTTCCGGCGTCGGGGCGGCCGGCATTTGCTTCCCGCCGGCAGGGAAGATGCAAACTGCCTTGGCTTCAGCCGGGGCCTTCAAATCAGTTTCTCTCGTGGGACAGATGAAAGTCTTGCACTCCCTCAAAGGCTGTCAGCTCCTGCGCCAATTCGGCAATCGGGACGCCGCTGTTTTTGTCCAGGGCGACCGCGACGAAATTCCATTCCGGCTGGCCGTCCTGAAGCCTGACCGACAAGGTGCCCCCGACGATGTCGTAGCCGCGCTCTCGCGCTACGCGGCGCAGCACATGCTCGCGCGGTACGAAGCCTTTCCTGAAGCGCAGCATGATCGCCACCGCCTGGCGCGAAGGCAACCAGCCTTCGAGCCTGGATACCGACATCATGCAGGCGACCGACATCAGTGCCATCAGTATTGCCGCGGCGTGGAAACCGACGCCCACCAGAATGCCGATCGCCGCCGACGTCCAGATCGACGCCGCAGTGGTGAGCCCGCTGATGCTAAAGCCCTCTTTCATGATGACGCCTGCGCCGAGGAACCCGACGCCGGTGACGATCCCCTGGATGATGCGCGTGGGGTCGGCGCCGCCGATGATCGCAGGCTTGCCGCCATACCAATACGCGGGGTAGCCCGCGATCACCACCAGCGCCGCCGAAGCCATGCAAACCAGACCGTAGGTCCGCATCCCTGCGGCACGGCCGTGGTAGGAGCGCTCGTAGCCGACCAGCAGCCCGAGCAGCAAGGCGCCCAGCAGATTGAAAAAAACGATGACGTTGGTTTCCACTTCGGGCACGGACCAATAGCTGGTCAGCGATTCGAACGAAAGCATGCTCATATAGGCCTTTCCAATGCCACTGCTGACGCTATCATGGCATGCCGTTTTCCGGATTGACACCGGAAAATAAAATACCAGCTGCAAAGCCGGCCGCCTGGTTTGCCGGCGCCGGTCGAGCCGTTATCCGCCCCCGGCCCGCAATGACCGGCAGCAGCGCCGATTTGCCTTCCGCGCCGGTGCCGGAGCTCGCCGGATTCGGCCGGCGGCAATTCGACTCTGGTACCTTTCGGGTATGAGCCCATCCAAACCTCGCTTCAAACTCTTTTCTGCGCGCAGCGACCGCGAGGCGGCGATGCCCTTCATCATGCTGACGGCGCTGGTCGACATGGTGGCGATAGGCCTGATCATTCCCGTGCTGCCGGCATTGGTCGGCAGCTTTACCGGCTCGCAGGCGGATCAGGCCTTCTGGTATGGGGTGGTGACGTTTACCTTCGGTGTGGCGAACTTTTTCGCTTCGCCGATTCTGGGCGCGCTCTCGGACCGGTACGGCCGCCGGCCGGTGCTCCTGATCGGATTCTGCGGCCTCGCGCTGAGCTTCTTCGCCACCGCGCTGTCGACTGCGGTGTGGATGCTGATCGCCGTGCGGCTGGTGAGCGGCGCGATGCAGGCCAACCTCGCCATCGCCAACGCCTACGTCGCCGATATCACCCCGCCCGAGCAGCGGGCGAAGCGCTTCGGCATGCTCGGGGCGATGTTCGGCGTGGGTTTCATCCTCGGGCCGGTGATGGGCGGCCTGTTGGGCGCGATCGATCTTCGACTTCCGTTTTTTGTCGCCGGCAGTCTGGCCCTGATCAATCTGCTGTACGGCTATTTCGTGCTGCCCGAGTCGCTGCCCGCGGAGCGCCGGCACGCATTTCACTGGAGGGCGGCGAATCCGGTCGCTTCGCTGCGCGGCCTGGCCCGGCTGAAGGGCGCGGGACGGCTGGTGGCCGTGGTCGCGTGCAGCGGGCTGGCGCAGTTCCTGCTCTACACGACCTGGGTGCTGTACACGACGTTCAAGTTCGGCTGGGGGCCGCTCGCGAACGGCTGGTCGCTCGCGGCGGTC
>Ga0208080_1001624_pt1 | contig 10907 bp, 9 predicted proteins | sample NGESurdeep092012_3_FD_184476 | JGI IMG/M metagenome (GOLD analysis project Ga0208080, IMG submission 184476) | Arctic peat soil microbial communities from Barrow, Alaska - NGEE Surface sample 210-3 deep-092012 (SPAdes) | ecosystem: Environmental > Terrestrial > Soil > Wetlands > Peat ...
AGCGACGTGACGCGCTCGCTCGCCGGTGACAACGGTTCGCTTCAGTCGCCGGTGTTCTTCAGCTTATCGAGATGCTGCTGGGCCGGCTCGAAGTCCGGGAACCCGGCCATGACCTGCTTGAACAGCTCCGCGACCTTGACGTGATTCTTGTCCATCTCGTCGAGTGCATTCGAGTAGAGAGCTGACCAATCATCCCCAGCACGTCGTCTGACTTGCCGGTGATCTTCTCGCGGTTGGCGATTTGCGTCGTCTCCATGTCGACCGTGCGGACCGTCAACACGGCGTTGCCCTTGTCGTCGGAGATGAATCCGCCGATGACCGCGTACCGGGCGCCCATGATCATGCCGAGCCGTACGGCCGTCGCCGCGTCGACCTGGTCGGCCTTGACCATGTTCTGCTCGCGGAGCACGGCGTCGATGCTGCTCCGGTCGACGATGCGGATCTTCGCATTCGACGCCATGTCGGTGATGAGAAGGTCCTGCACGCCTGTGGCGATTCCGTCGAACTCGTGCCCCACCTCAACTACTTTCGAGGGCAGAAATCGCCTGCGTCACGTCGCAACTCGGCGTTTCAGGATGGACACTAGCTCGCGGCGGCCCGAGCCTTGCCTTGAGAGTGCCCCAGGAACAGGTGCCGTGTAAATAGTCAGGCGGGCAAGCAGCTAGCAGATGGGTCCGCAGTTTGCATATAGGGCCAAAGTCGCGGACCGCAAGGGCCGCCCAATACTTTCAGGAGGAGCTGTAATGGCGATCAGACCGAGTGAAGAAGTGCGCAGCTTCGGCGCGGATCGGGAACGGCAGCGTGGGATCTCGAACGAAAGCGCACGGATAGCCCGCCCTTCCAACGGCGAGAACGTCGCGCGCGCGGACAACGCGTCGGAATCCGGGTCGGCCCAGCGTGGGCGCAGCAACCGCGGATTCGCGTCGATGGACCGGAACAAGCAGCGTGAGATCGCCAGCAAGGGCGGCCGCGCGGCACACGAGAAGGGCACGGCCCATGAGTTCGACGCGGGCGAAGCACGCGCCGCGGGACGCAAGGGTGGGGTCACGGTGAGCAAAAATCGCGAGCACATGGCGGCGATCGGCCGTCGCGGCGGCGAAGCACGCGGCGCCAATCGCGCGGCGCGCCTCCAGTCGCAGAGCAACGGCGACGCGAGCAACTCGTCGAACGCGGGGCAGAACGGCTCGTCTCGCTTCCAGAGCGATCGCGAAGTCGGCATCGGCGGCAACTCACCGCCGCATCGCGCCGGCAGCGCTCAGGCACCTCGGCCGAGCGGCAATTCGCTCGGTGGTGAGCCGCGTAGCGCGTCGTACGAGGACCGCAACGTCGAGCGGCCGTAGCATCGGCTGAAGGGCGATTTAGAGGTGGCGCACCGGATTTGGTCTGGTGCGCCGCTTTTTTGTGCCTCGTGACTTCATGATGATTGCGAGGCTCTGATCGCGGGTGCATTTTTCTGGCTCGCACCTCTGTCTTCTCGCGCTCACCGAACGATGTTCTCCGTTCTGCTTCTCGCCTTCGCGCAACTCAACGCGACCGTCCCCGCCTCGCACGACTCCACGCTCGTCGGCGCACGAAATCCTGCGTATGCTGGCGACGGACGTCTGGCGCTGAGCCTTCGCGGCGACATCTGGGTGCGCGGTCCCGGAGAGGGAGGTCGCTGGGTTCAGGTGACCTCGGGACCGGCGTGGGACAGGCATCCGGCGTGGACTCCCGACGGGGCAGCGATCGTCTACACGTCCGACGCCACCGGCGGCGGCGACCTCTATCGCGTCAACGTCGGCGCCTCGGGAGCGACGAGCGCACCCGAGCGCATCACGAGCTCACCCGAGCCGGAGGGCGAGGCATCGGTCGCGAAGGACGGCTCCCTCGTCTTTGCTCGCGGGCGAGGAGCTGCGTCGAAGATCTGGCTCCGTACTCCGGCGGGCGTCGAGCGGCGCCTCACCAAGGGCGAGAATGGCGCGGAGCACTGGCCCGCATGGTCGCCGGACGCAAATCGCGTCGCCTATGGGGCGGTTCGCGAGGACAGAACCCGGCTGCGTGTGCGCTGGGTCGCAGGCGACTCCGATCGCGTCGTCGTCGAGGATCGCGACGCCGAGCATCCGACCTGGTCGCCACGCGGAGATCGCATCGCCTTCGGCACGCGCAACGGGCGCGCCGGTGTGTGGGTCACCACCCCCGACGCCCGCTACATCAATCTCATCAGCGCACAGCGCGCCGAGCCGGCGTGGTCGCCCGACGGCCGCACCCTCGCGCTGGTTGAGCTGCCTGGCCCTGACGTCGGCTACAATGGCGACCCGGATCGCGTCGGCGACCGCGAACGACGAGACGACTTCGGCACCACCGGACGCCTCTGGTTCATCGATGCCCCGGTCTCTCCCGATGCAGGGCTCGCATCGTCCGCGCTGCCGGCACCCGACCGTCGCCAGCGAAACGCGGATGCATTCGCCGCGTTCTGGGCGCGCATGGACACGCTCTACTACCGCGATGCCCCGGCGCGTCACGCACGCTGGGAGGCGCTGCGCACGGCGTACGACGAGCGCGCCCTCGCGTCCACCTCCGACGCCGCGCTGGAGCAGGTGATTCACGACCTCCTGCGCGAGCGTCCGCCGCTGCGCGACGCAGCCACGGGCCGGTCGGCCGTGTCGAGCGCGCATCCGGTGGCAACCGCCGCGGGGCTCGAGATGCTGCGCAAGGGCGGCAACGTCGTCGATGCCGCCGTCGCCGTGTCATTCGCGCTCGGCGTCGTTGAGCCCGACGCGAGCGGGCTCGGTGGGTACGGACAGATGATCGTGAGTCTCAAGCCCATGGAGCGGCCCACGCTCATCGAGTTCATGACGCGCGCGCCGGAAGAAGCGACGCTCGCCAATGGCGCCCTGATTCGGCGCGGCACCAGTCCACCCGATGGTCCGATTCTCGTCAACGTCCCCGGCACTCTCGCGGGGATGGAGCTCGCGTGGAGGAAGTACGGCAGCCACAAGGTCACGTGGGCCGAGGTCATCGCGCCCGCCATTCGCGCCGCGGAGCAGGGCTACGTCGTCAGCGAAGGGCTGGCCACGACGCTCGCCACGGAGCGCGAGCACTTTCTCAAGTATCCGGCGAGCCGGGCGCTTTTCTTCGTCAAGGGAGAGCCGCTCAAGGCGGGCGACACCCTTAGGAATGCCGATCTCGCGCGCACCCTGCGCACGATCGCCGACAGCGGCACGTCGTCGTTCTACAGGGGCTCCATCGCTCGGCGCATCGTCGCCGATCTGCGCGGACAGGGCAACGCGATGCGCACGACCGACATGGCGCGCTACTATGCCGCCGAGCGCGAGCCGGTCGCGGGAACGTATCGCGGATACACACTGTACTCGAGCGCGCCGCCCGTATCGGGCGGCGCGACCCTCGTGTCGCAGCTCAATCTCCTCGAGCAGCAGAGCACCACGCGTCCGTACACCGAAGACGCCGCAACTCTGCACGCGATGCTCGAGTCGTGGAAGCTCGTGCCCGGCGGGCGAGGGCGTATCGCCGACCCAGGCCTCTGGCCCGTACGGCTCGACGCATATCTCAGCAAGGACTCGGCACGCGCGCGCTGGCGCTGCTTCGATCCCCATCGCGTCCTCTCGCCGAACGATATTCGCGGCGACAGCCTTCCCTGCGCCAAACCGGGCATTCGCGTGTCGTCGCTCGCGGCTGGCGATGAAGCGGAATCGGAGTGCTCCGATCACGACGCATTTTCCGCCGAGCGCTTCTGCCACAAGACAGGCACGACGGCGTTCGCCGTGGCCGACGTGGATGGAAACGTCGTGAGCGTCACGCAGACGTTGGGCACGTGGGGCGGCAACTTCTACGTCTCGCCTGGATTGGGCTTTCTCTACAACGACAAGCTCAATTCCTACGGCAGCGATCCCGACGAGTATGGCGCCCGCCTGCCGAACGCGCGTCACGGCAGCACCCTCGCGCCGACGATCGCGTTTCGCGGCGAGGGTGCATCGCGTCGCCCGGTGCTCGCTGCCGCAGCCGCTGGAAATTCGTGGATCACATCCGCAGTGTATTCGGCGGTCATCGGTGTGCTCGACCAGCATCTCGACGCGCAACGTGCCATCGAGCTTCCGCGCTTCCTCATGGGCCAGCGGCGCGGCGAGACGCGCAGCGAATTTCTGATTCAGATCGAGGACGGCTTCTCACCCTCGGTGATGCGAGAGCTCACCGCCCTCGGTCACTCGTTTCAGCGGATATCCCTGCCCGGCGAGCTGCGGATGGGCTACGCGGCGGTGATCACATTCGGCGATAAGGCGGTGACGGCGGGCGCGGATCCGCGGCGTGCTGGAGAGGCGGGCGCGGTCGGATGTTCGGGTGACAAAGGCGAGGGATGCCGGCAGTGATCGCCATCTGCGGAAGCGAACGGCGTTGCTCGTTGGGAACGCGGATCAGCGCAGATCCTGCGAATCCTCGCGGATCTGAAGTGCCAAGCTTTGCCTCCTGGTTTGGACCTTGGCCATGTCGTCGCGAAGGCTGAGAATTCGAGAAACGCAGCAGGAGTTCGCCGGGGAATATCTTACAGGGCGCAGCAGTATCCGCGAGGATTCTGTAGATCTGCGTTGATCCGCGTTGTCTCCGGACAACGCCGTCGAAAACGCCTATCCGGCTCGATCTGCCGATACGATGGAGCCCCAGCGCTCCTCATCGATGTTGCCCCCGGATATCACCACTGCGATCGGCCCGGCCAATCCACCAGCCCGCGCCGAGAGCAACGAAGCCACCGCGACCGCACCGGATCCCTCGACTCTCAGGTCGTGCGCGCGCGCGAGCCACGCGATCGCCTCGCCGATCTGCGCTTCACTCACGACTCGCATCTCGTCGATCGCGAACTTTCCAATCGCCAGCCCCTCGTCGTCGATCTGACCCGCGAGCCCGTCGGCAAGCGTCGGCGGCACGTCGATCTCCACGCGATAGCCTGCGTCGAGCGATGCGGCCATCGCATTCGTGAGATCGCTCTGCGCACCGACGATTCGCACCCCAGGCGCAATGGCGCGAATCAACGCCCCGATTCCGCCCACCAGGCCACCGCCGCCGACCGGAACGACGATGGTTCGCACGTCGGGCAGCTCCTCCAGAATCTCGAGCGCCACCGTGCCCTGACCTGCGAGGAGCGGTTCGCCGGCGCACGGATTCACGAACGTCATGCCGTTCGCGTCCGCATAAGCCACGGCGGCGTCATGCGCCTCGTCGTAGTGCGGCTGCGTCTGATCGACCTCGGCGCCGAGCGCGAGAATTCCGTCCCGCTTCACCGCCGGCGCGCTGGCGGGAACGAAGATCCGCGCGCGCATGCCGAGCAGTCGCGCCGAGTGCGCGACTCCGAGCCCGTGATTCCCCGCTGACGACGCCACGATGCCGCGTGCGCGAGATTCGGCCGGCAGCGTGGCGAGCACATTGTATGCGCCGCGCAGCTTGAACGACCCCGTCCGCTGAAGATTCTCGCACTTGAGATAGACGTCAGCTCCCGCGATGGCGCTGAGAGCGCCTGAGCGAACGAGCGGCGTGCGCTCGATGACGCCGCGCAGGCGATGTGCGGCGGCGAGGATCTCGGCGGGAGTGGGAAGCATGACGAAAGCTATAATGGGTCTTTCTCCAACCTGCTCAGCGTTTCCCGACGAACAACGCCACGTTGTTGGGCGCCGGTCGGCGGATGTGACGCGCTCGCCAGCCCGTCGTCCTGTTGACAGTGGGGGACGTCTGGTTAGCTTTGATCCAGTGATACCGGCCCCGCACGGTTGCGGGGCCGTTCCTGTCTGATAAACCCAAGTTCGCGGCGGGTCGCTGCCCCGAGCCCGCGATACTGCGGGGCTGTAGCTCAGCTGGGAGAGCGCGCCGTTCGCAACGGCGAGGTCAGGGGTTCGATCCCCCTCAGCTCCATTAATGATGAGTACAGTTGGCTCGGATTTCGCCAACTTGATATTTTGCCCGCCGCTGTTCGGTAGGACGCAGAGTTCCAATGACAGCGAGCGTGGCAAGCTCTTCCGGTTCGGCCGGTCGGCTGCACCACAGATGAGCGCCGCGATCCTCTTCAGGATCGCGGCGTTTTGCTTTACGGCGTCAGCACCCCGCGGGCGTCGTCGCGAAGGCCGAGAAAAACCTCGCGCAACCACTGGTTTTCCTCGTGCTCCACGCGCGCGCCGAAGTCGTCCATCGCGCTGCTGGTGAGCGAGTTGACGAATTTGAGGATCGCGCTTTCCTGCACCCCGAGTCGGCCCTGTCGCACGAGCACCGTGGGCTGATCGCCTTCACCAGCGCGGAGTCCCAGACGGAAGAGCGCGCCCTCTCCCGCGAAGGGATAGCGCAGCGGAGCGCGAATCAGCCGGGCCGCGATGAGCGGCAGATTCCACTGCGGCTCCTTTCGCGCCATGACGATCCAATCCCGCTCATTATCACTGCGCGCCGAGTTCACGAAATCCATCGTGAGGTCGTGAAAGCCGACGTTGAACATCTTCATCTTCACCGTCAGGTCGGCGATGATGACGAGCGAGTCGGGCATCGGTTTTGGCGGTCCACTGAGCGGCACGAGGTGTCCCGCCCGCGTGCGCAGCCGGATCGTGAGAAAGCGATCCTTCCCCTGCGCCTCGAGGTAGGGAACGCCCGCGGCATCGGTGAGCACGAAGCGAAGACGCATCGGATCGACGTAGCGATGCACGTAGTCGCCAAACGCGGGGAATCTCTGCTTGAGCTGCTCCGAGTGCACCGAGATTCCGAGCGTGACGGCGGTCGTGCCATCCTGCAGCGGCGTGGGCCGCAACGAGTCGAGCGAGAAGACGTTGCCAAGCACCGCGGCCGTTCGCGGCACGCTCCTGGCCAGATCGGCACGGGCCTCGCGCTCACCCAGCCCCTCGCCGGCCGCGAGCAGTCGCGAGATGACGAGCGCGATGTCGTTCGGGCGCGCGTTGCCGAGTGCGAAGTCGACCGCCGTGTCCCAGCGATACTGATTTTCCGAGAGCCGACTGAGTGTCGTGACGTGTCGCCCGTCCGCAGGCTTGGCGGGAGCAGGCACCCCATGCCGCGAGTTCATCACGTACTTGTCGTCCACGTGCGAGGCGACGGTCTCGAGAATGCGCACGGCCCCCGATGCCCCGGTCCACGCCGCCGTGTCGTCGAACACCCGGGACGGTGAGAGCGCACCGCGCGCCAATTGCACGTGAGCATACTCGTATTTCGGATTCCGCACCACTTCCACATGCCGGTCCGCGAGCGCGCCGAAAAACTGATCCGCCGTCGCGCGCGCATGCAGTCCCGCGCCAAAGCCCGAGAGGCTCTCTCGGCAGGCGACGACGAGCAATGGCAAGCCCGCAAGCGCCCAGCCGAGTGCGCGGAAGATGATGCGACGGTGTGCGAGACGCGGGCGAGGGGTCAGGAGAACTCCAGCGGAGGGGACGGAAGGGGTTGAAGCGGCATCCTACTCCTGCTATTTTACACGGGTCCCGCCTGTGCTGCACAGACTCAGGCGGTTTTTTGTAGCCCCTTGGTGTAACTGGCAACACGTCTGCCTCTGGAGCAGAAGAGTCCTGGTTCGACCCCAGGAGGGGCTATACCAGCAAATGCAGAGCCCCGTCCTCACCTCGGTGACGACGGGGTTTTGTCGTGTCGCGGTGACGAAGGGCGGTCCGTCCGAGTTGTGGGGTACAGACTCCCGAGGTGCGCCCGATGACTCTTCCACGATCCGTTCGCATCGCCGCGCTCTCGCTGAGCGCGGCGAACGTCGCCATTCTCGCCTGCTCGTCCTCGAACATTGGTCCCGCCTCCTTCGACGGCAAGCTCGCGCTCGGTACCTGGGGCGGTGACAACGCCGGCATGCTCGTGAGCGATATGGAGATGAATCTCACCGTCGGATGCACCTACGGCCACGTCTTCGGTCGGATCACGGTCGCCGTCGACGGGAGCTTTGATGTGGCGGGCAGCTACATGCTGCGCGCCTACCCCGTCGCCTTCGGGCCCACGGTTCCCGCGCGCTTCAGGGGGCAACTCGATGGTGCGACGGCGACCGTCACGGTGACGGTGGACGACACCGTCCAGCACAAGACGGTGGTGGAGGGGCCGGTCACCGTGAAGTACGGCGACCAGCCGCGCATCGGGCCATGTCCCATCTAACGGCGGCCGATCCGCTCCCTCGGGGCGACAACGTTCGCTACTCCCGTCAATAGAACGCCCCCTTGCGCGACGACCCGGTTAAATTATCTTAGTACTAAGATGAACATCACCAAGACTTCCAAACCAATCAGGCGAGCCGCTCAGCATGACAGCGACCAGGCGGTCTCACTCAAGCTCTGGATTGTACTGGCTCGCGCCTATGCCGCCGTGGGCAGCAAGGTGGACGCCGACATCGCACGGAACGATCTGACGACGACGGAGTTCGGCATTCTCGAGGTTCTGCATCACAAAGGTCCGCTCCTCCTCGGCGAGATTCAGCGCAAGATCCTCGTCACGAGCGGCGGCATCACCTACTTGGTGGATCGCCTCGTGGAGAAGGGCCTCGTGAAGCGCGAGGAGTGTCCGAACGACCGCCGAGCGCGGTACGCGGTGCTCACACCGGCGGGTGACGCACTGATCCGTCGGGTCTTTCCAGGCCACGCAAAGCGTATTGCACGCGTTGTCTCGGGCCTCACGATCCGCGAACAGGCGGAGGCCACAAAATTGCTCCGCAAGCTCGGGTTGGCCGCGGCCGAACTGCCAAACGAATAGCGACAGGGCGGATTAATAGGACGTCCGGCACAGATATCTCAGTACTTGGTTACTTAGTAGTTCACATTTCACGAGGCACGATCATGACTGCTCCAACCACTGGATCCACCTCCGTCTGGAAGCTCGATCCCACTCACAGCAACATCGAATTCTCGGCGAAGCACTTGATGCTCACCACGGTGAGAGGTCGTTTCGCGGACGTCGAAGGAACCGTCACTGTGAAGGGGGCAACGCCCGACACTGCGGCAGTCGACGCGACGATGAAGGTCGCCAGCATCGATACGCGCACCGAGCAGCGCGATCAGCATCTTCGTTCCGCCGACTTCTTCGACGTCGAGAACTATCCGGCAATCACCTTCAAGAGCACCAGGATCAGTGGCAGCAGGGAGCGCTTCACGATCACCGGCGATCTCACCATCCGCGGCACAACCAAGCCGGTGACGCTCGACGTGACGTACGAGGGCACGGGCAAGGATCCGTGGGGCGGCGAGCGCATGGGCTTCAGCGCGGACGGAAAGATCGATCGCCGTGAATTCGGGTTGACCTGGAATCAGGCGCTCGAGGCGGGCGGCGTGGTCGTCAGCAACGAGATCAAGATCCACATCGACGCGCAACTCGTTCGCTCCTAGCAGATCATGCAACTGACCGGCATTCATCACCTCACTGCCGTCTCGGCGAAGATTCGCGACAATCACCTCTTCTTCACGCAGACGCTGGGAATGCGTCTCGTGAAGCGGAGCGTGAATCAGGATGACGTGAGCGCATACCACCTCTTCTACGCCGACGCGAAGGGGACCCCCGGCACCGATCTGACGTTCTTCGACTGGCCGGTGCCGGCCGAGAAACGGGGCACGAGTTCTATCGCGAGGACAAGCCTGCGCGTCGCGGGCGCTGACACGCTCGAGTGGTGGGCGGCTCGCCTGCGCGAGAAGGGCGTCACCTCTGGACCGATCGTCGAGCGCGACGGCCGGATCACCCTCGATTTCGAGGATCCCGAAGGTCAGCGCCTCTCGCTCGTCGATGACCAGGGCGTCGGAGAGGCACATCCGTGGGAGCGCAGCACAGTACCGGCACAACATCAGATACGCGGCCTCGGTCCCATCGTGCTCAGCGTGCCCGACCTGCACGGCACGGATGCGATTCTGCGGCAGGCGATGAAGATGCGGCCGGTGCGGCAATACGCGCACCCGGATAATGCGTCGCACACGGTGCATGTCTACGAGATGGGCGATGGTGGTCCCGCCTCGGAACTCCACGTTGCGGTGCAACCGGGCCTTCCCGGCGCGCGCCATGGCGCCGGAGGCGTGCACCACGTCGCCTTTCGCACACCCGATGCGGACTACGAGGCGTGGGCCGATCGTCTGCGCACGCTCGGCATTCCGAACAGTGGCAAGGTGGATCGCTTCTGGTTCCGGAGTCTCTACTTTCGCGAGCCGAACGGCATTCTGTTCGAGATCGCGTCGGATGGACCGGGCTTCGGTGTGGACGAAGATGAAGCGACGCTCGGCGAGAAGGTGGTGCTACCGCCATTTCTCGAGCCGCATCGCGCGGAGATCGTCTCGAAGCTGAAGCCGATCGACTGAAGGCAGGGCAGGAAGAATGTTTGTCGACATCGACAATCCCCACCCCCGAGCCCAGGGAAACGGGAACGGTCCTTGCGCCGCCTCGTCTCGCGTGATGGTGAAGGCCTTTGGGTCTCTTCGGTCATCTTATTTCAGCAATAGGCGACGTGGCCTCTCGAACGTTCGAGGATTCAGCCGGAATTCTCTGGGAAGTATTCGAGGTGCATCGTACCTCGGAGGTACTGCGCGGCGTGTCCGCAGGGCTGGAGAAGGGTTGGCTCGTCTTCGTCAGTGCCAATGGGAAGCGTCGCCTAGCGCCCTTTCCCACCGAGTGGGAGAGTGTGCCGGAGACCGAACTGGAGAGACTGTGCGCGGTAGCGCGCGTCGCGAATCCCGCGCACTATCCGCTGCAAGTCCTGCGCGGTCCCGGTGAGAACACATCCTCGTCCTTTGCGGACAAAGCGGGGCGAGCACAAAAGCCCGAGCCGGAGCCAGCCACCAAGATGGAGCAGGCGGAGGAGAGTCTGGTGCGCGAAGTTGTACGAGTCTTCGCGCAGGAAGCGCGGACGAACAAGCTGCCGGCGATCGAGGCGATGGTGCGTCTCAAGGCCCTTCTCCTCGAGCGATACGGCGGGG
>Ga0208080_1001626_pt1 | contig 10894 bp, 6 predicted proteins | sample NGESurdeep092012_3_FD_184476 | JGI IMG/M metagenome (GOLD analysis project Ga0208080, IMG submission 184476) | Arctic peat soil microbial communities from Barrow, Alaska - NGEE Surface sample 210-3 deep-092012 (SPAdes) | ecosystem: Environmental > Terrestrial > Soil > Wetlands > Peat ...
CAATACAGGCTGTCGTAGATCCACTCCGCCGAGCCGACATCGAGGCTGGTGACGACGAAGCGGATGTCGAGGCCGAGCATCGTCGCCTCAATACGGGCCTTGTCCGACTGCTAGCGAACGGCCTATAGTGCGCACGGGAAAAGGGGGCATGGCCGTGCGGATCATCGCAGCGTGCGTACTCGGGTTTTTGACCACAGGCGCTAGGGCGGAAAGCCCCGTCATAGTAGCTGATGCGCGCACCCAATATAGCTTCACTTATGAAACGCGCGGCTCTCTTCACTTCTGCGACCTTGCGACGGTAATGGCGAAAGCGCCGATGCTGATTAAGCTCACCGCCGCTTTTATAACTGACGACACGAAACCAAAGGACCATGACCTAACCGTAGCCTACATCGTTGAAGCCTTCGTTGTCGGTGCAGCAAAAGGTTCGAACAAGCTAGAACCGAAGCAGGTCAAAGTCGTCAGGGGCAGGATAATTTCCAACATTTTCAATTCCGATCTGCACGCCTCCAAAAATGTCGATAAGGATTTGGGCGCATCGTACAACATCAATTCCGAAGGCGCGCTTGCTCTCTTCAGGAGTGTAATATCGGTGGTCGGCGAATATGAGCTTGCTGTCGAGCTTGAAAACAACTCTAGCCTAGTCGTCAAAGTGAAGCCGACGCCTGAGATTTTAGACGCAAGCGGCAAGTGGAACGAATGTAGCATCGCCATTATGGAGCATCGGCTACCGCAATGAGCGCGACGAATGACAAACGGCTTGCAGCAATTCGAGCGAAGGTGCGCGACGAACGCACGCGACTATCCGAGTTGAACAGGCAAATCAGTGCTGACCTAAAGAAGATGTTGAAGCCAGCATCATTTTATTTGGATGATGCAGAGGGCTGGCTTGCGCCCCAAGTCCTGAAACACCCGCCGCGTTCGGACAATGAAATGGCGAGGTGGCTCCACTTCGTCGAGGGTATTTTAGATCGCGCGATCAAACACCGGAAATGGGTTGAGGCGGCGATCAAAAAGTATGGCCCTGATGCGCGACTGGTCGGCATTTAACGCGTTTCGTAACGATCAAGCCAGCGCCTCGCCTTGGTGGCCCATCGCTTGAAGCCGGGGTAGGGATGATCCAGCTCGCACAGATGTTCGGGCAACGGGTCTTCGCCCGGATGCTCGTCGAGCCATGTTTGGCGCATCGCTTTCTCGTCGGGGACGCCGACGAAGCCGGGCCGGACGTGAAGACCGATTTTCCCTCGGCCCCGCCTCTTGGCGTGGTGTGGCATCACGCGCCCTCAATCTTGTCGGCGACGCTCGCTTATGTTATTGCGCGAACCCCAAGGATATCGTTTGGCGTGCCGCTCAAGTGCCGCCCGCGCGGTCTCCCGCGATGCCAGCCCCCTCGCGACCTCCTGAGCATCCTCAAACTGTCCCGAACCATACAAAAGCAAAGCGCCTCTCATGAGGGCATCGCTGCGGCGCCGCGAAGTTATCGGGCCACGCGGCTCTTCCGGCATGAGACTCGCAAACGCATCGCTGCCCGCTCCTAATAGGGAGCAGCTAGACACGGTCACGGTTCTAAGGCGTTGATATAAGTCAACCAAATCGCAATCCGCAAGCGGGAAATGTTTGAAAGAACGAGCCGCAACAAAGTAGAATTTGTCGACGAAGGCCCGGCTGATGAGGTCCGTTTTCTTTGATAGGGGCCCATCGATATCCTCATCGGTCAGCCCGGCGCGTATGCGTCCCCATGCCGCCTTGAACGCGGTTTTGCAATCGTCGAGATCGACGCCGGTCCCGTTGCCGCTCGCGCCGGGTTTGCCGTAGACGTTGCAGCCCCACCACCATTGCGGGGCTTGCGATGGTACGCCGCTGCCTTTCATGATCCTGCCAATCGACAGCCCGCGCCAGATCACGGTGTAGTCGTCGGCGTAGCGCGTGCCAGCGATCACGGTGACGCGCAGGGCGATGGATGCGGGATCGGGGGTCATCGGCCTGAATGAAGCGATGTCCGTTATTGGAGGCAACCCGGAAGAGTTATGCTCAATATGAGTTCTTCCGGGTTTGACCCTTAGCGGCCATGCTAACGGTTATCCGACAAAGTTCAAAAAAGGTTCTAGGCTACCGATCCGCTCGTATGGCCGCAGGGGTACGGAGATTTCCTAACACTAGCCGGTCTTAGCCCCGTGTGGCTTAATGGGCTGATGTGGACGCGATGTAAGGTCTGTGACTCCTGCGAGATTGCTCCCGCGACGGTCGAAACTGAATCGGGATTTTTCCTGTGCGAAGAATGCGAGGCGGTTGTCGTCATCGCGTTCGAGAAATTTGAACTTTCGGACGCGTCGTCGATTGGCGATTAAAGAGCTCGCTTCCGTCGCCGGGGCGGATGTCGCTGGCTATAGCCGTCTGATGGTGCCGATGAGGAAGGCAGACGATGAACGAACAGTCCCGCGAAACTGCTGTTCCTCCCAAGGGAGAACGTCATCGGTTGACGGTCCTTTTCTCTGACTTGGTGGGGTCCACCGTGTTGGGCAGGGAAATGGAGTCGGAGCATTTCTCCGAACTCTTGGGCAAACTACGCGAGATCTGGCATCAAGCCACGGTCAAGCACGGCGGCCGCGTGATTAGAACGCAGGGTGACGGCGTCCTCGCGATCTTTGGTTACCCACGTTCCGGCGAGGACGACGGTCGGCGTGCCGCAGAGGCCGCCCTCGACATCCACGAATGGGTTGGGCAGGTGCAGCACGACGGCTTGTCGCCGGCTCGTCTGCCGTTGCGAATGCATTCGGGCATCCATGCCGGTACTTTGCTCCTGTCTGAAGGCGATATCGAATGGGGCCGGTTTGATCTCATCGGCGATGTGGTCAACACAGCGGCCCATCTGTCCCGGCATGCCGCTCCCGGCCAGATCCTGGTCACCCTTGACGCCTTGGGACCAACTGCAAACTTCTTTGAACTTGGCGAAGGGCCCCGCGATGCCGGTCCGGAATTCGGGCTTCACCAGGTGTGTGCCGTGCTCGGACGCGGCTCGGCCACCCGGCGCTTCGAAGCCAGCGCTCGCCGCGGCTTGACGCCCTTCATCGGCCGCGGCGAAGTCGCGACTTTTCTAATGGATTTCCTGGGCGCGGCATCCCCAGCCGCGCGAAGGTGTGTGCTCGTCGTTGGTGGTCCTGGGCTCGGCAAGACGCGGCTGCTGGAGGAAGTGCTACACCAGCAAGACCGTGGCGCCCTCACGCTGCTACGCGGCAGCTGCGAAAGCTATCTTGGCGCCGAGGTCTTGCAGCCGTTTTTGCAGATACTGCGGGCCTTCTTCGGAATGCAGGCGGATACGCCGGAAGACGAGGCCGCCATGGCCGCTCGCACTGCACTGCAGCCGTGGATTGCCGAACTCGGCCCGCGTGCCGAATCGATCCTTGCACTGGTATCGGGCGGTGCCGAAGCAGGCGGCGGCCGCTTGACCGCCAGCGGCGTGGTCGGTGACCTCCTCGTCTTCTTTGCTGCATTGTCCGCAAAGGCTCCCTTGGTGCTGGTTATCGACGACTGGCAGTGGGCCGACGATGCGAGTCGCCAGTTGATGGAGGCGCTGCTGCAATTGACCGCGGGCCCGCGCGTCATCCTGGCCAGCCGGCCGCGCGACGACGGCGCTGAGTGGATTTCCGGCGCACCGCACCTGTCGCTGGAGCCGTTTCAAGGAACGGAGACCGATCTTGCCGTGCGACGCTGGGTGCCACATGCCGACCCATTCCTGGTGGCGCGCATCCACAGCTATGCCGGGGGCGTCCCTTTGTTCATTGAGGAGCTGTGCCATTCAGTTTCTGCCGGAAATCCGTCGTATTCGTTGGAAGGCCGCGGCACCCAGGGTTGGGTGGCCACGCTGGTAGCCTCGCGGCTGGCTCGCTTGCCACCGGACCAGGTAAACGTGGTGCGTGCCGCTGCGGTCATCGGCAACGCGGTGCCGAATTGGTTGTTGGTTTCGGCTTGCGACGGCGCGCCTGATCAGGCCACGATGCGAGCGCTGGCGGACGCGGATTTTCTTTATGCTGCGCCGGCGGCCGGCGGGCTTCGCTTCAAACACGGCATCACCAGGGATGCGGTCTACGAATCCATCGGCCTGCGCGAGCGCCAGGCATTGCACCAGCGTGTCGAAATCGCGCTGCTGGCGCGGTCCGAACAGACCGATCGCGAAGATACGCTCGAAGCCTTGGCCTACCACTCGCGCGGCGCGGGCCATTGGGAAAACGCGGCTCATTATGCCGAACGCGCCGGCGACAAGGCCATGGCTGCATTCGCCTTCGATCGCGCGTGCGCGCAATATCAGGTCGCCATGGAAACGATGGACCGCGTGCCGAATTGCTCGCGCGAACAATCCCTGCGCTGGTGTCAACTGGCCAACAAACTGGGCATGGCCAGCATATTCGATCCGCTGTCGATCAGCGACGACGTCACCGTCTTCGAACGCGCGGTGGCGCTGGCGCGCTCTCTGGGCGATGCGAGTGCGCTGGCGCGCGCGCAATACTGGCTCGGCTATATGTGCTACGGCTTCGGACGGTTTCGGGAGGGCGTAATGCATGCGCGACAGGCATTGGTCGTCGCCCGCGAAGCCGGCGAGAATCGTCTGGCGGCTCAGATCCAAGCGGCGCTAGGGCAGATTCTCGCTGCGACTTGCCAATACGACGAAGCCATTACCCTTATGGACGGCGCCGTCTCGGCCAAGCAACAGCGCAGCCGCCCTGGCGGGGGCATCGCTATCGGCTCGGCCTACGCGCTGTCATGCAAGGGTAGCGTGCTGGCCGACCGCGGCGATTTCGACGGCGCCCACGCTTGTTTCGGCGAGGCGATGAAATTGCTCGACGGCTCGACGCATCCGGTGGCTAATTCGGTACGCAATTGGATGTCGGTTTCACTTATCTGGCAAGGCCGCTGGCAGGAAGCGGAACGCCTCGCCGTTGAAAGTGGGCGCGTTGCCGAGAACATGCGCGGCCTGCTGCTGCTGGCCGCCTGCCGCGCCGCGGCGGGCTTTGCACGCTGGGCTGCGACCGGTGACGCCAGCGGCCTGCAACAGCTGCGCGATGCGGTGCAGTGGATGGAGGGGCGGCGCTTTCAGTTCTATAGTTCAGTCCAATATGGATGGCTGGTCGAGGCCAGTGCGGCCGAGGGAGACATTGAGACTGCGCGACGGTACGCTGCCCGAGTGCTGCGTCGCGCACGCGAGGGCGAGCGGTTGGGTGAGGCGATGACGTGCCGCGCCATGGCGCGAATCGCTGCCGCTCGCGACGATTTCGCCGCCAGCCAGCGTTGGCTGCGGCGGGCTGAAACCTCCGCGAAGCTGCGTGGTTCGCCACGCGAAGCCGCATTGAACCAGACCGTACGCGGTGAGATTCTCTCTCGTCAGGGCCATGCCGAGGCGGCATGCCGGACCATGGCGGAAGCCGCCGCGGAGCTGCGCGCGCTCGGCATGCACTGGCATGCAGCACAAGCATCCCGCGGGCTCGAACCGACCGTATCCCTCAGCCGATCTTGAGATCCTTCAGCTGCTTTGCGACCCGCGCCGCCAGCAGATCGAACCCTTGCTCATTGGGATGCAACTCGTTGCTCCATAGCAGCTTGTATTTGTCCGCATCTCCGTACTTTTTGGCCAGGGTTCCGGTCAGGTCGACGTAATAGGCGCGGTTTGGATAGGCGGCCGCGGCTTTTTTAATCGCGGCATTGAGCCGGTCGAACAAGCGCCGCATCACCTCGCTGGCCAAGGTCAAATACTGACTGTCATGGATGTCGTAGCCACGAGCCGCGAAGTAAGGCAGTAACCACGGTCCTGACCTGTCGATGAGAACCAAATCCCCCCTGCCATCGGGAATCGGATGATCGTATCCGTGGATAAGGACGGGGACTTCGGAGTTTGCGGTCAGCGTCTTGATGACCGTGTCGTAGCACTTGAAAAGCGTGCCGTCGATAATGCTGGAAACTTCTGCTTCATCCAGGGGGTCATCTCCTGCTCCCAGCGGCTTCAGCATCCTGTAGAGTGGTTGTTGCCCTGGAAGGCCCGCCACCAGATCGTTGCAGCCCGCGCCGACAAGAATGGCCTTCATGCCTGGCTCATCGGCGAGATAGTTTGTCAGGTCCCTTAGAAACGGCGTCTTGGTCATACCGGTCAACAACCGGCCGGCGGACGTGATCTCGGAGGTACCGCTCCCGATATCCTTGTAACCCAATTTGAGAAGCGACTTGGTCAGGTTCGCCCTCACGACACCAAATTCGCGATCCCACTGATCAAAAAGCCAGGAATCGCCGATCGCCAGCAACGGCGTGGCCGTCCCGCTTGACCGCCGCCTGGTTACCTCATCAGGCTTAACTTCATGGACCGGATCGGGCGAAACGGTAGCCGGCAGCCGGCCATCCACCGTGAGAGTGAGCGGGGCCGGTCCGGCGCGCAACGGCAGCGGCGACTCAACCAGAGCGCTGAAGAAGCCGATCATGACGGCGAACGCCGGGTCAGCTCCGGGACAGGCATGGACCGGGTGGCCTTTCAACCTTCGGTTGCCACCGAAGGCGGGACTAAGGTCTTGGCTGCCCTCCTGCAGGTTTTGCTGCGCGGCGGAGATCGCGCCCGCAACCACGATGTCACCTGGATTGACGGTCACCCGATGCGGACCCTCACCCATTGTGTGGGAGACGGTTGCCGTCCGCCATATCAATTCGGGCACCGCACGCAATTGCATCGCTGCAAAGAAGTCGTCGCCGAGGCGGACGCAAGCATCCGTGAAGTCGGCTGCTTTGCTGCCGCCAAAGCGCCCGCGCAACGACCACAAGGTGCCTTCGCGCAGCCATTCGTTCAGGATTCGTCGCAGGCTGCCGTCGACGGTGGGAAGGAAACCCATCATTGCGCCGGCGATGGTGCTCGCGGCGCATTCCACACTTGCCTTGCCCGCTTCGGAGTCAAGTACCGCCCGCGTTACCGGCGCGTCGGTTTTTCTTGTTTCGGGACGCCCCAGGAAGTCGATCATGGCGCGCCGTACCGCGGCACCATGCGCTGCTCCGATCGACTCCACTTCAGGTCCGGGATGCGGCTGGAAGATATAGCGCGAAGGCGCCATGAAATGTCCTGGATAATTGGGCGGTTGGCCCGGCTGCCAATCCCAGTGATAGCCGGCCCGGCGGAAGCAAACGCCGTCCTCAAGCCCGAACCACTTCTCGCAGAAGTGGCCGAGCAGTTGATCGATGAGTTCGTGCGCAGCCACTGTCAGGTCCCAGCTCGTCTCGCCGTCCTCCTTTGCGTAGCCGATTGCCTCGTCGACGAGGCCTTGCAGCGTATCGGCGGTCTGCTGTCGTGCCTGATCGAATGCTGAATGCCTGTCGAGGGCCATGATGGCCCGGTTGCATGCATCGGACTGGCGTTCATAGGCGCCGTCTTCCTGTCCGGGGTCGAGTCCGAGATAAAGCACGCCGAACGACCGCCGCATCCGGGGAAGGTAGGCCGTGATTGTCAGGTTGCGGTTGGCATTGGTCGTCACCTGCTCGAGCAAGCGCCGATCGGCCGCCAGGACACCGTACGGCGTGCGCAGCACGCCGCCGTGACGCTCGCGAATGGCCGCCCAGATCGATGCGGTTCTGAAGTCGGTCGCCGCGTCAGGATCTTCGAGCGCGGTCTTCCAGGCAGTGAAGGCTTCCGCCTGGCCGAGGCGGGTTTCGATATCGCGCAGCCGGGCGATCTCCGTTTCGCCCGCGTCCGCACTCCATAACACCGAACGCTTGTTACCCTGCGCCGCGGCTCGCTCTTGCAAGCTCGCAAGCGCCTTCTTGGAGGGCGCGAACAGATAGGCTCCCCACTCCAGGCGCACGAAGGGACGAGGTTCGGCATGAAGCCGGTCGGAGCCATCCAGCGCCATACGGATGGTTTGCCCCTCGTGCTCGAAGCGGAAATAGCGGCGCCGGCCGGCTTCGGCTGCGCCGAACAGAGGATCGCCCTGGCCCGAATACGAACCCGAGCTGTTTGCGCCGTTCAGCCAACGCTGCACCAGTTCGTACTGCTCGCCGAGATTGGCATTATATGCCATGAAGATAAGCCCGCGCTCCTGATCGAGGCTCTCTCTCGGGATGTGCGCATCATGCCCGCGGCGGACGAGGTGTCGGCCGTAGGACATGCCGCGGCGGACGAAGCGGGGTGGCCGGCTGCCGGCTTCAGGGTTCCTGATCCGCGGATTTGCGCGCCGGATGTGGGCATGAAACGGACAGAGCTTGCCATCCTTATCCGCCTCGAAATGGAAGTCATTTGAATCCTTTGAAGCCGGACCGATCACCGCGGCCAGTGGCTGACCGGCTTTCGGATGGCCGCCGGGCCAGCGGCCCATCATCTTGGCCATGAAGTCTTGGCGTGTCAGCGTCTGCCCTGCGGCGGCGGCTTGCGTCTGGGCGGCCTTCAAGGCTTCGTCAAGAGCCTCGATATCCTGCCGCAGCTTGCGAATCGCCAGGAAGCTTCCGTCGTCGAGCAGTGACCGGATGAAGTCCGGCGCGGTCACATAGCCGCCGGTCTTGTCGGCGAGGTTCGGATAGCCGCACAAGATCTCGCCCAGATTGACGTGGTTGGAATAGCGCTTCCCCGCCTCGCTCTTGTTTAATTCGGGGTTGGAGGTGCCGTCGATAAAGCCAAAGTGCTCCTCGACGTCGCGCGCCGAATTCCGTTGCCGTTTCATCCATTGCAGGGACAGCGGCGTCACGCCGGGGTCGCTGGCAACCAGTTTTTTCATCGCGGCCATCAATTGCGCCTTCGACTCCGCCGTATGTTCATGCGGGCCGCGCCGCCGAATCTGGATGACCGCATGAACAGCGCTGAGGTCGATGCGCGGCGCCGGGTCGTCTTCAGCAATGTCAGGGGCGTCCGCTCCGAGATGCCAGTTGAGCGCGGGCAGACGCCAGCGATGGGGGTGGTTGATCCGCACGTCTCCCAGCAGCCCGGCGCGGCGTTCCATGCCCTGCACGAACTCGTCCGGAAGTTTGTTCACTTCGCTCTCCGACAGACCAGCGACGCGCAGGCCTTCGACCGTGAAGGAAATATTGGTGGCGATCTGCCCCGGCTGCAGCTCATCGGCCTCCGACGTGAACGGCAGGGCGCTCAAAAACGCTGCCAATGCGGCTGGACCTTTGAAGTTCAGCAGCAGCAGGCATCCGTGATGAACGTCGGGATATGCGCTCAGGATCCCGCCCTGCACGTTGCCAGCGTCTTTCAGCGGCTGCTCTGCGGGAGGCTCCAGCGGCAGTCCACGCCTCACCTCTGGTTCGGTGTAAGGATTCTGCATCAGCCAGAGCATCGGCTCTGGAAAGCGCTTCAGCGCGCGGGTGATGCCCGTCAGGTAGACGCCATCTCCGGCCATGTCGAGGAATTCCGGGAGAAGCTCCCGCGCGGCGCGATGCAGTACCTCGCCGTCCTTGGTACCGGGCGGAAAGACGTCGGCCAACTGGTACAGGCCGACCAGGCTCTTGACGCCCTGCCGGAATGGCGGTCTCCCCGCGTACTGTCGTTTCAACGGTTCACCGAATCCGGCGTTGGTGGGGTCGGTGCCGATCGCGTCGCCGCTTTTGCCGAAAATGGACTGCCGTGCAATATCCTCGGCCGAGGGAATTCTGATCCGCGTGACGCGCGAGTCGGCAGCATCGACTGCTTCGCGGCGGTACGCCCGTTCCTGCATGCGCAGGTAGCGGGTATCGTCCACCGTCAGGTCGGGCGTGGCATAGAGAAAGTAAGCCTCGCTCTGTGAGTCCTTAAGCCATTTGCCCCATTCTTCGTAACTGTGCTCGTAACCGAGCACGTAGTCCTCGGTGTTGCAGAACACGAGGTCGAGCAGTCGGGACACTTTTTGCCAGATGACGCGCACATAGGATTCCCACGCGCCGTCGAAAGTTGCCGTGAGCAGGACCTTGTCCTCGGGTTCGAGCACGGCGATGCCGACCGAATGAATGACGCCCACGCGCTCCACGGCGTCGGACAACACGCGGGCCAGCTCGTATTCGAAGCCGCCGGCGCGGCCACCGTGCAGGCCGCGCAACACCCGCTTGACCCGGGTTTTGTATGTCATGGTGTCCAGGGAAGGAACCAGCCCCTTTTTGATCGGTGCAAGAACCCTGAAGTCCGAAGTGCCGGCCAGATTGCCCGACTTGATCGTTAAATCTCGACGCATTTATAGAGTCCCCAACGGAGCAAGAACTAATCGGAAATACCACAACCTAATTGTGGGTTCTTCTGCCTTTTGATTATGTGAACTGGTTCACAATCGTGAATGTTTCCTTGCGGCGCGGTGAAGAGACATCTCCGGACCGCCCGGTTGGCGAGTATTAGGCAGTCATGATTCTGGCGAGTACACACTGTCTTGATGGTATGAGTCCGCGGCCGGAAACTTTCGCTGCGTAGAACGAGCCGCACGTAGACCGGAATTAATCCGGTGTACGGTCAGAATTGTGCATTTGACCCAGTTCGAAGTCAAACTTCAGCGGTTCGAAGCTTCGGGTGTGCCGAACACCTAACAGCTTGAGGTCGTCGGTTCCCCGGTTACTCGCTTCTCGGCGCGCCGCTTATTTCGTTGATAGAATCCTTCACCGCTGATGCGCTGGGGCTTTCCGCACCGTCAACGCTACTCGCTCGCGGCGACGAGGTGATGAATAGATCGGCTATTTGGTGCAGTGCGTAAGTCTCCTGTTGGCACGAACCGGACCTGCCGCCATGTCCGCTATCTGGTCGCTAACGGGGGGAAACCGGACATGGCGCGGACAGCCCAATTCGGTCGCAAATGACCCAGGCCGTGTGAAACGTTTTTTCTCCCCCAAAAACTGCACGCAGCCGGGCGTAATCCGCGTCGACGCGACCGTCTGAGCCTATTTTTGCTGTATCGAGTCAGGAGTCAATCCGGGCGCAACCTCG
>Ga0208080_1001630_pt1 | contig 10881 bp, 11 predicted proteins | sample NGESurdeep092012_3_FD_184476 | JGI IMG/M metagenome (GOLD analysis project Ga0208080, IMG submission 184476) | Arctic peat soil microbial communities from Barrow, Alaska - NGEE Surface sample 210-3 deep-092012 (SPAdes) | ecosystem: Environmental > Terrestrial > Soil > Wetlands > Peat ...
CGTGCGCCAGATCAACGACGCCATCCGCTATGCGCCGGTGTCGGCGCGCTACAAGGTCTATATCCTCGACGAAGTGCACATGCTCTCAGGCGCGGCGTTTAACGCGCTGCTCAAAACCCTGGAAGAGCCGCCGACGCACGCCAAGTTCATCTTCGCCACCACCGAGATTCGCAAAGTGCCGGTGACGGTGCTCTCGCGTTGCCAGCGCTTCGATCTGCGCCGGGTCGATGCCGCGCTGCTGATCAAGCATCTGCAAGGCATCGCCGCCAAGGAAAACATCGAAGTCGAGCCGGCGGCGCTGGCGCTGATCGCACGCGCGGCGGAAGGCTCGGTGCGCGATGCGCTGTCGCTGTTCGACCAGGGCATTGCTCATGCCGCCGGTCCGGTGCGCGCGGAAGACGTGCGGCAGATGCTGGGCCTGGCCGACCGTGTGCGCGTGGTCGATCTGTTCGAAGCGCTGATGAAGGGCGATATCGGCGCCGCGCTGAAAGAGTTGCGCGAGCAATATGACATCGGCGCCGATCCGGCGGTGGTGTTGAGCGATCTCGCCGAGTTCACCCATTTCGTCACCCGCGTAAAGGTCGTGCCGGCGGTGGCCGACGATGTGTCGCTGTCGGAAGCCGAGCGCACGCGCGGGCGCGCCTTCGCGGCACAACTGTCCATCCGGGTGCTATCGCGCGCCTGGCAGATGCTGCTCAAGGGCGTCGGCGAGGTGCAGGCCTCGGGCCGGCCGGTGGCCGCCGCCGAGATGGTGCTGGTGCGCATCGCTTATGCCGCCGATTTGCCGACGCCGGACGAAGTGATCCGCTCGCTCGGCGAGACGGGCGCAGCGCCGGCGCGCACTTTAGGCAATGGCGGTGCGGCTTCGGCGCCGGCGCAAGGCTTTTCGCCGCGCTACGAAGCGCCGCGCGGCCCGTCGCGCTCTTCGGCCGCGGTGTCGCCGCGTCCTGCCGACGATCCGGTGGCCCAGGCCGATGAACCGGAGCCGGCACCGACACTGTCGGTCGGCTCGTTCGAGGAATTGATCGCGCTCGCGCAGGACAAGCGCGACATCTCCATGAAGATGGCACTGGAGCGCGACGTGCGGCTGGTGCGTTGCGAGGACGGTCAGCTCGAAATCGCGGTCGAGTCGAGCGCGCCGAAGACGCTGGTGCACGACCTGCAACGCAAGCTTATCGCCTGGACCGGCAAGCGCTGGATCGTGGTGGTCTCGAAGGAGCGGGGTGCGCCGACCGTGCGGACGCAGATGGAAGCCCTCCAGGCCGAGATCGAGCTCGGGGTGCAGAGCGATCCGCTGGTGCAGGCCGTGCTCAACCGGTTTCCCGGCGCCAAGATCGTCGGCGTGACGCAGAACACGCCCGAGGCTGCCGACGCCACGCCGCACGCGGTTTCCGACGACGAGGACGAGGACTAGCGCATGATCCCGAAAAGTGGGAACCGGTTTTCGGAAAAGATCATGCGCGATCAAATATGTCAGGAGGGTTTCTGATTCCGTCAAAACGGATCAGACTCTAGCGCCGATGGCCGATTTTATGGGCTTGATGAAGCAGGCCGCGCAATTGCAGTCCAAGATGCAGGCGTTGCAGACCGAGCTCGATACCATCGAGGTCGAAGGCACGGCCGGCGGCGGCATGGTGACGGTGCGGCTCACCGCCAAGGGCGAACTGAAGGGTGTCAAGATCGACGAGTCTCTCTACAAGCCGTCGGAAAAGGAAATCCTCGAGGACCTGCTGCTGGCGGCGCACGCCGACGCGCGGCGCAAGGCCGAGGCGGTCATGCAAGAGAAAATGAAGGGCCTGACCGGCGGCCTGCCGCTGCCGCCAGGACTGAATCTGACTTAATGCCCACCGCCGTCGCCGGACCCGAAATCGAGCGCCTGATCCAGCTGTTGGCGCGGCTGCCCGGACTGGGCCCGCGCTCGGCGCGGCGCGCCGCGCTGCACCTCATCAAGAAGCGCGAACTGCTGATGGCGCCTCTGGCGTCCGCCTTGCAGACCGCGATGGAGAAAATCGAGATCTGCAAGACCTGCGGCAATATCGATACGCAAAATCCTTGCACGGTCTGCACCGATGCCAAGCGCGACCAATCGATCATCGTGGTAGTGGCCGATGTCGCCGACCTGTGGGCGCTGGAGCGCGCGAACGCGGTCAACGGCCGTTATCACGTGCTCGGCGGCACGCTGTCGCCGCTCGACGGCGTCGGCCCGCAGGACTTGTCGATCGACGCGCTGATCTCGCGCGCCTATGACCCGGCCGTGAAGGAATTGATCCTGGCGCTCAATGCTACGGTCGACGGCCAGACCACCGCGCATTACATCACCGAGCTGTTGCAGGACGCGAATGTGAAGGTGACACGGCTCGCCCACGGCGTGCCGGTCGGCGGCGAGCTCGATTATCTTGACGAAGGCACGCTGTTCGCGGCAATCAAGCAGCGGACGCTATTTTGAAAGACATCACGATGCGTTTCATTGCGGTGGCCGCGGTCCTCGGCATACCGATCGCGGGAGCATTGGCGCAGGATGCTTCGTTGCCACGCGCGGCGATCGAGGACGGTTTCAAGAAGGCCGAATGTTCGCTGCCGATCGAAGACGTGCTGACGGAGCAGCAATCTTTCGACCTCGGCGATGGCAAGAGATTGTTTCTGGTGAGTTGCTGGCGCGCGGCCTATCAAAGCGGCAGCATCGCCTTTATCACCGAGGGTACCGGTCCGCCCCGGCTGCTGACGTTCCAGGATTGGAACGGAAAGAGCTTCGCTCCGATGCAAAGCCTGTCGGAAGCCGATTTCGATCCGGCCAAGAAAACGCTCAACAGCTTTCACAAAGGCCGTGGCATCGGCGATTGTGGCTCGATGGGCGAATGGAAATGGAACGGAGCGGATTTCAAGCTCAGCGCCTATTTCTACAAGGAAAAATGCGACGGAAAGCTGTTCGCTGGCGGCAAGCGCTGGCAGATTTTCCCGCGCCGCTGAATGCGGCGTCAGGCTTTTTTCGGCTCCAGCCGCTTGAAATGCCCATGCCGCTGCAGCCAGGCCAGCAGCACCAGGCTGGGGATGCCGGCAAGCGCACAAATGACGAAGAACCACACCCAGCCGGTGCTTTCGGCGATGAAGCCTGCGCCCGACGACAGATAGGTGCGCCCGACCGCGGCGAGCGCAGTGAGCAGCGCGTATTGCGTCGCCGTGTGCAGCGGGTTCTGGCATAGTGCCGATAGGTAGGCGACGAAGATCACCGTGCCGATGGCACTGGTAAAATTTTCCACCGTAATGGCAACGGCGAGCATGGCGGCATCGGTGCCGACCACCGCCTGCCAGCTGAACGCCAGGTTCGCAACCGCCTGCAAGATCCCGCCGATCCACAGGCTGGTGGCGAGCGGAAAGGCGCGCGCCACGAACCCGCCGGCAAAGCCGCCAAGCAGGAGGGCCGCGAGCCCCACGCCCTTGACGATGGCCGCGTATTCGTTGCGCGAGAAGCCGAGATCGATGACGAACGGCGCGGTCATGGCGCCGGACAGCGCGTCGGTGAACTTGAACAGCACCACAAAGGCGAGCATCGCGAAGGCGAACTCGTAGCCCATGAAGTCCTTGAACGCGCCGACGGCGGCCTCGACCACGCGCGCGAAGCGCTTCTGATGGGCGTGCGCGGCTTCCGCCGCGCGTGAGTTCTCGGGTTCGGTGGCTAGCAGCGCCGTGACCGTGCCGACGGTTACCAGCGTGGCCATCAAGACGTAGCCCCAGTGCCAGGCCGCCTGCTTGGCCAGACCCCAGCCTTCCAGCCCGCTCACCAGGAACAGCGCACCGGCGGTCGAAACCAGCATGCCGATGCGATAGGCCGCAACATAGGACGCCATGCCGGCGGCCTGCTCGTTTTCCGGCAGGCTCTCGACACGGAAGGCATCGACCACGATGTCCTGCGTCGCCGACGCGGCCGCGACCAGCATCGCGCCGAGCGCCACCAAGCCGGGCGCCACGGCCGGATTGCAGGAGCCGAGGAAAACGATCGCCGCCATCAGCAGGATTTGCGTGAACACCAGCCAGCCGCGGCGGCGGCCGAGCCAACGCGAGAGCAGCGGCACATCGAGTGCATCGGTGAGCGGCGCCCACAGGAATTTCACCGTGTAGGGCGTGCCGACCAGCGCGAACAGGCCGATGGTGCCGAGATCGACGCCGGATTCGCGCATCCAGACCAGCAGCGTGGTGCCCGACAGCGCCAGCGGCAGCCCGGACGAGAAGCCGAGGAACAGCACGATCAGCACGCGCGGCTGCAGATACACCGCCAGCGCGTCGAAGAAGGAAGGGCGCGGCTGCGCGCTGTCGGGCGAAGCGGCCATGCGCTATTCGCTCGTCCCGAGCTTGCGCGTCATCGGCGCGGGAATCACTTCGGCGCTCGTAGAGGTATCGACGTCGAAATCAAGTTCTTCGATTTTCGTCGCGCGTTTCTCGATCCGGCCGGTCGATGTGAGGATATTGACGACGTCCTCGTTCGCTTGCCCGAAATGCGTTTGCAGCTTGCGGACGCGCTCGCCGAGCAACCGCACATCCTTCATCATGTGGCCGACTTCGTCGCGAATCTGGTCGGCGGCCTCGCGCATCTGTGCGTCTTTGCGGACCTGCTTGATGACCTGAATCGCCATAACCATCAGCGTCGGAGACACAATCATGACCCGCGCGCGGTGCGCGCGCTGCACGATGTCGTCGAACCGTTCATGCAGATCCGCGTAAACAGACTCGGACGGAATGAACATCAGCGCGATGTCCTGGGTCTCGCCCGGGATCATGTATTTGTCAGCGATGTCGGAGATATGTTTGGTGATGTCCTGTTTGACACGCTGGATTGCAGCTTTGCGTTCCTCCTCACTTGCGGCGCTGCGTAACGCAGTCATCGCTTCGAGGGGAAACTTGGCGTCGACGATCAGCGGTCCTGAATCCGGCATGAAGATCGCGCAATCCGGCCGCGTCTTGTTCGAGAGGGTGTACTGAAATTCGTAGGCGCCTTTCGGCAGTACGTCCGCGATGATTGCTTCCAGTTGCCCTTGGCCGAACGCGCCGCGTGATTGCTTGTTGGCGAGCACGCTGTGTAGCGAGCTAACCTGAGTCGCGAGATCGGTAATATTTTTCTGTGCGCTGTCGATGACCGCGAGCCGCGCGTGCAACTGCTGAAGATGATCGGTGGTGTTCTTGGTCGAGGTCTGCATCGACTGGCCGAGATTCGCCGTCACGGCGTCGAGCCGCTGGTGCACGGCCTGCTGCAACTGCGATTGGGCGTTCGCCAGCATTTGGCCCATGGCCTGGAGGTTGGCATTGAGCTCCGCCAGGCGCTGCTCGGCGGCCAGATCGGCCACCGGCGCGCGCGGGCGCAGCAGCAGCACGATGATGGCGACGACCCCGATCGCGATGATCAGGGCGAGGACGAGGAGAAGGGTTTCCGACATGGGCTCTTCTAGGATTGGGCTCTTCTAAGGTTGCGCTGCTTCTACCGTGATTCGCGGGAGGGTGCGAACGAAGGGCGAACGGTAGGGCGATAACGCCGGTCCCTCAAGGGCAAAGGCGCGCATTGACCGCGTCGCGCCTTGCCCTTACATCGCGCTTATGGCGGTCCGCGACATCCTCATCATCCCCGACAAGCGGCTGCGGCTGAGGTCCGAGCCCGTGAAAGCGGCCGACGCACGCTTGCGCGTGCTGGTCGACGACATGTTCGAGACCATGTATGCCGCGCCCGGCATTGGGCTGGCGGCGATCCAGATCGGCGTGGCTCAGCGCGTCATCATCATGGATCTCGCCAAGAAGGACGATCCGCCGGAGCCGCAGGTTTTCATCAACCCGGAAGTGGCTTGGGTATCGGACGAAAAGTCCACCTACGAGGAAGGCTGCCTGTCGATCCCGGAATATTACGAGGAGGTCGAGCGGCCGCGCGCGGTGAAGGTCAAGTATCTCGATCTCGAGGGCAAGCCGCAGGAGATCGAGGCGGCCGGCCTGCTCGCCACCTGCCTGCAGCACGAGATCGATCATACCAACGGCGTCCTGTTCATCGACTATATCTCCAAGCTCAAGCGCGACATGGTGATGAAGCGATTCAAGAAGGCGGCCAAGAAGACCGACGGCGGCAAGCCCGGTTCTGAGCCTTTGGCCGAAGACAAAGAGCCTTCGCATCATATCGGCTGACACCGGCGCCCGCGCGCCGCAACTTGACGGTTCGCTCATGCCGCTGCGCCTGATTTTCATGGGCACGCCCGATTTCGCGGTGCCGACGCTGCTCGAGCTCGCAGCAGCGGGGCATGAGATCGTGGCGGTCTATACGCGCGCGGCCAAGCCCGCCGGCCGCGGCATGGCCTTGCAGCCGAGCCCGGTCGAGCGCGAGGCCTGGCGGCTCGGGCTGCCGATGCACACGCCGTCGACGCTCAAGGGCGCCGAGGCGGCCGCGGCATTCCGCGCGCACGACGCCGATGCGGCGGTGGTCGTCGCCTATGGCCTGATCCTGCCGACGCCAATCCTGGACGCGCCGCGGCTCGGCTGCTTCAACGTACATGCCTCGCTGTTGCCGCGCTGGCGGGGTGCTGCTCCGATCAATCGCGCCATCATGGCCGGCGATGCCGAGAGCGGCGTCACCATCATGAAGATGGACGAAGGCCTCGACACCGGCGCCATGGCCATGGCGGAGCGGATCGCGATCGGCGCCGACGCGACGGCGGGCGACTTGCACGACGCGTTGGCGCGGCTCGGCGCCGATCTGATATTGCGCGCGCTGGCGGCGCTCGAACGCGGCTCGCTCGCGCTTACGCCGCAGCCTGAGGCAGGCGTCAGCTACGCCACCAAGATTTCCAAGAACGAGACGCGCATTGCGTGGACAAAACCGTGCAAACAGGTGCACGACCACATCCGCGGCCTGTCGCCGTTTCCCGGCGCCTGGTTCGAGATCGGCGGCGTGCGAGTGAAGGCGCTGCGCTCGACCAAGGGTGAGGGCTCAGGTCCCCCCGGCACGGCGCTCGACGATCATCTGACGATTGCCTGCGGCGACGGCGCGGTGCGGCTTTGCCAAGTGCAGCGCGCGGGCAGGCAGCCGATGCCGGCGGAAGAATTCCTGCGCGGGACGCCGGTGAAGGCCGGCGCGCGGCTCGCATGAGCATTGCGCAGCACCTTGTGATCCGCCGCGAGCAGCCGGACGACGCGCCGGCCATCGGCGCGGTCATGGATGCCGCATTCGGCGGTCTAGCAGAAGGCCGGCTAGTCGAGCGCTTGCGCGCGGCGGGCGACTTGGTGCTCGCGCTCGTCGCGATCCATGAAGCGGCTGTCGTCGGCTACGTGGCGTGGCCGCGTTTGTGGGTTGAGATGTTGCAGAACTCCCACCCTGCGGTCGGGCTTGCGCCGCTGGGCGTAACTCCGCCGCGCCAGCGTCAAGGCGTCGGCTCGTCGCTGACGCGCGCCGGCCTCGCGCAACTCAAGGCGGATGGCGATAGCCTCGTCTTCGTGCTCGGCGACCCGGCCTATTATCGGCGATTCGGATTTTCTCTGGAGGCAGCGCGCGCTTACGATTCGATTTATGCGGGCGCGCATTTCATGGCGCTGAAGCTCGCTGCCGCCGCGCCGGACGATGGCCGCGTGCGATACCCTTCGGCCTTCGACCAAATGTCATGACAGCGGAGCAAGCGATGTGGACGCTCCCGCCGGAGTCACACCGCGTGAAATCCTGCCCAATGGTGCCGACGCGCTTCGACGAATTCGGCGAGGTCGCTGTCGGTGACGCGAATGAGATCGCTATGCCCGAAGCCCTTCGAATAGTCGAGGATGGAGACGATCTCGGGCGTCAGCCGCAGCGTCGGCACCACGGCGGGGTCCGGACGCGGCATCACTTTGTATTCGGGATAGCGGCGCAGAAGAACCTCCGCGGCATGCTCGATCTCGCCTTGATCGGTCACCTCGACGGCGCTCGCCGCAATCGACAAACCCTTGATCTGCAGCGGCTGCGGGTAGTCCTTGGCGATGGCCAGCGACACCCGCGGATCGCGCTTGATATTCGCGTATTTCTGACTGTCGCGGGAAATCAGGCAGTAGATGACCAGTCCGTCATTGGCGTAACTGACTACCGTCGCCTGCGGCCAGCCGTCGGCCCGGTTTGTTGCGATTGTCATGATTCGATGCTCATGGAGCAGATCGATGATTTTCTGCTTGAATTCACGCTTCATGGACAATCCCCTCAATTTCATCGCTATTTATAGAGAGCCGCCGGCTGACGGATTTGAGGTGAATCAATCGTGCCCCATTACAAGCTCACCATCGAATATGACGGCGCGCCGTTTGCCGGCTGGCAGATCCAGGTCGACCAGCCCACCGTGCAGGGCGTTTTGACCGCGGCGGTGGAAGCGCTTTCGGGCGAGCGGATCCTGGTGCAGGGCGCCGGCCGCACCGACGCCGGCGTGCATGCGCGCGCGCAGGTTGCCCATGTCGATCTCACCAGGGACTGGGACACCGACACCGTGCGCGATGCGCTCAACGCGCATTTGCGCCCGCATCCGGTCGCGATCCTGTCGGCTGAGCGCGTCGCCGGCGATTTCAATGCCCGCACCTCGGCGATCAAGCGCCATTATCTCTACCGCATCATCAACCGCCGTCCCGATCTGACGCTTGATTTCGGATATGCCTGGCGCGTGCCGCGCCCGCTCGATGGTGCCGCCATGCATGCGGCGGCGCAGCGCCTGGTCGGCAAGCACGACTTCACCACCTTCCGCTCTACGGAGTGTCAGGCCGCCTCGCCGGTGAAGACGCTCGACCGGCTCGACGTCGAGCGCCACGGCGAGGACGTGAACATATGGGCGTCCGCGCGCTCGTTTCTGCACAATCAGGTACGCTCCATGGTTGGCTCGCTGGTGGCGGTGGGCGACGGCAAATGGAGCGCCGACGATCTCGCCGCTGCGCTGGCGGCGCGCGACCGCACCGCCTGCGGCCAGGTCGCGCCGCCGGACGGGCTGTATTTGATGCGGGTGGATTATTGAGAGCGGCTCGCTCGCTGTGGCGGCGGTGACACACGAAGACACATTTCAAAAAATAACTTATTCCTGCGCACTCGCGCGCATTTATATTCGTCGCATCCTCGCTCGCAGAGGGCGTCATCTGGAGACGCCGCGATGGCGGAGCGGGGTGCGCTCCATCCCCTCGCTTTTGCGGGGGACGAAAAAACGACACAGGCGTATCCGGCGCCTTCAAGAATACGGGCGATGACGCTTGGCTGTTTGACAAATGGATCGGTTGGAATGCGCAACAACGCATTCTGACGTCGTCCCCGCGAAAGCGGAGACCCAGTAATCACGGTGCCATCTGTGGTTATTGGATGCCCGCTTTCGCGGGCATGACAGTCCAAATTACGCGAAATATTTATCGACAATCTTGCGATAAATCGTCGTCAACGCGCGCAGATCGGCGATCGGTACGCGCTCGTCAGCCTGATGCATGGTCTGTCCGACCAGGCCGAATTCCACCACCGGGCAATAAGCGGTGATGAAGCGCGCGTCGGAAGTGCCGCCGGTGGTGGACAGTTCCGGCTTGCGGCCGGTGACCTGTTCGATCGCTTTCGCCACCAACTCGGTGAACGGGCCCGGCTTGGTGACGAACACGCCGGCGTTCGACGGCTCCCACTGGAAGGCGAATTTGATCTTCCCGTCGGCCGCCTTGGCCGCGCGCTGCTCGATCAGGGCTTTGAGTTGCTCCAGCGTGTGGAGGTCGTTGAAGCGGATGTTGAAGCGCGCCCGCGCCTCGCTGGGAATGAGATTAACGGTCTTGTTGCCGACATCGACCGAGGTGAATTCCAGATGCGACGGCGAAAACTGCGCGCTGCCGTTATCGAGCGGCTCGGCCTGCAGCGCCGATACCAGCGTCACCAGAGCGCGGATCGGATTGTCGGCGCGCTGCGGATAGGCGACATGGCCTTGCCGGCCGCTGACGATCAGGTGGCCGTTGAGCGAGCCGCGGCGGCCGATCTTGATGGTGTCGCCGAGCTCTTCCTGGTTGCTCGGCTCGCCCAGGATGCAGTGATCGAATTTTTCGCCGCGTTCGGCCGCCCATGTCAGCAGCTTCGGCGTGCCGTTGACCGCGATGCCTTCCTCATCGCCGGTGATCAGGAACGAGATCGAGCCTCCGCCGTTCTTTTGCGGCTTGCCGCCATTCGCGCTGAGATGATCCAGCACGGCCGCCATCGCGCAGGCGATGCCGCCCTTCATGTCCACCGCGCCGCGGCCATAGAGCTGGCCGTTGGCGACCGCGCCGGAAAACGGCGGATGTTTCCACGCTTTCTCGTCGCCGGGCGGCACCACGTCGGTGTGGCCAGCGAACACCAGGTTAGGCTGAGCGTCGCCGATGCGGGCGTAGAGATTCTCCACATCATCTGCGCCGGGCTCGCGGAAGGTCAGGCGGTGCACGGTGAAGCCGGCCGTCTTCAACATGCCTTCGAGTAACTTGAGCGCGCCGCCTTCGGCCGGTGTCACCGACGGGCAGCGCAGCAGATCGCGGGTGATGGCTACGGGATCGGCGGTCATCGGTTCACGTGCGCCTCAATCCCTCAGTAGCTCGTTGATGCTGGTCTTCGAGCGGGTGCGCTCGTCTACGCGCTTGACGATGACGGCGCAGTAAAGCCCCGGCCCGCCGCTCTTGCCCGGCAGCGTGCCGGGCACCACCACGGAGTAGGGCGGCACCTCGCCTTGCAGCACCTGGCCGCTCTCGCGATCGATGATTTTCGTCGAGGCGCCGAGGAAGACGCCCATGGACAGCACCGCGCCGGTGCGCAGGATCACGCCCTCGGCGACTTCCGAGCGCGCGCCGACGAAGCAATTGTCCTCGATGATCACGGGGCCGGCCTGCAGCGGCTCGAGCACGCCGCCGATGCCGGCGCCGCCGGAGATG
>Ga0208080_1001632_pt1 | contig 10873 bp, 7 predicted proteins | sample NGESurdeep092012_3_FD_184476 | JGI IMG/M metagenome (GOLD analysis project Ga0208080, IMG submission 184476) | Arctic peat soil microbial communities from Barrow, Alaska - NGEE Surface sample 210-3 deep-092012 (SPAdes) | ecosystem: Environmental > Terrestrial > Soil > Wetlands > Peat ...
CGGGAACAGCGACCCGCCGATCCCCGCCATGAAGAACGCCGGGATGAACACTGCGACCACGCACAGCGTCGCGAGCAGTTTCGGCGCCATCACCTCGCGCATCGCGTCGAGCACGGCCCGCGCCGCCGGCTGTCCCCGCGCCAGGTGCGCGTGGATGTTCTCGATGGTGACGGTTCCTTCGTCCACCAGGATTCCGACGGAGAGCGCGAGGCCTCCGAGCGTCATGATGTTCACGGTCTGGCCGGCTGCGCGGAGCGCGACGAACGCCGCGAGGACCGAGAGCGGGATCGTGATCGTGACGATGGTGGCGCTCCGCCAGTTGCGAAGGAACACCAGCACCATCAAGGCGGTGAGGATCGCGCCGAGCGCGCCTTCCTCCACGAGCGACGAGATCGCCGACGTGACGTAGGGCGACTGGTCGAACGCGAAGCGGAGCTCCACGCCGTCGGGAAGCTGCTTTCGCATTGCCGGGAGGGCGGCCTTCACCGCGTTGACGACGTCGAGCGTCGACGCGTCGGCGCGCTTCGTCACGGGCATGTACACGGCGCGGCGGCCGTCGACGAGCGCGACGTTGTACACGATGTCGGCGCCGTCCTCGATGCGCGCCACGTCGCGCACGAACACCGTCGGCCCGGCGCCGGTGCGGATCGGCACGCTCTCCAGCTCCTTGGGCGCGCGGATCATGGCGTTCGTCTCGACCATCGTCGTCTGGTCGCCGATGCGGATATTGCCGGCCGGGAGCATCGCGTCGGACCGACCGATCGCCGCCGCGACGTCATCCGGCGACAACCGCCGCGAGCGCATGCGATCGGGATCCAGATACACCACGATCGTGCGGACCTTCCCACCGGAGGGCGGCGGCGCCGATACGCCCGGGAGCGTCGCGAGCAGCGGCCGCACACGGTTGAGCGCCGCGTCCTGCACCTCCGACTCGCTGCGCGTCGCGCTGGCGAACACGAGCTGGCCGATGGGAATCGAACCGGCGTCGAATCGTACGATGAACGGCGGCAGAGTCCCCGGCGGCATGAACGACGTCGCGCGGAACGCCATCGCCGTCACCTGCGCCATCGCCTGCGCGATGTCGGTGCCGGGATGAAAATACAATTTCACGACGCCGAGCCCCTGCATCGACTGCGACTCCACGTGCTCCACGCCGGCGACGTACAGGAAATGGTATTCGTAGTAATAGATGAACTGGCTCTCCATCTGCGACGGCGTCATGCCCGCGTACGGCTGCAGCACGTACACGACGGGAACGGCGAGCGTCGGAAAAATGTCGGCGGGCGCGCGGCGGACGGAGAGCCAGGCGCCGAACACGATCGCGATGGACGCGACGATCACCGTATAGGGGCGTCGCAGCGCGCCGAGGACGAGGCGGTTCATCGGGCGCTCCCAGGCTTCGTCAGGGCGAGGAGCGCCTGGAGATTCCCGCCCGCGCGCGCCACGCCGAGCTGCGCCGCGAGCGATTCAATCCCGGCGACCGCGTCCGCGGCCTCGGCTCGCGCGAGCAGGCGCTGTGCATCGGCGACGTCGGCGACCGACGAGAGGCCGGCGTCGTATCGCGCCGCCGCCTGGTCGAGCGCGATGCGCGCCGCGTCGAGCGCCACTCGCGCGCGCTGCGCCACCACCGCGGCGCCGGCGGCGTCCGCGTCAGCCGCGCGCCGCGCCGACGAGACCACGTTCTCCACGGCGCGCTCGCCGGCGTTTGCCATCGCCACCGCGGCATCGGTGCGCCTCGACTCGGCGGATATCGCGGGAAATCCGAGCAGCGGCCAGGACACCGACAGCCCGAGTGCCCAGTTGGGCACGGCCGGATTCAGGCCGTCGTGCATCGACGGTGCGACCACGCCGTTGACGGCGATGCCGCTTCCGCGCGCCCACAGCGCGCCGACCACATCAAGGCGGGGCCACCAGCCGAGCGCGGCGACGTCGCGCTCGCGGATCGCCGCGACTTCGGCGTCCTTCGCCTCCGCGATCAATGGATGGTCCGCGCTCGATGCCGGGAGCGGCGACGCCGCGACGACGGCCGTGTCCATCGCCGCGACCGGTGTCGCGCTGCCAACGGCCTCGGCGAGCTGGGCCTCGGCGATCGCGCGCTGCCGTTGCGCGTTCGCTTCGTCGCGCTCCGCGTCCGCGAGCTCCGCGCGTGCACGGGAGAGATCGGCGCCGGGCCGGAGCTGCTGGGCGACGAGCGCGTCGGTGCGCGTGAGGAGCGTTCGTGCGCGCCGCACTCCCGCCTCGGTCGCGCGCTGTGCGGCCGCGGCGGCCATCGCGCGAAGGTAGGCGGCCGCGGCAGTATAGGCGACGTCGAGTCGAATCGCGTCGGCACCGGACTCCGCGGCGTGCTCGGCGGCGGCGCGCGCGGAGGTCAGACGATTTGCGCGCACGAACCCCGTGAGCGGGACCGTCGAGACGAGGGCGGCGGTCGTCGTCCATGCCGCACCGCCCAGACTGGTCGTGCCGACCGGTCCGGATGATCCGGGAACGCCGGACATCGGGAAGAACGAACCGGCGGTCACGTTACCGGTGGCGCCGCCGACCATCGCCGCCGCGTCGAGTGTCGGAATCCGGGCGGCGGCGGCGAGATCGCGGGCAGGGCACGCCGTATCATTGCGTTCATCTGGACCTCGAGTGCGGTGGGCACGTTCATTCGTGTTCGAAGAGTTCGCCGAATAGCTCGCGGACCTTCTGCTTTGCGGCGCGCAGGGCTCGCCGTCCGGCGGGCGTCAGCCGGTACAGGCGCCGCCGCCGGCCATCGCGGGCCAGCACGACTTTCGAGCGGAGCAGGCCGTCCTCCTCGAGGCGGTGAAGGATCGGGTACATCGTGCCGGCGGAGAGCGCATAGCCGTGCCGGCCGAGCTCCTCGATCATCTCCAGGCCGAAGATCGGCGCTTCGCCCGCGTGATGGAGCAGGTGGAGGTGGACGAGGCTGGCGGTGAGGCCTGCGTCGCGGCGGTGCCTGGACGGTGGTTGCATTATCGGATTCCGAGATCGGATTTCGATATAACCATACGACCGGCGGCTCGTTTCGTCCAGCGCACGCTCCCCTGCTAATGTTCAGCATGACACCTTCCGCCATCGCACCCGGCTCCGGGCTCTCCCGCCTCGAGACGCCCGCCGCGCTCGTCGACCTGGACCGGCTCGAGCGCAACATCGCTCGCATGGCGTCGTACGCGAGGACGCACTCGCTCGCGCTGCGCCCGCACATCAAGACGCACAAGGCGACGACGATCGCAGCATCGCAGCTTGCACACGGCGCGACCGGCCTCACCTGCGCGACGCCGGCCGAAGCGGGTGTGATGAGCGCCGTGTGCGATGACATCCTGCTCGCGTATCCGGCGATCGGCCCCAAGCTCGCGCGCCTGATGGCGCTGCCGCGTGAGCTTTCGCTCACCGTCGCGCTCGACTCGGCGAAAGCCGTTGACGATCTCGCCCGCGCGGCGCGCGCCGCGGGCCGACCGGTGCGCGTGTACGTCGAGCTCGACGTCGGCATGCATCGCGTCGGCGTCACCGCGTGGGACGAGGCGATCGCGCTGGCGCGCAGGGTTCGCGACAGCGCACCCCTCGAATACGCCGGCATCGCGTTCTATCCCGGCCACATTCGCACCGATCTCGATTCGCAGGACGCGGCGCTCGCGGCGCTCGGCGCGGCGATCAAGAGCGCCACCGACGCGCTGGGCTGCGCCGGGCTCGCGCCCGAGGTCGTGAGCGGCGGCTCGACGCCGACCGTCTGGCGCACGCACGAGATCGGCGGAATCACCGAGATGCGGCCGGGCACGTACGTCTACAACGACCGCGGTACCTCGGAGATCGGCGCGTGCGCGCCGGAGGATTGCGCGCTCACCGTGCTCGCGACCGTCGTGAGCACGAGCGTCCCGAATCAGGCGGTGATCGACGCCGGGACCAAGGCGCTCGGTCGCGAGCCGATGCGCGGAGTCGAAGGAGAAGGGTGGGGCGCCCTGCTCGACCGGCCCGAGATCCTCGTCACGCGCATGAGCGAGGAGCATGGCATTCTCGATCTCTCGCGAACGGACTGGCGGCCGGCCGTCGGCGAGCTCGTGCGTGTGGTGCCGAATCATGTCTGCATCGTCGTGCATCTCAACGATCTGGTGTATGGCGTGCGCGGCGAGCGAGTGGAGAAGAGCTGGCGGGTGGATGCGAGGGGGAGAGGGCAGGGGGAGGTGGAAGAGAACAACGGCAACGCCCTCAACTGACACCTGTCAGTTGAGGGCGTTGCCGTTGGTGGTTCGCTACTTCTTTACGACCGGAACCGCAGCCACCGGCTTGGGCCACGGTTTCTTGGCGACTGACGAGTACATCGCCGGGATCTCCACCTGAATCACACGATTGAGATCGGAGATCGCCTTCATCGCGTCCTCCAGCGCGAAGTCGATCTGCCTGCGCTGGTCGAGCGTGGCGGCTCCTGACCACGCCTCCACCGGCCGGACCGCGCCGTTGGTTGCACCGAGCGAGCGATCGACGTCGGCCTGAAGGCGCGACACGCGCGCGATGAGCGAGTCGGCCTTCGCGCCGCCGCCGGCGAGATCACGCTTGAGGTCCGCGGCCTGCGCGCCGAGCGCGCGCGCCGCCACGTGCGCGCCGGCGAGCGACTTCTGCACCGAGTACACGCTCATCACGAGCGCCTGCCGTGCGCGACGGTCTGCATCGCTGAAGTTCGTGAGCGGATCGCCCTCGACGATCATCTCACCGCGCAGATCGCTGGTCACTCCCGGAACTTTCACCAGCACCTTGTACTTTCCCGGGAGCACGAGCGGGCCCGTCTGTGCACCGCCCCCGCGACCGCCGCCGCCGCCACCACCGCGACCGCCGCCGCCCGCGATCAGCGTTCCAGCTTCTTCCTCGGAGAGCGCCGCCGACATCCGCAGGTCCCACGTCACGCGATTCAGTCCCGTCGCCGTGGATCCCTTCAGCGTGCGGATCGGCGCGCCCGATGCGGCATCGCTGATTTCCACCGACACGGGGCCTGATGCCGCATCCCGCAGATAGTACGTGATGACGCCCCCGAACTCCGGGTTCGGCGCGAAGAACTCGCCGTGGCCGTACCACGCCTGCGGCGCCCACGTGCTCATTTCGCGGGCGCGTGGAATCGGCGCGAGCGCCGCCGCCGATTTCATCGCGTCGGCCGTCAGCGCCTCGAGCGGTCCGACGTCGTCGAGAATCCAGATGCTCCGTCCGTGCGTGCCGACGATCAGCGCGTTGTCGCGCGGATGGATGATCGCGTCGTCCGTTGGAACCGGGGGCATGTTCGTCGAGAGCGAATTCCACGTCGCGCCGCCGTCGTTCGAGAAATGCACGCCGCGTGAGTGCGCGAGGATCAGCACGTGCGAGTTGTGCGGGTGCTCGCGAATCCGGTTGATCGACGTCTCCGGCAAGCCGGCGACGATGGAGCGCCAGCTCTGCCCGAAATCGTCGGTCACGTACGCATACGGTTTGTAATCGTCGTCATAGTGCCCGTCGAAGGTCGCGTACGCGCGTCCCGCCGCGTAGCGCGACGCAACGACCGTCGTCACCGGCGTTCTGTTGGGAAGGCCGTCGATGTGCGACGTGACGTTGGTCCAGGTCTTGCCGCCATCGCGCGTCAGCTGCACCTGGCCGTCGTCGGTACCTGCATAGACGACGTTCGCCTCCACGGGCGACTCGCTCACCGACGTGATGGTTCCATAGCTCGTCACGCCGTCGTGCCTCGAAAGCGCCGCGGGCCCGACGCGCGCGCCCATCATCGTGAGCGTGTCGCGATCGATGTGCAGCGTGAGGTCTGGACTGATCGCCTTCCAGCTCGACGCGCGGTCGGTGGACTTGAAGAGCACGTTCGCGCCCATGTATACGGTCTTCGCATCGAAGCTCGACGGGACAATCGGCGAATCCCAGTTGAATCGATAGCCGCTTCCCCCTCCGCGTCCCGCACCCGGCACCGCGCGCTCGCCCGATCCCGGACGCACGCCCTGATGCTCCATCGTCGTGAGGTTCACGCGCGCGACGTTGCCGTCCTGCGATTCCTCGTACGCGAAGTTCTGGTCGAACGGATCGATCTTCGCATGGAATCCGTCGCCGCCGCCGATGTTCCAGCCGTCGCGGTCCGCGATGCCATTGCGATTGCGCACCGCGCTCGGCACGCACCAGAGCCCGTTGTCCTGCAATCCTCCGCACACCGTGTACGGCACCTTGTTGTCCACGTCCACTTCGTAGAACTGTCCGATCGGCATGTTGCGGCGGAAATCCCACGTCACGGCGCGATCCCACGAGATCGAGACGCCGCCGTCGCCGCCGACGATCAGGTGGTTCGGATCATCCGGATCCACCCACAGCGCGTGATCTTCCGAATGGATGTTGCTGAACCGTTCCGTGAAAGTCTTTCCGCCATCGTCGGAGAAATAGAAACCGCGGTTCGATCCCAGCATGTAGATCCGGTTCCGGTCCTTCGGATCGAGACGGATCTGGCTGTAGTACATCGGCCGCGCGTTGAGCGGCGAGAGCTTCTCCCAGTTCGAGCCGCCGTCCACCGTGCGATACACACCGCTTCCGGGCGGTGCCGCTTCGACCGTGGCGTACACGACGCGGCTGTCGCTCGAGAAGAGGTCGATCCCGATACGGCCCTTGTCGCCGGCCGGAAGACCGTTCGCCAGCTTCGTCCATGTCGCGCCGCCGTCGATCGTCTTGTAGATCGCGCTTCCCGGACCGCCGCCGTTGAAGCCCCACGCCTTTCTCTGGTGCTGGTACGTGGCTGCGTAGAGAATGAGCGGGTTCATCGGATCGATCACGAGGTCGGTCGCGCCGGTGTTCTCATCGACGTACAGGATCTTCTTCCAGCTCTGTCCGCCGTCCGTCGTCTTGAACACACCGCGTTCGGGATTCGAACCCCACAGGTGCCCGGCTGCCGCGACGTAGACGATATCGTAGTTGCCGGGATCGATCACGATTCTCGCGATGCTGCGCGTCTCCTTCAGTCCCATGTTCTTCCACGTCTTGCCGGCGTCGGTGGTCTTGTAGACACCATCGCCCCAGGACGAGCTTTGCCGATTGTTCGCCTCACCCGTTCCGACCCACACGACGTTCGCGTTCGACGGCGCCACGCGAATCGCGCCGATCGACATCATCGCGTCGACCCTGTCGAACACCGGATCCCACGACGTGCCGCCGTTGGTGCTCTTGAACACGCCGCCCGTCGCCGTCGCGACGTAGATCTGGTCGGGCTGTCCGCGCACGCGGCCGACCGAGAAATCGTCGATGCGGCCCGAGGTGTTCACGGGTCCGATGCTGCGCCACTTCAGGGCGGACAGCACCGTCGGATCGATCTTCGCTTGCGCCTGCACGCTCGCGGCGAGTGTCAGCAACGCGAGGGCAACGGCGGGACCGGAGATCTTGCTGCGCATGGCGAGTCCTCTTCGACTGGCTGGGGAAGGATTAAAGTACCAGGATCGTCAGCCGCGGGACAGAAATCGCGCGACATTCTCGACCGCGCGTCGCAACCCGAGGTCGATGACTTCCGCCGTCATTCCAGCGTCATGCGGCGTGAGAACGACGTTCGGCAGCGACAGCAACGCATCGTCCGCGCCGACAGGCTCCTGATGGAACACGTCGAGCGCGGCCCCTGCGATTCGCTCGTGCTGCAATGCGTCGATCAGCGCATCGCGATCCACCAGGCCCGCGCGAGCAGTGTTGACGAGAAACGACGAGGGCTTCATCAAGGCGAGCTCCGCGCGGCCCAGGATGCCGTTCGTTTCCGCGGTGAGCCGCATGTGCAGGCTTACGATGTCCGACTCGCGCAGCAGCGTCTCGAGCGGTACGTGACGCGCGCCGACCGCCGCCGCGCGTCCGTTGTCGGGACTCCACGTCGAGACCAGCAGCCGCAAGCCGAACGGCCGCGCCAGCGCGGCAACCCGGCTCCCGATCGCGCCGAGCCCCATCAGTCCGAGCGTCTTTCCCTCGAGCTGGGTGAGCAGTCGCCGCGGCCACTGGCCCCCGCGCACCGCCGCATCCATCGCGGGAATCGCGCGCGTGGCTGCGAGCATGAGCGCCAGCGCATGCTCGGCGACAGCGTGCGCGTTCACTCCCGGTGTGCTCGCGACAACGACGTTTCGTGCGCTGCACGCCGCCAGATCGACGTTGTCCGTGCCGGTTCCCCAGATCGAGATGAGGCGCAGGGCCGGGCAGGCCGCGAGAACGCGCTCCGTGAATTTCGAGTACGCGCGAATGTTCAGCACTGCATGCGCGGCGCCGACGCGCCGGATCAGCTCTGCTTCATCTTCCGTGCCGCGCTCGGTGAACACGGTGACGTCGCCAAGCGCACGCAGCCGGGCCTCCGCGGCCGAACCCGTGAACACCGAAGGGAAATCATCCGGCACGACGATCGATGGGTTCATGCGTTCTCGTCGGCCGGTGCACCGCGCGCGAGCAGGACGGTGGTTGCCATCTGGCTCGTGACGTTGAGCAAAGTCTTGAACACATCGGGGATCGCGTCGAGCGCGAGGAGAATCCCCATCCCCTCGATCGGCAGGCCCACCGACACGAAGAACGGCGCGATGATGAACAGTCCGCCGCTCGGGATCCCGGGAATGCTGAAGCTCATCGCCACGGAACAGGCGCCGAGGAAGGCGATCTGTGCCATCGTGAGGGGAACGTCGTACAGCTTCGCGACGAAGAGCGCGGAGACGATCCACGTGACCGCCTGGTTCAGCCGGAACACGGACACGCCGAAGGGCAGGGCGAACCCCGCGACTTTCATGGGGAGGTGCATCACGCGGTTCGCGCCGTCGATCATTGCGGGGAGCGCCGCGACCGACGAACGCGTGCTGATCGCCACGATCTGCGCGGGGATGAGGGCGCGGGCGAAGAGCGAAAGCGGAACATCGGAAAACACCTTGATGACGATGTAGAGCGCGATCGTTGCGACCGCGAGGAACCCGCTGTGCAGGACGAGGTAGAACGCGACTGCGCCGGCCACGCCCACTCCGACGCGAACCGCGAGTGCGACCGAAAGGCAAAACACGCCGACGGGCGCGACCATCAGCACCCACCCGACGATCACGAGCATCGCGTCCGCGATCCCCCGGAAGATCCCGGTCGCCGCCGCCCGCCGTTCCGGCTCGATGCGCGCGAGCGCCGCCGCGAACGCGACGGCGAAGATGATCACGGGGAGCATCGCGCCGTCGACCGCGGCCTTGACCGGGTTCGCGGGCACGAGGCCGACGAGCCAGCTCGTGAACGACGGGAGGGCGGGTGTGGTGCCGGCCGCCGAACTCGCGCCGCGGAGCGAGGCGGCCGACGACGCATCGATGGTCATCACGGAGAAGAGCGGAGGCGCCGCGAGGAACGTCAGCAGCGCGACCGTCGTGAGGATCACCGCGTACAGTGCGACTGCCCGTCCGCCGAGTCGTCCAACGGCGCGAACATCTTTTTCCTCCGCGATCGTCGCGATGAGCAGCGAGACCACGAGCGGAATGACCGTCATGCGGATCGCGTTGACCCACACGGTGCCGATCGGTTCGATCGCCGTCGCGAACGCGTGCAGCCCGCTCGACGACGTCGCCGAGATCACCACGCCGATGGCGAGGCCGGCGACGAGGCTGAGCAACGTGCGGAGAGCGGCTGTGGTCACGGGGAGAAACTACGCGTTCTGGATTCTGCGCGCTCCGTGTCGTACTGTCTCCCACTCAATCTCTCCTTTGGGATCAGGTCACTTCATGTCTTCTCTCGGCGACGCCAAGTCGTTTCTCCTCCTCGCGCTTGGCGTGATCGCCGTGGTCTACGTCGGCTTCCTCGCCAGCGAGCTCGTGCGTCGCCGGCGCGCGCAGGCCGCGAGCGGAGGTGCCGTCGATTCCGACGCGCCGACCCCAGGCGGAATCGTCACGGGCTTGGTGACGAACTTCTTCGACACGCTCGGTATCGGCTCGTACGCGCCGACCACCTCCATCTTTCGGGTCTGGAAGATGGTGCCCGACGAACGGATTCCCGGCACGATGAACATCGGTCACACGCTGCCGACGATCGTGCAGGCCTTCATCTTCACGCAACTCATTCCGGTCGATGCCCGCACGTTGATCCTCATGATCGCCGCGTCGGTGGCGGGCGCGTGGATCGGGGCGGGCGTGGTCGCGTCGTGGCCGCGCCGCATCGTGCAAGTGGGAATGGGATGCGCGCTCCTCGTGGCATCGGCGCTCATGTTCGCGAGCCTGGTCAAGCTCATGCCGGCGGGCGGCGAGGCCCTCGCGCTCTCGGGTACGCAGCTCGGCGTCGCCGTCGCAGTGAACTTCGTGCTTGGCGCGCTGATGACGCTCGGCATCGGACTTTACGCGCCGATCATGATCCTCATCAGCCTGCTCGGCATGAATCCCGCAGCCGCGTTTCCGATCATGATGGGATCGTGCGCCTTCCTCATGCCCGTCGCGAGCGTCCGATTCTTGCGCAGCGGGCGATACGACCCGCGCGCGCTGCTCGGCCTGCTCGCGGGCGGACTGCCCGCGGTGCTGATCGCGGCGGGCGTCGCGTGCTCCTGATTCGCTGCTAGGGCAGCTTCCGCAGCAGCGCCCGCTCGATTCCGCCGGGATCGAGTCCGAGTGCATGCCGCACCATCGCGAAACGTTCCCGCAGGCGGCGCGAGAACAGTGCCGCGCGATCGGCGACCGGAATCGGCCGCTTTTCGAACCGCGCCTCGCCGATAGTGGAGGAATCGAACCGCTCGAACACCGGGAACGGATAGAGCGCGAGGTTGGGCACGCCGTGTCTCCAGTACTTGTCCATATACGCGTCGACGGGGCAATCGATCCGCCGCGCGCACTTCAGCAGCCGCTGCGCGCCGAGGCGGGTGATCAGATACGCCTGCGTGCCGAGCGCGAAGCTCGTGATGCGAATGAGA
>Ga0208080_1001633_pt1 | contig 10872 bp, 9 predicted proteins | sample NGESurdeep092012_3_FD_184476 | JGI IMG/M metagenome (GOLD analysis project Ga0208080, IMG submission 184476) | Arctic peat soil microbial communities from Barrow, Alaska - NGEE Surface sample 210-3 deep-092012 (SPAdes) | ecosystem: Environmental > Terrestrial > Soil > Wetlands > Peat ...
CGTCATTGGCGACTGCCGCCTCCACTACTTCCGCGAAATAACCGAGGTGACTGTAATAGACGGCAACGCCGCGGCCCGTGCGCGGCGGCAGGCTGCCGCTGCCCCAGCCCGATACCTCGCGCACCTTTTGCAGAACGCCGCGGGCGCGGCCGGTGTTAAAGGCCTGCCCCTTGCCGGGCAGCAGTTCGTCTTTGCCGAGCAAGTCAATCTGGAATTGTAGCGGGTCCTTGCCGGCGGCGTGCGCCATTTCGTCGATGAAGGATTGAAAGACGAAGGCGAGCGCATTGTCCCCGGGCGCCCGCAACGGCCCGGTGGGGATGCCAAACGGAATCAGCGAATAGCCATAAGAAAGGTTCGGCACGCGGCCGGCCGGATAAGTGTCCGCATCGAGGTTGGCCGAGCGCGCGAACGCGCCGTTGCTGCCGAAACTGACGAAATGCTGCTGCCAGGCGACAAGCCGGCCGGCCTGGTCCAGACCACCTTTAAGGAAGTGCCAGCCGGCCGGCCGATAAAAATCGTGCTGCATGTCGTCGGCGCGGTTCCAGAGCAGCTTGACCGGTGCGCCGGCGGTCCTCGCAATCCACGCCGCCTCGACCATGTAATCGTTCATCAGCCGCCGGCCGAAGCCGCCACCGACGCGCGTCATGTGGATGGTGATGTTCTTCTCATCGAGCCCGAGCGTGCTCGCGACCAATTGGCGTCCGGGCTCCGGATTCTGGGTCGGCGCCCAGATTTCCGCATGGGCGACGTGCACATGCGCGGTGCAGTTCATCGGTTCGAGCGGGGCGTGGGCGATGAATGGATAGAAGTAGCCCGCATCCACCACATGCGCCGCGCGTTGCAGTGCGCCGGCAGCGTCGCCATCGTTGCGCAGACTGTGCGTCGGCGCTTTGGCGCCGAGCGCCTCGGCCTGGCGGGCGAAGCTTTCGCTGCTCTGCTGCTGCGTCTGGCCCTCGTCCCATTTCACCTGCAGCTTCTGCCGCGCTTTTTCGGCCTGCCACCAGCTATCCGCCACGATGGCGACACCAGGCATCAGCCCAGCCAAATCCGTGCCGCCTTGCACCACCAAGGCTCGACGCACGCCCGGCATCTTGCCTACGACGTCCACGTTGGCTTCGACAACTTTGCCGCCGAACACCGGGCATTTCTGGAATACGGCATAGAGCATACCCGGCACCACGATATCGATACCGAACAGCGGCTCGCCTTTAACCAACAGCGGGCTGTCGACGTCGGGGACCGAATGACCGACGATCTTGTAGTCTTTCGGGTCCTTGAGCTTGACGCTGTTCGGGTTTGGCACCGTCAGCTTCGCCGCCACTGCCGCCAAGGCGCCGTAGCTGAGCGTACGGCCCGAAGCTTTGTGCCGCACCACGCCGGAGGCGGTGTCGCATTCGCTGGCTTTGACTTTCCAGCGCTGCGCCGCCGCCGCGACCAGCATCTGCCGTGCCGCCGCGCCGACTTTGCGCATTGGGGTCCATTCCAGCGGTGTCGCCATGCTACCGCCGGCGACCTGCCGCCCGTAAATGGTAGCGTCGGCGAGTGTCTGTTCGATGCGCACCTGGCTCCAGCTCACATCGAGTTCCTCCGCGATCAGCATCGGCAGCATGGTCTTGATGCCCTGCCCGATCTCGGGATTCTTCGACATGATCGTCACGACATTGTCAGGCGCAATGCGGACGTAGGCATTGAGAGACGCGGTCTTGCCACCGGGGGCCGCAGCCGCAGCAAAATCCGGCAGGGTGAAGCTCAGAAGCAGCCCGCCTCCGGCCGCGGCACTGACTTTCAGAAAATCGCGACGCGACGTGCGGCCGGCCGTAAACGCCCTGATGCTTGTCGATCGGTTCGATGAGAGGCGACGTGGGACCATGGCTCACGCCCCCTTCTTGGTGGCGGCCGAGCCAAGGTCGGTCTTCGCCGCTTGCTTGATGGCTTCACGAATCCGCGGGTAGGTCGCGCAGCGGCAGATATTGCCATTCATCGCCGTGTCGATTTCCTCGTCGGTCGGCGTCTTGGTCTGCGCCAGTAGCGCGACGGCCGACATGATCTGCCCCGGCTGACAGTAGCCGCATTGTACCACGTCGACCTCGAGCCAGGCTTTCTGCACGCGCGCGCCGATTGGTGTGTTGCCGATGCCCTCGATCGTCGTGACGGCCGCGTTACCGACATCGGAAATCGCCGTCACGCAAGAGCGCACCGGCGCCCCCTCGAGGTGCACGGTGCAGGCGCCGCACAATCCGGCGCCGCAGCCGAACTTCGTGCCTTTGAGATCGATGACGTCGCGCAAGACCCAGAGCAGCGGCGTGTCGCTGTCGACATCGACCGAGTGTGCCTGGCCGTTGACACGGAGCGTGTAATTCATGAGCAACCTCGCCAATTCGCGCGTACATAATCCTTATGAGGACAGCGGAACATGTCATAATGGCTGATATATAAAAGGATGCTCCCTTCCAGGAGCAACGCACAAGCGATTATCCGGCAATGGACGCATGCGTCCTGTGCAGATTCGCCGCACACGGTATTGCGATTGCACCGCTAATATCGACATAATTACCATACTTCTGCCGAAGGCAGCCAAGCAATTATCGGGGCGAAAAAAGATCAGCCGTGAAGTCGTCCGAAGGGTACAATAATGCTGTCGCCTGCGCCAAGACCATGACTGTTCCGGATCCATGCGTCGGCAAACGGCCACTCCGCTATCTGAATTTGTCCACTGTACTTGAGGGATAAGCATGAAGCTTCTACGCAGACAATTCCTGCATCTGGCTGCAGGTGTAGCCGCACTTCCGGCCGCATTGCAGTTCGCCTGGGCGCAGGCTTATCCGACACAACCAGTGCGCGTCATTGTCGGCTTCCCCGCAGGCCAGGCCGCCGACAGCCTCGCGCGCATCGTGGCACAGGCACTGTCGCAGCGGCTTGGGCAGCAATTCATTGTCGATAACCGGCCGGGCGCCGGCGGCAATATCGGCACCGATGTGATTGTGCGCTCGGCGCCGGATGGCTACACGATCCTCATGGAAGTGATGACGTCGAATGCGATCAACGCGTCGCTCTATCCGGATCTCAATTTCAATTTCATCCGCGACATCGCGCCGGTCGCCATCATCGGCGGCGCCGCCTACGTCGTAGCGGTCAATCCATCGGTTCCGGCCAACACCCTCCCCGAGTTCATCGCCTATGCCAAGGCGAACCCGGGCAAGATCAACATGGGGTCGGCCGGCATCGGCACGCCGCCGCATGCCTTCGGCGAGCTGTTCAAGATGATGGCGGGAGTCGACATGGTCCACGTCCCTTACAAAGGCAGTTACGTGCCCGATCTGCTCAGCGGCCAGGTTCAGGTCGTGTTTTCACCGATGCCGACGGTGGTTGCACAAGTCAGAGCGGGTAAGCTGCGCGCGCTGGCGGTGACATCGAAGCAGCGCTCGGCAGCACTGCCGGATGCGCCCGCCATCGGCGAATTCGTACCCGGCTACGATGCCAGCGGTTATTTCGGCTTCGGTGCGCCCAAGAGCACGCCCACCGACATAATCGACAAGCTTAACAAGGAGATCAAGGCATCCGTTGTCGATCCGCCGGTCAAGGAGAAGCTCGTCACCTTAGGGATCGAGCCGATGCAGCTAACGCCCGCCGAATACGGCAAGCTTATCGCCGACGAAACGGAAAAATGGGCCAAGGTGGTCAAAGCCGCGGGCATGAAGATGGAATGATCCGGCCTCCACACGCGAACGACCAGTCTCCCCTTTCTTGATCCAGCGTGGCCTCCTTGAAAAACACGACCAGCTTGCGAAACCGGTTCGTTCGGGGCGACAGCCTGACCGGCATGATCGACTTCATTGGTGCTCCGATGGTGATTGAGATCCTTGCCCAAGCGGGCATCGATTTCGTCATCATCGATATGGAGCACTGCCCGATGGACATGGACCGCTTGGCCCATCTCATCCGAGCAGCCGATGCAGCCGGAATCGCCCCGTTGGTCCGCGTGCCGGAGGTGGATGCCGGCCTCATCAAGCGGGTGCTTAACCTGGATGTCGCCGGGATTGTGATCCCACACGGAACGCGGCAGTCCTGCGAAGCCTTGGTCCGCGCCGCGCGTTATGCCCCGGAGGGCGAACGTGGGGCCTGTCCGATTGTGCGCGCCACGGGATATTGGCCTGACGACTGGTCGGCCTATGCCCAAAAAGCCAATCGGGAGATTCTTGTGCTGCCGTTGATCGAGGACCAATCGGCGATCGACGATTTCGAGGCGATCGCGGCCATCCCGGGCGTCGATGGGTTCTTCATCGGACCCTATGACCTTTCGGTATCGGTCGGCGTCCCCGGCGCGGATTTCGACCATCCCATCATGAGCGCGGCGCTCGAACGTGTGACTGGCGCGTGCCGGCAGCATTCCAAGTTCGTTGTCACCACCATTGGTGACCGCCAGGAACGCGATTACAGCCGACGCCTAGTACAGCGCGGAGTTCAAGGACTGGTTTTCGCCACCGATGCGCTCGTGCTCCTGCAGGCCTGTAAGCGCATGGTATCCTTTACGCGGTAAGGCCAGTTACTAAGCCGAAGCGGCATCACTGGCATAAGTGAGTGTGGCGTCGGCGTCGACGCGGTGTTCGTAATTCTATCTCGATTGGTGGAAAATTGGCGCTCCCTAGGGAAGCGCGTGAATTGAGCAGACTCAATAGCTTGCACGAAGGTTTGGGCTTAGAACCCGTCATTGGATTTCAAGGCGTTTCAGCAGCGGCGCCCAAACCTATAGGCCCCCTGCTCTGACAATGGCACATCCTAACGGGTTGGCGTTCAGCGCGCCCAATCAACCTCCAACCAGACCGTTATGAGCGGTACGCCCTCCTCAGAAAAGCCGGAAAACATTGATGATTAGCGTGGCGTTCGATCACGTTTGACGACGTTTGTTCTTGTTTGGTTGCGCCGTATCGTTGGTCAGGACTGATGGCTTCCGCTCTAGCCTCAGGATCGACCCTCGCAGCTGGGATTGAAATAGTTTTGATTAGCGGCTGGCAAATCCGGTAAGGGTTTACGATGGGCAAAAACGTCGTCATTTATTCGGATGGCACCGGGCAAGCTGGTGGTTTTCGATTCGATGAGGACCGCAGCAACATTTACAAGCTCTATCGCGCCACCCGATGTGGTCCCGATTCAATCGTCGATCCTAATGCACAGGTCACATTCTACGATCCTGGGCTCGGATCTCAGGCCGATGGTGGGCACCTCCTCGGCTGGCTTGCCCGGTGGGTCTACAATTTGGTCAGCCAAGCTACTGGCTTTGGTATCACAGCTAATATCATCGACTGCTACGCAGCCCTCATTCGTTTATGGCGACCCGATGACCGCATCTTTCTTATTGGATTTAGTCGAGGCGCATACACTGTCCGCTGCTTAGCGGGCGTCATTGCCACGTGCGGTATACCAACGCGAATCAGTGAAAAAGAGCCATTACGGCTAGATACATCGTCGACTCACAAACTGGCGTCCTTCGCCGTAAAGCATATCTATCAATTCACCTCATCGCGGATCCGTGACGATTCAAATTGGTATCAAAAATTCTTACTTGATACCCGGGACCGCATTGCAAAACGGTTCCGCGAACAATGCGATTCTACCGACGGGAAAAAAGCAAATGTCTATCCCTATTTCATCGGCGTATTCGATACCGTCGCAGCTCTAGGTAGTCCTATAAAATCATCAATCTTCACGGTGATATTCGTCATCATCTCCGCAATCACCAGCCTAATCGTTAGTTACGTATCGCGATCTATTGCACCAATCACATGGCACGTTCTGACCTATCTAACGTTTCCAAGAGTCTTTGGTGGCCTCGTCGTTGCAGTCGCCGCATTTGCTTTACTGATTTATGTTTACACCCATATCAAATTCGATTTCCGTGTTTCTGGATATTCATGGTGGCAACAGCTTTTGCCGTTTCATAGAGGACCAAGACGCGATGAAATTCTGTAGCAAACTGTTTCATATCCCGGCCGTAGCGCTCGCCGCAGCACTTTTGCAGCCGCCGCTCGCCCTCGCGCAATTGCCACCTGCGCCAGCGACTACACCGCCGGTCGTCGCTCTCCCCGCTGTTCCGCCCGCTCAAGAAGTTCCAGCTGCCAAGGCACCGATCATGCCGGCACCGGCCGAAGCCGCGCCGGCTCCAATCGTGCGGCCGGCGTTAGCAGAGCCAAACGCGGTGGCGGTCCAGCCTTCCGCCATCGCGCTCACGCTTCCACGCGATCTGTCGCCGTGGGGGATGTTCCTTGCCGCCGACATTGTGGTCAAAGCGGTGATGGTCGGCCTTGCCCTCGCTTCGCTGCTGACCTGGACCATTTGGTTTGCCAAGGCCCTCGAATTGCTGGCTGCCAGGCGTGGGCTGCGCGCGGCGATCGAGGCGCTCAATGATGCGCGCTCGCTCGCCGACGCCATGACCCGCCTGAATGGTCGCGGCGGCGATGTCGTCATGCTGCTGGATGCTGCCGAAACTGAATTGCGGCTCTCGGCCGATGCCATCTCGGCTGACGGCGTAAAGGAGCGCATCGCCTCGCGTCTGGAGAGGATCGAAGCCGCCGCCGGCCGGCGGATGATCCGCGGCACCGGCATTCTCGCCACCGTCGGCGCCACCGCCCCGTTCGTCGGCTTGTTCGGCACGGTGTGGGGTATCATGAACAGCTTCATCGGCATTTCCAAGCAGCACACCACCAATCTCGCAGTGGTGGCACCCGGCATCGCCGAAGCATTGCTCGCAACGGCCTTGGGCCTGGTAGCGGCCATTCCAGCAGTGGTGATGTACAACGTGTTCTCGCGCTGGACTGCCGGCTATCGCGCAATACAGGCCGATGCCGCCGCCGAGATCCTGCGTCTTGTGAGCCGCGACCTCGACCGCGGCGCCTTTAACCGCCCATCAGGTGAGCGCCGTCGGCCGACAGCAGCCGCCGAGTGAGCCGCCGGAGGGAGTGAGATCCATGAGCGTACGTCTCGACCACGGCGACGAAGCTTTAAGCGAGATCCATGAGATCAACGTCACGCCGTTCATCGACGTAATTTTGGTCCTGCTGATCATCTTCATGATCGCAGCGCCACTGGCGACCGTGGATATTTCCGTCAACCTGCCGGCCGCCAATGCCGAGCAGCAGCCGCGCCCGGACAAGCCGCTGTTTCTGACGCTCAAATCCGACTTGAGCCTGCTGATCGACAACGATGCGGTGAGCCGCGCGACGTTTTCGGCTGCGCTCGATCAGGCGACCGCCGGCGACAAGCAGCAGCGCGTGTTCGTACGCGCCGACAAATCGGTTCCTTATGGTGATCTGATGGCGCTGATGAATGATCTGCGCAGTGCCGGCTATCTGCATGTGGCGCTGGTCGCTCTGGAAGCCGAGAAAGTGCCGTGAATGCGGCACCGCAATCCGTGATCGTACGCCGCATGCCCGAAATGCTGCGCTGGGGCGCCTGCTTCGCGCTGGCGCTTTGCTTTCACGCTGTCGTCGTGGCCGCGCTGCTGGAACACTGGACCGAGAATTCTGATCTGGTGGCAAATGCACCGGTGATCACCATCGATCTAGCTCCCCTAGCAGTCGCGCCCGACACCAAACCAAGCGAACTGCCGCCTGGACCGCAGCAGGCCGAAGCAGAACCCGAGCCTGAGCCCGACCCGGTAAAGCCCGTCGAGAAGCTCGAACTGCCGCCGGAGCCGAACGCTGAGCCGCTCCTCGCGGTGACACCGCCGCCGAAACCGCAAGAACCGAAAGAAGAGAAACCCAAGCAGCAGCACGCGAGCCTCCCCAGCGCGCCGAGCACCGCGGAGACCAAGGCCGAACGCGCGGCGGCGCCGGCGCCCGGCGCTTCCTCGCACAATCCCTATGCGGTACCGAACTGGAAGTCGCGATTGGTCGCCACGCTGGAGCGCAGCAAGCGTTATCCGGCCGAGGCGCGTGTGCGCGGCGAGCAAGGTGTGGCGCAGCTAGCCTTCAGCATCGACCGTCATGGCGGTGTGCATCACGCCCGTATCGTGCACAGCTCAGGTTCCAGCCTGCTCGATGAGGCGACGCTGGCACTGGTCGAGCGCGCGCAACCGTTGCCACCGCCACCACCGGAACTCGCCGGCGCGGAAATCGCGATCGTGGTGCCCATCCGCTACAACATTCGCTAACGGCGTGAGCCTGCAAAATGGACGACATCTGGGGGCCGTAATGAGGAATAGCAGACTACAGGAAGTGCCGGAGCGTGACGCTGCCAATCACCAATTGGTTCTTCGCGTACTGCAATCGGCCAACGCGCCAATGACGGCATATGAAATCCTGCACGCGCTTCGGCGAAGTGGGTTCCATTCCCCGCCGACAGTCTACCGCGCTTTAAAGCGATTGATGGACTCAGGGGATGTGCATCGTCTGGAATCGACTAACGCCTACTTGAGTTGCAGCAACCATAAGCACCATCATGGTCCAGTGGCTTTTGCAATATGTCGAGAGTGCGGCCACGTCGACGAACTGGTTGGAGGTGCGTTGACGAAACAGCTCGAAGCGAACGCAAAGCAACATGGGTTTCGTGTAGAGGCCGCCATGATCGAACTCATGGGGAAGTGTGCATTCTGCGCCAAGGACAGAACTGAGGAATGAACGCCGCGCTCAAACAGCATCATCGTCATCGGTCGCAATATGCAGCACCATCGCCATCAAGAGTTCATCCGAATCCTCAATACCATTGAGATGCAGGTTCGAGCGCGACGGCAAATCCACGTCATCGCCGGCGACTGTGCGACACGCAGGAATTTGAGGGCGCACGGATGACTTACCTGCCCTCCCCGCGGGACGTTCCAATTCACAAACTTTTCCTGGTGGTCATTCTCACGGCCTTGGCGCTGACTGCATCAAGTCTGGGTCACACGCAGGCGCGGAAAGATCGCGAATTTCGGGAATGTCCAGATTGCCCCGTGATGGTCGGGATTCCGGCGGGCACATTTTTGATGGGCAGTCCGAAGAATGAGCAGGGCCGCTTTGATTCCGAGGGTCCGCAGCGTGTCGTTTCGATAAAGGCATTCGCTTTGGGCAAATACGACATTACCACTGCGCAATTTATCGATTTCCTCAAAAGTACCGGTCATCGGCCGATGCCCTGCAACCGGATTCTCGGCTTCGCATGGGGTTCGCCCGGTCGCGGTTTGGAATTGCAACTGCCAAACTGGCCGGCTGTCTGCCTCGAATGGATTGACGCAGAGGCCTATGTCGCGTGGCTCAATGCCAAGGTGCATAAGGAACGTCCGGCCCTCGCGCCGGGCCCCGGGCCGTATCGTCTCCCGAGCGAAGCGGAGTGGGAATATGCCGCTCGGGCGGGCACCAAAACAGCCCGGTGGTGGGGTGAGGCGATCGGGCGCAATCGTGCAAATTGCAACGAGCGCATGGGACGATCGATTGTTCGCCACCGTCGAAAGCTTCGCCCCCAACCCGTTCGGCCTCTACGGCATGTTAGGAAACGCCTGGCAATGGACCGAAGATTGCTGGCATCCGAACTATATCCACGCTCCTGACGATGGCCGTGCGTGGACGGAAAAAAATTGCGCGAAGCACGTTATTCGCGGTGGTTCCTGGAACAGTTTGCCCGTTCTCGTCCGTTCGGCCAGCCGAAGCATCAGCACTAGCGACGGTGGCGACTACGATAATTCGAGCCTCACCGGTTTTCGGGTCGCCAGGGACCTGCCTTAGTCCGCGACCCGTCCGACATTGCTATCGCAAGGCATCTCTGGTGTTGAGCGTAAGAATTACGCTCATTAACTCCGGATAATGCCCAGGCGGCAAGGTCAGTGGCGAGGACAAAAGCGCGGCGTTTCGCGCGCTCAGTGCGGCTTCATCGTATGCCGCGTCAACACCTAACTTTCGATTGTTGACGACCTCAGCTCCGGTGACAACGCCAGCCTTTGTGATGGCCACACGGACAAGAACCGAAAAGTCCTTGCCATGGAGAGCCGCGAGATCGAGACCCCAATGATGCTCGATCTGATCGCGAAGAAAGTCCTTTAAGGCCGCGTCGAATCCGAGGGCCGCGTCCGGTCTCATCGCCGAAATGCGAGAGAGGCCTTCACCCTTAGTGGAAAGGTTTTGATCCAGAATCGGTTGGCGCAGTTCGGCAAGCCTGCGGAGTTTGACCGTAAGATCATCCGGTTGTCGCTGTTTCGTGGCGGGCAAGAGCTCTTTCGCTTCTGTGCTTGGCGACGACGGCGGTGCGGTCTCGTGCTGCGGAATATCGGCCTTCACCGGCTCCGTCGGACCGGCGGTTGAGCTGGAAAGCCGAACGATATTCACCGGAACGACGAGCAAGTCGTCGGTGGGGGTGGCCGCCAAGCCCAGGGTCAGGATCAGTGCCGACAGCGCAAGCGCGTGCAGCGCCACCGAAAGAATGAAAACCGAACCAAACTTGTACCGAGTGCGTTCACGCTCTCCGCTTACGGAGACCATGTTTTCGCTATCGCCGCCGATCGCCGAATGCATAATGTGCACTCATAAAAATCGATATCGATGCAGCCGATTCACCTAAGATCGGTGTTGAACCGTTTCGACGTCGAGTAGCCTTCGGCATCCTTCGGCGCGGAGCGCCACTCGACTGCGCCGTTCGCTATACCCCGACAGAATGCCACGTTTTTTGTCGGATAGCCAATGCGCTGCGCAAACTTGTCCGGACTGCATGTATCTTCAGAAATTGGCCTGTTGGCCTTTCCGAAAACGTCATCCTTGCCGAGCTGATGGGAGAATGGCGCCGGGCGGCAGAGGTATTAAAATTTTAAATGGAAATGGCGCGCCCGAAGAGATTCGAACTCCTGACCCCCAGATTCGTAGTCACGGTAGCTAAGGGTTCTTGAAGTCTTATTATGTCGAGCTTTGTGCC
>Ga0208080_1001636_pt1 | contig 10867 bp, 8 predicted proteins | sample NGESurdeep092012_3_FD_184476 | JGI IMG/M metagenome (GOLD analysis project Ga0208080, IMG submission 184476) | Arctic peat soil microbial communities from Barrow, Alaska - NGEE Surface sample 210-3 deep-092012 (SPAdes) | ecosystem: Environmental > Terrestrial > Soil > Wetlands > Peat ...
ATCCGGTCTGCCGGTAGGCGGCGAGGCGTGCGCGCGCCCAGTGCCAGCGAGTGGAGCGCGTCGCGATTGGGTTTGGTGTTGCACGCCGCCGGACTTTTCGACGCGGACAGCGCCTGCGCGCCGTCGGCCAGATCCGATGGCGTGCCCCCAACGCGGGGCCGCGATGCGGCATCTCCATCGCCGTGACGCCCTGCGTTACGGACGAAGAACCGCCACCGGGGTCAGGCGCTGGATCTGCGTCCCGTCCCCGAGCTGGCCGGAGGAGTTATCGCCCCAGCAGTACGCCGCGCCCGCGCTCGTCAGCCCACAGGTGTGATTGTCCCCCGCCGTCAGGGCCGTGAAGACGAGCCCGCCTTGGACCGCCACCGGGGTCAGGCGATCGGTTGTCGTCCCGTCCCCGAGCTGGCCGGAGGAGTTATCCCCCCAGCAGTACGCCGCGCCCGCGCTCGTCAGCCCACAGGTGTGCATCTCCCCTGCCGTCAGGGCCGTGAAGGGGACGGGAACGACCGGCGGAATCGGTTCCGTACCACTGCCGCCGCAGGAGAGAGCGGTGATCACGAACACGGCGAGCCCGGCTCGACCGAACGACGACACCGACGGACAGAACATTGCGGGGTCTGTGGAGGCAGAAGGTGTCAGCACGCTCCGCTCCCAGGCGAATACGCATTTCCACCGCCACTCGGAGTCGGCGTAAGATTAATCTCCTCACAAGACTCACCGCCAGCCCGATGGTCGACACATGCGTTCGCGAATCGTGAGCGTGCCGCATGGCTTCCGCGCGCAATCAGCGGAGGGTGAAGGCGCCGCCGAGGACGTTCCTAAGTGGAGTGGAACGATAGTTCTGATAGCACAGGGTGTCGTCCTGCCTGCCCTGAGCGAAGCCGAAGGGAGCCGAAGGCGAAGGACCCGCACGTGCTGTTGCGCCTTCGAGATGCAGGTCCTTCGCGAAGTTTACCCTCGAGCGAAGCGAAGGGCTCAGGACGACAACGTACTGCTATCCAAAACTCTGTTACGGCCCGCTAGTGGTGCGACGGTTGGATCGTCCGGAGTGGCTTCATCGGCGGCAGCCCAGCTTCCCTCCGCACGGCATCGAGCTTCCGCCGATTGTGGACCTGCCACGCTCTGACGCGGTCACGCTTCGCTTGCTCCCCGGCCTGTTCACGCGCCGCTGGCAGGTGCGCCGCGAACAGCGCGAGCGCGACGACGACGGCGCTGGGGAAAATGACGCGCGCACCGGGAATCGTACGCTGCGTCAAGCGGTCAGCGTCCATGCGACGCACCAGCTCCGGATAGCGCTGCTGCGCCAGGACCGTGACGAGAATGACGACCAGTCCGAAGGTCGCCAGCACGATCGGGAATCCCACGGTCTTCCGGAAGACGTCGAAGGCGAGGTAACCCAGGTACGACAGAAACCCCAGTACCGCGAATGCGATGAATACGCGGCGACGCAACCGTAGGGCCGCGACCACGAGGAGAACCGCGAGGGCGAGCGTTGCGTGCGCGACGAGAAGCTTCGTCGCCTCGTTCCACATACTCGCGATCGCAACCGTCAGCGCCACGAGGCCGACGAGATAGAACCAGAATGCGTAGTCCTCGGCGTGGCGCGCCCGCTGATCGAGAGAGTACGCAGCACCGAGGAGCACCGTGGCCGCGACGAGATTCACGCGATCCCACATGTAGACGAGTGACTCGGGATCGATGAACGCCGAGCTCGCGTGGCCGAGGAACGCCCAGAGCGCGATGGCGACGGGGAGCGCCAGAACGGCAAAGCGCACGCGTCGCAGCGCCACGAGGGCCGCGAGGATCGTCGCGAGATCGATCGGCATCCAGCGCAGCGTGTCCCATGGCGGCGGTGCCATGGCGAGGCTCTTGCCCGTGTCGTACAACTCCCACAGGCCAGCGAGGGCCAGCGCCGCCCACGCAATGATCGGCGTCATCCCGACGACGCATAGCGCGGCGAGGGCGGCAGCGGTGTGGAAGCCGGCGCGCATCAGGAGCCTCCCCGCAAGAGCGAAGAGCCCCGCGTACACCACCGTCACCACCAACACGCCGCCGGGGCCGAGCACCTGCCAACGATCGACGAGAAACCAACCGAAGGCGAACAGCACAGCGATGGCGCCGCCCCAGTACGCCACGGAGATCGCGTTGAGGCCCTTTTGCTCCTCGACCTGAGCTGGGAGCGCGTCGAGGGAATCTCCCGGCCCTGCTTCGAGCGCGAGGAGCGCGTCGAGCTGTGCCGCGTTGATGATTCCCGCGTCGACCGCTTGGTGGAGACGAGAGAGCGGAATGTGATCCATATGCAAAGCCTACTCCCGACAGGGGCGAAACGCCTCTGTCGGGACAATGATGTCCTGGCGCCTACAGCGTTGGATGCTTGAGATAGACGTCGTCATGCGTCTGGAACTGGTGCGCCACCGACAGGATCTTGTCATCGTTGTAGAGCGCGCCGGTGATCACTGCGCAGATTGGCTGCGGATTGAGCGGAGCTGATGGTGACGCAGGTGGCGTCGCTGGCGGCGCCCCGCCGGCACCCGCGCCTCGTCCACCGCCACCCTGCTGAGGGGGCACGGCGAACTTGTATGGCACCACCACGCACGGATGCCCAGTCTGCGCATTTGGCGAGACATCCGCACCTGACGAACCGATGAACATGTCGAGGTCCTTCATGAACTCGCCCCACTTCGTGATGAGTACATAGCGGCGGCGCTGAGCCTGGAGGTACTCGAATGCCTTCACAGTGCGGCCATTCACGAATCGCGGGTTCCAATCCGCGGGAGCCATCGGACTTGGAGGGCCAGCCGGCGGGGTAACGGTACCTGGGAACGGTGCGCCTCTCACCGTGGGCGTTACGACGGTGTTGAGATCGAGGCCGATCTCCTTCGCCTTGCGCTGCACATAGACATCGAACGCGGCTGCGTACTCCGTGTTCAGTCCGCCCATCCCATCGGAGATGCCGGCTACCGTCGGACGCGCGCCAACGACCTTGGGATTCATACCAAGCTCGCGCAGCCTCGCCACCAGTTCGGCTGGCGCTCCCGGATCACCCGCATTGGGCCGAGCCGGGTCGGTGCTGGGACGCCCTGAATCCACGCCGATGCGCAAGGACGCCAGCTTGATGTTGCGATCGAAGTTGAATGGTGTCATCACGGTTGACGGATCCTTCGGATCGACGCCGTGAATGGTGTTGAACACCATCGCGCAGTCTTCGATGCTTCGGCAGATCGGTCCCACGCGATCCTCCGACCACGCGAGCACCATTCCGCCTGAGCGGCTCACCCGGCCAAAGGTGGGACGCAGCGCGCTCAGACCGCATCGAATAGCGGGTGACACGATTGAGCCCTGCGTCTCCGTACCGATGCCGAATGCGACGCAGCCCGCCGCCGTCGCCGACGAGGGACCTGCGGACGAACCGCTCGATCCTTGCGCGAGATTCCACGGGTTGTTCGTGCGTCCGCGAAACCACTGATCGTTCTGCGCGAACAGGCCGGTGGCCAGCTTGGCCATCAACACGGCGCCAGCGTTGCGCAAACGAACCACGACTTCGGCGTCGTCATCGATGATGCGGTTCTCGAAATCCGCCGTGCCCCACGTGGTGGGCACACCCTTCGTGTTGAAGAGATCCTTGACGCCGTACGGAAGCCCGTGCAGCGGTCCACGATACTTGCCCGCCGCGAGCTCCGCGTCGGCGCGCGCGGCTTCGGCGAGCGCCTGCTCCTCCATGATCGTGACCGCGCAGAGGAGTATCGGATTGAGTCGCTTGATGCGCTCGAGATAGATCGTCGTGAGTCGCACCGACGTGAGCTTCTTCGCCTTGATGAGCGCCGAGAGCCGGTGCGCGGGAAGGAAGGCAATCGCTTCGTCGGACGCCGGCACGGCGCCGCTCCACTTCTCCACCGTGAAGGGAGAACGGTCGAACACCTTCGCGCCGTGCTCCTTGACGAGCTTCTCCATCAGCACGCCGGTGCCGCCGGGATACGGCATGAACTGCTCGGCGGGCGGCTCACCATTGCCGAGTGGGAATGGCGGCAGCGCCTGCTGCTGTTGCGCCGCGGCACCTGCCGCACTCGCGCCGCGCCCGCCTGCACCGCCGCCCTGTGCGCGCACCACATGCGCACCAAAGGTGCTCGCGGCCGCGGCGACCATCGACATGAAAAGGAACTCGCGCCGGTCTACGCCGGTGGTCGACTCCGCCTCTTCGGCCAACAGCTCGAGCTCGGGCTGTGTTGCTTCCAACAGATCTTCAGGTGTGTTCACTGTGTGTGCTCCGGAAATGTCGTTTTAGTTCACAAAGAGGCTGTCGTCGAGCTCACTCGCCGGGATGATATTGCCGCTCGGTGTGATTCTTCAGCTGCGGGCGATAGAAGTAGACGTCCCGCAACTCGCCCGTGGTGTACCGCACCGCTTGGTCGTTGAAGTGCGGCGACTTGGGGTCGCCACTCTCGCCGCCTGCGGACACTGCCTTCGCGCGCACGCTGTCGCCGAACTCGACGACGGCGACGAAGCTGTTGCCACTGGTACCGTACCACTTCTTCGTCCCCCGATACGCTCGCGCGCCGAATGACGCGAGCGATCCCCATCGCGCCGACGGGAACCCGACCGGAATGCTCGGCCCCGCGTCGCTGAAGGGCTGGACGATGTCGCCCGTGAGCCGCTGGAACCGGTTGATGTCGCCCCACGGCGTCTTCCAGCTTCCGAAGTCGGCCGCGAGCTTGTCGGACGCCTTCGCCAATGCCTGGAGTCGCTGTTCCGGCGTCGTCCGCTTCGCCATGTATTCGTCCACCGGCACTGCGGCGCGGCGGGCGTCCGCGCCAACCGCGCGCTGGAGCTCCTCGCCCCAGAACACCGCGAGCGAGGTCGGGACGGACATGATCGACCACCGCCTGTCCCATCCTCGCAGGAGTGCGATCTGCTCAGCGACCTGGGTCTTCACCGCGCTGGTGGCGGGCGCCTGGTCGTAGGCCGAGATGAGTGACGGAATCAGATCGTCGAACGCGGGGAGATAGCTGTCGAACGCGGCAGCCATGAGTGTCGACGGCGTGAAGTCCTTCCTGTTCGACAGCACGCGAATGGCGTGAATGCCGCGCGCATTCTCGCCACCCGTCTCCATGTACGCCGGATAGTCTGCCTTCTTCGGGCTACTCGCGCCAGACGCCGAGAACGGCCAGTTGTTCGTGTTGTAGAGCCATCCGCTCGCTGGATTCAGCAGGTGCGGGCTCTCCTCAACCGAATGCAGACCCTTCCACTCCGTCGCCGGATCACTGCCGTCAACCGGGTGGTTCCAGTCGAAGCGCGTGTCGCGTTTCGGAATGAAGTTGGCGTGAAAGTAGGCGATGTCGCCGTCAGCGTCCGCGAAGATCGTGTTGTTCGACGAGTTCGTGTGCAGCTCCATCGTCTTGCGAAACTCCTTGTAGTTCCGCGCCTTCGTTCGCGTGTACGACTGCGTGAGCGCCTTTACCGGCTCCTGCATCAGCTTGATCGCTACCCACTTCCCGTCCGCCTCGCGGATGATCGGCCCGTGATGCGTCCGATAGACGGTGAACTCCTTCTTGGCCATGCCAGTCGGCGTTACATATGGCACCGTGATCTTCGTTGCCGTGAGAGGGCGCTCTTCCTTGCCATACCGGTAGACGTAGCCATTTCCCTTCTTCACGATTGTCTCGAGATATTCATCGACGTCATCGACGCCGCTTGTCGTATGCATCCACCCGGCGCGATCGTTGAAGCCCTGATAGACGAAGAACTGTCCCCAGGTCACGGCGCCGTAGGCATTCAGCCCTTGCTCGCTCACCATCTGCACTTCGGCGCGGAAGAAGAACGAGGTGTGCGGATTGATCCACAGGATCGCGTGATGATTCGCCGTGTTCGACGGCGCGATGGCGAAGCCGTTCGACCCACCCGGCTCGGCGGGGAGCACATTCTTCTCCGGCAGCGCGCGGCCGATGGCACGCTTGCCGTAGAACGCTTCGAGATCTCTGAGTGACACCTTTTCGATGTCGCCGCCGATGCTGCCCTCGCTGAACGTGAGCGCCATCCACGGCTCGAAGCGCTTGATCACCCTCGGCTTCACCTCGGGGTGCTTGTAGAGATAGAAGTTGAGGCCATCGGCCCACGAGTTCATCAGCGTCGTCAACCACACCGGACTCGTTTTGTACTTCGCCTTCATGCTGTCCGGATCGACGAACAGCTTCATTCGCAGATCGCGATAGATCTCGGCTTGTCCCTCGGCCTCCGCGAGTCGCCCCATCGAGTTGATGAAGTTCGTCTCCACCCGATTGAAGTCATCCTCGGCCTGCGCGAACATCAGCCCGAAGACGACGTCCGCGTCCGTCTTCCCGTAGATGTGCGGAATGCCCCAGTCGTCGCGGACGATCGTGACCTTCCTGGCCTGTTGCTCCCAGCGGGCGACTTCCGGGTCTGCGGCTCTGACGATGGTGCTCGACGCACAGAGCAGTGCGAACACTGGCAAGACGAGCTTCTTCATGATGTGGCTGAATCGGATGGGAGAATTGACTCGAGGCGCGGCGCGAAGCAAAGATGCAAGTGCGCCTCTCTTTTGACCAGATCGTGCTGCGAACCCGTCACCTTCTTCTCAAGAGGCTGACGCTCACGAAGTCCGCGAACATTCCATACGCCGTCGTCGTCGGGTCGGGATCGTGCGAGGTGAGGGTCAATCCGCCTGGGAACATGTCGGCCTCGAGATGCGTCACGAGTGTCGTGCCTCTGGCTGCTCCGAGTACATCGCGCGCGTCGCAGCGCACGGGGCCAACACGAGCGCGCAGGATACCGCCGTCGTCGCGCCGCACGTCTCCCACCAGCCGGTAGGGATTCCTTTCCCCGCTCGCGCGACGTACCTCGTCTTCGCGCAAGACGCAGATCCCCTCGCGCTCGACGTCATCCGGCCGCAGATCGCCGCCGAGCAGCACATTCGCGATGGCGCAAAGCTTGACCGCGGAATCCCAGCCATCGACGTCGTAGGTGGGATCCGCCTCCGCGATGCCTAGCCGTTGAGCGCGCGCGATCCCATCTGCCATCGAGAGGCCTTCTTCGATCGCCTCCAGCACGATGGTCGCCGTGGACGTGAAAACGCCGCGCACGGCACGAAGACCCGCGAGGGGAAGGCATTCGCGCACGAGTGAGAACAGCGGCGCGCCGTCCATCACGGACGACTCGAAGCGATACCGGCGGCCAACGTGCGCGGCGAGACTCGAGAGTTCTCGATAGCCGTGGACGACCGGACCCTTGTTGGCGGAGATCGCGTGAGCGCCATGCTCCAGTGCGGCGCGCAGGTAGTCGAGCGCGGGCTGTCCCGTGTGCGGCTCCAGCGCGATGGCCTCGAACACGACGTCCGCCCGCGCGGCAATGAGCCATTCCCGCACGTCGCGACACTTGGTGCCAGTTGGGGCGGCTGGATCCAGCCCGCCCGCGTCGGCGTGCCACCCGATGCGGCGGCTGGCCACCCCGGTGATCGCGTAGGTGATGTCGTGCTCGCGCGCGAGCGCCTCGCGGTTGCGCGTGAGCAGCTCGTGCAGCGCGCGGGCGACGGTGCCGTAACCGAGAAACGCCAGATTGAATGAAGGCACGCCGAGAGCGTCGAAGTGAGCCTTACCGATCCTCTCGCCTACGGCATGCCCAGCTTCTTGCGCGCGAAGGGCCGCACAAACGCCGACGGAGGATTGTGCCCCATGGCCAGATTGTACGCCTTTTCGTACAACCCTTTGGCCTTCTCCTGCTGCCCCATCTTTTCGTACGTCATGCCGAGGAGCACGTGCATGAAGGGATCGTTCTGGTTGCCCTGAATCGCGAGAGCCTTCGTGAGCTCCGTCTCGGCTGTCTTGAGATCGTTGCCGTAGAGCGCGACATAGCCTGTCAGATATGGGTAGAAGCGCTCTTGTGCCGCGGCCATCTTCGGTTCACTGTCGAGAAGCTTCCGTGCTTCGGCGACCTGGCGCTGCGCCTCTGCGGCATTGCCGCGACGAGCCGCGAGCCGAGCGAGTGCATGCGACAGACGATAGTCCCACAGGCTCTTGGGGTGCGTCTTTGGCTCGGGCTCCTTGAGACCAAGCTCGCTGCCCATTCGGTAATACTTCTCCGCGACGTCGAGCTGTCCGGCGTCGATGCATACGCGCGCCGCCTCGTTCGCCATCTCGCCCTCCTGATAGAAGGCATTCTGCGGTTCGGCCTGCTCGCGCGTCTTCCAGTACGCGATGACCATCTCTTCGTACTTCACGGTGTTCGCACAATCACCGTCGAACGCGTACGACATCGCCATCGCGCGCTGCGCCGCTGATTTCGCCAGCGGCGCAGTAGCAGTGTCGATGACGTGCTGAAAGATCACACGTGCGTCTTTCGTCGCACCCTGGGTATCGAGTCGCGATGCTTGCTGGAGCGGGCCGCTGGCACCGCCCTGCGCGACGGCGAGTGAGGGTGCGGCTATCAGGACGGCCGCGAGCAGTGAAGCCCGCAGCGTCCTGAGTGCGTCGAAATTACCCGAGGCTACCCTGTTCTTACTCATGGACCGCTCCCGAACGTATAATTGGTGGTCGCCAACCTTCTTCAGCGAGAGGACATAACATGCGTCGCGCCTACGGTTCCGCGCTAGCAGTTGCCGTCATCATGCTGGTTCCCAGTGTGAGCATGGCCCAGGCTCAGATGGAAACGTCCCGCAGCGTTGCGGCGGGCGGTATCTCCGTCCCGGGCTGGTCGGGAAAGATCGACGCCAGCGAGGAGAAGAGCGGACAGGTACTGAACAACTCGAAGCTCGCCAAGGACGGCGATGCGCTCCACGTGACCACCGGCCCCGCAGTGGCGTACTGGAATCCGGCCAACACGGCGAGCGGCAACTATACGGTCAAGGCGACGTTCAGAGAGCCGAAGTACATGGCATTGAACAGCCATCCGCATCCGTACGGGATCGTCATCGGCGGGAACGACATGGGCACCGATCAGCAGAGCTATCTCTACTGCGCGGCATACGGCAACGGCAATTTCATCGTCCGCGGCTTTGGTCCTGCCGCCTTCCAGCTCAATGGTCGCGGCGCACCGAGTCCGGCGGTGAACAAGGCAGCGGCGGTTGGCGAGCCGGTGTCGCAGGAGATCGCCATGTCAGTGAAGGGCGACAAGGTCGAATGCGCGATCAACGGCACCGTCGTCGGCAGCTACGACAAGTCCGCGGTCGTGAGCGCCGGCAAGCTCAAGTCCACAAATGGTGTGTACGGAATTCGCTTTGCCCACAACACCGAAGCGACGGTGAGCGGCCTGACGATGACGAAGCGGTAACCGTTGAATGACAGGCGGGAAACAACGCGCGATCCTGGCTACGGCGCGCCGACGATCCTCGCCGTCTTGATGTAGTCGAGCTTGGGGAACATTCGCTTCAGATAGGAATTTCCGAGCGTGGCGAGGAGGTGATAGCTGGGCGTCTCTCCATATCCTGAATAGATCGAGTCCGCGACACTCATCCCTGCGACCACGCGGCCGATCGGCGAGAATCCCTGCTGATCGAGATTCTTGTTGTCGGCAAGGTTGATGAAGAGCTGATGCGACCGCGAGTTTGGGCCGTCGCTCGCGAACACGAGCGTTCCGTGCGAGTTGCTCTCCTTCACGGGATCGTCGGCGATGGTCTTCGCTTCCCACTTCTCGTTGAGCTTCTTGTCGTCGTTCACGCCGAACTGTGCGATGAATCCCGGCAGAACGCGGAAAAAGCGATTCTCGTCAAAGAAGCCTTCCGCCACGAGATCGTAAAATCGGTCCGCGCCCTTCGGGGACCACGCACGCTTCACCTCCACGACGAAGTTGCCTCGCGTGGTCTCGAACGCCACGCGGAACGAGTCGGGAGCCGGCCCAACTGGAGCCGTCCTCGCCGGAGCCGGCGGTTTGTCCTTGCAGGCCCCCGCGATGATCGCGAAAGCGGAGAGCGTGAACAGCAGAGCAGATCGGCGTGTGAGCGACGTTGCCATTTAGGCCTCGTGAGTGCGCAGTCTGGTGAGGACGCTGTGAATCGTCGTGATGGGCGGTGTGAAGAGGGACAACTGGTCGGGATCGGCGAAGACGACGGCATAGTCGCCTGGCGTGAAGGCGCGCGCCAGACGCGCCGCGAACGTATCGCGCAGCAGACGCGAGTAGTGGTCGGCGTCATAGTCTCGGGCGTCGGCACGCTCGGCGTCTGGGTCGCCCGCTTCCACGACCACACCGCCCGAACCCGTCTTCGTGCGATAGACGCGGACGCGGTCGCCGACGCTCCACGATGTCCGGTCGCTCGCGAGCATCGCCTCGTACGAGAGCTCGCGCCGGCTGTCTCGGATCTCGAGGTATTGCTCGGGCGTCTTGGTCAGCCGCACGCGCGACGACACATCGTACGTCGGAAGCTCACGGCGGCGCAGCGCCCCCAACGTGGCGAGGTAAGCCTCGCGCACGCCCACGACGTCGCCGACGAGCAGCCGCCCGATCGCGCGACGCAGGAATGCCTCGCCATATGGCTCCGCGCGACTCGACCGAAACGCGACTCCGCGCAGCGTGAGCGTGCCGTCGTATGCAAGCAGTGCGTAGTTCTTCGGCTCGTGCGACAACATCGCCGCATAGCGGCCCTCGAACTCGAGCTGCACGAGCGGTGGCAGCAGCGCGGCGACCTCCGCCACCACGCGGCGCTCATCGGCCTCGCTCCAGGATTCCGGCACCGCGAAGTAGACGCCATCGGTATCGGCTTCGAGCAACGTGACCCCGCGCGCGTCGAGCTCGCGGCACATCAGTTCCAGCGTTTCGCGGCCGCGACGGGTCACCTCGTTCGCCGCGTGGACGTCGGCGAACCGCGTCAGGCTGCCTCCCGCGGCCATGTAGCCGTATGCGGTATTCACGACGATCTTCATCGCCG
>Ga0208080_1001641_pt1 | contig 10839 bp, 9 predicted proteins | sample NGESurdeep092012_3_FD_184476 | JGI IMG/M metagenome (GOLD analysis project Ga0208080, IMG submission 184476) | Arctic peat soil microbial communities from Barrow, Alaska - NGEE Surface sample 210-3 deep-092012 (SPAdes) | ecosystem: Environmental > Terrestrial > Soil > Wetlands > Peat ...
GGTGTTCATCCGTGTAAATCCGTGGTCAACTTTTTCCAACTCTTGGCAGTACGCCAGGCACTCGCTGCCGATACTCACGAAATGTTTCCCCGAAGCGCGCCTCCAGTTCACGGTCTTCCATGCCGATCATCACCGCTCCGGCGATCACGGCGAAACCCGCCAGTGCATACAACACGACCAATCCCGTTTCGAGGCACCAGCCAATAATCTCGCAGAGATGACCGAGATAGATAGGATGGCGCACGCGCGCGCGAATACCAGTTGTGATCAGTTGCTGGCGATGGCGGTCCGGCTCAAGTTCGGCCAAGCCAGAAACCTGCGCCCGGTCGAATCGCTGGAACCCGGCGCGGTAAATCGAGAATCCCAGAAGGAAGAAGACGGCAGCCGGTGCCCAGGCAAACCAACTCGCATAAAAGTGGAGCGAGCGAAACGGCCACATCGACAGAAAGGCGATGGCGATAAATCCGCCCCACACGGGAATGATGAAAGCGTAGGCGCGCCGCCCAGTTGCGCGCCAGCGGACCACAAACGGGTGCACCACAAACCAGAACAGCGGAATGGTGCCGTACACCGAGCAGGCCAGCAGAGCGAAGCTATCGACAATCGTGCGAAGGTTCATGGAGAAGTGCGCCGATGACGGAATTGGAACCAGCGTTTGCCGGGATTATTGATAAGCACCACCAGACTTGAAGGGGCACGGATTCAGCCGTGCCGTAAGGCGCCTCATGACTCTGGCTTTAGCCGCTGAGGTAACCAGAACCTTCACCTCAGCGGCTAAAGCCTCGCCCTTTTTTGCAGCCTTGGTATGCACGCCTAAAACAGGCTGCGGAAAAATGCACTGATTTCTTCATGGCCGGTTAGGGTGCTCATTTTTTTCGTGCTACAGCGCGGGTCTGGGGTGTTGTTTTTATCTCTGGCGGGCCATTTTGCCGCCCGCCAGACACACTACTCCCCCGACTTACTGCGCCGCAATTAGCTTCGGTAGGCGCACTAAATTGTGCGCCACCATCACCAACCGGAACAGCCAGTCGATCCTTCGCAAACCGCGCAGCTTCATGCGCCGCAGCGGACGATCGTTCTTGCCCCAGCCAAACACTTGCTCCACCAACTTGCGCGCCAACTGACTCAGAGCGAAGCCGGGCGACTGCCGTTCCTCCTCGCGCAGCCCATTCTTCCAATGCTTGGAGGGCTTATACTCGGCCACATGCGGCAGCACCCCGCGCCGCCGCAGCGCCCGCAGGAACTCCTCTTCCTGATAGCCCTTGTCGGCTCCCAACGTAATCCGGCTGGCTCGTGGCGGCATCGCATCCAGCATCTGCAACGCCGCCGCCCGCTCCGCTTTGCTGCTGGCCTGGGTGGCGCAAGCCGCCACCACCAGCCCGTGCCGGTTCTCGGTGATCACGTGCCCCAAGTAACTGGGCACCGCCTCGGCCGCCGTGGCGCGCTTGAACAACCGCGCCTCCGGGTCGGTGCTCGATTCATGGGTGTCGCGCAGCAGCTTGCGCCCCCGCGCCCCGCTGCCCTGGGCCGGCGGTGGATCCTTGGGCCGAAAGCTGCGCCGGCTGGCCCAGGCCTGCAGCAGCGTGCCGTCTACCGTGAAATGCTCTTCGCTGAGCAGCCCGGCTTGCCCGGCCTGTTCCACCACCGCCGTCAGCAGTCGCTGCGAAACATCGCCCGCCATCAACCGCTCCCGGTTCTTGGTAAATACACTGGCGTCCCACACCGCGTCGTCCGGGTTCAGCCCCACAAACCAGCGGAACAGCAGGTTGAAGTTGATCTGCTCCATCAGTTGTCCTTCGCTGCGGATGGAATACAGCGCCATCACCAGCAAGGCCCGGAGCAGTCGCTCGGGGGGAATCGAGCGCCGTCCCCGGCGCGCATACAGCGCGTAAAAATGCAGGTCCTGCTCGCGCAAGGCCCGATCCACCAGGGTGCGAATGGCGCGCAGGGGATGGTCCTGCGGAATCCGTTGTTCGGGCATGATGTAACTAAACGCCGGGGCTTGTTGCTCGTCGTCTCCACGCATGCTACTTACATAACCTATGAACCTGTGGAAAGGCTCGTACCTTCTCTGGTACAGTCGATTTTTTCCGCAGCCTGTTCAGCCGTGCCGTTACATGTTCATGAGAGTTGGGCTTTAGCCCCTGAGGGAATTCGCACCTCGTCTCGAACACCGAGGTCCCTCAGTGGCTAAAGCCATCATAAGGACAGCGGCTTACGGCACGGCTGAAGCCGTGCCCCTTCAAAGCGATCGAAACAGATCAATAATCAAGACGAAGCGCCGCTCTCCCGAACTTGCGGAATTAAAACTAACTGCAAAAACCGCCCTAGTCGGCGGCCGGATTGTCCCGCCGATAGTCCTCGGTTTCGGCATGGCGGGCGGGCCACCAGGCCGCGAGCCCGGCCCCCAGATACATTGCTCCTACGATCCAGAAACCGTAGGTCAGCCCGTGTCGATGGGCGGCTTCGCCTGCCAGCAATGAGGTTGCGATCTGCAACGCGCTGGCCACGAAGGCGAAAGTGTTTTGCACCCTTCCCATGAAGTGACGCGGCACCATCTGCATCATCTCGCTGGAAAGAGCGATGCCGCCAACGCCGCGGCTGGAACCCATCATGAAGTAAATTGGTACCGCCAGCGCCAGCCAATGCGAGACTGGCAGCAAAAAGAGCGACAACGCAATGATGGACATGGTCACCGTGACCGAACGGTTGGCTCCATGGCGCCGGATAAACGTCGAAGCGTAGAAAACGCTTACGAAAGCTCCGACTGCCCAGCCGGCATTCAGCCACCCATAGCCCACGGCTCCGCTGTGCAGGATGCGTTCGCTGAGCGGGGCTGACAGTACACCTTGGGTCATCATGGCCGCCACAAACAGCGCCCACGCGATACCTATCAGCAGAACGCGCCGGTTTTGCCGGACGTAGCGGTAGCCTTCTCCGAGTTCATGGATATAGCGCGCGACTGCGCCGGAGGGTGAAGCCGCTGCCGCAGCCTCCGATATGGGACGCGAAACCGTCACTCTACCCTTGCGTACCTGGAGGATGCAGGCCAGCGAAACCGCGTAACTGGCGCAATCGATGAGCAACACTCCGCCCAGACCGACGTGGTTGTACATGAAGCCGACCACAGCGCCCGCCATCAACCAGCCGCCCTGCAAGGCGGCGAGAAGCAGCGAGTTTGAATCCAGCATCTTGTCGTCCGGCGTCAGCTCCTGGATGAGCGCGTTCACTGTCGGGAAGAACATCCAAAAGCCGATGGCGACCAGGATGTTCATGGCGTAGAGGTGCCATAGCCGCACATGATGAGTGAACACCAGCATGGCGACGACGAAGATGATGGCCCCGCGCGCAGAGTCGAGCCACAACATCAGGTGGCGACGGTCTTCGCGGTCGATGAGTACGCCGGTAAAGGGCAACAGCACGAGTGAGGGAAGGGTCTGCAGCGCGATTAGCGCCCCGAGTGACACTTCCGAATGCGTGGCTTGCAGAATGTACCAGATCACGGCAGCGGAGTTCATGCCGCTGCCGATCATGGAAATGAGATTGGCTATGAAGATCAGCCGCATCCCACGGTGCTGGAACATCTCCCTCATACTGTTCAACTGTAACCCAGTGGTGGCGTGCAATTCTGCCAACCCACCCTGAAGACGCGAGCATTGCTGTTCCAGACGCACAAATCCCCGGTGAATGGGCATTCAATTCTCATGGAATGTTCGTTCCTCGTGAATGACCGACAATCTCACTTATCGGTGTGCGGTAGCTCATAGCGAATTGCGGCCAGAAGAGCTACGATTTGCGGGAATAAGACCCTCGGCATTCGCCCCGTGCGGATAGTTCACAAACCCGTCCGGCGGCTGCCCGGGACAGTCATCGAGGTGCATTATGCGTTGCGCACGTCAACTGATTTTCTTTGGGACGCTGATTTTCTCTCTTGCGGGTTGGTCGCAAGTCGTCAAGATCATAATTCCAGCCGGATCGCCGGAAGATAAAGACTTGGCCACGATTACCGCCGAGTCCGATGCGCAGAAGCGCGTAAGCCTTTACCAGGAGTTCCTCAAAACGTATGCCGACAATAAGCCCGCCGTAGCTTATGCGGACTGGCAACTCTCGCAACAATATCTCTCGGCGGGCGACACTGCCAAGGCGTTGGAGTATGGCGATCAAGCCCTGGCACTCTATCCCAACAATCTCGACATTATCGTTTCGCTGGCCGGCGTAGCCCAGGCCATGAAGGACAATGGCAAGATCGTCGATTACGCCGCCAAGGGAGCGCCCGTTTTTCATTCCATCTCCACCCAGGCAAAGCCCGCCGACATATCCGATGCGGACTGGGCCTCGCACGTGAGTGAGGAGCAGAATTCGGCGCGCCCCAGCTACGAGTTCCTGGAAACGACTGCCTACAACGCCATAGCCGCTGAGCAGGATCCCAGCAAGCGCATGAGCTACATCGAGAAGTTCACTCCGGCGTTCCCTAAATCGCAATTCGAGCAGCCGGTGTCGCAACTTGCGCTCTACAGCTTGCAACAGTTAAACCAGCCGCAACGACTGGAGGCCTACGGAGAAAAAGCCTTGGCGGCCAATCCCGATAGTGTTCCCACATTGCTCATGCTGGCCAATGCCTATGCGGAGGACCCAAAGCAAGCGGCCAAGGCAATCACTTATGCGAACAAGGTGATCGCCCTCGAAGGTCCAGATGCGGCCACTGCCGACAAGTCGAAGAAGCTATCGGCGGGAGTGGCGCACTCCACCCTGGGCTATGCGTATTTGAAACAGGACAAGTTGGCGGCCGCCGTACCCGAGCTCAAAACAGCGGTGGGCCTGTTACAGGACGATCCCCAAGCCCAACAGGCTGCGCTTTTCCGGCTGGGTTATGCCTACGCGAAGCAGAACCGCAAAGCCGAATCCGTTGCCGCCCTGCAGAAGGCTGCTGCGCTGGACGGTCCGTATCAGGCACTCGCGCGCGACATGCTGAGCAAGGTGAACGCAGCAGGGAAGAAGTAAACGCCCAAAGCGGCTCTCATTTTTTGACCAGTGCGTCGGAAAGCAGGCGGGCTTTGGTGGCCAGGTTATAGGCGCGCTCGAAGTCATTCTCCGAGGTGGCCTTTTTCGATTGACTAATGTAAGTGTTGATCTGCGAAACCATGGCTTGCTCGTCATGGTTCAGTTGGCGATTCACGCTCTTCAAGTTTTTCTCGGCAGCTTCAAGCAATTGAACGGTCGTCTGTTTCTGTTGGCTCACCTGCGCGCTGGTAACGTCGGCGGCGATTGCGGTGTCAGGGGCTCCCTCAGCCGCCGGATTTGGTGGAGGATGGGCTGCGGCAACCGTAGCATTGCCGGCGGTATTCGCCGGAGGGTTGGTGTCAGGACTGCTGGCCGGAGGCTGCGCCGGTTTCTTTCGGTGACGCGGCTGTGACTTCGGCTTCTGCGGTTCGGGGACAGGCGCCTCCTGTTGCGGCGGCGGCGGGGGGGGCGGAGTGGCCTCGGAAATTTCATCCGCTACCGGGACCGCGATAGTCGGAGCCTGTGCCTGCGGCGGAAGCTGTGGCTTCTTCTTTTTGCAGGCCACGCCCAGCAACAATAACAAGGCCAGAACCGAAGCGGCGAATTGGCGCCAAATGTTCATGCGAGGTTCTGCAATATCGCTGCCGCGCTAATCTCTGCATGCATGACTGCTCAGGAGCAAGCGAGCAGAACAACTACTCTCCATGATAAACCTCAGGCCGCAATACCTGACACGGTAGTATTACGGTCTTGCGCCCAGCACACCCTCACGCTCAGGTGCGAGTCGCGATTTCTGCGTCTTTCAGCTCCTGCGCGCCCGCCAAAGGAAGGACCAGGCGGAAGGTGGTTCCTCGTCCCATTTCGGTTACAAAATGGAGGGCACCGTTGTGTAGTTGCAACACGCGGTAGCTCATTGCCAGGCCAATGCCGCTGCCCGACTTCTTGGTGGTGAAATACAGATTGAAAATCTTGTCCCGAATCTCCGGGGGAATCCCGCCCCCGTGATCGCGGACCTCGATGGTGGCCGCAGTTTCGTCGCGGCGTGCGACCATACTGAGCACGCCGCCGCCGCTCATGGCCTGCACTCCGTTGAGGACGACGTTCAGCAGGGCCTGCTTGATGAGGTCGGCATCGGCTCTCACAGGCACCGCCTCGCTGCCCAAGTTGATTTCCACCTTCACCCCTTGGCGCGCCGCCTCCGGTGAAGCCAGCAGGGCAACGTCTTCCATCAAACGGCGCAAGTCGAAGTCGGAAAGGCGCAACTCCAATGGACGATTGAAGTCCACTAGTGTCTGTACCACCCGGTCCAAACGATGAATCTCGCGTCCGATGATGTCCATGTGGCGGCTGGTGTCAGGATCGATCTCGCGCATCTTTTCGCGCAGCAGCTCGAGGTGAACGACGATGGCATTGATGGGATTTTTTACTTCATGGGCAACGCCGGAGGTGAGCCGCCCAATGGCCGCCAGACGGCGAGACAGTTCGATTTCGTTCTCGATTCGGCGCACCGATTCGACGTCACGCATGGTGAGCAGCGCGCCGATACGCTCGCCGCGCTCGGCAATGAAATCGAGCGCAATTTGTATGCGCCGTCCGTTCTCCAGTTCGATCTCGTGTTGCGGGATGGGCTGATGCAGAGCGAAAGCATCCAGCACGATGCGGCCCAGCTTGTTAGCATCGTTGAACACCTCCTCCACCACATTTCCCAGAATCTCTGCCCGCGGACGGCCGACGAACCGTTCGGCCGAAGCGCTTACCAGCACCACGCGGGTGTCGCGCGTAAACAGAACGAGTCCGTCCTGCAACGTGCCCATAATCTGGTCGAGGTTCTCCTTGAGGGCGCTAAAGACTTCTTTCACGTCGCGCATCTGCCGGCCCAGCCGATCAATCTTGGTATTAACCAGCCCGTACTCGTCGGTTTTCCTCGGATCAGGTTCGGGTGAAATGTCGGGCACTCCCGCGGTCATCTGGTCCAGACGACGGCCAATCGCCTCCAACGGACGCAAGGCAATGTTCGACACCCCGGCTGCCAGCGCGAGCGATACCAAGATGGCAATGGCAGAGAAGAAAAGCGCGCGGGTGAGTTGAGGCTTGACTTCGCTCTTCAGAAGTACCGTGGAGATGCCAACCCGGATATCTCCAAATGGCTGGCCCTCGCGCTGGATGGGCAGGTGAACATCGTAAACCCTCGGAGCGCCGTACACGACGTCGAGCTGACGCCGGAAACTGCCATTGCGCACATTCTGGAAATCTTCACGGGGCTCCATTTGAGTGCCGATGGCAGACGGGTCGGTATGCACGATGGCCCGGCCGTTCACATCCGTAATGGCGGCGTCGGAGATAGTGGGAGAATAGCCGACGATAGATTGCAGCAACGTGTTCAGCCCGGGGTCGGCCTGTAAGGCCTCGTCCAACACCGCCTCGACTTGCTTGGGATCGTTGGTATTGACAAAGGTGCTGCTGAGATCAATCTGCGAGGTTTCGCGAGCGCTCTCCCGGATCTCCTTGGCCACGAAGGCGGCATTGTCATAAGCCTCCGCCGTGCGCTGCCGTACCACGTGCCAGACGTACAAATAGGAAAACACCGCGACCAGCGCGAACACCATACCGCTGATAGCAAGGACCAGCTTCGTCTTCAGGCGGATTTGAGCCATGCGGAAACTCGCGTTGCGTGCGATGTTGCCGGAATCATATCAGCCGCAGAGGACAGCCGGAAAGGTCGCGGCCTGCGGGATAGGCAATCAGTTCCCAGAGGTTTGTTGTAAGTGACAGACTGGCAATGGCTTAGATGGACGACATCGAAACACGGATGCGGTCGGTATGGTAAGGTTGCATGGGCATTGCGGGTGCCTGAACAACGAAAACTGCCAGATTCGCGTCCAATGTCAGAAGCCCGCGCGGGGGTAGTGTCCGCAAAGTGTGGTTGGTACGGTACGGCAGGAGAGAACAAGTGGCCCAACCGGCAATGGAAGAGAGCAAGAAATTACAAGGCGAGACAGTTGCTAAACTGCGTATCCTGTCCCACGACCTCAGCAATTACATCGAAACCATCATGCAGGCTTCCTATCTTCTGGCTCAGGCGAAACTCGACGAGAACAACAAGAAGTGGCTCGACTTGATCGACAAAGCATCGCAAGATGCGGCCCGAGTCAATCGCGAGATTCGCGAAATATTGCGTTCGCAAAACTGAGGATCGGGTTGGTCAGGCGGAGTTAAGACCGGCACGATCAGCGGGGAACCTCCCGTCGGCAGGGTGGCTGTTTCTCTGCTGCGCGGGCACATTTACCGGGCACTCGCGCCTAGATGTGGACGCTGTGCTGCAGGTGCGACGGTCTTGCGACCGGCGCAAGTTGGCACGTGAGAGTACGTGCCAACTTGCACCCATGTCCTATCGAGAAGATTATTACTTGCGCATCGGCGACATCTTGTTCAGCTCATCCACCAACGATTTACCAGCCGCCGGGACGGGAGCTGCGCCATCACGGACAATCTGCGTGGCATCTATCTCTTTCCCGTAGAGCTCTTTGTTGGCATCGTTGTCCGTCTCCATCGAAGCGCTGCCTAGCGAAACTCCAGCAAACAGTCCTTTTGCCTGGGAGTAGGCAAGTATGTCGACGTTGGGGTCATTGAATCCGGCTGCGTTCGCAGTCGAGGGACCGGCAGTGGCATTCGCATCTGCGCCGAGCTTCAATTTGCCCGTGAGGACCTTATTGGCACCCCTTGTGGTCATCACGAACAACACATAATCGGTGGAAGTGCTGCCCAATTGCACTCCCAAGCTGCCCGTGTCCAGGGTGTACATTGACGGAGCGCTCCATGCGCCAGTCATCTCGTTGCCAGTGCGGCAGCTGAGCACGCCCCGTCCGTAAGTCCCGCCGATGCCGACGGCGACCTTCTTTACGCCAGGATAGACCAGGACACATACAGCCTTGTCCATGACGGCCTGCGGTATTTCTTGCTTATCGAGGATGGTCTTGAGAACAGTAGTCGAATCGGCCAAGCGTTTCGATACTTTGTTTTCAGCAAAGAGCGGCAGTGAAACTGCAACGCACACTATCAGTAGAGTAATTTTCTTTGTCATGAGAATCCTTTCGTTGACCCGCTCTAGAACTCTAAAGCAGCGGCAAGATTTCCACAACCGGGAAAAGGAGGCTAGCTAGCTGTCACCAAAGCAGCCGAATATTGCGTCGGGGAATGTTGGCTGCCCAGGCCGAACCGGGCAGCCGTCAACAGGATTAGGGAACGAGCTTCGCGTCCATGGTGATGTTGGCGTTGAGAACCCGGGAAACAGGGCACCCCTTCTTGGCATTCTGGGCGGCCTCGTCGAACTTTGCCTGGTCCGCACCGGGGATCCTTACCTTCACGTCGAGGTGCACGCTAGTGATGGTAAAGCCGGCGTCGGTTTTGTCCATGGTCAAAGTCGCCTTGGTATCGATGCTCTCCGCGGTCATGCCCGCGTTTCCAAGCTGCGCCGACAGCGCCATGGAAAAACAACCGGCATGTGCCGCGGCAATCAGTTCCTCCGGATTCGTTCCGGCCCCGTTTTCAAAACGTGTGCTGAAGGAATACTGCATCTGGTTGAGGACGCCGCTCTGGGTCGAAACGGTGCCCTTTCCGTCTTTCAAACCACCCGACCAGTGAGCACTGGCTGCGCGTTGCATTCGGTCCTCCTAGGAAGCGAATCAATTGCATCTCTACGTTACACGAATGGCGGTCCTTGCGTGAAACCCGCGGCCAGGGCAGTTGTTCCATCAGCGTTCGATTAGCCAACCGGATAAACTGTGGCGACCGGCTGGCAACGGCTTCAGTAGAAGTCAGAACAACTGAGGAAGTATCCGCACTGCGGGCAGACCAACTTGCAGTGGTTTTGCTGCAGGTTCTCAGAACAGTTGGGACAAACTTGTGAGGGCTGCCCCGGGACATCCTGGGCGGCTTTCATCGCAAGTTCGGCGCGGGAATGATTCGGATCTTGATGGGTTGCTGTCCGTCATGTGGGCATCGAGTCAGGCATTCCCAGTATAGAGGCCAAAATCCCCCATTAGTACATGTACCTTCGTCAGTAAGTCATCCACAGCGAATTCTGTGGGATTTGGCACAGCCGTCTCTATAATGCGAAGCGTAGGAGTATATTCCACGGATCCCACACGCGCGACCGAATAAGCGCCGAAATATCTGAAAAAAGAACGCGTTGCGGGACCCAAGGCAAAATGTAATAGTCGTATTAACTATATAGCTAATACGATTCTAGTTATCACAGTGTGCCGGATAAGACAGACAGACAGACAGACAGACAGAGGGCTCCGCCGGCAGAAGATTAAGCCACTCAGGACTAAAAGTAGCCCGCAGAAAAATTCACTCAGGAGGTCGTAACCAACCGTGAAACAGACAATGATCGCAGCCCTAGCCGCCTTAATGTTAGCCGGAGCTCTTAGTGCCGTGAGTGGCGCGACCTCCGTCGGTTCCCTCAACCCAGTCGTAGTGATTGGGGAGGGATCCGCACCTATGCCTACGACTTTACTGCCCGCGATGAACGACAGTAAGTAAACATCGCGCCCCAATGGTTATTGAGAATTCCGCCCGAGAACGACAAGGAGAAACGGTATGAAAAATATTTTGATTCTCGTCATTTGTATGCTGTTATCCGCTGGAGTCCTGTTCGCCTCCACGAGTTCGCTTCCTACTAACCTCAAGGCACAGCTGGCCATTGGGCCCCAGGTAGCCGATGGCGGACCGCAGCCGGTGTGCGCCCCGGGCCGTCACTGCAATAACGACCAGTTAAGGCTGCAAGCCGATGGCGGACCGCAGCCGGTATGCGCCCCGGGCCGTCACTGCAATAAC
>Ga0208080_1001643_pt1 | contig 10838 bp, 9 predicted proteins | sample NGESurdeep092012_3_FD_184476 | JGI IMG/M metagenome (GOLD analysis project Ga0208080, IMG submission 184476) | Arctic peat soil microbial communities from Barrow, Alaska - NGEE Surface sample 210-3 deep-092012 (SPAdes) | ecosystem: Environmental > Terrestrial > Soil > Wetlands > Peat ...
ACGCCTTTCATGTGCCGGCAAGCGCCGCCGGATTTGCGTCGTTCAGTTCCACGTAGAGACTGGCCGTCACCGTGTCGTTGGGCAGCTCGCGCTGCGCTTCAGACTGCAGCTCGACCGTGTTGTAGCGCGGCACCGGATCGGCCGCGAATGCGGCGCCGGCCAGCGCCAACGCTGCCGCGAGGTAAAGCGATTTCAAAGCACCCATGATTGCCCAAGCCTGAAGAGAAAACCGGAGTATAGCCGCTTGACCACCACGGGCAGAATACACGCCCCGGCCCACAACCGCATCCGCTGGATGAACCCGCGCGACGCCCCGCGTTCCCCTGCTGGCGAACGTTCGGCGCAGGGAACTTCGTATATAATGAGCCGAAGCGCGGCCCACAGAACCGCCATCCGCCGTCCGCAAGACACATCAACCCTGCAAGAGGAGACCGATATGAGAAAATTCATCCAAGCCTTGGGCGTCGCAGCCATGGTCGCCCTGTCCGCGCCGCTCGCGGCCCAGGACAAAGTCAACATTTCCATCGCCACCGGCGGCACCGGCGGAGTGTATTACCCGCTGGGCGGCGGCATGGCCGCGGCCTTTTCCAAATATATCCCAGGCATGGACGCCACCGCCGAAGTCACCGGCGGTTCGGTCGACAACCTCAAGCTGATCGGCAGCGGCAAACCCTACATCGCGCTGACAATGGCCGACGCTACCCTGGACGCTTACAAGGGCGAGGATAAGTTCAAAGGCAACAAGATCCCGGTGCGCACGCTGATGATACTTTATCCGAACCGCATGCACGTGGTGTCGGTCGAGGGCCGCGGCATCAACAAAATAGCCGACCTGAAGGGCAAGCACGTATCGACCGGTTCGCCCGGCAGCGCCACCGAAGTGATGGCCTTTCGCGTGATCGAGGCCGCCGGCCTGGACAAGGACAAGGACATGAGGCGCGAGCGCCTGGGCGTGGCCGAATCGGTGAATGCGATGAAAGACAACAAAATCGACGCCTTCTTCTGGGTCGGCGGGCTGCCTACCGCCGCGGTGACCGACCTCGCCAACACACCCGGCACCAAGATCAGGATGGTCGACCATGCCGACCTGGTGCCGGCGATGAACAAGAAGTACGGCAACCTGTATATCGAAGACAGCATCCCGAAGGCGGCCTACCGCGGCATGGACACCGATAACAAGCAAGCCACGGTAATGAACATCCTGGTCGCCAACGCGAACATGGACGACAAGACCGCCTACAACATCGTCAAGACGATCTTCGACAAGCGCGCCGACCTGATCAACGTGCACAAGGAAGCGGCGAACTTCAAGCTCGAGAACCAGAAAGCCTCGGCCTCGCCGATCCCGTTCCACCCAGGCGCGGTGAAGTATTTCGCCGAGCATGGCATCAAGCTCAACTGAAACCTGTCCCCGCCACGACCCCGCCAGCCGGCGGGGGGGTTTTCGTTTTAGCCTGCCGCCCGGCAGGCTGAACCCCAAGGCGCAACCCCGTCGCACAGAAGAGGCGCTCAAGTCATGAGTGAACAGACCAGACCGGAGGAGAACCTCGAGCCCGTCATCAGCGACGAAGCGCTGAAGAAGGCCGAGGAGTTCATCGAGGAGGAAGAGGGCGCGGCCAACAAGCTGAGCGGCCGGCTCGCCGCCTTTGTGACCTTCACCGCGGTGGCGATGTCCGCGTTCCACTTGTATTCCGCCTATGGCATCGTCGCGACGCAAACGCTGCGTCCGGTGCACGTCGCCTGGGTGCTGTTTCTGGGGTTCCTGGTGTTTCCGGTGGCGCAGCGCTATCGCCACCGCATCATGTGGTGGGACTGGATCCTGGCACTGTTGTCGGTTGCCGTGGCGGTGTACCTGATCCAGGGCGGCGACGACATCACCGACCGCAACACCTCACCCAACAGCTGGGACATTTTCTTCGGCGTCGCCCTGATCCTGATGGTGATGGAGGTCATGCGCCGCACCAACGGCTGGATCATGCCCGCGATCACCAGCGCGTTCATACTCTACGCCTTGTTTGGCGCCTACCTGCCCCACCCCTGGACGCACAAGGGCTACGAAGTCGGCCGGCTGATCGGGCATATGTACATGACACTGGAGGGGATCTACGGCGTGGCCGTGGACGTGTCCTCGTCCCTGATCATCTTGTTCACCATTTTCGGCGCCTTCCTGCAGTATTCGGGGGCGGGCAAGTTCTACATCGACTTCTCCTTCTCGGCGATGGGCGGCAAGCCCACCGGCGCCGGGCGCACGGTGGTGCTCGCCTCCTTCCTGCTCGGCGGGCCCTCGGGATCGGGTGTCGCGACCACGGTGACGCTGGGCGCGGTCGCCTGGCCGATGCTGGCCAAGGCCGGCTACGAGAAAAACGCCGCCGGCGGCCTGCTCGCAGCGGGCGGCCTCGGCGCGATCATCTCGCCGCCGGTACTGGGCGCCGCGGCCTTCCTGATTGCCGAGTTCCTGAAAATCTCCTATCTCGACGTGCTGCTGATGGCGTGCATCCCGACCATCCTGTATTACCTCGCGCTGTTCCTGATGGTCGAGATCGACGCGCGCAAATACAACATGGGCAACTTGCTGATCGAGAAGGCCGACACGGTGTGGAACCTGACCAAGCACTATTGGTACCACTTCCTGTCGCTGATCTCCATCGTCGCGTTCATGATGTGGGGCTTCTCGCCGGTGCTGTCAGTGTTCTGGGCCACCGTGGTGTCGTTCCTGACCAGCTTCCTGCGCAGCGACACCGCATTGTTTTCCTACGACCTGTTCCGCGGCAAGCGCCCGCTGCTGCCGCTGATCTTCAAGTCGCCCTTCGTCAAGGCGATGGAGGGCGGCTCGATCGGCGTGCTCAACGTCGCCGCCACCTGCGCCGGCGCCGGCATCATCGTCGGCGTGGTGACGCTCACCGGCCTCGGACTGAAGTTCAGCTCGATCGTGATCGACTACGCCGGCGGGTCGCTGTTGCTGACCGCGATCTACACCTCGCTGGTGGTGTGGATCGTCGGCCTGGCGGTACCGGTGACCGCCTCCTACATCATCTGCGCGGTGATCGCCGCGCCGGCGCTGATCAAGCTCGGCGTCCCGGATTTCGCCGCGCACATGTTCATTTTCTACTACGCCGTGCTGTCCGAAGTCTCGCCGCCCACGGCGCTGTCGCCGTTCGCAGCCGCGGCGATCACCGGCGGCGACCCGTACAAGACGACGATGCAGTGCTGGAAGTACACGGTGCCGGCTTTCCTGGTGCCGTTCATGTTCGTGCTCGATCCCGCCGGCCAAGGATTGCTGCTGATGGGTTCGACCAAGGCGCTCGCCGCAGCCAACTGGTGGTCGATCGCCGAGGTCACGCTGACCGCGGCCGTGGGCATCGCCGCACTAGCCGCCGGCTTCCAGGGTTGGGCCCTGATCAAGGCCAACCTGCTCGAACGCTGCATGCTGCTCATCGCCGGGTTTGCGCTCGTCTACCCGACGGCCACGGCCGATCTGATCGGCTTCGGTTTCGTGGTGGCTGCGCTCACGTTGCAGGTCCTGCGGCGCAGCACCGCGGCTGCGCCTGCCTGACCGGAGGCACGCCTCGAGCCGAGCGATTGTGGGAGCAAGCTCGCTCCCACGAGGGTGCCGTTCTTAGGCTGCAGCCTGCGTGCGTGAAGCGCGCTTGCGGTCGTGCTCTTTCAGGTCGCGCTTGCGCAGGCGGATGCTCTTCGGAGTGATTTCGACGAGTTCGTCGTCGGCGATGAATTCCACCGCTTTTTCCAGCGTAAGTTCAATCGCCGGCTCCAGGCGCACCGCCTCATCTGTGCCGGAAGCGCGCACGTTGGTCAGTTGCTTGCCCTTGATCGGATTGACCACCAGGTCGTTGTCGCGCGAGTGGATGCCGATGATCATGCCTTCGTACAGGACTTCGCCGGGAGAGACGAACATGCGGCCGCGCTCCTGCAGCTTCCACAGCGCGTAGGCCACGGCAACACCGTCCTCCTGGCTGATCAGCACGCCGTTGTGGCGCTCGTCCATGTCGCCCTTGACCGGGCCGTAGTCATCGAAAATGTGGCTGGCGAGCCCGGTGCCGCGCGTCAGCGTCAGGAACTGGCCCTGAAAACCGATCAGCCCGCGCGCCGGAATGCGGTATTCCAGGCGCACGCGGCCGCGGCCATCGGACACCATGTCCTGCATGTCGCCCTTGCGCCGGCCCAGCTCTTCCATCACCGCGCCCTGGTGGCCGTCTTCGACATCGATGGTCAGCAGTTCATACGGTTCCTGCTTCACGCCGTCGATTTCCTTCATTACCACGCGCGGACGGCCGACGCCCATCTCGTAGCCTTCGCGGCGCATGTTTTCGAGCAGGATGGTCAGGTGCAGCTCGCCGCGTCCGGATACGATGAAAGTATCGGAATCCTGGGTGAACTCGACCTTGAGCGCGACGTTGCTCTTGACCTCGCGCTCGAGGCGCTCGCGGATCTGGCGGCTGGTGACAAACTTGCCTTCGCGGCCGGCGAGCGGCGAGTTGTTGACCATGAAATTCATGGTCAGCGTCGGCTCATCCACTTTCAGGAGCGGCAGGGCATCGGGCTGCTCGGGGGCGCAGATGGTCATACCGATGCCGACTTCCTCGATGCCATTGATCAGCACGATATCGCCGGCCACCGCTTCCTCGGACACCACCCGTTCCAGACCCTCGAAGGTCAGCACCTGGTTGATGCGCGCCTTGATCGGTTGCGAACCCGGGCCGTTCATCACGACCACGTCCTGCAGCGGCTTGATGCGACCGCGCGAAATGCGGCCGATGCCGATCTTGCCGACGTAGCTCGAGTAGTCGATCGAGCAGATCTGCAACTGCAGCGGGCCGTCCGGATCGTCGTTGCGCACCGGCACGTGCTGGAGGATGGCGTCGAACAGGGGCCGCATACTGAAAGCCTTGTCATCCTTCAGCGCATCGATTGAACTCGGCGCATCCTTCATATCGGCGACCGCCCATCCATGCAGCGCCGAGGCATAGATCACCGGGAAATCGAGTTGGGCCTCGGTCGCGCCAAGCTTGTCGAACAGCTCGAAGGTGTGGTTCACGACCCAGTCCGGCCGCGCGCTGGGGCGATCGACCTTGTTGACGACGACGATGGGCTTCAGGCCCAGCGCCAGCGCCTTGCGCGTGACGAAGCGCGTCTGCGGCATCGGGCCCTCGACCGCGTCGACCAGGAGCAGCACGCTGTCCACCATCGACAGCACGCGCTCGACCTCGCCGCCAAAGTCGGCGTGGCCCGGGGTGTCGACGATGTTGATGTGGGTGCCTTCATAAGTGACCGCGCAGTTCTTGGCGAGAATGGTGATGCCGCGCTCGCGCTCGAGGTCGTTGGAGTCCATGACCCGTTCCTGCACATGCTGGTAGGCGGCGAAAGTGCCGGACTGCCGCAGCAGCTTATCGACCAGAGTGGTCTTGCCGTGGTCGACGTGGGCGATGATGGCGATGTTGCGTATTGGGCGGGTCATGGGGGAAACAGTCTAAAGGGAATCGCAGGTCGTGTCGCGAACCGGCACAAAAGCAAACAGCCGCTTGCCCCGCCTGATCTTGCTCGAACCTAGGTTGAAATACCTGGACCAGAGCTACCTCGAAGGCGGCTTTGGAAGGCCAGAAAATTCAACATGTTAGCACGTTTCTTGCGGATTGGCCCTGTTTTCCGACTTGCTTGTATAATCCCGCATCCCCGCGGCATCGCCGTTGCGAGATTTATCATATAAAAAACATTTAGTTACTTAGATCCCGTTGCAAAATGAATTTTGCAACGGGCCGATCCAGGGGAGCAAGGGGAGGTATCCCCTCTTTTTGAAACAGGTACCTATGCCTAGCCGGTCTGACCCCGCTGCCGCAGGCGACAAGACGAACGTCGCGCCGGCGAAATCGCAACGCGATTTCGCCGGGAAAATCAGCTTGCCGCACTTTCAGGCCAAGCTCGACACCCCGTTTGCCCTGGTGGGAGTGCGCACCGAGGGCGCCGCGCTGGCGGAGATCGTGTATCTGCCGCGCAGCGCCGGCACCCTGGCCCCGGCGAACGCGCTGGCCGAGCGGGCTTGCGCGCAGATCGAAAAATATGTCGCCGATCCGGGATTCCGTTTCAAGCTGCCGATGAAAGAAGTGGGCACCGCGTTCCAGCGCCGCGTGTGGAACATGATCGCGTCGATCCCCTGCGGCCAGACCAGGACCTATGGCGATATCGCGCGCGCGCTGCGCAGCGGGCCGCGCGCCGTGGGCCAGGCATGCGGCACCAATTATTTTCCGCTGGTGATTCCCTGCCATCGGGTGGTCGCGGCCAACGGCCTGGGCGGCTTCGCCCAAAGCAGCGGCGGCTACCTGCTCGAGGTCAAGCGCCGGCTGCTGGCGCACGAAAAACATGGGAATTAAGGCGCGTAGCCTGGGCGCTGCAACCAGCTTCAGCCGTATGCCCGGGCGCCTGCCTCAAGCACTATGACGGAAAGCGACGCTGCGTTGCTGGACGAGTTCTGCGACCATCTCTGGCTCGAGGATGGCCTGTCCAAGAACACGCTCGAAGCATACCGGCGGGATCTCACCCTGTTCGGCGACTGGCTGGCGCGCGCGCGAGCGCGCATGCTGCTCGATACGCGCGAGGAGGACCTGTCGGCGTATTTCGCCTTCCGCTACACCCAGGCCAGGCTGCGCGCAAGTTCGCAGGCCCGGCTGCATTCGAGCCTCAAGCGCTTTTTCCAGTTCGCTTTGCGCGAGAACAAGGTCGCTGCCGATCCAACGCTCAGGCTGGACACCCCGAAAAAACCGCAGCGCTTTCCCAAGACGCTCACCGAAGCGGACGTGGAAGCGCTGCTCGCGGCGCCGGATGTGGAGTCCGCCCTGGGTCTGCGCGACCGCGCCATGCTGGAGATGCTCTACGCCACGGGGTTGCGCGTGTCCGAGCTGGTGGCGCTGAAGCTGATCGAGATCAACCAGAACATGGGCGTGGTGCGCGTGTTCGGCAAGGGCGACAAGGAGCGCATGGTGCCGATGGGCGAGGAAGCATCGGACTGGCTCACGCGCTACCTGAAAGACGGGCGGCCGCGGCTGCTCGAGCGCGCACAGTCCGACGCGGCATTCGTCACCGCGCGCGGAGCGGCGATGACGCGCCAGGCCTTCTGGTATCTGATCAAGAAGCATGCGCGCGCGGCGGTACCGGGCAAGCCCATGTCGCCGCACACGCTGCGCCATGCCTTTGCCACCCACCTGCTGAACCACGGCGCCGACCTGCGCGTGGTGCAGATGCTGCTCGGCCATGCCGATATCTCGACCACGCAGATCTATACCCACGTCGCGCGCGAGCGCCTGAAGCTGCTGCACCAGAAACACCACCCGCGCGGATAGATAAAGGGCATCTCAAGGAACTTCAATTTTGTCATTCTTCGCGAAGTTTATCCCCGGAGGGGGACTCAGAATTACAAGATTGGGATTATTCGAGATGACCTACTTTTTCGTGCTTCTCTCGATGACCACGCCGACGCGCCGCGCGTTGCGCTGGGCGCCGATCTTGGCGATGCTGACGCGCACCCACGGAGCATGGAATTCCCTGAGTATGATTTGCGCCACATGCTCGGCCAGGTTTTCCACCAGGCCGTAGTGCTGCTCGACCAGGGTGGCGCGGATGCGTTCGATCACCACGGCGTAATCGATCGTATCGGCGACCTTGCCGCTGGTGAACACGCGATCGTCGGGCAGCGCGATGTCCAGATCCAGTTCGACCGTCTGAGTAATGGTCTTCTCGCGCTTGTAGATGCCGATGCGCGCGTCCAGCCTGATCTCGCGTAGAAATATGATGTCCATGTATGTCGGGAGAGATGGGATGGGGGCTAGGGCGGGATTCGGATCCCGCGTAAAATGAGCAGCACATTCTAACAGGCCGTTTCAGAATTACCGAAACGGCCCCTGAATCAGGGGAGCATGAGGGGAGGGATCCCTCATTTAGGCAATTCAGATGGCGACCATCATATTCGTAGTTGCGGCTTATCTCATCGGCTCGCTTTCGTTCGCGGTGATCGTGAGCCGGATGTTCGGGCTGCCCGACCCGCACAGCTACGGCTCCGGCAATCCGGGGGCAACCAACGTGCTGCGCACAGGCAAAAGGCTGGCCGCGGCGCTGACGCTCGTGGGCGACACCGGAAAAGGCGCGCTGGCGGTGGTCCTGGCCAGGCATTTCGCCGCGGACTATGGCGTGGACATGACCGGCATCGCGCTGGTTACGGTGGCGGTGTTCCTCGGCCATCTCTACCCGGTGTTTTTCGGCTTCAAGGGCGGCAAGGGCGTGGCGACCGCGCTCGGCATCCTGTGCGCCGTCAACCTCTGGCTGGGCCTGGCGACGCTGGCAAGCTGGCTCGTCATCATGCTCATCTTCCGCATCGTGTCGCTGGCGTCGATCATCGCCGCCGTGTTCGCCCCGTTCTACACCGGCTGGCTGTTCGGCACGGCGAGCCCGCTGCTGCCGGGCGTGCTGGCGATAGCGGCGCTTCTGATCTACAGGCACAAGGAAAACATCCAGCGCCTGCTCTCGGGCCAGGAAAGCCGCATCGGCGCGAAAAAGCAGGATCCGGCGTGAGCTCGTCCCGCTTGATCGCCGCTTCTGGGTTTCGGCTTAACGCTACATTCGCGAGCAAGCTCGCTTACGAAGCGGCCGCGGCTAGGACGTCGTTTCGACGAGCCGCTTTTCCCAAGCCAGCGCTGACCGCGTAATCTCGTCCAGGCTGGTGCCGCGCGGCTGCCAGCCGAAAGCGGCTTTGATTCTTGCGTTGGCTGCGACGAGCCGCGCCGGGTCGCCTGCGCGCCGTTCGCCCAGGCGCACCGCGAAATCCACGCCCGAGGCCTGTTTCACCGCTTCGATCACTTCGCGCACGCTGTGGCCGCGGCCGTAGCCGAAATTGCCCACGACAGAGTCGCTGCCGCGTCTCAGATAGCCCAGCGCTTCGAGATGGGCGCGGGCGAGGTCTTCGACGTGGACGTAATCGCGGATGCAGGTGCCGTCCGGCGTTGGGTAGTCGTCGCCGAAAATCGTCATCTCCGGCCGCAGTCCGAGCGCGGTCTGGCAGGCGACGCGGATCAGGTGCGTCGCCACGCCGCCCGATTGCCCCAGGCGCCCGCCGGCCTCGGCGCCGGCGACATTGAAGTAGCGCAGGATCACGTACTTCAGCGGGTGCGCGGCCGCCGCGTCGGCGATCATGCGCTCGCTCATCATTTTCGATGCGCCGTAGGGATTGATCGGCACCAGAGGCTCGTCCTCCGACACCAGCGCCTTGTCGGCGATGCCGTAGACCGCCGCGGTGGAAGAGAAAATGAACCGGTTGACGCCGTGCCTGACGCAGGCGCCGAGCAGCTGCAGCGTATTGGCGGTGTTGTTGGCGTAGTACTTGAGGGGATCGGTGACGGACTCGGGCACCACGATGGAGCCGGCAAAATGCATCACCGCGTCGAATTGCCCCTGGCTCAAGACGGTGTCGAGCAGCGCGCTATCGCCGAGGTCGCCCACCACCAGCTCGCCGCTCAGGACCGCCTCGCGGCGGCCGGTAGAGAGATTGTCGAGGACCGTCACTGCGTGCCCGGCGTCGCCGAGTTGCTTGACCACATGGCTGCCGATGTAACCGGCGCCGCCGGTTACGAGGATGCGGTTGGCGGAGTTGGGTGCGTCTTTTTTCACTCGGGGATTATAGCAGCGCGAGTGGAGGCTTCGTCTGCGCGGTGGGCGCGGCTCCTCACAGGTCGCTGCTCCTGCTACGCCGGTGTCGACAAGTCCCAGCGCGGTTTGACGGTGAAGGCGTAACCACCCTCGGCTGGGTTCGGAAGCCCGGCGCCCAGACGCAGCGCTCCCGCCAGCGCAATCATCGCGCCGTTGTCGGTGCAGAATTCGAATTCCGGATAGAACACCGAATAACCTTGCTCTGCGGCCTCGCGGTCGAGCCGCTCGCGCAGGCGTCGGTTGGCGCCGACGCCGCCGGCAACCACGAGCTGGTCGAGACCGGTCTGCTCCAGCGCGTACAGCGATTTCGCCACCAGCACGTCGACGATCGCTTCCTGGAACGACGCCGCGATGTCGGCTTTGTCCGCCTCATCCGGCTGGCCTTCCGCCGCCAGTTTCTGCCGCACCAGCAGCAGCACTGCGGTCTTCAGGCCGCTGAAGGAAAAATCCAGATTGCCCGCCTTGTGCATTTGCTCGAGCATGGGCCGCGGTAGTTTGTACTTGCCCGCCCTGCCCTCCCCGGCGAGCTGCGCGAGCGCCGGCCCGCCCGGATAGCCGAGGCCGAGCAGGTGCGCGGTCTTGTCGAAGGCTTCGCCCGCTGCGTCGTCGACCGTTTCTCCCAGCAGCTCGTAGTCGCCGACGGCGCCGACGCGCATCAGTTGCGTATGTCCGCCGGAGACCAGCAGCGCGACGAAGGGAAAGCGCGGCGGATTGCTGGCGAGCAGCGGCGAGAGCAGATGGCCTTCGAGATGGTGTATGCCCAGCGCCGGGATGCCGAGCGCAAAGGCAAGCGCATTGGCGACGCTGGTGCCGACCAGCAGCGCGCCGGCCAGTCCCGGCCCCTGAGTGTAGGCAACGGCATCGATGTCCTGCAGAGCGGCTCCGGCCTGATGCATGACCCGGCGGATCAGCGGCAGTACGCGCCGGATGTGATCGCGCGAGGCGAGTTCGGGCACCACGCCGCCGTATTCCTCGTGCATCGCCATCTGGGTATGCAGGGCGTGCGCGAGCAGGCCGCGCTCGCTGTGATACAGCGCGATGCCGGTTTCGTCGCAGGAGGTTTCAATGCCGAGGATCAGCATGGTTCGGGAATGATGGCGCTCAGGGTTATCCCTAACGGGGAAAATGCGGGA
>Ga0208080_1001646_pt1 | contig 10820 bp, 4 predicted proteins | sample NGESurdeep092012_3_FD_184476 | JGI IMG/M metagenome (GOLD analysis project Ga0208080, IMG submission 184476) | Arctic peat soil microbial communities from Barrow, Alaska - NGEE Surface sample 210-3 deep-092012 (SPAdes) | ecosystem: Environmental > Terrestrial > Soil > Wetlands > Peat ...
GCTTCTTCCGCACGTGCAATGGGGATTGCCTGCCGTCGGGTTGCGGGCTGTCGCGTTCGCGGGCGCGACGGCGCTCCTCGCGGGCCTGGCCGCAGGACTGGCGCCCGCGCTCCATGCGAGCCGTCCGGACCTCACGAGCGTGCTGCGCGGCGGAGTGCGTGATGGCAGTTCCCATCGGTCGGCGGTTCGCACGGGTCTGCTGGTATCGCAGATCGCGCTCTCGTGCGTGCTCCTTGCCGGAGCCGGGCTATTCGTGCGAAGCCTGCAGCGCATCGAGTCCGTCGATATCGGCTTCGATGAAGACCGCCTCGTGTTCGCCGGAATCGACCTCTCCCGCGAATCGGCGCGCACACCCGAGGAGACCGGACGACTGCTCGCCGACGCGGCGACACAAATCGAGCGGCTGCCCGGCGTCGAACGCGTCGCCTTCACCGAGTCGCGGCCCATGTGGGCGTTTTCGTTCGAGGCGACGTTCCTTCCAGGTGGCGACACGCTACCGCGGCTGAACGGAGACACGCCAATCGCATCGTTCGTCTCACCGGGGTACTTCGCCTCGATGGGCATGCACCTCCTCGAGGGCCGCGATATCGAGAAGAACGATCGCGTGGGCTCCGAGCAGGTGGTCGTCGTGAATTCCAATTTCGCGAAGACCGTATGGCCCGGTCAGTCGGCGGTCGGGAAGTGTTTCATCCTTCAGAAACGAGACGATCCGTGCCGCCGCGTCGTCGGAGTCGTCTCGAACTCACACTACTCCCGCGTGATCGAGCGGCCGTCGATGCAGTTCTTCGTGCCGCTCGCGCAGGAAGGCGACGAGGGAAAGACGGGAATCGCGAGCGCCATGGAAATTCGTGCGGGTGACGGCCGCACGGCGGGCGTGGCAGGACAAGTCGAGCAGCTGCTTCGCGGCATGGCACAGAGCGGAATGCAGCCGTGGGTTCAAACCCTCGTCGAGCAGAATTCGCCCGAGATGCGGCCCTGGCGGCTCGGCGCCGGACTCTTCGCGGCCGCCGGACTCCTCGCACTGCTCGTCGCCGCCGTCGGCATCTACGGCACCATCGCCTACACGTTCAGCCAGCGCAGGCAGGAGATCGGCGTTCGCATCGCCCTCGGCGCACAGGGTTCAAGCATCGTCACGCTCGTACTCAAGAGCAGCGTCATGATCGCCGCGATGGGCGTCGTAATCGGCACCGGCATCGCCGTCTGGGCTGGCCGGTTCGTAAAGCCGCTGCTCTACGACACCTCGCCGACCGATCCGCTCGTGCTCGGCGGCGGCGCGCTCGTGCTGCTCGCTGTCGCGGTGGCGGCGAGCCTCGTACCTGCGTTTCGCGCGAAGCGGGTGGATCCGATGGAGGCGCTTCGCGCCGAGTAAACCAACCGTCGCTCGTCGCTCGTCGCTCGTTGCCCGGTCGCCACTCACCCGTCGTCCGTCGCCTAGCCTTATCGGTACTCCTCCATCAGCGCATCCAGCGCCTTGCTCCCCGGGCACAGCGCCTCGAACGGCAGCTCGGCCAGCGGCTGCGCCACCGTGTGGTTCAACGCGTGCATGTCCTGTCCCTTCTCATCGATGAAGAGAAGGCCGGTCGCGATTTCGCCACGCGCCTGGCACGAGCGCACGTGCTCGTACGCGCCCTCGCGGTCGCGCGGGTCGTAGGCCTCGCCCGTCTCCCGGAAGCGCACGACACTGCCGTCGTGCATCGTGACCGACACCCGTCCGTCAGTCTTTTCCGGCGACGTGATCTCCTTTCGCAGCGGCACGAAATCGACGTCCGCCACCTCCACGTCGTGCTCGCGCGTGTACTTGTAGCTCTTGGTCGATCCCTCATGGTCGTTGAACGACACGCAGGGCGAGATCACGTCGATCAACGCGAACCCGTTGTGCCTCAGGCCGGCCTTGATGATGGGCTCCAGTTGCGGCTTGTCGCCCGAGAAGCTGCGCGCCACGAACGTCGCGCCGAGCGTCAGCGCGAGGAGCACGGGATCGATCGGCGGTTGCACGTTCGCCTCGCCCTTCTTCGAGGTCGAGCCCACGTCCGATGACGCCGAGAACTGTCCCTTGGTGAGCCCGTAGACGCCGTTGTTCTCCAGCACGTACAGCATGTTCACGTTTCGCCGGATCGCATGGCAGAGCTGGCCCAGCCCGATCGAGAGCGAATCGCCGTCGCCCGAGATCCCGATATAGATGAGATCGCGGTTGGCCGCGTTCGCGCCGCTCGCCACGCTCGGCATGCGGCCGTGCACCGAGTTGAAGCCGTGCGACTGCCGCATGAAGTACGCCGTCGTCTTCGACGAGCACCCGATGCCGCTCATCTTCGCCGCGCGATGCGGCGGGATCTCGAGCTCCCAGAACGCCTGAATGATTGCCGCGGTCACCGAGTCGTGACCGCACCCGGCGCACAGCGTGCTCATGCCGCCTTCGTAATCGCGCGTCGTCAGCCCCAGCGAATTCTTCTTCAGCCCGGGGTGCCGAACGGGCGGCTTCGCAATCGACGTCATACACCGACTCTCTTTTTTTCGAGATGATTCGTCACCGCGCTGACCACTACGTGTGCCGTCAGCGGGAGTCCGTCGTAGTCGAGCACCGGCCTCATGTGGTCGCGCGGCACGCCGAGTTCGATCGCGAGCAGCGAGCGCATCTGCGCGTCGCGATTCTGCTCCACCACGAACACCGTCTCGTGCGCGTTGAGGAAATCCGCCACCGGCTGGTCGAAGGGGAAGCCGCGGATGCGCATGTAGTCCACGGCCACGCCCTGCGCGCGGAGCACGTCCACCGCCTCGCGAATCGCGGCATGACAGCCGCCGAACCCCACGATCCCGATGTCGGCTCCCTTCTGCGTGTTCAGCTCCGGCGCGGGCACCGCCTTGGCCGCGTTCGCGAGCTTGCGTACGAGACGATCCATCACTTCCTGATATGCGGCCGAATCCTCGGTGTAATTGCCGAGCTTGTCGTGACCGGAACCGCGCGTGAAGTAGGACCCTTTCGCGCTCACGCCCGGAAGCGTGCGCGCCGCGATCCCGTCGCCGTCCGCGTCGACATAGCGTGAGAACCGCTTGAGCTTCTCCACCTCCTTGGCGTTCAGCACCTTCCCGCGATCGGGACGGAAGTCGTCGTCCCACTTGAGGCGCTTCACCATCCAGTCGTTCATGCCGATGTCGAGGTCGCTCACGACGAACACCGGCGTCTGGAAACGCTCGGCGAGGTCGAACGCCTTCACCGCGTCATAGAAGCACTCCTCGGGATTCGCCGGGAAGAGCATGATGTGCTTGGTGTCGCCGTGCGACGCGTACGCGATCGAAATCAGGTCGGCCTGCTGCGTGCGCGTCGGCATTCCCGTGGACGGGCCCGTCCGCTGCACGTCGAAGATGATCGCGGGCGTCTCCGTGTAGTACGCGAGGCCGATGAACTCTTGCATCAGCGAGATGCCCGGGCCCGCCGTGGACGTGAACGAACGCGCCCCCGCCCAGTTCGCGCCGATCACGATGCCCGCCGCCGAGAGCTCGTCCTCCGCCTGGATGATGCAGAACTTCTTTTCCTTCGTCACCGGGTCCACGCGGTACTGATTGCAGAACATCGTGAACGCTTCCATCAGCGACGTCGCGGGCGTGATCGGATACCACGCGCCGACCGTCGCGCCCGCATAGACCGCGCCGAGCGCGGCCGCGGTGTTGCCGTCCATCAGGACGTAATCCGCGTTCGCGTTCATCGGCTCGAGGTGGAACGGCAGCGGACTCTGGAAATTCGCCTTCACGTAGTCGTAGCCGAGCCGGAGCGCCGTGAAGTTCGCATCGAGCAGTGCCTTCTTCTTGCTGAACTTCTCGTTCAGCGCCTGGTGGATCACGTCCATCTCGATCTCGAGGAGCGCCGCGAGTGCACCCACATAGGCGATGTTGCGCAGCAGCGTGCGGTCGCGATCACGCTGGAACGCCTCCACGCACATCTTGCCGAACGGAATCCCGAGCATGGTGATGTCGTCGCGCAGCAGCGACTCCTCGAGCGGCCACGACGAGTCGTAGAGCAGACAGCCGCCCGGCCGCACCGTCGCGATGTCCCGCTCGTAGGTGCCGGTGTTCAGCGCGACGACCAGGTCGATCTCCGGCGGACGCGCCGTGTAGCCGTCCTTGCTGACCCGGATCTCGTACCACGTCGGAAGCCCCTGGATGTTCGACGGAAAAATGTTCTTGCCCGAGACGGGGATCCCCATCCGGAAGATGCTCTGCATGAGGAGCGAGTTGGCGCTCGCGCTGCCGGTACCGTTGACGGTCGCGATCTTGAACGAAAAATCATTGACCGAAGATGGAGGATGGAAGATGGAAGGCGTGCTCATCGCGCACCTCCGCCGGCCACTTCCATCTTCGATCTTCCATCTTCCATCTTCGATCTTCCATCTTCCATCTTCGCAAACGCGTAGGGGATGACCAACTCGAACTTGCGCATATCCCAAGCTGCGGTCGGGCATCTTTCCGCGCAGAGCCCGCAGTGCAGGCAGACGTCCTCGTCCTTCACCATCACGCGCTTCGTCTGCGGCAGCGCGGCGGAGACGTAGATCTCCTGCGACGGGTTCACGGCCGGCGCGGAAAGTCTCGAGCGGAGATCGGCTTCGTCCCCATCCTTCGCGATCGTGAGGCAGTTCACGGGACACACGTCGACGCACGCATCGCACTCGATGCAGAGGTTCGCGGTGAAGTGCGTCTCGATGTCGCAGTTGAGGCAGCGCGCCACTTCCCGCGCCGTCTGTTCAGGGGTGAAGCCGAGTTCGACCTCGACGCTCACCGCCGAGAACCGCTTCACGAGCTCCTCGTGCGTCATCTTCGCGCGCGGCGACGGGTTGTAGTCGTTGTTGTAACTCCACGCGTGCATGCCGACCTTGGCGCTGATCAGGTTCATGCCGGGCGCGAGCCGCTCGGTGACTGCCTTGCCTTCGCAGTGATTGTGCATCGAGATGGCGGCCTGATGCCCGTGCTCCACGGCCCAGATGATGTTCTGCGGTCCCCACGCGGCGTCGCCGCCGAAGAAGACGCCCGCGCGCGTGCTCTGCAGCGTGGTCTTGTCCACCGTGGGCATGTCGTGCTTGTCGAACTCGATGCCGATGTCGCGCTCGATCCACGGGAACGCGTTGTCCTGTCCGATCGCGAGGATCACGGCGTCGCACGGAATGATCACGGTGCCCGTAACCTCGCTCTTCTGCTTGCCGTTCGACTCGCTCCACTTCAGCTGCTCGAACTCCATGCCGACGAGCGTGCCGTTCTCGTAGACGAAGCGCTTGGGCGCGTGGTTCTCGACGATCGCGACCTGCTCCTCCTCGGCGTCCTCGAGTTCCCACGGTGACGCCTTGAAAAACTTCCGCGACCGCCGGGCGATGACTTTCACGTCCGTGGCGCCGAGCCGCTTCGACGTGCGGCAGCAGTCCATCGCCGTGTTGCCGACGCCGATGATCAGCACGCGCTTCCCGATCTTCTCGATGTGGCCGAAGTGCACGGAGCCGAGCCACTCGATGCCGATATGGATGACGTCCTTCGAGTTGCCGTCATGGCGGCCCGGGATGTCGAGCTCCTTTCCTTTCGGCGCGCCGCTGCCGATGAACACGGCGTCGTACTTCTCCGCGAGCAGCGACTTGAGGCTGCTGACGTTCGTGCCGTAACGGACGTCGACGCCCATCCGGATGACGTAGTCGGTTTCCTCGTCGAGGACGGAAGCCGGAAGCCGGAACGCCGGAATGTTGAAGCGCATCAAGCCGCCGGCCTGCTTGTATTTTTCGTAGATCACGACGTCGTAGCCGAGCGGCATCAGGTCGTTCGCAACCGTGAGCGATGCGGGCCCGGCGCCGATCAGCGCGACGCGCTTGCCGTTCTTGGTCGCAGGCGCGGTGGGGAGCCGATCGCTGACGTCGTCGCGAAGATCGGATGCGACGCGTTTGAGCCGGCAGATCGCGACCGGCTTTCCATCGACGCGACCGCGGCGGCACGCGGGCTCGCATGGCCTGTCGCACGTGCGCCCAAGAATTCCCGGAAAGACGTTCGACTCGCGGTTGAGCAGGTACGAGTCGGTGTATTGTCCCTGCGCGATGAGCCGCAGGTACTCCGGCACATTCGTGTGGGCCGGGCACGCCCATTGGCAGTCGACAACCTTATGGTAGTAACGGGGATCGGAAACGTTGGTGGGCGGCAAGCGAAGACTCTCTCGGGAGCGGGGCTAGGGGCAGTTTGGCAGAGGGAATCGCAGATCGCAAGTTACTGCAGATCTGAGATGGGAGGGGCGAGACCAGGGGCGAGTGGCGAGACCAGTGGGGAGTGGCCAGGGTGAGTGGGGAGCGGGAAGAAACGAGAGGGGAGGGGCGAGTCTGAGGGGGAAGATCAGCGGGGAGTGGGGAGGAGATGAGAGTGGCGAGACACCACCGCGATGTCTCGCCACTCCTCGTTTCTCGATTTGTCGCTCGCCCTTCTCCCCACTCCCCACTCGCCGCTCGGTTCTCCCCACTCCCCCCTCACCCTCGCCACTCCCCACTGGTCTCGCCCCTCGCCACTGGACTCGCCCCTCTCATCTCAAGTCTTGAGTTAAGGAACGATGTTTCGGACTGTCGGATACTTGATCCCAAGCTGTTCAAGGTACGTCGCATATTTCTTGGGATCATAGTAGAACGGCTTCATGAGCGGCCTGTACTTCTCCATCCTTTCCTTGTTCAGCCAGATCGGCGGCTGATCCGTCGCCGCGAAGAACGGCTTGTACTTGATGTCCTTCGTCTCGACGTTGGTGAAGTAATCCTTCGCATCCTTCAGCAGCTGAGGCTCAAGCAGGATGTCGAGCATCGTCATCGCCTGGACCTTCGCGCCCGCGATCACGCCCTTGTGCGCGATCGGCGTCGCCATCGAGATCGCGTTTGCCCAATGATGCCCCGGGAGTCCCGGAATGTTCGACGGGTAGTTCAGCGTGATCGTCGGCACCACCCAGCTCACGTCGCCGATGTCGTCCGAACCGCCGCCCGTGCGCTGCGCCTCGATCGCGCCGCCGCTCAGTTGCAGCCCGCGATCGCCCTCGAGGAGTCCGGTCTCACGCGCGCCGAGCTCGCGCTGCGTTCCCTTCGCGAGCAGCTGATCCTTGTCGTCCCACTTGGGCATCCCGACTTTCTTGATGTTCGCGTACATGTCCTCGGCCACCGGACGGCTGAAATGTCCGCTCCAGCCGGAGCCGACCATCATCACCGTGTCCACCTGTGTGCCCGTCATCATCGCGGCCGCCTGCGCCTTCTTCTTGGCGTCCTCGAACATCGCCATCGTGCGATCGTAGTCGAGGTGGCGGAAGTAGAACCAGATGCTCGCCGTCGACGGCACGACGTTCGGCTGGTCACCGCCGTCGGGGATCACGTAGTGCGAGCGCTGTGCCAGCTCCATGTGCTCGCGCTGGAATTCCCACGACATTCCCATTAGCATCGCTGCGTCGAGCGCGCTCTTGCCCCGCCACGGCGCGCCGGCCGCGTGCGCCGCCTGGCCCTTGAACTTGAATATCGCCGAGATGAGCGCGTTCGAGCCCGACTGGCCGTACGAGACGGCGAGGCTGTTTCCGACGTGCGTGAAGAGCGTGACGTCCACGTCCTTGAAGACGCCGGCGCGCACCAGCCACGCCTTGCCCGACATGAGTTCTTCGGCGACGCCGTCCCAGATCTGGATCGTGCCCTGAATGTGGTCGCGCTCCATGATCTTCTTCACCGCGAGCGCCGCCGCGATGTTGAGCGGCTCGCCGGAGTTGTGTCCCTCGCCGTGCCCAGGCGCGCCCTCGACGAGCGGATCGTGCCAGCCCACGCCGGGCTTGTTGCTCGCCTGCGGAATGTCGTCGATGTCCGATCCGAGCGAGATCACCGGCTTGCCCGATCCCCAGGTCGCGACGAACGCGGTCGGAATGCCGGCGACGTTGCGCTGCACCTTGAACCCGTTCTGCTCGAGGATTCCCGTGAGGTACTTCACCGTCTCGAACTCCTGGAAACCAGGCTCGCCGAACGAGAAGACCTCGTCCACCATCTCCTGTATCAGCTTGGCCTCGCCCTGCACGAGATCCGCGGCCTCGGTTTTCAGCTTCTCGAGCTGCGGCGTGCCGGGATACACGTACTTGATGGAATCGGCGGCATGGCTGTTGCCGCGTCCGCCTTGCGCCAGGAGCGACGCCGGTGTGAGCGGAACGGTGAGGGCCAGCGCCGCGATCGAAAAAGCGGCGGACATGAGGCGAATCGGCAATTGGCGGGGCATCGAACGATCTCCGGTGGGGTCAAGAAAAACGGCGCGAGTAGTCATCTTCGATCTTCCCTCTTCGATCTTCCAGCTATGTCCTGAGCAATCTCTTGGCGAGCAGATACAAGGGATAACTTGCAGCGATCACCACCACGGCGCGAATGCTGTTGGCCTGGTCGCCGATGAACCACGCGGGATGCGGCAGCGCCGCCGCCACATCGCCGGGTGAACGAAGAATCCCCGATCGATGGTGTTGCCGACGATGATGGCGAGCCCGAAGGCCACGCCCAGGACCTTCAGCAGACCCGAAGGGTTTCTGTCTGACATGAGGGCCGAACTTACGATATATGCTTGGGACATGACCAGTCTCCTGCCGCTCGTCCTCGCGTTCTCGCTCCAGCAGGGCCCCGATTCCATCGTGGCCCGGGCAGCCAAGGTCATCGCACCGCTGACCGACTCGAGGATTGCACGGACCGCGACGACCATCGGGGAATCCCCTGTGTTGGTCGGGTGATGTGCGACGTTATTATAGATGCGTCACCCCCCACACGACGAGGTCTGGTTTTATGTCCCGTTCACGATTCGGCATTGTCTTCTCGATCGCTCTGATCGCATCGCTCGCCGGATGGCGTTCCGGCGGATCCGTTCCGCCCGCCGATCCGGCGCGCGCGACGCTCGACAGCGCGATCCTCAAGTCGTTGCGCTGGAGGAATGTCGGCCCCGATCGCAGCGGAAGGTCGATCGCGGTCTCCGGTGTGAACGGCCAGCCGAAGGTCGGCTACTTCGGCGCGACCGGCGGCGGACTCTGGAAGACGACCGACGGCGGTGAGCACTGGGCGAACATCACCGACGGGCAGATCCACAGTTCGTCCGTGGGCGCCGTGACGGTGAGCGCGACCGATCCGAACGTCGTCTTCATCGGCATGGGCGAGTCGTGCATCCGCGGTGACATCCAGCCCGGTGACGGCGTGTACAAGTCCACCGACGCGGGGAAGACCTGGACGAACGTCGGCTTCGGGAACTCGGACGCGATCTCGCGCATCCGCATCCATCCGACGAACCCGAACATCGTGTTCGTCGCGGACTTCGGGAAATACGGCGTCAACAGCGAAGAGCGCGGCATCTTCAAGTCGACGGACGGCGGGAAGAGCTGGCGCAAGGTTCTCTACAAGGGACCGGAGTCGGGCGGCATCGACGTCGAGATAGACCAGAAGAATCCGAACGTCATGTACGCGGCGCTCTGGGAGGCGTACCGCAAGGAATGGCAGATGTCGAGCGGCGGTCCTGGCAGCGGGATGTACAAGTCGACCGACGGCGGCGAGAGCTGGACCGAGATTACCCATGCAACGGGACTGCCGGCGGGGATCGACGGCAAGATCGGCATCTCCGTCTCGCCCGTCGACCCGAACCGCGTGTTCGCACTCGTCGAGAACGAGAACGGCGGGCTGTTTCGCTCGGACGACGCCGGCGCAAGCTGGTCGCTCATGAACAATGAGCGCCGGTTCCGTCAGCGCGCATTCTACTACACGCACGTCTTCGCCGACACGAAGAACAGGGACCTCGTCTACGTCGGGAACGTCGGGACCTATCGTTCGACTGATGGCGGGAAGACGTTCGACCAGCGCCAGTTCGCGGGCGGCGATTCGCACGACCTGTGGATCGACCCGAACGACAACAACCACGTCCTGCACGCGGCCGATCCGGGCGGCGACGTCACCTTCAACGCGCTCGCCGATGCGCCGACGTGGACGGCCAAGGCCTATCCAACGGCGCAGATCTACCACATCATCGCCACCGCGCACATTCCGTTCTTCGTGTGCGGCTCGCAGCAGGATGCGAGCGAAGTGTGCATGTCGAGCGCAGTCGCTGGCGGCGGCGGCCGCGGCTTCGGCGGCGGTCGCGGGAACCAGCAGCCCACCACGTTCAGCCCGGGCGGATCGGAGGACGGCTACATCGCGCCCGATCCGCGCGATCCGGACATCTTCTACTCGGGCACAAACGCGAACGGCGGCGGATTCCTCACGAAGCTGAATCGCCGCACCGGCGAGGTCACCGAGGTCAGCCCGTACCCGCGCATGTTCTCCGGCGAGGAGTCCGCGGTGATCAAGGAACGCTGGCAGTGGACGTATCCGATCGTCTTCTCGCCGGTCGACGGCAAGACGCTCTACGTGGGATCGCAGCACGTCTGGAAGACGACGAACGGCGGCCACACGTGGACGAAGATGAGCCCCGACCTCACGCGCCATGATCCCAAGACGATGGGCCCGTCGGGCGGCCCCATCACGCGCGACATGAACGGTCCGGAGGTGTACGCGGTCATCTTCTCGATCGCGCCGTCGAAGCGGACGACCAGCGTCATCTGGGCAGGATCGGACGACGGATTGGTGCACGTGACGAAGGACGGCGGCGCGACATGGACGAACGTCACGCCCCGGGACATGCCGGAGTTCGGACGCGTATCGCTCATCGATGCAGGTGCGCAGGACTCCGCGACCGCGTACGTGGCGGTGAAGCGTTTCCTGCTCGACGACAAGACGCCGTACATCTACCGCACGCACGACATGGGCAAGACGTGGACGAAGATCGTGAACGGCATCGCCCCGAAC
>Ga0208080_1001647_pt1 | contig 10819 bp, 9 predicted proteins | sample NGESurdeep092012_3_FD_184476 | JGI IMG/M metagenome (GOLD analysis project Ga0208080, IMG submission 184476) | Arctic peat soil microbial communities from Barrow, Alaska - NGEE Surface sample 210-3 deep-092012 (SPAdes) | ecosystem: Environmental > Terrestrial > Soil > Wetlands > Peat ...
CGTGGCCCGCGTTCGCGAAGTGGATGCGGATCTGGTGCGTGCGCCCGGTCTTCAGGCGCGCCTCGACGAGGGTCGCGATCCCGAAACGCTCGATCACGGTCCACTCCGTGACGGCCCGGATGCCAGGCTCTCCCGGCTTCGCGACGCCGCGGCGCCGCTCGCCCGGCTCGGCGACGAGGTCCCGGTCGTACGTGCCCGCATCGCCGCTCATGTCGCCCTCGACGACGGCGCGGTAACGTCGATCCATCGTGTGCGCGCGGAGCTGCGCTTGCAGCCCGATGAGGCCGCGCCGGCTCCGCGCGAACACGAGGATGCCGGACGTCTCCTTGTCGAGCCGGTGCACGACGGACACGAACGTTCGCTCTTTCCCCCCGTGGCGCCTCTGCACGTATGCCGAGACGCGGCTGAGCAGCGTGTCGACCTCCTTTGCCTCGGTCGGGTGCGTGAGGAGGCCGGACGGCTTGAAGACCGCGATCGCGTCGTCGTCCTCGTAGAGAACCGCGAGCGACGTCTGCACGCGCCGTTCCTTGCGGAGGTTGCGGTCCCACCGGAGCGCCACGTCCCGCGAGACGATCGCTCCGGGGTCGTTCACGACCGCCCCGTCGACCGTCACCTGACCCTCGAAGACCGCGCGTTTCAGGCGCGTCGCGGACTCCTCGGGGTAGATCGTCTGGAGGCGGCGGACGATGCGGAGGCTGCCCTCGACGTCCGCGGCCGGGCCGGGCTTCATGCCACCATCGTCGCACGAACGGCGGGCCCCGGCTCACGTGAGCGGATCCTCACGGGTAGACTTCCGCCATGAGCCGCTCTTTTGTCTTCGCGCGGCGCCGGGCTCGCTTTTTCGACGGGATGAAGGAGGGCGTCGCGGTGCTCTTCGCGACGCCCAAGGCCGCGTACGGCCACGATGTTCACTACCGCTATCGCCCGGATCCGGACCTTTTCTATCTGACGGGGTTCACCGAGCCCGAGGCGGCCGCGGTCCTCGACGCGGACCGCAGAACGTTCACGCTGTTCGTCAGGCCGAAAGACCGTGCGAAAGAGACGTGGGAAGGCCGCCGCAGCGGTCTCGAGGGCGCCGTGCGCGACCACGGCGCGGATCGCGCGTACCCATTTGGGGACCTTTCGAAACGCCTCCCCAACCTCGTCCGGCGCGTGCACGTCCTTCACTACGCGTTTGGCGCCCACGCGGAGGGCGACCGGATCGTCGCGTCCCTTCTCGCGCGATTCCGCCACGAGGCCCGGAACCCGAAGCGCGGGCCGGTGACCGTGAAGGATCCGACGGATCTTCTCCACGCGATGCGCCTCGTGAAGGCGCCGGAAGAGATCGCGCTCATGGAGCGCTCCGCGGCCATCGCGGCGGCCGCGCACCGCGAGGCGCGCCACCTCGCAAAGCCCGGCCTCTTCGAATACCAGCTCGAAGCCGCGATCGACTCGAGCTTCCGGGCGATGGGCGCGAGCGGGCCCGCATATCCCACGATCGTCGCTTCCGGGGAGAATGCGACGATCCTCCATTACACGGAGAACCGGCGCCGCATCGGCGCGGGCGACCTCGTCCTCGTGGACGCGGGCTGCGAAGTGGACGGATACGCGTCCGACGTGACGCGCACGTTTCCGGCTTCGGGCCGCTTCACGCGGCCGCAGAGGCGGCTCTACGACGCGGTCTTCTCGGCTCAGCGGGCCGCGATCGCGGCCGTCAGGCCCGGCATGCCTTGGGATGCGCCGCACGAGGCGGCGCGCGAGGTGCTTCTCGACGCGCTCCTCGAGGTCGGGATTCTGCGCGGCAAGCGCGCGGCGCTGAAGAAGAAGAATGCCGCCCAGCGCTTCGCGCTGCATCACACGTCGCACTGGCTCGGCCTCGACGTCCACGACCGGGGCCGCTATCGCGACGAGGCGGGCGCCCCGAGGAAGCTGGAGCCCGGCATGGTGCTCACGATCGAGCCCGGCCTCTACGTGCGCGCCGACGAGAAGGGCGTTCCGAAGGAGTACCGCGGGCTCGGCATCCGCCTCGAGGACGACGTCCTCGTGACGAAAGCGGGCGCGCGCGTCCTGACGGAGTCAGCGCCGAAGTGACATCATCTCTCCGGCGTCTCCGCCGGCTCGGCCCAGACGTCCTTCATCAGCTCCGTCGCGACTCCCGCGCGGTTTTCGAGCAGCGCCCGCGCGGAAAAGAGGATGTGCCCCGTGGCACCGGGTTGCGCGCGAGTGCGTCGGATCTGCTCGACGATCTCCCCCGCCGGCCAGCCCTTCCCTTCCTCGCCCACGCGGCTCGCCGCGAGGCCGGGCCAGAGGAAGCTTCCCTTCGTGTTTTGCCCCGCCCACCACGCGAGCAGCGCGGGGAAGCTCTGCTCCCTCTGGTCGATCGGCCAGTAGAGCTGCGGGGTGAGGTAGTCCACCCAGCCGCGCTGGAGCCACGTGCGCGCGTCGGCCGAGATCTCCTCGTACGCGTCGAATCCCTTCACCTGCGGCGGGCGCCCCGGCCGCCAGATGCCGAAGGGGCTGATGCCCACGCGCACGTTCTTCTTCAAGGCCTTCACCTCATCGTGAAGGCGCTTCACGAACTTGTTCACGTTCCACCGGCGCCAGTCCTCACGTCCGAGGGCGCCACCGGAGGCGACGTACGCCGCGAAGCTCGGCTCGTCCGGAAACTCCACGACGTTTCCGGCCGCGTCTTTCTCGGGATATGGGTAGAAGTAGTCGTCGAGGTGGATGCCGTCCACGTCGTAACGCTTCACGACATCGAGGATCACCGCGAGGGAGTGCGCCGCGACGTCCTCCTCGCCCGGGTCCATCCAGAGCTGCTTCCCGTAAGCCTTCACGAGGTCCGGCCGCCGCCGTGAAATATGATCCGCCGCCGCGGGTGAGATCGAAGTCGCCGGGCGCGCGCGATACGGGTTGAACCACGCGTGAAGCTCCAGCCCGCGCGCATGCGCTTTCTCGATCGCGAACGCGAGCGGGTCCCAAAGGGGCTCCGGCGGGACGCCCTGCGTGCCGCTCAGCACCTCGGACCACGGCTCGAGCGCGGACGGATAGAGCGCGTCGGCGGCGGGCCGCACCTGGAAGATCACCGCGTTCGCGTTCAGCGCCGCGAGGGTGTCGAGAAGGGTGACGAGCTCCTGCTTCTGCCGGGATGCCGAAAGGCCCGGTGCCGACGGCCAGTCGAGATTTCCGACCGTCGCCACCCACACGCCGCGAAACTCGCGGCACGTCGCGCCGGGCACGGGTGCTCGCGGCAGCTTTGCGGCCGACGCCCCTGGCGCCCGGGCAGGCGCCGGAGGCGGTGCTCCGCAACCGGCGAGGAGCACGGCTGCGAACGCCGTCGCACGGCGGAAAGACTTCGAGATTCTCAACGTCTCAACGCTTCTCCGCACGGGAGAAGCGCGAAAGGGCTGGCGTTCCTCGAGGCTGCACGTCCCGCGACGGCCTTCTACTTCGCGAGTCCCAGCTGCGCGAGGACGAACGCCCACTCGAACGCGGTCTCGTGCAGGGTGTCGTAACGGCCCGAGGCGCCCCCGTGTCCCGCGGCCATGTTCGTCTTCAGGAGGAGCTCTCTCGCGTCGGTCTTCAGCGTCCTCAGGCGTGCCACGTATTTCGCGGGCTCGTGGTAGAAGACCTGGCTGTCGTTGAACGACGTCATGACGAGCATCGCGGGATACGCGCCCTTCTTCAGGTTCGTGTACGGGCAGTACGACCGGATGGAGTCGTAATCCTCTTTCTTGGCGGGGTTTCCCCACTCCTCGTACTCGCCCACCGTGAGCGGCAGCGTCGGGTCGCTCATCGTGTTGAGGACATCCATGAACGGCACCTTCGCGACGACGGCATGGAAGAGGTCGGGGCGCATGTTCGTGACCGCGCCCATGAGAAGGCCGCCCGCGCTTCCGCCCTCGATGACGAGGCGGTCTTTCGCCGTGATCTTCTGCGCGATGAGAGACTCCGCGGCCGAGATAAAGTCCGAGAACGTGTTCTTTTTCTTGAGCATCTTCCCGTCGTCGTGCCACTTCTTTCCCATCTCGCCTCCACCGCGGATGTGCGCGATGGCGACGACAGCGCCACGGTCGAGGAGCGCGAGACGGTTCGAGGAAAACGTGACGGCAAACGGATAGCCGTAGGAGCCGTAGCCGCTCAGCCACGTTGGAAACGGCCCGTCTTTCAGCGTGCGGGTCTTCCCGTCGGCGGTTTTTGCGCGCCACACGAGCGAGATCGGGATCTTCGTGCCGTCCGATGCCGTCGCCCAGAGGCGCTCCGACTTGTAGAGCGTCCGGTCGTAACCCGGGACCTCCTGCTCCTTGAGGAGCTTCGAGGTCTTCGCGTCCATGTCGTAATCGAAGACGGAATTCGGGGTGACGAAAGACTGATAGCTGTACCGGAAGACGTTCGTGTAAAAGACGCGGTTCGTCTCGCCGAACGCCGAGTAGACCGGCTCGGGGAACGCGACGACGTACGAAGCATTCGTCGTGAGATTCGTGACCGTGAAGCGCGGAAGTCCGTTCGCCCTCTCGTGGAGGACGAGATGGTTCGCGAAGAGGTCGGCGTCTTCGAGCATCACGTCGGCCCGATGTGGAACGATCTCCTTCCAGCTCGCCCGGCCGGGCGCCGTGACGGGCGCGGTGACGAGGCGGAAGTTCCGGCCGCCCGAGTTCGTCCGGATGTAGAAGAGGTCGCCGCGGTGGTCGACGTCGTATTCGTGCTCCTGCTCGCGCGGGGCGACGAGCGTCCATTCGCCGGTAGGCGTGTCGGCCTTCAGAACGCGGGACTCGGACGTCGTGTGGCTGTGCGCGGAGAGAACGAGCCACGCGCGGCTCCGCGTCCGGCCGATGTTCGCGTTGAAGCGCTCGTCCTTCTCCTCGTATACGAGGACGTCGGCACTCTGCGGCTCGAGAAGGCGGTGGCGGTAGACGCGATACGGGCGCTTGGCGGCATCCTCGACCGCGTAGAAAAGCGTCATGTTGTCCGCCGCCCACACGGCGCTCGTCGTCTTCTCGATGCGCTCGGGCCAGAGGGCGTTCGCGCGCAGGTCCTTGATGAAGAGCGTGTACTGCCGAAAGCCCGTGTTGTCCGTCGAGTACGCGAGAAGGTTCCCGTCGTCGCTCACGGCATACCTTCCGAGCGCCATGAACTTCTGGCCCTTCGCGAGCTCGTTCAGGTCGAGGGTGACCTGCTCGGGTCCGTCGGGAAACTTCTTCCGGCAGTAGATGCGGTACTGCTTTCCCTTCTCGGTGCGGAAGTAGTACAGCCATTCGCCTTCGCGGTACGGGACGGAGAGGTCGGTCTCCTTGACGTGAGAGAGCATCTCGGAATACAGCGCGTCCTGAAACGTCTTCGTCGGCTTCATCACGGCGGCCGTATACGCGTTCTCGGCCTCGAGGTAGGCGGCGACCTCCGGGTTCGGCTTGTCACGCAGCCAGAAGTACGGATCGGATCGCGCCTCGCCGTGCAGCGTGACGACCTTCTCGACGCGCTTCGCCACCGGCGGCGCCGGCACGGGCGCGGCGACGGGAGGATCAGCAAAGGCGGGGCGGGTGGTTGATGCCATGGCGAGAACCATGAGGAGGGACGTGAAGCGCATGCGTCCTCCGTGCTCGGACGCGACAGAGTACCTCAACCCGTGACGCCTGAGAGCGCCCGGGGCGCCGCCTCAGGCGCCGGGAAGCCCGCGGATCTGAAGCTCCATGGCCTCGAGCCCGTCCAGCACGCGTAGCGTCTGCACGCAGCGGTCGCACTCGCCCGGTGCGTGCGGGCAAGGCTTTTCGGGGCAGTACGGCTCTCTCGCCGCCTCGAGAAGCGCTTCGACCACCGTCTTCACCCGCCCGCGAATCGCCGACGGCGAGCTCTCACGCAGAAGACGAACGAGCGCCATTTCGGCCGGGCTGAGCATGGCGACGACGGGCTGGTTCACAGCGTCCTCCCTTGGCGAGTCGATCTTCAGATGAGACTCCTCCCGACGGAACGAAGCAGATGAATCAGGTCCGGGGTGCACCACTGCGTGAACGCGGGGTTCACGATGTGGCACGAGCCGTCCGGGATCCGCCCGACGAATTCCCGCAGCTAGCGGCCCGCCGCGACGAGAAAGACCCAGTTCGCAGCGACCGCGAGGGCGAGCGCCGCGCGGAGAGCCGGAGTCGGACGCGGCGTTTCCACGCCCCGTCCCGCCAGAGCCGCGCCGAGCGCGGCGAGGCCGCCAAAGACGAGGAGAATCCCTGCGGCCGCGGCGAGCGGGTTCCAGGAGAAAGCGGCGCCGACGTCGAAACGCGCGAGGGCGAGGAGCGCCCGCGTGCTGCCGCACGTGAGGCATGGAATCCCCACGAGGGCGCGGAACGGGCATGGCGGCAGCCCTCGCGCGAGCGCTGGCGCACACGGGGCGGCCGCGGCGCATACGAGCGCCGCGCCGCCCCAGAGAAACGCGAGCTGCCGGCCCGGCCTCACGCGCCCGACGCCTAGCGGCGGAACGCCGAGAAGAGCGCGGCGCCCGCGAAGGCCATGCCGAGGATCGCGCACACGCAGCAGACAACCACGGGCAAGAGCACGCCCGCGACCGCCTTGCCCTGCGTCGTCTTGTGGAGCTGCTGGGCGCCGACGACCATGAGGTAGATGGCCCAGATTCCTCCGGCGAGCCCGCCCACGATCGGGATCACGTTCGCGACGTTCGCGACGCTCGCGTAGCACAGGAGACGGAACGTCCCTTCAAACTGCGATTTCGACGACGTGAGCGCGCCGACGATCATGAACGAGACGTGGATGATCGCCGCGCCGATGAAGAGACCGCACGCGACGAGCAGGGGGCCCAGAATGACCTGGGCGACGAGCGACCCTCCGCCGAATCGCGTGAAGCCCGCATACTGCGCCGGGATCATCCTCATGAGGCCGGCGCCGAAAATCGTCCCCCACACCGCGCGGAAGACGAGACCGACCCATCCCACGATGACGCCGAAGAGCAGCGGGCGCATGTAATCGCCGGTCTCCCTCGTGAGGCGCCAGGCCTGCTCAGGCGCCGTGATGAAGAGCTTCGCCGTCTCGACGAACGGCTCCGGTCCGATCGCCTGCGTCTCCCACGGCAGTCCTCCGGAAGGCGGAGCCGCATACGGGGGCTGGGGCGGCGGCGGCGGCGGCGGCATGGGTCCGGGACCCTGGGGGGGGACGCTCGACATGTGAACCTCCTAATGAATCCGGCTCGGACTTTGTGGGACGGATCCTATCGCTGCTAGGAATCTGACGATTCTCAGGGTTCCTCATCGTTCGGCACCGATTAGTCCCGTTCTCGGGCTCGGCACCGTCAGAGGTCCGCGTCGTCAAGATAGAGCCGCGCTTCGGTGCGGAGGGGAAGGTCCGCCAGCTCGTGTCGCGACTGCCGGCACATCGTCCACGTGCGGAGGGGATCCCCCGGTTTTCGCGCGCGCCAGACCCTGGGGTGCAAGCGGCCAACAGGGTTCGGCGCCTACGTGACGATGCCGCGGCCAAGAGCCTCCGTTCGCATTCCGGCCCCTTGACCGCTTGCGCTCGCCGCTGAACACCAGCCGTCGGGGCTGATGGGCGCAGCGCGCCCGTTCGCGGCGCCCGTGGTCGCTTCCGTCCGAATCCTGAGACGTCCGTTCAGGGCATTGCTCTTGCATCGGACGCGGGAACAGAGAGCAGGCTTCGCCTTGAAACGACTTTCCGTGTTCGTTCCCGTTGCGGCTGTCTTCGCGGCTCCGGTCCTAGGCGCTGAACCGGCACCTGTCGTAAAGGATCGGCTGACGAACAAGACTCCGTTCGCCGGGTCAGCGCAGCGGCGACGGCGCCGTGATCCCCATGGACCCGTTCGACGTCGAGCGGTGCAACCTCAACTACACGGCGACGCTGCGCCCGTCCGGCACCGCCGTCGGCATCTTCACGATGACGCCTGCGACGTAGGGGCCTCAAGTACACGAAAGAGGTGAGTGATGTCGAAGAACGCCTTTCACATCTGGCGTAATTTCCTGGGCCCTGCTGTCGTTTGTTTAATCGCTATGTTTGCTCCATCGTTATTGGCCCAGACGGCGGGGGCGGCAGCATTGACAGACACGGTGACCGAGGTGCCCGTTGCTCTGGTTGGGAATGCCCTCATCACGACGGTAAGCGCCCGACCTGATCAGGCAAACGCTCCCTCTACGGAGATCCTGGGTCCCGTAGTCAACCTGCTGCCGCCTGGCAACTTCAGCGGGAGCTTTGAGACCGCCTGTTTCGACTCCGTGAAGATACTTTCCGCGACAGTCAACGTCACCGACATGGCGCTTCTCGGTTGGCAGTCGGCGATGGCTGCGCAAACCAAAGACGATAAGATGGCAGCGCCTCAGGACAAACCGGCAAAGCCGTCGCTGCAAGATTTGGGGTTTCTTCCGGATCAGGCCCAGGGAAATGCCGAGGCTCAGGCGAGACTCGACAAGCGATCGCACATGCTAAAGATCCATCAACACCTCGGCTTGATAACACTCATCCCCCTGCTCGCGACGATCATCACTTCGAGCGGGGCGAGTGGGCACGGCAGCGCGTCGGGGCGCAACCTCCATGGCGCGCTGGGCCTGGTGACGGCGGGCCTGTATGTCACGAGCGCTTCCTATGCCATCCGAGCACCGAATATTCCAGGAACGGAAATCCGGGGCCCCATCCGTTTGCACAAGGTCCTCGCCTGGGTGCATGGCGCCGGAATGATCCTGAGCCCCATCCTGGGAGCGATGGCTCGTGCTCAACTCGACAGGGGAGAAAAGGTTCATGGGATTGCCGCGGCGCATTCGGCAGTGGCCGACGTAACGGTCGCGGCGTATGCCGCCGCTATCGGGTCGGTAGCGCTTAAATTCTGAGGCGGCGTTCATGAATGAATACATTTTTGTCGAAGGCGGCATGATCGGGACCAATCGCCATGGGATCGGTCGCGGGCTGAAACAGCCAATACTGATTGTCTGTCTACTTCTGGCGCTTCCCGGATTTGCCCAACCGGCCGGTCAATGTGTGCTCGAAAAGTCCACGCTTACGTATCATGTATCTCATCCGCTGCATGAGACCGAGGGCATCAGCCATGCAGCTCGAGGAAAAGTGGTTTGCCACGCCGGACAATGCGATGTCCTGATCGCGGCGCCCGTGAAGTCGTTTGATTCGGGGGACAGCAACCGCGATCTTCACATGGTTCAGGCCACACACGGCGCTCAGTTTCCTATCGTGAGCGTGCGTATCCGATTGCCCGAATCGGCCTTCGGAGCATCCACGGTCCACTGCGATCTCGAGATCGAGTTCGCGGGTCAGACGGTCCAGTATAGGCAGGTTCCATTCCAGGAGGTGACAGAGGGAATCTACACGCGGATTTCCGGAACGATACCGGCGACGCTTTCCGATTTCAAGATTTCCCCGCCTTCATTCTTAACGGTCCCTGTCAAGAATGAAATGCCGGTGCGAGTGGAGACGACCTGGCGTCCAATGTGAAGATGAGAGATCCAGTTGTCTCCCGTCTCGGCGGTGCAAGGCACGCCGCGCGTTTCAGCTTCTCCATGCCGATCGAGCCATTTCCAATACCAATCGTGACGGCACCGGCGCTTAAGTGACGCTCGCCCGTCGGCTTCGGCTCGCGCTACTCGCGGTGGTCGTGCTCCTGGCGGCGGGATCGGGGTTCGCCCAGACGACGGATTCCCCTCTCGTCGCCGAGTTGAAGCGGTATCTGAGCGACGGCGAGGCCATCGCGACGGCTCCCTTCCGCTTCGACACCCGGGACTGGGCCGAGGTGGCCGCGATTTCCGGCGGCGTCGTCTTCGTCGGCACGCGCGACGACCGCATCGACGCGTGGGTTCAGAACCACCGCTCGAAACAGAGCGACAACTTCGCCCGCGTCGTGACGCCATTCGGAAGCTGGGCGGCAATCGGTGTCTCGGCCGTCGCGCTCGGGGGCGGCCTCATCTCGCACAACAAGCGTCTCCTCGACACCGGCCGCGATGCGGTCGAGGCCGAGATTCTCGCGGCCGGCATCACGACACCGCTCCTGAAGTACGCCGTCGGACGCGTCCGTCCCAGCGACGGAGCCGACGCGGATGAATTCAAGCCCTTCTCCGGCAACTCCTCGTCTCCCTCGGGCCACACGACCGAGGCGTTCGCGGTCGCGTCCGTGCTGTCGGCGCGGGCCGACGGATGGGTCGTGCCCGTCCTCTCCTACACGCTCGCGAGCTGCGTCGGGTACGCCCGCGTGCACGACCGGGCGCACTGGGCATCGGACGTGATCGCGGGAGGGCTCGTTGGAACCCTCATCGGGCGCACGATCGTGAGGCGCCACGAGCGAGACGAGGCGCAGCCTGAAGCGCCACCTGCCGCGTACAGCTTTCGCATCGCGCCCGTCGTCTCGGCCGGCAGCCTGGGGTTCACGGCAAGTGCCTCTTTCTAGCGCGGCGTTCCTGCGGGAGCCGGGACCTTCGAGCTCCGGCTGCCGGTCTGTACGCTCGAGACGCATGGGGAGACGACAGGTGGCTCTGCAGCGCTCGAAAAGAGGTCTTGAAAGACGGATCGGCATGGCGCTTTTCCTGCTGGCGTCGGGTCGCATCGCTTCCGCGCAAGACCGCTGGGAGCTCGCGATGCAAGGAGAGATCGGCATCCCGCAGGGATACGTACAGGTTCGAGAGAACGAGATTCAGGGGACCCACCTCGACCTGCGCCACGACCTTGGCATCGAGACGTCAGAAAGCTTCGGTCTCGAGGTGGTACGGCGGCTCCGCAACGGCTCCGATCTCAGGCTGAGTGTCAATGCACTCCTTCTTTACGGCTCCACGACCCTGCCGGGCGACGTTTTCTTCAACGGCGCCACACTCCAGGGCGGCACCCGTCTGGAGACACG
>Ga0208080_1001648_pt1 | contig 10816 bp, 11 predicted proteins | sample NGESurdeep092012_3_FD_184476 | JGI IMG/M metagenome (GOLD analysis project Ga0208080, IMG submission 184476) | Arctic peat soil microbial communities from Barrow, Alaska - NGEE Surface sample 210-3 deep-092012 (SPAdes) | ecosystem: Environmental > Terrestrial > Soil > Wetlands > Peat ...
GAGCCAGTCGAAACGCGCCGCACGAATAAACGAGCGCCGCGACGTGAACTCCCGCCGCGGCGCTCGCTCAATGCGCGAGACTCCCGCGCATTACGGATCTTTGCACCCTTTCCATATTCGACGATGCAACACATCCGGCGTTAGTGCCGTGATCCAGCCCATGTTCAGTCTCGCGGCTGACAGCTCACGGCTACGAGCTCAGAGCTTTGACAACACAGCTGTCAGCCAAGAGCTATCAGGTTGAGGTTGTGAGCTCTTAGCCATGAGTTGATGACTAAGAGATATGATACTATCCCATATACAGTTAACTATGTATTGCAAACATATGTTTCGCATTCGATCACCCTTTTGACCGTTCGCAACAGCCAGTCCGATCACCCGAGCGGACAATCAATTCCTTACTTCGTCAACACTTTTGTTGACGAATGCCGTAACTCGAATAGCTTTAGCAACATGGGAACCCTCGCTGGCTTCACCGGTCTCCGCGCCGAACTGCTCGTCGCGCTGAGAAAGGAACAGCCGCTCACCGCCACAGCGCTCGGCGCTCGCTTCGGCCTCACGCCGAACGCGCTGCGCCGTCATCTGAAGACGCTGCAGGACGCCGGACTCGTGCGCTTCATCAGCGTCGCGCGCGGAGTCGGCGGCCCGGGCTACGAGTATTCGCTCACCGAACAGGGCGAGCAGCTCTTCCCTCGCGCATACGCGAACCCGCTCGCCGATGCGCTCGACATCGTGCGCGCCGAGCAGGGCAGCGAGGGTGTCGTCGGAATTTTTCGTCGCAGGTGGGAGGCGATCGCCGAGGCGAACGCGCCCGCGCTCGCGGATCTCTCGTTCAGCGAACGAGCGAGCGCGCTCGCGGCAATGCTCACGGCCAACGGGTACATGGCCGTATCGGAATCGTCATCCCCAACCGAGGCGCGCATCCGCGAGCACAACTGCGCGGTCCGTGAAATTGCGCAGCGCTTTCCTGAAGTCTGCCACGCAGAAGCGGCATTCATCGAAGACATTCTCGGTGCGCTCGTCGAGCGCCAGTCGCACATGATGCACGGATGCAGCGCGTGCGAGTACACCGCCAAAGAGAGAGCAGTATGAGTTCGTCCATCGAATCGCTGGTCAACAAGGAATATCAGTACGGCTTCGTCACCGACGTCGAGTCGGACACGATCGCGCCCGGACTGACCGAGGACACCGTCCGCCTGATCTCGTCGAAGAAGGACGAGCCCGAGTGGCTGCTCGAGTGGCGCCTGAAGGCTTTCCGCCGCTGGCAGGCGATGACCGAGCCGCACTGGTCGAACCTCAAGTACGCGCCGATCGACTACCAGGCGCAGCGCTACTACTCGGCGCCCAAGAGCATCACGCCGCTCCAGTCGCTCGACCAGGTCGATCCGGAGTTGCTGCGCGCCTACGACAAGCTCGGCATCTCGCTCAGCGAGCAGAAACATCTCGCCGGCGTCGCGGTGGACGCGATCTTCGATTCGGTCTCCGTCGGCACCACGATGAAAGCCGAGCTCTCGAAGCACGGCGTCGTGTTCTGCTCGTTCACTGAAGCGGTGCACAACCACCCCGAGCTCATCAAGAAGTATCTCGGGTCGGTCGTGCCGTACTCGGACAACTTTTTCGCGGCGCTCAACTCCGCCGTGTTTTCCGACGGATCGTTCTGCTACGTGCCTAAGGGCGTGCGCTGCCCGATCGAGCTCTCGACGTACTTCCGCATCAACGCCGCGAACACCGGGCAGTTCGAGCGCACGCTCATCGTGGCCGATGAAGGTGCGTACGTGAGCTATCTCGAGGGGTGCACGGCGCCCAAGCGCGACACCCACCAGCTGCACGCCGCCGTGGTCGAGCTCGTCGCGCTGGACAACGCGACGGTGAAGTACTCCACCGTGCAGAACTGGTACGCCGGCGACAAGGACGGCGTCGGCGGCATCTACAACTTCGTCACGAAACGCGGGAAGGCTCACACGGGTTCAAAGATTTCGTGGACCCAGGTCGAGACGGGCTCCGCCATCACCTGGAAGTACCCGAGCGTGATCCTGCAGGGCGACAACTCAACCGGCGAGTTCTACTCCGTGGCCGTCGTCAACAACATGCAGCAGGCCGATACGGGCACGAAGATGATCCACATCGGCAAGAACACCAAGAGCACGATCATCTCGAAGGGCATCAGCGCGGGGCACGGGCAAAACTCCTACCGCGGCCAGGTGAAGATGCTCCCGAAGGCGCACGGATCGCGCAACTACACGCAGTGCGACTCGATGCTCATCGGCAACAAGTGCGGCGCACACACGTTCCCGTACATCGAAGTGGCGAACAACAGCTCCATCACGGAGCACGAGGCGAGCACGTCGAAGATCGGCGAGGACCAGATCTTCTATTGCAAACAGAGGGGACTGAGCGCGGAGCACGCGATCTCGCTCATCGTGAGCGGATTCTGCCGCGAGGTCTTCAAGGAACTGCCGATGGAATTCGCGCTCGAGGCGCAGCAGCTCCTCGGCATCACTCTCGAAGGCTCAGTCGGATAGGGTTGGTTTAACGCGACACCAAATTCAAACAGACAGACATCAGATGCTGAAGATCGACAATCTCCACGCCACCGCGGGCGACAAGGAAATCCTGAAGGGCATCTCGCTCACCGTGAACGCGGGCGAAGTGCACGCGATCATGGGGCCGAACGGCTCGGGGAAGAGCACGCTCGCGCAGATCATCGCGGGCCACCCGGGATACGTCGTGACCGCAGGCAGCGTGACATACGAGGGGAAGGACCTCCTCGCGATGCCGGCGGAAGAGCGCGCGCAGGCAGGCGTGTTCCTGGCGTTCCAGTATCCGGTGGAGATCCCGGGCGTCACGAACGCCTACTTCTTCCGCTCCGCCTACAACGAAGTGCGGAAGGCGAACGGCAAGGAGGAACTCGATCCGATCGAGTTCCTGGATCTCATGGAGAAGAAGCTCAAGCTCGTCGAGATGGACGAGGCGATGCTGCACCGCTCGGTGAACGCGGGTTTCTCCGGCGGCGAGAAGAAGCGGAACGAAATCCTCCAGATGGCGGTGCTCGAGCCCAAGCTCGCGATCCTCGACGAGACCGACTCGGGGCTCGACATCGACGCGCTCCGCGTCGTCGCCGGCGGCGTGAACGCGCTGCGGCGGCCGGACAACGCGACGATCGTCGTCACGCACTATCAGCGCCTGCTGAACTACATCGTCCCCGATTTCGTCCACGTCCTCGCTCACGGAAGGATCGTGAAGTCCGGCGGCAAGGAGCTCGCCCTCGAGCTCGAGGCGCGCGGATACGACTGGGTGATGGAGGCCGCCTAACCATGGCAACCGCAACCAACGCGACGGGTGAGGCGTACGAACAAGCGTTCGGCGCACTGCGCGCTTCGGGCGGGCCCGCATGGCTGCCCACGTTGCGCCGAGAGGCAATGGACCGCTTCAGCGCGCTCGGCTTCCCGACCACGCGCAACGAGGACTGGCACTTCACCAGCGTGACGCCGATCGCGGAGCGCGTGTTCAAGGTCGCGCCCACGCGCAGCGGGCCGGCAACGCTCAGTCCCGCCGACGTCGCGGCGCTGGTCATCAGCGATCCCGACTGGCATCGGCTCGTGTTCGTGAACGGGCGCTTCGAGGCTTCGCTCTCGGCGTTCGCGGGCCTCCCAGCCGACGTGCGCGTCACCACGCTCGCCGATGCGCTGAAGGAATCGCCCGAGTTCGTGGCCGAGCACCTCGGCAAGCTCGCGAGCGGAGAGGGTCAGACGTTCACGGCCTTCAACACGGCGTTCGCCCAGGACGGCGTGGTGATCCACGTGCCGGGCGGCGAAATCGTCGAGGCGCCGGTGCATATCGTGCACATCGCCGACGCTCAGGCCGCGGGCGCGGGGATTCACCCGCGCCTGCTCGTCGTGGCCGAGGCGCTGTCGCGGCTCACCATCATCGAGAGCTTCGCAAGCACGGGCTCGTTCGGCGCCCCGTACCTCACGAACGCAGTCGCCGAGATCGAAGTGGGGAACGGCGCACGCGTGGATCACTACAAGATCCAGCGCGAGAGCACCGATGCGTTTCATGTCGGCACCACGCAGGTGCGGCAGGGGCGCGATTCGATGTACCACTCGTTCTCGTATGCGGCGGGCGCGGCGATTTCGCGCACGAACGTGTACACGCAGCTCGCCGGCGAAAATGGGGAGACGCGGCTGAACGGGCTCTATCTGATCGACGGCACGCAGCACGCCGACCACCAGACGTTCGTCGAGCATCTCGCGCCAGGCTGCGCGAGCCGCGAGCTGTACAAGGGCATTCTCGACGGCAGCTCGCACGGCGTGTTCAACGGCAAGGTGTACGTCGATCCGGTCGCGCAGAAGACCGACGGCAAGCAGACCAACCACGCGCTCCTGCTCTCGGAGCATGCGCGCGTGGACACCAAGCCGCAGCTGGAGATCTTCGCGGACGACGTGAAGTGCACGCACGGCGCGACCGTGGGGCGCCTCGACGAGGACGCGCTTTTCTATATGAAGAGTCGCGGGCTCGGCGCCGACAACGCGCGGGCGCTGCTCACGTATGCGTTCGCGGCCGAGGTGCTCGAGACCATCGAGGTGGATGCGCTTCGCGAGGGGCTGGAGGCGCTGGCGTTCGCGCGGTTCACGCAGTCGTTCGGCGAGCAGCGCTGACGTCATGACGGGCCCGATGAGCGGAGAGCTGGAAGAACTCTACCAGAGCATCATCCTCGACCACAACCGTCGGCCGCAGAACTTTCGCGCGATGCCGGAAGCGAGCGCGCACGCCGACGGCCTGAACCCGATGTGCGGCGACCAGTTCACCGTCTGGCTGAAGATGAACGGCGATGTGGTCGAAGACGTTTCGTTCCAGGGCTCCGGATGCGCGATCTCCAAGGCGAGCGCGAGCCTGATGACGCAGGCCGTGAAAGGGAAAACGAAAGCGGAAGCTGAAAAGCTCTTCGATTCGTTCCACGGGCTCGTGACCGGGCACGGCGGCGGCGAGGATCTCGGAAGACTCAAGGCATTCTCCGGCGTGTCGCGCTTTCCGCTCCGCGTGAAGTGCGCGACGCTTGCGTGGCACGCCATGCGCTCGGCACTCGACGACGCGGCAAAGGGCCCGGCGTCCAATCCAACGGAGCCGCAGGCATGAACATCAAGCCGCTGGCGCCGCGCTCCGATTTCCCGCTGCTCGCGGGCGATCCGAAGCTGCACTATCTCGATTCCGCGGCCACCACGCAGAAACCGCAGGCGGTTCTCGACGCGATCAGCGGATACTACGAACGCGACAACGCGAACCCGCATCGCGGCGCGTACACGCTCTCGGCGGCGGCGACCGAGGCATATCAAACCGCGCGTGATTCCATCGCGCGTTTTCTGGGCGCGGCTGATCCCGACACGCTGATCTTCACGCGCGGCACGACCGAGTCGCTCAATCTGCTCGCGACTGCATGGGGCCATGCGAACGTGAAGAAGGGCGATCGCATCGTGGTGACGCGCCTCGAGCATCACGCCAACTTCGTGCCGTGGCAGCAGCTCGCGCTCGCAACGGGCGCGGAGTTCAGGATCTGCGAGCTCACGGCTGAAGGCGAGATCGATCTCGCGAAACTGAGCGAACTCGTGACGAAGAACACCAAGGTCGTCGCGTTCGGGCACGTGTCGAACGCGATCGGCACCGTGAATCCGGTCGCGGAGATCGCCGCGATCGCGCACCGGGTGGGCGCGCTCGCCGTGTGCGATGGGGCGCAGGGTGCGCCGCATCTCACCGTCGGCTTCGATTCACTCGGCGTTGATGCGTACGCGTTCAGCGGCCACAAGATGCTCGGGCCGATGGGAATCGGCGGGCTGATCGCCAAGCGCGACCTGCTCGAGTCGATGCCTCCGTACCAGATGGGCGGCGACATGATCGCGCTCGTGGGAGACAACGCGACCACGTGGAACGTTCTTCCGCACAAGTTCGAGGCGGGTACGCCGAACGTGGAAGGCGCGGTCGGACTCGCGGCGGCGGTTGGATATCTCGAGTCGCTCGGCATGGATAAGGTGCACGCGCACGAGACCGCACTGGTGCGCTACGCAACAGAGCGTCTTGCGACGATTGAAGACCTGACGCTGCTCGGCCCGCCCGCCGTGCGGCGCGGCGGCCTTGTGAGCTTCACGCTGCGCGATGTGCACCCGCACGATCTCTCACAGCTGCTCGACGCGGAGAACATCGCCGTTCGCGCGGGACATCATTGCGCGCAGCCGCTCATGCGCGCGCTCGGCGTCAACGCGACGACGCGGGCGAGTTTCTACGTATACAACGATTCGAGCGATGTCGATGCGCTGGTGAGCGCCGTGGCACACGTGCGGGAGAGGTTCGCCGCCACGGTGTGACTGTGTATCGCCGCGGTCGCGGTAGCTCAAAGACAAGACCTGCGGGCCAACAGGCGCCGCAGGTCTTGCCGTCAGCCGAAGCCGACGCGTGTACACTTCGCAGGTGACCGAACGGTAAGGCCACGACCTCGCCGAGTCAAATGTTGGTGTGGCGAGGGCGTGCCCGAAGCGGGGATTGAACCCGCACGCCGTTGCCGGCATACACCTGCGAAGTGTACGCGTCTACCAGTTCCGCCATTCGGGCACGTCCGCAAAAACGGCGGAACTGAGAAACGCCTTCACAAGTCACCTCTCGCTCCCTCCATGCCATCGTAGCGTCGAGCACCAGATCGACCGTCATCAATCGATTGCGGCGATCATCGAATCCATCGCGTGCCACCTGCACGTCCGGGAATTCGGCCGTAGACCCAGCTAATTGGCCGTTTTCGAAGGAACGAGGCCGGAAGTCCGACTTTTTGGTGTAGCGGCTGGTGAGCGCGCATACGAAGCTTCAATCACAATGAAGACACGTTTGACGCTCTGCGTCGTGGCGACAGCGATTGCTCTGACGAGCGTTACGGCGCGCGCGCGTGGTTCCACCCGCTCACGTTCGGTGCTCGCCTCTACTGGTAGTTCTCGCAATCGCGAGCAGCTCCGGAGGACCTGATGGTAAAGTCTTGGAGCCGAGAAAGCGTTCCTCGATCGCTGTGCCGCGCGGCGAATTCGGAAATGACCGTGCGATCGCGGAACGTCCGTGCACGGAGCGGAGTTCGGGCGCGCTCATGCCTGAGTGCCGGATTCGTCGCGTTGGCTGTGGCCTGCTCGCCAACCGGCCCATCAAAGGGAGATCTGGAGGTGGGCGCCGCGATTGTGTACGGCCGGGTTACGCTGGCCGACGGAACTGCCGTCGGTCAAGCCCAATTGCACACTCGAGTCTATGCGAGCTGTGCGACACAGAATGATTCGACCTTGGTAGGAGGTTCGGGGAGCGACCATGTGCAGGTCAACTGGGACGGATCGTACCGCAGCCTCGTTCGCGTTACGGACGCAAGGAGCTACTGCATCGTCGTGACTGTCGATGCACTGCCTTCGACGGGCCCGGCGGCAACAAGGACTCCCGGCGTAATGGCAGTATTCAAGTTTCCCAGCATCTCCCCCATCGACAGCGTGAAGGTCGACGTGGTGATGCAGCCGATTAGTATCCTACCATGAGGCTGGCAACCACGAATTGAGCGGCGCCGCCGCAGATCCAGGCGTTCGTCCTGATCACCAGGCTGGTGTCGCTGTGCAAGTTCTGGCCCTCCTGAAGGCGGACCGGTACAAACGGCTTCGAGCGATCCTCGCTCCGAACTACGAAGTCCGGTCGGTCGATCTCGCCAAGCTCGAAGTGCGGCTCGCGCAGCCCGACGCCAAACTCGTCGTCGTCGACCCGTCGCGCATGCGGCCCGAAGCGTTTATCGCGCTGGTCGAGACGGCGCGCACGAAGGGAAACGCCGCGGTGCTCGTGCATGCGCCGCTCACGCCGGAGATCGCGCGCGTTGTGGTGGAGGCGAGCCGCATCCTGCCGATCGAAGCGGTCTTCTTTGGTGCGTACGATGAGCGCGATGCGCTCTGCCACGTGTGCGAGCAGCTGATGGTGCCATCGGTGCCGGCGCTCCTGCTGCGCGGTCTCGCGACGAATCTCGCGGAGATGCCGCCGGCGCTTACGACGCGCATTGTGGGCCTTCTCGGCGGCCAGCCCTTCCCGTCATCGACGTCGGCGATGCTCGACGGATTCGGCGCGTCGAGTGGCACCGTGCGCCAATGGCTGACCGTCGCCGGCATCACGCACCCGCATCACCTGCGCACGTGCGCGGTGCTGGCGCGAACATTTCCGGAGCTTGGACGAAAAGGAAAGCGTCTCGCGCAGGTCGTCGAGCAGTTCGACGCGGGTTCGGAGCGCGCGTTCCGCCGCGTATGCGAGTCGCTGACGGGAATGTCGCCGCGATATGCGGGGCGGCTCAGCGAAGCGGAATTCGCGGGGCGGCTCCTCTCGGTTGTGCTCGGCCCGCACGATCCGGATCGTGGCGCAATCCACGAAAGTGGCCGTAAACGCGACTAAGTGGCCGTTTTCGCAGGACTAAGGCCGATAGTCCAGCTTTTTGGTGTAGCGCGAGGAAGGTGTTCGCACGTAGGCTCCGACATGCACTCCCCACAGCCCCGGAGCTTCGATGGACCCTCTCTTGTCAATTCGCCGTCTCGGCGTCATCACCGCGTTCACAGTTTTCGCGACAGTACCCATTCGAGCGCAGGACGCACATCCTGATCGTTTCGGATTAGGAGTTTCGGGAATCGCAGGTTCGTTCGGCGGCTATGACGCCGTATTCCCTGGAGCGGAAGGATTCATCCGCGTCGCTCGCGGCTCATTCTGGAGCGCCCGTGTGGATGGCGCATACTATGGCGGACATGGCCAAGGAGCCAACGTTTGCCCCGTATCCGTTCAAAACAGTGGCTGCGACGACTCGCGGTACATCGGCGGGCTTGGTACGCTCATCGCCACGCTCACGCTCGGCCCGACCGCGGGTAGCGGCCTGCGGCCATTCTATGGATTGTTAGGCGGCGGCGGCGTAGCGACACGATGGGGCGGCGGAAGCTGCTCCCCGCCTGCGAACTCCTGCGGATCAGCCGTGAGTATCGCCTCCGGTGCGGGACCTTCGCTCTCGCTCATCGAGGCCGGCGTCGGATCTGAGTTTCGCGCCCTCGGTGGCAATCGAATCGAGTTGCGCATCCATCGGGTTTCGCCCTCCTCGCCTCTCGGAAACAGCGCGCCGTTGGCTGCAGTCGGAGCGAGTCTCACGATCGGAGTCGTGTGGTAGCCATGATTCTCAAACTTCGTTCGTTCTGGATTTCGACCGCATTCGCATCGCTTCTTGTATTCGCGGCTCCGCTCCGCGCGCAGTCGAGTGTCGAGCTGGAACCATTCATCGGCTACTATCGGCCGATGGGGAGCTTCGCGCCGGCGTCGGTCTACTCCACGTCGCTTCCGAGCAAGCCGAGCGATCTGAGCGGCGTCGCATGGGGCGTCGAAGCGCGGTCGTGGATCAGTGAACGACTCGGTGTGCAGCTGCAGGCCGCAGTCGCCAACAGCACGATGCCGGAGGTGGCGACTCCGGGATTCTCGAGGGGAGGACCCTCTTCGGCGCAGGTGCTCATCGTGACCGCACAGGCGCTGTACGATCTCTCGCCCAGTCCGGAGGGTTTCCGCCGCGTGTGGCTCAGCGCGGGACCCGCACTCATCCGCTACGGCGGCGACGCTTACTCGTTGGCAGGCGGTGGCGCACCGGTCAGCGTCGGAGCAGCGCTCGGCGCGGGGCTGAACATTCCACTCGGATCTCGATTGAGTGCGACGGCTGGCGTGCAAGTGCTTTTGTATCAGCTGGACATGGGGTTTCCGTCCTCACTGAGCGGCAATCCCGGAAGGTTCGAGAGCGGGTTTCAGGACGACCTACTGCTGCATCTCGGCCTAGCCTGGAATTGGAGATGAGACAACTCTGCCCGAGACAGTTTCTCGCGATCGCAGTGTGTATCGCGGGATTGGGGTTGGCCGCGTGCACCGGACTTTTCGGGCCTACGTACGCATTGCGGCTCGGCTACCTCGAAACGTATCCGTCTCTCTCCGTGACGGTGCCTGACACTGTGGCCGTCAGCACCGACTTCGATGTGTAGTTCCATACCAGCGGCGGTGGTTGTACGGAGGTCGGCACCACGAAGGTCGCGATGGTGGACGGTCGCACGGCGGAAATCCACCCGTATGACTACTTCGAGGTGAACCCACAGGCGTGCACTACCATCCTCCAATTCTTCCCCCACTACGCCAGGCTGCAGTTCGGTCAGGCTGGAACTGCTACGCTGCGCGTGATCGGCGCGTCCGGCGACAGCACCATCACGGTCACGAGAACGGTCGTGGTGCGGTGATCTGTGCCCAGTTGAATGCAACCAAATCATACAGGAGGCTTCTTGAAACGTGCTTCGTCAGTGAAGGGCCGTGCTCTCATCGTCGTCGCGTTGTTGACGGCGATCTCAAGTCAATCAGTGGTTGCGCGCGCGCAGGATGCTGACGCCGCACGGCAGGCGGCGTGGGGAATCATGGCGGGCGGCGAGGGAGTTACCGGCGCCTATCGAGGGACGCTCGTTGACGGTGTCGCCGGCGGTGTCATGGCGCAATTCCCGCTGCCGTCCCGCCATCTCTCGCTGCGGGCCGATCTGGAGTATCACTGGGTCGGAACCAGCGGTGGGGACCGTGTGGACGTTGTGCACCCTGGGGGCGTTGGGAGCGATGGGCGATGCGCCGGGGGAATTTTGTGCGCCATTGGAGGCTCCTATTCGCGCATCGTAGCCACGAGCTTCAGCCTGGTCGCGCGGATGAACGATCCGGCAACGCGATGGTCGCCGTACCTGATCGGCGGAGTTGCTGGATATCTCACGGGCAACTCGGATGAACC
>Ga0208080_1001649_pt1 | contig 10816 bp, 8 predicted proteins | sample NGESurdeep092012_3_FD_184476 | JGI IMG/M metagenome (GOLD analysis project Ga0208080, IMG submission 184476) | Arctic peat soil microbial communities from Barrow, Alaska - NGEE Surface sample 210-3 deep-092012 (SPAdes) | ecosystem: Environmental > Terrestrial > Soil > Wetlands > Peat ...
GCATCGCGTTGCGCTGCACGAGTTTGTAGGCGTCCTCGCGGCTACAGCCTTTTTGCGTCAGCGCGATCAGGAGCCGCTGCGAATGAATGAGGCCGCCGAGCCGGTCCATGTTCTTCAGCATGTTTTCGGGATAGATCAGCAGCTTGTCGATCAGGCCTGCGAGACGATTGAGCGCGAAGTCCAGCGTCACCGTCGCGTCAGGCGCGATCATGCGCTCGGCCGAGGAATGCGAGATATCGCGCTCGTGCCACAGCACGACATTTTCCATGGCCGGCGTCACATAGGCGCGCACCATGCGCGACAGGCCGGTGAGATTTTCCGACAGCACCGGGTTGCGCTTGTGCGGCATCGCCGAGGAGCCCTTCTGGCCCTCGGAGAAGAACTCTTCCGCCTCCAGCACTTCGGTGCGCTGCAAATGCCGGATCTCGGTGGCAAGCCGCTCGACCGAGGAAGCGATCACGCCCAGCGTCGCAAAATACATCGCGTGGCGGTCGCGCGGGATCACCTGCGTCGAGATAGGCTCCGGCTTAAGTCCCATCGCTTTGGCGACGTGCGCTTCGACGCGCGGATCGATCTGCGCGAAGGTGCCGACCGCGCCCGAGATCGCGCAGGTCGCGACTTCCTTGCGGGCGGCGAGCAGCCGCTCGCGGGCACGAGTGAACTCCGCGTAGGCGTAAGCGAGCTTCAGCCCGAACGTCACCGGTTCGGCGTGGATGCCGTGGGAACGGCCGATGGTGGGCGTCAGCTTGTGTTCGAAGGCGCGCTTCTTCAGCGCCGCCAGCACCTTGTCGATATCGTCGATCAAGAGGTCTGCGGCGCGCGTCAGTTGCACGTTGAGGCAGGTGTCGAGCACGTCGGAAGAGGTCATGCCCTGGTGCACGAAGCGCGCCTCGGGTCCGACGATCTCCGCCAGGTGGGTGAGGAAGGCGATGACATCGTGCTTGGTTTCGCGCTCGATCTCGTCGATCCGCGCCACATCAAAGGTCGCGTCCTTGGCCCTGGCCCAGATCGTTTTGGCCGCTTCTTTCGGAATCACGCCGAGTTCCGCCAGCGCATCGGCGGCATGCGCCTCGATCTCGAACCAGATCCTGAAGCGCGTCTGCGCCTCCCAGATGGCGGCCATTTCCGGGCGGGTGTAGCGGGAAATCATCGACGACTCGTGGCTCATGGGGATGCTGGGAGTTACGCCGCGCTTTAGCAGAGCGGCCCCTGTGAGACAAACGCCGGTCCGGCCGGATCCGCCGCCAGAGGGCCGGCGCCGTCGCGCTGATCACGAGATATTGACTGACAGATATTGAAATCTGTCAGCGAGATACGCTATATTGCCGCTGACGCCGGATTTGAGGCGTCACCTTGGCTGGCGGGCCGATCGCCGCCAGCCCTGGACTTGCAGAGGACTTCCCGATGACTATCGAAATCTTTCATTTGACCGCACAAATTCATCGCTGGCTTAACGCCCAGGTTGCACGTCACCTCGCCGCGCAGGCTGAAAGGTTAGCCCGTTAAGGGGACCGCCATGACAATCCACCGAACGGTGCGTGCATGAACGAAACACTGGTCTTGACCTCCGAGCAGATTCTCGACGTCACCGAGGACGTGCTGCGCCGCTTTGGGCTGGCGAAGGCCACGGTGGTGGATGTCGCCCGAGCGCTCGATGTCAGCCACGGCAGCGTCTACCGGCATTTTCCGAGCAAGGCTTCGCTGCGCGAAGCGGTCGCCAAGCGCTGGCTCGACCGCGCCAACGCGCCGCTCGAGAAGATCGCGGAAGGGTCGGGGCCGGCGCCCGCGAGGCTCGAGCGCTGGCTGCGCACGATGTTTTCGATCAAGTACAGGAAGGTCTGCGACGACCCCGAGATGTTCGCGACCTATCTGGCGCTGGCGCAAGAGGCGTGCAAGGTCGTCAAGGCGCATAAGGATCGTCTGGTCGACCAGATCGCGCACATCCTGTCCGACGGCGTCAAGCAGGGCGCGTTCCAGCTCGCTGACGTCAGAGTCTCGGCGCGTGCGATTTTCGACGCCACCAGCGGCTTCCATCATCCCGCGCATTGCGAGGAATGGCGCGATCCACAGCTTGCGGCGCGGATCGACGCCTTGCTGACGCTGTTGCTGAGAGGCCTGGAAGCGCCGCGTAAACGCTGATTCGTCTCTCCGCGCGCCATCGCTGCCGTGACCCGCGGGTCGTGGAACCCCTCGAAAACCGCTGCGTGACTGCTAGACATGCCTTCAGCGTGATTGCGGACCTCAGGCGCCATGTTGTTTGATATCCATCAAATCAGGCACAGGCCTGGTCGATAGGATCGGTGCGGAGGAAATCGTGCTGCTGGCTGTTTTTGCGGATATCCATGCCAACCGGCAGGCTTTTGCCGCGTGCCTAGATTTTGCGCGGGCGCGCGGCGCGGAACGGATGATTCTCCTCGGCGATTTCGTCGGATATGGCGCCGATCCGGAATGGGCGGTCGAGACGGTGATGGGGCTCGTCGACGGCGGCGCAGTGGCCGTGCAAGGTAACCACGACAGCGCCATCGGCACTGCCACGGAATCCATGAACGCCGTTGCCCAGGCTGCGATCGAGTGGACCCGCGGCAGACTGAGCGCGGCGCAGCGGCGCTTTCTGGCAGATTTGCCGCTGACGCTGCGGGAGGACGACCGGCTCTACGTTCATTCCGAGGCCAGCAATCCTCCGCGATGGCGCTACGTGCAGAATACGACGGATGCGGCGCGCAGCCTCGTGGCGTCGGAAGCCCACGTCACATTCTGCGGCCACATCCACAAACCGGCGCTGTATTCGATGTCTTCGACCGCGAAGATGACGAGTTTCATCCCGACGGCGGATGTACCGGTGAATTTGCTGGGGGGGCGGCGATGGCTTGCCGTTCTCGGCTCGGTCGGTCAACCTCGCGATGGCAACCCGGCGGCCTCGTTTGCGATGTTCGACACTAGGTCGCAGGAAATCACCTATTGCCGTGTGCCCTACGATGTCGAGGCGGCCGCGATGCGGATTCGCGAAAATGGCCTGCCGCACTGGCTAGCCGATCGCCTGATGGTCGGGAGGTGAGCGATGGCGAAGCTCTCGGTTCAGCCCGGCGCGGTCATTGACGGTTTCACCATCGGGAAACCTGTCCATAGCGGCGGCATGGCTACGCTGTGGAGCGTGACGCGTCCGGATTTCGCGGTGCCGCTGCTGATGAAAATCCCCCGGGTTTCCGAGGGCGAGGATCCCGCCGCCATTGTCAGCTTCGAGATGGAGCAGATGATCCTGCCGCGGTTGTCGGGGCCCCACGTGCCGGCCTGTTACGCGACCGGCGATTTCGCGCGTCAGGCTTACGTCGTGATCGAGCGGATCCCGGGGACAACGCTCTTCGGCCGGCTCGATGATCTGCCGTTGGCTTACGAGGAGGCCCGCGTCATCGTCGGGAAGATCGCGGTGGCGCTTGCCGACCTGCATCGGCAGAACGTTATCCACCACGACATCAAGCTGAGCAGCATCATGTTCCGGCCCTCGGGCGAGGCCGTGCTGATCGATTTCGGACTGTCGCATCACAATCAGCTGCCGGATCTGCTGCAGGAAGAATTCCGCGTCCCCTACGGCACCGCGCCGTACATGGCGCCGGAGCGGTTGCTCGGCGTGCGGGACGATCCGCGCAGCGACCTGTTTTCGCTGGGAGTGCTGCTGTATTTCTTCACCACCGGCGTGCGGCCGTTCGGCGAGAGCGAAACCATCCGCGGCATGCGGCGGCGGCTGTGGCGCGATCCGCATCCCCCACGCAAGCTCAGGCCGGACTATCCCCCCTGGCTGCAGGAAGTCGTGCTGCGGTGCCTGGAGATCGAGCCGGTCTGGCGCTACCCCACGGCATCGCAACTGGCCTTCGAACTCGCTCATCCCGACCAGATCAAGCTGACCGCACGTGCGGAACGGTTGAGCCGCGATCCCATCAGCACGGTTTGGCGGCGCCGCTTCCATGGCAACCCGACGCAATCGCGAGGCAAGGCCGACCTTGCGGCGCAACTGGCGTCGAGCCCGATCGTGGCGACCGCGCTCGACACAGCGGAGGGTTCGCTCGCGCTGAACGAGGCCCTGCGCGTGACCACCCAACGAATCCTCGCGACGCTTCCCTCCGCGCGGCTGGCATGCCTGAACGTGCTGAAACTCGGCCGCGTCACCATCGACAGAACGCTCGACGAACAGGGCAACAACAAGCACGTCGACCGGCTTGTCGCGCTCAAGCACTGGGCGTCGCCGCTGAAGCTCGACGAGAACAGGCTTACGGTCCATGTCATCGAGGCCATCGACCCCGCGGCAGCGATCCTGAAATTTGCCGAAGCCAATCATGTCGATCATATCATCATCGGGGCGCGGCATCATTCGCTGGTGCACACGCTGCTGGGCAGCGTCTCCGCCAAGGTGGCGGCCGAGGCAGCCTGCACCGTCACCGTTGTCAGGCCGCCTCGCTTGGCCTCGCTCCGCGAGGCGAAGGGTGCAGACGAGAAGCCGGGAGAGATGAGCGCCCGGGCGTGAATTCACATCCAGCACACAGGCAACGCCTGGCCGATGTCCGATTTGGACCCCATGACGAATGCAAGGCAGATATTGCACGAGGTCCGAAACGTGTCATCAACAGGCGTCAGAAATGTTTGAAATTTCGGTCGCCGTAATAAAGCTGCTCCTCGGCACGTCAGCATTCGTCCTGATCGGATGGCTCGGCGCGCGTGACAAACGCATCGGTGGCGTGCTGCTCACCTTTCCGCTTCTCAATGGGATCGCGATGCTTACCGGCGCGGATCCGCTTGGCGTTGCCGGTACGAATTTTCCCATCGTCATGTGGAACAGCGCACTTTTTCTGATCGCGATGTACAAATACGAATGCATGCCGCCGATGCCGGCTACCTGGGACCAGGAAGCCAGGATACTCGGCCGGGTTCTTTTTTGGATAGCCTTGTGGGCCGCGGGAGCAACGACGCTCGCCTTGCTTCGCGATACGTTATCCTTCGCCGGCTGGCTATTTGTGGTTCAACTGGTGTTCGCCGTTCTGTACATTTCGCGCTGGTGGAGAGCGCCGCTGCCACCCTCATTTCCGACGTTCAGCGGAATGTGGTTCAATGGCAGGGGCTTCATTCGCGCAGCCTGTTTTGTTCTCGCGTTCCTCATCCTGTTCGGAATTGCCTATTTCAACAAGGATGCTCGTTGGGTCGGCTGGGCCAGCGCGGTCCCGCTGCCCGGGATATTCGCCTTGGCCACGCTGTCCGCGACGGAGAGCAAGGAAAACCTGCTTTCGCTCGGCGACGCCGTACTTCTCGGACCTTTGCTGGTGATCCCCTTTAATTGGGTCTTGTCGCGCGCCATCATGCACCTGCGCATCGAAGAAGCCGGCACATTCGCGGAGATCGCGACGGTTGTCCTGTTTTGGGCAGTTGCCGCAGCCATCGTCTTTGGCCTCGTGCCGCCATTCGTCCGCCGGCGAGACCGCGTCCGCTCCAAGCAGTGAAACTCGCGCGGCGTTCTGCCACCGAGCCGGCGGGCGCATGAGCTGATCGGTCTTTTTCGGTCAGCGATATTCGGCGTCGAGAACGTCGGACCCCGCAGGCTAGATCGCCTCGCCGCGCGCGGTCGCCGCCGCATTGCGGATCGCGGAAATATTGGCCTTGTAGGCCTCCATGGTGCCGCCCTTGAACACGGCCGAGCCGGCGACGAAGGCATTGGCGCCGGCGGCGGCCAACTGGCCGGCGACATCCGGACCGACACCGCCGTCGACCTCGATATCGATCGGTCGGCCCGCGGTCATCGCCCGCAGGTCGCTGATCTTGCCCAGCGCGGAGGGGATAAAGGCCTGACCGCCGAAGCCGGGATTGACCGACATGATGAGCACCAGATCGATCATGTCGATGACATATTCGATTGAGCTGATCGGCGTGCCCGGATTGAGCGAGACGCCGGCCTTCTTGCCGAGCGCGCGGATCGCCTGCAGCGAGCGGTGCAGATGGGGACCTGCCTCGGCATGCACCGTGATGTGATCGCAGCCGGCCTTGGCGAAGGCCTCGAGATAAGGATCGCACGGCGAGATCATCAAATGCGCGTCGAAGGTCTTTTTGGTGTGCGGGCGGATCGCCTTGATGACGTCGGGGCCGTAGGAAATGTTGGGGACGAAATGCCCGTCCATCACGTCGAGGTGGATCCAGTCGGCGCCGGCCTGATCCACGGCGCGGACCTCTTCGCCCAATCTGGCGAAATCGGAAGCCAGGATCGACGGCGCGATGACGAGGGGGCGGGATGCAAATTGGGCGGACATGTGCGCTTTTCCGAAAACCACTTCCGAAGTGCGGAACGGTTTCGCTAACACGCGCAAAGCCCGGGGGCAATGCGGGCCAATCAGCGTTGCGCGGGCGGAAAATTCTGCCGTTGGCGGCATCAATTGCCGGGGTCGCCGGGACCTTGGGGCTATCAAAAACCGGCGTTTTATTGGGTTTTCCACGATGGCACGGCGCTTGCTCATCCCTCCAGTGAAGGTAGAAGGCCGCCTGTGGCGGCATTTGTCGGAGTTTTCGCAATGCTGCAAGCCCTTGGCGCCGCGTCGTCCGTGCTGGAAGCGCTCCAGTCGCTGACCCAATCCAAATCATCTTCGCCGCCATCGACCGGTTTCAGCCAGACCTCGACGAATCCCTTCGATATCTCCGGCAGTGCCGCGGCTTCGGGAAGTCCGGCCCCGGCCTCGGGGCCCAGCGGGTTTTCTCAGCTGTCACCGGCGACGATGAGCGCGCTGCTTGCGGCGCAGAGCCAGTCATCGACGACGTCGGTCACCCCGGCGCCGGTCAGCCGAAATGACGCGCTGAAAGACCTGTTCTCGAAGCTCGATGCCGATGGTGACGGCAAGATCAGCAAATCGGAATTCGAAAACGCGCTTGGCGCCGGCGGAACCAACCTTGCGCAGGCCGACGACGTCTTCAGCAAGATGGACAAGAACGGCGACGGTTCGGTCAGTCTTGACGAAATGTCGTCGGCGCTGAAGCGTAGGGGGCACCACCACCATCATCACGCCGCCGGTTCGGACGCCTCCGGCGGATCGAGCTCCGATCCATTGCTGCAGGCGCTGAACGGCGCGTCCTCTACCTCGGTATCCAACAGCGACGGCTCGACCACGACGTCGGTGACCTATGCCGACGGATCGAAGGTCACCATGACCTCGCCCGCGGCCACCACGTCATCCAGCAGCGCGACGTCGTCCTACAACTTCATCGAGCAGATGATTCAGCGCGAGGCCCAGGCGATTTCGTCCGGTGCCACCGCGTCGGTCTCCCTTAACGTCTGAACGGGTTGAGCGAACGGTCTGTCCGGATCGTAGCGAGCTAGCCAAACCGGTCCTTCCACGCCGGCAACGCGCCGGGGAAGGACAGCGCGGTCGCCGTGTAGACGCCACGCGCGATGGCGCGCGCCACCACATTGGCCGCGACCATGCCGAGTTCGGTCAGACCGGCCAGCGGATCGATGGTCTTTTCGCCGGTCGCCGCGGCGAACAGCACGTCGCCGTCGAGCGGCGCATGCACCGGATAGATCGCGCGGGCAAATCCGGTCTGCGCGATCATCGCAAGCCGCCTGGCCTGAGGTTTTGTCAGATCCGCGTCGGTGACGACCACCGCGAGCGTGGTGTTCTCCACCGCGGTCGCGGCGCCGCCGCCCTTGATGCGCATCGCCAGCATGTCCGGCGTGAATGATTGCGGCAGACCGCGCCCGCCATATTCGCCGCCGATCTCAAACGGCGCCGCCCAGAACCACGGTCCGTCGCCGACCGTGACGCTGCCCACCGCATTGACCACCGCGAGCGCCGCGACCCGGACGCCCTCTGGCGTCGCCGCCGACGCCGAGCCGAGCCCGCCCTTGAAATTCGCCGTGGTGGCGCCGAGCCCGGCGCCGGCGCTGCCGAGCGCAAACGCTTCCCCTGCCGCAGCTGCCGCGGCATAGCCGAGATCGCGGTAGGGCGCGAAGCGGCCCCAGGCCTTGTCGCCGCCGTTCAGCAGATCGAACATGATCGCGCCGGGCACGATCGGTATCACTGCGCCGCGCACCACAAAGCCGCGGCCCTGTTCGGCGAGCCAGGCCTGTACTCCGCCGCCGGCCTCGAGCCCGAACGCCGAGCCGCCGCCGAGCGCGATGGCGTCGATCCGTTCCACGGTATTGGCAAGGTCGAGCAGCGCGCTCTCGCGGGTGCCGGGCCCGCCGCCGCGCACGTCGATCGCCGCCACCGCCGGTCGGTCGAAGATGACAGCGGTGACGCCGGACGCCAGCGCGGCGTCATCGGCGTGGCCGACGCGGACGCCCGCGATATCGGTAAGGAGATTTTTCATCGCATGTTCCCTGCGGGGCGCAGATGACCGCACGGCGGCGCTGCGGTCAACATCGTCGAAGCGCGTGCGCGGCTGACCTCTGCCCGGCAAACAAAAACGCCCCGGAAAACCGGGGCGTTGAACCTTGTTGCGATCGAATCAAGCGGCCTCATGACCCCTTCGGATTGATCTCGGTATAGTTGCCCTTGGCGTCCCATTTATACACGACGTAGTCGAGTTGCTTGATGTCGCCCTTGGCGTCGAACTCCATCTTGCCGATCACGGTATCCCAGGCGCCGGCCTTGATCGCATCCATGACTTTCTTCGGATCGGTGGTGCCGGCTTTCGCCACCGCCTGCGACCAGACCTGCAACGCGGCATAGGTGTAAAGCGTGTAGCCTTCGGGATCGATGCCCTTGGCCTTGAACCGCTCGACGATGGCCTTGGCGGTTGGCTTGTTGCGCGGATCGGGACCGAAGGTGAACAATGTGCCTTCGCCGGCGGGGCCGGTGATCGAGGCGAACTCCTTGTCGGCCAGCGCGTCGCCGGCCATCAAGACGGTCTTGAGACCCTGATCGCGCATCTGGCGCAGGATCAGACCGGATTCCTGATGGTAGCCGCCGACATAGACCAGATCGATATTGTCGCGCTTCAGGCGCGACACGATGGCGTTAAAATCCTTGTCGCCCTTGTTGTAGGACTCGAACATCTTCTCGGTGAGGCCGGCCTTGTTGAGCGCCTTCTTGGTCTCGTCGGCGAGGCCTTTGCCGTAGGTGGTCTTGTCGTTGAGAATGGCGACGTTCTTGCCTTTGTAGTTTTTCGCGATGAATTGGGCGGCGACCAGGCCCTGCTGATCGTCGCGGCCGCAGACGCGTGCCACGTTCCAGAGCTTGCGCTCGGTGTACAGCGGATTGGTGGAGGCCGGGGTAATCTGCAGCACGTTGCCGTCGGCATAGGCTTCCGACGCCGGGATCGACGACGACGAGCAATAGTGGCCCGCGACGAACGGGATCTTCGCGCTGGCGATCTTTTCCGCCACCGAGCGCGCCTGCTTGGGATCGCAGGCGTCGTCCTCGATGTCCAGCGCCAGTTTCTTGCTGAGCACGCCACCGGCGGCGTTGAGGTCCGTGATCGCCTGTTCGGCGCCGTTCTTCATCTGGCGGCCGAATGCGGATTCGCCGCCTGTCATCGGGCCCGCTACGGCGATGGTGATGTCCTGCGCCAACGCTGCCGTCGACAGCGCCAACGACGCGCCCAATGCCAGGCCGAACAGTTTCAATGAGTTCATGAGGAGTCCTCGCGGTAGATCGCTACGGGAAATACCCGGCAGCCCGCCGGGTTCGCAAATCGCGGCCATTGTCGACTGATTTTGCCGCGAAGTCATCGGCAATTTTCGGGCGACGCGGCACTTCGTCGCCGTGCCTCACCCCCGCCGCCCGCCTTCCAGATAGGCGGCACGGATTTCAGGGCGCTGCAGCAGCTCGGCGCCGGTTCCATGCAGCGTAATCAGGCCGTTGACCATGACATAGCCGCGATGGGCCAGCCGCAGCGCGTGATTGGCGTTCTGCTCGACGATCAGCACGGTGAGGCCGTCCTGCCGGTTCAGGGTGCGGATTGCGTCGAAAATCTGGCGCGCGATCAGCGGGGCCAGTCCGAGCGAAGGCTCGTCCAGCAGCAGCAGGCGCGGGCGGCTCATCAAGGCGCGGCCGATCGCCAGCATCTGCTGTTCGCCGCCGGACAGGGTGCCCCCGCGCTGGGACATACGCTCCTTCAGCCGCGGAAACAGCGTGAACACCCGTTCCAGCCCGGCGGCGCGCTGGGCCTCGTCGCTGTCGGTGGCGTCGGCGCCCATCTGCAGGTTTTCCGCGACGCTCATGCGCGGGAAAATCCGGCGGCCTTCCGGCGCCTGGGCGATACGCAGCCGCGCGATCGCATGGGTCGGCACCTCGGTGATGTCGCGGCCATCGAACAGGATCGATCCTGCGCGGGCGCGCGGCTTGCCGAAGATCGTCATCATCAGCGTCGACTTGCCGGCGCCATTGGCGCCGATCAGGGCGACGATCTCGCCCGGGTTGATCTCGAGATCGACGCCTTTCAGCGCCTCGATCTTGCCGTAGGCGGCGCGCAGCCCGCGGATCGCGAGCAGGGGGGAGGCGGCGGAACCGGCCTGCGTCGCGGTCACGTTCCGCTCTCCATGACAGCGATCGCTTCTTCCTCGTCGGCGCCGAGATAGGCCGCGATCACCTTGGGATCGTCGCGGATGTCCTGCGGCGTGCCTTCGGCGATCTTCACGCCGTAATCCATCACCACGACATGGTCGGAAATTTCCATCACCACCGACATGTCATGCTCGATCAAAAGGATCGAGGCGCCGTGGTCGGCGCGGATCGAGAGCAGCAATTCGCTTAAGCCGGCGCTTTCGCGTGCATTCAGCCCGGCGGCCGGCTCGTCGAGACAGAGCAATGCGGGTTCGGTGCACATCGCGCGCGCGATTTCGAGGCGG
>Ga0208080_1001656_pt1 | contig 10773 bp, 11 predicted proteins | sample NGESurdeep092012_3_FD_184476 | JGI IMG/M metagenome (GOLD analysis project Ga0208080, IMG submission 184476) | Arctic peat soil microbial communities from Barrow, Alaska - NGEE Surface sample 210-3 deep-092012 (SPAdes) | ecosystem: Environmental > Terrestrial > Soil > Wetlands > Peat ...
ACTGAACGCTTACCACTTCGCAGCAATCGACACAACACCTGAACCTGTGTTCCTCGCTCGGCGCACCTCCCGGTCAGAAGCTGTCTGAATCGTGCGTCACCTGGCCGCCTGACGACGGCGGTTGTGCTACCATGCCCACCGGTCTGCTCGGAGGTCATCGGTGAATCCAGGTCTTCAGAAGTGCGGCACGGCATGAATGCCCTCATCATGTTCGATTTCGACGGCGTGATCGTCGACTCGCTCGATGATCAGTCGCGCGCCTGCACGACCACCCTGCACGCGCACGGCCTGCCTCACCTGGCGACCCACGAGCAGTTCCTCGCTTTCACCGAGGACAACTGGTTCACCGCCCTGGCCGATGCCGGCGTGCCGACGCCGACGGTGTCCGCAATCGAAGACGCCTTCGCCGCGACCCCTAGCCCGCCCCTCTTTGCCGGCGTCGCCCCGGTGCTCGAGGACCTCGCGCGCGATAACCTCGTGGTCGTCATCAGCTCGAGCCGCACGAGCGTCGTCGAGCGCATCCTCGCCGAACATGGCGTGCGCGGCCCCAGTGAGGTCGTGGGCGGCGATGGCGAGCAGAGCAAGACGCGCAAGATCCGCCGCGCCTGTGCCCGCCACGGGCATGCCCTGCCTGCCTGGTACGTGGGCGACACGGTCGGCGACATCGTTGAAGCGCGTGCCGCCGGCGTCGGTACGGTGGGCGCCGCCTGGGGCTGGCACGGGGAGATGCGCCTTCGCCGGGCCTGCCCTGACCACCTGGCCCTCGTGCCCAGCGACCTGCTGCAGCTCTTCTAGAAAAGGCGGCTGATCGTGAAGGTCAAGAGGGGCCTTGCGACAGCACGAGTTGGCTCACAGATCCGGCTCCCGGAGAGTCGGACTCCCTGCAGCTTCTTCTCTCGCTGGCGTCGGCATCCGGTCGGCGCGGCGAAAGAATCGCCTGCATAGAGGCTACTTCCCTCTTGCAGACACATCTTCATAACCTCCAGCAGCTCCACGCGGGCCGCGGTCGCTAGGCTTCCGCAGCGCAGGTTCGGGTCCTGGTGGACACACTAGCGCCACCGGCAAGCGGGTCGGAGACTCCGCGAGGCTGCGCGGGGCCTCGCGCGCTGGAATCCCGCGAGAAATTCCGAAGTAGCTCTTTGAGTGTGCGCCAAGGGTGATGCGCCCCTGTGCGGAAACCGGTGACGCCGCCGGCCTCGAGTCAGGCGGACCCAGGTGGCCGGCAGAGCGCGGTTCGCGCCGGGCACTGTGGACGTCATCAGAATGATCTCTTGAGACCTTCTCGAGCACGGGCGGGCGTACCATGAGCCGGGCAAGTGCCTCTCGCTTGACCTCGGCGAGCTCGGAGACGAGGGCTGCGCTTCCATCTGCACGCTGGCGGGTAGGCTGGTGCCATGGCGTCGCGAAGAGATATGTGTGGCCTGCTCATCGCTGTCGTGGCGAGCGAGGCCGTGGGGGGCGCCAGTGCCCTCGCCGCGGGCCTCGACTTCCGCGCCTACTTTGACTCTTTGCGGAAGCCGCCGCTCACACCGCCGCCGGCGGCGTTCGGGCCCGCTTGGACGACGTTGTATCTGCTGATGGGGGTCGCCGCGTGGCTGGTGTGGCGGCGCGGTATCGACCAGCAGTCGGCCGTAGCGCTCGGTCTCTTCGTCACGCAACTCGCGCTGAACGCGCTCTGGTCCATCGTCTTCTTCGGTAGCCACAAGGTGGGCTGGGCGCTGCTCGAGATCGCCTTGCTCTGGATGATGATCCTGGCGACCATCATCGCCTTCTGGCGGGTGCGCCCCCTCGCCGGTGCGCTGCTGCTCCCGTACCTCGCCTGGGTCAGCTTCGCCACCTACCTCAACGCGGGCATCTGGCGGCTGAACGGAGTCGGCGAAGGCGTGAGCGGCTGAGCTGCCAGCGATCTCGCCCGGAAGAGCGTCCCTCCGGCACGGTGCCCAAGCGAGAGCCATCCCGCCCGAGCAGCTCGATCGCTAGGCCTCGCGACCACCCCGACGCAGGTCACGCGCGAGCTGCCACGGCACTGACGGGCACGGGCTCGCGACGCAGCAGTTCACGAGCCCGAACATCACCTATGCGAACCTCACCGACCCCAAGGGCATGTTCGCCCCGGATGGCGCCCGCGGCCCCACCTACACCGATGCGACCATCCGGCGGGCGGTCACCACCGGCGTCGACCCCCAGGGGAGCCAGCTGGCATGGCCGATGCCGCAGTGGCAGCTCACGGACCAGGAGTGGAGCGGCCTGCTCGCCTACCTCAAGACGTTGCACTAGCGCCTCCACCGGGCAAGTCATCTTCGTCAGTCCACCAACCGAGGAGGCACGACGATGACGGCGATCGACCCGGTCTGCGGCATGAGCGTCGAGGAGGACAGCGCCGCCGCGACTGTCGAGTACAAGGGCGTCACCTACTACTTCTGCAACGTCAACTGCAAGAAGGACTTCGAGGCGGACCCGGAGGCTTACCTGCCGAAGGACTGAGCCCGTCGTGAACGACACCGCCGGCATACTTGCGGTCGCCTCGGTGGCGGGCGAGATCGGCCGGGCTCTGAGCATCGCGTTCGGCATGCTCTGGGAGATCCTCTGGGCGCTGATCCTCGGCTTCGCCCTCTCGGCGATGGTCCAGTCGGTCGTCTCCAAGCGCACGATCACGCGCCTGCTGCCTGACGCCTCGCCGCGCTCGCTCGCCGTGGCGGGCGGCCTCGGCGCCGCCTCGTCGTCATGCTCCTATGCCGCGGTGGCGCTGGCGCGCTCGATCTTCCGCAAGGGCGCAGACTTCACGGCGGCGATGGCCTTCGAGTTCGCCTCCACCAACCTGGTCATCGAGCTGGGCATCATCCTCGCCCTGCTGATGGGCTGGCAGTTCACCCTCGGCGAGTTCGTCGGCGGGCCGCTGATGATCGTCTTCCTCGCCCTCCTCTTCCGCGTCTTCCTCAAGCAGCGCATGGTGGACGCCGCGCGCCGTCAGGCCGACAAGGGCCTGCTCGGCTCGATGGAGGGCCACGCCGCCATGGACATGTCGGTCACGGAGGGCGGCTCGCTGCTGCGGCGCATCACCTCGCCGAAGGGCTTCACGGCGATCAGCCACACGTTCGTGATGGACTGGGTCGCCGTCTGGAAGGACATCTTCGGCGGCCTGCTCATCGCCGGCGCCCTTGCGGCCTGGGTGCCGAACAGCTTCTGGCAGGGGTTCTTCCTCGTCGACCACCCCTTGCTCGCCAAGATCTGGGGGCCGCTCGTGGGGCCGCTCGTGGCGATCGTCTCGTTTGTCTGCTCAATCGGCAACGTGCCCCTGGCGGCCGTGCTCTGGAACGGCGGCATCAGCTTCGGCGGCGTCATCGCCTTCATCTTCGCCGACCTCATCATCCTGCCCATCCTCAACATCTACCGCAAGTACTACGGCTGGCGCGTGATGCTCTTCCTGCTCGGCACGTTCTACGCGACCATGGTCGCCGCCGGCTTCGTAGTCGAGCTCCTCTTCGGGGGGCTCGGCCTCGTGCCGACCGGAGCGCGCAGCGCCAAGGTCGTCGAGGCGCACGTCGCCTGGAACTACACGACGGTGCTGAACATCATCTTCCTCACGCTTGCGGCGCTGCTCCTGTGGCGCTTCTTCCGCACCAGGGGTCTCGCCATGCTGCGCATGATGAACAAGCCGATGGCCGCGGGGCACGACCACGGCTCGGCGGCCTCGCACGGCTGACCGCCGAGCTGCGGAGGAGAGCTCTAGAGGCCGGGCCCGGCACCGGTCGAGTCGCCCGGCGGCGCGTCCACGGACTTCCGCGTGAGTACGAGGACGGCGACGTCGTCCGGTAAGGTGCCTCCGTTCGCTTCCTCGAGGACCGAGACCAGCGCCTGCAAGGTAGTGGTGTCGATGGCCGTCGCGCCCCGATCCGCGAACCAGGCCTGTAGCCGCTCCTCGCCAAAGCGCTCGCTCGCGCCCGGTGTCGCGCGGCCCTCGACGAGCCCGTCGGTGTACATCACCAAGGTCCAGGCTTCCGGCAACTCGACATCGCTCGGCGACCATTCGGGATGCGGCATCACGCCGAGCGGCGGGACCGGACTCGACTCCAGGTAGCGCACGTCGCCCGTCAGCAGCAACGGCGGCGGATGTCCGAGGCTGCCCATCCTCAGCCGCCTGCCGCTCCCGTCGAGCCACCCCAGCCACACCGTGGCGAAGAGATCCTCGGCCGCAGCTTCGCTCTCGGACACGCGCGTGAGCGCCGCGAGCAGCGCGGGGGCGTCGACGCCGGCCCGCACGAGGCCACGCCAGGCCGCGCGCAGAGATGCGCCGAGGGCCGCCGCGTGCGGCCCATGGCCGCTGACGTCGCCGATGAGCAGGGCAAGACTGCCGTCGTCAAGGAGCTGCAGGTCGTAGAAGTCACCGGCGAGACCGAGACGTTCCTCACCCGGGCGGTAGAGCGTCGTCGTCTCGTAGCCGTCAATCGAAGGCGGTATGTGCGGCAGCAAGGCGCTCTCGAGCCGTCGATGCAGCTCGGCGCGCTCTTCGTCCGCCTGCCGGCGCGCCGTGATCTCCCTGCGCAGCGCGTCGGCGATCGCTCCGCCCGCCACTACTGCGACGCCCCAGAGGGCAGCCGCGACGATCGTCGCCGACGTGGGCGCCATCTCACCCGTATCGCTGATGAACACCCAGAAGGCGACGGCGCCAGCCGTCGTCGTCGCCAGGCCCGCCGATGGGCCGGCGAGGACGGCGACGATCAGGCCCACGAGGATCGCCTCGGCCCCGGCCACGCCGAGGATGTCGTGGTGGTTCATGGGGCTCAGAACGATTGCGAGCAGCACCTCCACCAAGGCGCCCACCAGCGCGACTTGGTACGGATGCTGTCGCAAAGGAGCCAGCAACAACGACAGACGCCGGAGCCACCCGAGGCGACGCACGCCCAGGTCAGGGTCCGAGGACCGCGCCGACGCGTGCTGCGAGCTGTTCATCGATTCCGTCATCTTCGCAAGAGCCTTCCCGGATTGCTCGTTCCCGAGCACCAGGGACCGGACGACGCGCGCTGTCTCGCACGACGGCGTCGGTGTGCGGCGACGAAGGACGGTCAGCACGTGAGTCGCCGATTGGCTGCTGGACCTGCAGGTAGCCGCTGCTCCGGCTTCGAGCGGCCCCGAAGAGAGCCCTCCATACCGATTTGCGGGACCTGTGTTGAATCCACTGAGCTCCGAAGCCGATGGGGACCATTTGCAGGGTCCCTACGTGGCTCTAGCGTGCTGCATGATTCGTAGCAGCTGTGGATTCAGCAATCGTTGCAGTCAGGATTGCAGGCTCGGGGGCCTGAGGGGCACCAAGACCCACCGATTCGCCATCTGACTAGCGGTTCTCTGGGATGCGGCGATGGCCGCCGACTGCCGCCGCAATGCCGACGAGACGCCCCACCACGGCCCAGCACGGCTCCACACGGCTCAGCATGAAGCCCGCCCAGAACCTTGGATCGTGCAGCACCTTTGCGTACTGTCCACCACAGCCAATCACGCCTTCCTCATGTTTCCTAAACCTGGTGTCGCTGGTTCGATTCCAGCCGGGGGCACCACTTCTTGCCTGCACAGGGCGACTTCGTGAACACGGTCTTGGCCTCAGTTCGTCCGAAAGCGCTGTCGGCGCCGACAAATGCCGACCTTGCGCAGCTACGGATCATGCACGATTCAGCGAGAAGCACTGTATTCTGGAGCCTCTGCGGACGGCGCCAAGCATCTCTGCATTCGGGAGTAAGCTGCTGAGCAGGGAAAAGGCGATCATGTTGCCGCAATAGCGTGCACGCAGGGGCACAGAAGCTGTCCCAACGAGCAACCCGGACTCGGTCTTCGTCACCCAGCAGGCGCGAAACCTTGCGATGAGACTTCCTGATGAGGGCGCGAAGATCACGTCTCTCATCCGCGACCGCGACGCCAAGTTCTCCCGCTCCTTCGATGATGTTCTCGCAAGCGAAGGGATGCGGGTGATCTGCACGCCGATCAGGGCACTGAACGCAAACGCGTTCGCCGAGCGCTGGATAGAGACGCTGCGCGCAGACTGCTTAGACTGGCTGCTGATCCTTGGCCCCCGGCACCTGGATCGGGTTCTTCGGATCTACGTGGAGCACTACAACCAGAAGCGGCCGCATCGAGGACTGCAGCTCTTGGCTCCCGAAAGTGCTGCGCCGCTCGAAGAGCTCGACAGCGTGCCGGGCATCTGCCGGCGAGATCTTCTCGGTGGACTCATCCACGAGTATGAGAGCGCGGCGTGATCGAGTATTTGTACCCCACGGGTACTGACGGCGGGGTCCCGCCCACCGGCCCGTACTGCACCGGCTCTACGCGAATGGATTGGCCGGTTCGGTGGCACGGGGCACACGCGCAAGGTCATAGTTCGAGGGCCATACCCCAGTGGGGCAGAGCGAGAAGCACTCCCCGCACTTGGGGCACTCCTCTGAGGCCACTTCTGGCAGAAACATGACCTGCCGCTCCACCCCCCTGCCAGTGAAGCCCATGGCGTGCTTTCCCTTCACTTCTGCGCAGTAATTGACGCACAGACCGCAAAGGATACAGAAGCTCGGGTCTGAACTGAACTTGGCCACGTCTACACCGTATCTGCTTGCGTAGGCTCTAAGCGCTTGCACACCGGGCGCACGAGCCAGCAGCATCTCTAGGATCAGCTTGCGGCCCTTGACCACCGGCGCGGACTCGGTTTGCACGTCGAGTCCCTCTTCGGCCGGGTAGACGCATGAGGCAACCAGCCGTGAGCGACCCCCGCTGGTTATCTCCACGGTGCAGAGCCGGCAGGCACCGAAAGGAGCCACTTCCTCGTGGTGGCAGAGAGTGGGTATGTCAACCCCCGCGTTCCGCGCCGCCTCAAGGATGGTCATGCCCTTTTCGGCCGTGACGTTCCGGCCGTTGATGACCAAAGCCACGTCACTCATGTCCCCTGCCTCGCTTCCGTGTCACCTGGGTTCCTAGTGGAATGGGTTCGGGCACCGGCACACCAGATAGAATCATGACAGCATCAAAGCGCGACGGGCAGACATCCAGGCAAGTCCCGCACTTGGTGCATTTGGCTTGGTCCACGACATGGACCAGATTCTTGCCACCGCTGATAGCTCCCACCGCGCAGTTCTTGAGGCATATTATGCAGGCCTCGCACTTCTGAGGATCAATGTAGTAGGAGATCAGCGCCTTGCATACGCCGGCCGGACAGCGCTTCTCGCGTATGTGGGCTTCGTATTCGTCACGGAAGTGGGCGATGGTGCTGAGCACCGGGTTGGGAGCTGTCCCACCCAACGCACAAAGTGACCAACCCTTCACCACCTCCGAGATCTCCTCCAGTAGCTCGATGTCTCCCTCGCGGCCGTCCCCGGCACAAATTCTGTTGAGCACATTGAGCATCTGGCATATACCTTCGCGGCAGGGAGCACATTTGCCACAGGATTCCTCGGACAGGAAGTTCAGGAAGTATCTGGCCGTGTCCACCATGCAGGTGTCCTCGTCCATCACGATCATGCCCCCCGACCCCATCATCGAGCCGGCTTTGGCAAGCTCATCAAAGTCAACCGGAAGGTCGAGAAGTTTCTCCGGGATCATTCCCCCGGAGGGACCGCCTGTCTGAACAGCCTTGAACTTCCTTTCCTTAGGGACGCCACCGCCAATGTCGTAGACAACCTGCCTGAGCGTCGTCCCCATCGGCACTTCCACCAGCCCGGTATTGTTCACTTTGCCGACCAGGGAGAAGATCTTTGTTCCCTTGCTCTTCTCTGTACCGATGCTGGTGAACCACTCGGCGCCCTTGTCAATTATGAGCGGCACCGTGGCCCAGGTTTCGACGTTGTTCAGGTTGGTGGGCCTTCCCCAGATACCGCTTACCGCGGTGCGCACATACTTTGGCCTTGGCTCGCCTACCGTCCCCTCTATGGCGCACATCAAGGCACTGGATTCGCCGCTCACGAAAGCGCCAGCACCACGGTGGACTCGGACGTCAAAGGCCAAGCCTGAGCCCAAGACGCTTGGTCCAAGCAGGCCGTACTCGCGCGCCTGCTCAAGTGCAACGGACAGGTTCTCCACCGCTATGGGATACTCCTGGCGAACGTAGACGAAACCGTGGCGGGCACCGATAGCATTAGCGCCGATGATCAGCCCCTCTAGAACGCGGTGAGGATTACCCTCAAGCAGGCTCCTATCCATGTAGGCGCCAGGGTCGCCTTCATCGGCGTTCACAACCACGTACTTGATGTCACCCGGCGCATCCTTGGTCGTCTGCCACTTCACGCCAGTAGGGAAGCCGCCACCTCCCCTTCCCCTTAGGTTGGCCGCCTTTACCTCCTCCAACACCTGCTCCGGGGACATCTGGAAGAGCGCTTTGGCCAAAGCAGTGTAGCCGCCGCGGACGATGTAGCTATCAATGTTCTTGGGGTCAATGAAGCGGTTGAGGCCCAAGACGAAGGGGCTTTGGTGCTTGTAGAACGGAATCTCATCCTCATGGAGGATTCCCCGGCCATCGCCGTCTTGGTAGAGCAGCCGGCCAATGACCTCGCCCTGCAAGGCAGTCTTGGCGACAATCTCGGCGACGTCGTCTGGTTTGACCTGAAGGTAGGTCACCTCTTGCGGCAGGATAGTGACGATGGTGCCCCTTTCGCAAAAGCCGTGACATCCCGTCCGGCGTATGTCCACCCGGCCGTCAAGCCCATTCCGCTCGAGTTCGTCTACAAAGGCTTGGTGCACCTTGTCACTGCGCAAGGCATGGCAGCCGGTGCCGGAGCATATGGTGACACAGAGCTTGTTCGCATCCTGAGCGGCAAGAAGCTCGCCCCTATACCTGTCGAGGTCAGCAACTGAGTTCAGTCTGGGCACGCTACGCTCCCTCCCGCTGCCTTGCTAGCCGGCAGCAACTAGCTGCCCGAGCTCTTCCTTTGAGGGCTTGCTGTAGTACTCGCCGTCAACTAGCATCACCGGCCCCAGGGCACAACAACCAAGGCAGTTCACTGTGTCCAGACTGAACCGCATGTCTGCGGACGTCCCGCCCGGTCTTATCTTGAACGTCTCCGCAACCCTATCCAGCAGGCGGGGGGCGCCTCGCACGTGGCAGGCGGTACCCAGGCACACCGATATCGAGTGCCGCCCTTTGGGCACAAGGCTGAAGGCCTTGTAGAACGTGGCCACATGGTAGATCTGAGCCAAGGGGACATCTAGCTTACGGCTCACCCACTTGAGATTGTCTTCGGAAAGCCAGCGGTTCTGACGCTGGATTTCGAGTAGTATCTGGATCAGGTTGGACTTGTCACCTTTGTACTTGTCCACTATGGCGTCTGTATCGGCGAATTCCTGAGCCATCTGCCTCATAACCTCCTTGGGTTCCTTTCTCATTGTAACGCGGCGGCGATTCCCGGAGCAACCAGTTGTACTCCGGTCGTAGCTGCCTTCAGACTACTTTGCCGTGGACCTCGATCCAGGATCAGCATCTCGTTCGGTCTCCAGACGGCTGTGGCTCCGGCTGTAGGCGAAGTAGACGATGAAACCGAGCGCCATCCAGACGACGAAACGCAGCCACGTCACTCCGACCAGATTGAGCATGAGGTAGAAGCAGAGGATGGTCGACAGGGACGCGACGACCGGTGCCGCGGGCACCCGGAAGGGGCGCGGCAGGTCGGGACGCCTGCGCCGCAGCAGCACGACCCCGATGCTGACCAGGATGAACGCGAAGAGCGTGCCGATGTTGACAAGGTTGGCCAGCTCCGTCAGGTCGACGAAGCCGGAGATGAGAGCGACCGCAGTGGCGGTGACCAACGTGATCCGGTAGGGAGTCCCGTACTTCGGGTGCACCCGGGCGAGTCCCCGTGGCAGCACACCGTCGCGCGCCATGGCGAAGGCGACGCGGGTCTGTCCGAGCATCAAGATCATACACACGACGGTGAGACCGATACAGGCACCGAAGGCCACGACGTGGCCGATCCACGGCACCCCGACGGCGGTGAACGCGGTCGCGAGCGGTGCGCCGTCATTTGGGTCGATGGTGCGGTAGCTTTGCATGCCGGTGATGATCAGGCTCACTGCCTCAATAACGACATCGGCGGCCACCCCCACGCGACGCAGCGCGACTGGCGGAGCTGCTGTCGCGCTTTCCCGCGGCGTGACTCCAGAGCCGCGAAGCGGTGTTGCGTCGGTGGCGTAGACTCTGTCGCGGCCCGGCGAAGGTCCTCCTCGAGCGCCTGCTCTTCTCTGTCCACTCACAGGTCATGGTCCGGGACCGAGGCGGGGAGGGGTCAATCGTGCCCCACAAGCGCTGCCGCCGTCAAGGAGATGATCGCCGAGCAGCGCGAGGACGCGGTGCAGACTGGCAGGGCCGACCGGCCTGCGCTCGATCGATCTGCCGACATTCTGCCGACGAGACGCCTCACCACAGCCCATCACGGCTGACTACTGCGCAGCACGAAGCTTCCGCAGAATCCGTAAGCGTTCAGTTCCCCCGTCGCCGTGCTCAGGCGAGCAGCGGAATGGGGTCGCCGCGGATCCTGGCGCTGAGGACCTCAGTGAGGTAGAGGAAGAGCGAGCGCCCCTGCAGGCGGCAGGTGACCGAGGCCGAGAGCAGCCGTTCGATGGTGCGCTCCCCCTGAGCAGACTGGCTGCCGTGCGAGAGCTTGCGCAGGATGACCGCCCCGCGCAGGCCGCGCTCGGCATGGTTGTTGGTGGGCTGGACGCCGGGCACGCTGGCGAAGCTCCACAGCGCCGGCCAGCGTTTGAGCAGGTTCTTCGCGAAGGTGCGGTGGTGGCGGTTGCGGGCGCTCTTGC
>Ga0208080_1001658_pt1 | contig 10766 bp, 7 predicted proteins | sample NGESurdeep092012_3_FD_184476 | JGI IMG/M metagenome (GOLD analysis project Ga0208080, IMG submission 184476) | Arctic peat soil microbial communities from Barrow, Alaska - NGEE Surface sample 210-3 deep-092012 (SPAdes) | ecosystem: Environmental > Terrestrial > Soil > Wetlands > Peat ...
AAACGGACGGATTCGACGTTCGGACGTTCAGGAACGGCGCATCGCTGTTGAACGCGGTGCGCCCAACCGGCGTCGACTGCTTTGTGATCGATTATAAAATGCCCGATATGAATGGCATCGATCTCGCCGGCCGTTTGCGCAACCGCGAAATCGCCGCACCGGTCATTCTCATTACCGGCTATCCCGACGAAAATATCGCGGCACGGGCTGAAGCGGCCGGTGTCCGCCATGTGCTGCTGAAGCCCCTGCTTGACGACAGCCTTGTCACGCGGATCCGGGGGGTAATCCAGGACGGGCGTCCGGCCGGCTGCTGAAGCAGCGGCGCGGTGACCTCCGGTACATTACGTAGGTAGGACCCCTTAAGATATCTCGCGAAATTTTCAAGCTCGATGATCCCGCGTAGCAATTGGCCATCACAACGGAGATGGCTCATGCTCACCCAATCGCTCGGTACCGCCGTTATCGGCAAACAGATCAGCCCCGTCCCCTGCCCCCCTCCCGCGCCCGACCAGTTCGGCGCCGTTACCGGGCATGCCGGCCTCATCGCCACCGAGTTTTCCTACAAGAAGGACGAGGAAATCTACGGCGAGGATGAGCCTGCGGAATACGTCTACCAGGTGATCTCAGGTGCGGTTCGCAGCTACAAGTTGCTTTCCGACGGCCGTCGTCAGATCGGCGCATTCCATCTGCCTGGCGACGTTTTCGGACTTGAATCGGGAACGATCCACCGGCTGGCCGCCGAAGCCATTATCGATACGACGGTGCGCCTGGTGAAGCGCCGCAGCCTCGAGCACGCGGCCGGGATCGATGTTCAGGTCGCTCGCAAGCTCTGGGCGATGACGGCCGGCGATCTCAGGCATGCCGAAGACCATATGCTGCTGCTCGGACGCAAGACCGCGATGGAACGGGTCGCCACTTTCCTGCTGGAAATGGATCGCCGGCTTGCCGTTGCCGGGCTGATGGCGCTGCCGATGTGCCGCCGGGATATCGGTGACTATCTCGGCCTGACGCTGGAAACAGTATCGAGGGCGCTGTCGCAGCTGCACACCCAAGGGGTTCTCGGATTCTCCGGCGCTCGCCAGATCGTGCTTCGCAACCGCCAGCGCCTGCGCAACATGGACGCGTGACAACCACCGTCCGAATGACCGAACCGGTTGGCATCTTCCGCGTCAGCTGGCACTGCGTCCGAAGCAATCGATGCCTGATCAGTGCGCGCTCCGCCGCGTCTCCGGCATCACCAGCCAAATCATGGCGAGACCCAGCGCGGCAACGCCTGCAAGTCCGGTGAAGGCGACACTGCTGCCGAACTTGTCGCTGACGTAACCGGCCAGCACCGTGCTGAGCGATGCGCCAATGCCGGTGGCGGTGCCGACAATTCCCTGCGCGAGATTGAAGTGACCGCTTCCGAACGCGACGTCGGCAACGATCAGCGGAATCATGACGCCGAACACCGCCGCGGTGACGCCGTCGAACAGCTGGACCGCGACCAGCAGATAGGGATCGGTCACGGTCGCAAACAGCAGGCCGCGAATGGCCAGCGCGGCAAAACCCAGCAACAACAGCGGCCGCCGCCCCCATTGCTGCGCCAGGCTTCCGACCGACGGCGACACCAGCGCGACGATCGCCTGCGGCACGATGATACACGCGGCGATCAAGACCGTCGCCCACTGGCTTGACCGGGCCGTCACGACGCCCGCCATCAGCGGAAGCATCGCCGCGTTGGCGAGTTGCAGCAGCAGCACGCTGGCGGCGAAGATCAGCAATGGGCGCTGGCGCAACAGGCTGAGCACGCTCGTTGCACGGGCGTCGGGCACCTCGCGCAGCACGGCGCCATGCGCCTGCGCCACGTCAATCTCGCGCTCGCGGATGCGCGCGAGCGCAAGCAGGGTCGGAAAGGCCAGGATGAAGGTGACGAGAAACACCGAACGGCTCGATAGCAGATAGCCGGCGGTGCCCATCACGGCCGCGGCGGTTCCGTTGCCAAGGGAGGCGAAGCGGGCGTTGCGCCCGAGCCGCTCGCCCATCGAACGCGGGCCGACCAGACCGAGGCTGATCGCGGCAATTGCCGGACCGAGCACGCAGCTGGCCGCGGCGTGCAGCGTCGCCGCGGTCACCACCACCGGGAAAATCGGCCACGCCGCATATCCCAGCGCGCTCACGCCAATCGCCGCGACCGCAAGGCCCGCCACCAGCCGTTCGGAGCGGGCCGCATCGATGATGGCTCCGCCGGGCATCTGCCCGATCAGCCCGACCATGCCGCCGATCGACAGCACCAGCCCGATCTGGGCCTGGGTCCATTTCTGCGTCGTCAAATAGACCGCGATGAACGGACCGAATCCGGTCTGCACATCGGCGAGGAAGAAAATGAACCAGTCGAGGCCGCGCGAGCTCTGGCGCGACGGCGTTGGCGGCTGGCGCGCCTCCGGTTCCAGGGACAGCACCGGATCACCGCCGCGGCCAGTCGCCCGGCCGCGGTGGTCGTCAATCGGGTCGGTCGGCGGTCTGGTGGGGCGCGCGAACAGGTTGGTTCTCCGGAATCGTCAGGGGTTGAATTGCAGCGGCTGCAGGCTGCCCGATGCGCCAAGCACCACGATCGGCTTATCCTCCTTGTATTCGGGCGCTGCCGTCACCTGATCCTTGGTCAATTCGAGCGTGATGCTGTCGCTCTTGTCGGCGACACGTCCGAAACGCAGCGCGTTCCAGTCGACGACGATTTTCCGGCTGCCGACACCGAGAAAGCCGCCGAAATCGATGACGGCCGCGCGCACGACCCCGGCGCGATCGACGATCACGTCGACGATGTGCCCCATGTCCTCGTCCGCCGGGCTGCGAACGTCGCGGCCGAGCACACCGTGTGCTTCCCTGGCGCCGATGATGGTGACCGAGGGCGGCGGCGCCGGCTGTTTCGGCGCGGCCGCGGGGGCGGTGCCCTGCGGTGGAGACGGCTGCGAAGCGTTGCGATCGGCTTGCGGCGCGGCCCCGTCATTTTGCGCCCGCGAGGTGGCAGCCGCCAGCGTTGCAAAGGCGACGGCAATGAAGATGAACGGACGTCTTGCACGCATACGGCCTCCCTTTTGAACAAGCGCCTCCTTCAATGCGCGAGCACGATCGACACCTGGATCCGGCCGCGGGTGCGCAAGACCTCCAGCGACACCTCGTCGCCGTGGCGGCTGACCCGAAGGTCGACGCTGGACGGTCCCAGTTTCAGTTCTCGCAGCACCACTTCGTTGAGAAACGCCGGCAGACGCGGGTTGCGCAGGCGGATTTCGCCGCGCTGGGCGTCAAATTCGAGCCCGAGCGCCGCCTCCAGCAGCGTGAACGGCGTCGCGCTCGCCCAGGCCTGCGGCGCGCAGGCGACGGGATAGAGCGTCGGGCCGCGTCCCTTTTCACGGCGAAAGCCGCAGAACAGCTCCGGCAGCCGCCGCAGATCCATGTAGGTGGCGGCGTCGAACAGAGCCTTGAATACATGCGCGACCGAATGTTTGAGGCCATAGCGCGCCAGTCCGAGCGCGATCAGCGCGTTGTCGTGCGGCCAGATCGAGCCGTCGTGATAGGACATCGGATTGTAGCGCGCTTCGCCATGCGCCACGGTGCGGATGCCCCAGCCCGTGAAAAAATGCGGCCGCATCAGATCGGCGGCGACTTTGCGGGCGCGGTCTTCGCGCACGATGCCGGTGAACAGCAATTGCCCGGCATTGGAGGTGCGTACCTTGCATGGCTGTTTGGCGCCGTCGAGCGCGAGCGCATAGGTGCCGAGTTCCTCGCACCAGAACGCCTGTTCGAATCGTGCGGCCAAAGCCTGCGCCTCGGCCGCGAGTTGCCCGGCGCGTTCGACCAGTCCCAGGCGCATGGCGCAACGCGACGCCAGCTGCTTGCCGGCAAATACATAGCCTTGCACTTCGGCAAGCGCGATGTAGCCCTCGGCGAGGCGGCCGTCGGCATGAAAGATCGCGTCGTAAGAATCCTTCCAGCCCTGATTGGCCAGGCCCTGTTCCGACCCGCGCCGATATTCGACAAAGTCGTCGCGGTCGGGATCCCCCGACCCGTCGATCCAGCCCAGCGCGGCCTCGATCGCAGGCCACAGTTCGGCGAGCGTCTCGTCATCGCCGGTGCGTTCGACGTAGAGGCCTGCCAGCAGCACGAACAGCGGCGTCGCGTCGACGCTGCCGTAATATTGCGCAAACGGCACCTCGCGCAGCGCCGCCATCTCGCCGCCGCGCATTTCATGCAGGATTTTCCCGGGTTCGGCATCGGCGAGCGGATCGACCGACCTGGCCTGATAGAATGCGAGCCGCTTCAGCACGCCGCGCGCCACCCGCGGGTCGATCCACAGCATTTGCAGCGCCGTAATAATTCCGTCGCGGCCGAACGTCGTCGAGTACCAGGGAATGCCCGCATAGGGATATCGCCCCTGCGGCGTATCCGTCATCAGCATGTTGAGGTCGGCCATCGACTGGCACAGCACCTCGTTGAAGATATCGTTGGAGGTTTCGATGCTGGTGGCGCCGGCTGTCGAGCGGCGCATCTCGCGGCGGTGCGCCAGCAATCCGCGAAAGAACGGAGCCGGCTTGAACGTCGCCGGCTTGTCGCAGGATGCCGCGACAAACAGCGACCTGGCCTGCTGCGGCGCCAGATCAAGATGATAGGTCGCGGCATTCACCGCAAGCCGCGTCGGCCGCGGATCGAAATACAGCGCCGCGCCGCGCGATTTGCCGTCGAGCCCCCGGTATTCAAGCAGGACATCGGCTGGGCCGAGCAGTCTGCTGGAGCCGATGCCCCGGCGCGGGCGCTTTTCGCCGCGCACTTCGAACAGATCGGCGAAATCACTGTCGAACAGCAGCGTCAGATCGAAGCTCGCCGGACGATCTCCATGGTTCTGTACGCCGATCCGCTGATAGGCCGTTCCACGCCACAGAAAAATGGTTCGCACGATGTGCAGAATATCTTTCTGCAGCACGATTCGGCCGTTGCGATAGACATCGGGATTGGTGAGATCGACCGTCAATGCGGAATTGTCATCGCGCAGGTTGGATCCCAGCAGCAGCGGCTGTACCTCGTCCAGCACCAGCTCGAGCCGGGCGAGATAACGGGTGTCGGCGTTGAACAGGCCGTCCGGTCCGCCGGCGGAAGCGCCGATGTCGCCGTGGCTGTCGAGCACGATGAAGGTGTCGTCGTGCTTGAGCGAGCGCCGCGGCCTGGCCGCGGGCCCGGTCATCGGAATGTAGAACGGCGATTCCATTACCACTTCGGCCTCACGAATCGTCTTTGGAATCATAGCTTCGACTGCCATTGGATAACCTCGGCCGGTTGCCTGCTGCGCATTACGCGCGCGACGGTACGCAACTCAGAACGGTCCCTGACGCCGCTCAGGCCGCATGGGTGGCAAGACGGCTCATTTCCCGCGTCACCAGTTCCCGATACGGACCCCTACCCTGCATGAGGCGATCGGGCGGACCATCTTCGATGATCCGGCCGTCCTGCAGCATCACCACCCGGTCGAAATTACGCAGCGTCGCAAGACGATGGGCGATGGCAATCACTGTACGCCCGCGCATCAGGCGCGCAAGCGCTTCACGGATCGCCTCTTCGGACTCGCTGTCAAGCGCCGCAGTGGCCTCGTCAAGCAGCAGGATCGGCGCGTCCTTCAGGAATGCACGGGCAATGGCAATGCGCTGGCGCTGGCCGCCCGACAGCTTGACGCCACGGTCGCCGACCATGGTGGCAAGGCCTTCCGGCAAGGTTTCGACGAAATCGCAGCGTGCGGCGATGGCCGCACGCAGCACCTCCTCGTCGGTAGCACCCGGCCGTCCGTAGCGGATGTTTTCCATGATCGATCGATGGAACAGCGAGATGTCCTGCGGTACCACCGAAATCGCCTTGTGAAGGCTCTCCTGGGTGACACGGGAGATGCTCTGGCCATCGATGGAGATGTGGCCCTGGTTCACGTCGTAAAATCGCTGCAGCAGCACGAACACGGTGGATTTGCCGCCGCCGGACTGACCCACCAGCCCAACCCTCTGGCCTGCGTTAAGGCGGAGACTGAACTTGTCGAACACCTGGAGGCCCCCGGGATAACGGAACGACACCTTGTTGAAGACGATCGCGGCGCCGGCCTTCACCAGCGGCTCGGCTTTCGGGTGGTCACGCAGTTCGTGCGGAAGCAGCAGAGTGGCGATCGCTTCGGTCAATCGGGCGACATGCTGGGTAACGTCGACCAGCGCCACCGCGAGATCGCGTGTGGCGCTCAAAATGGAAAGCCCTAACGTACACACAAGCACGACGTCGCCGGTGGTGGCGCCGCCGCGCTGCCAAAGCACGATGGCCCAGGCCAGCAACGCGATCGTCAGCGCCACGGTAATCCCGGCATGGGTGATCCGCAGCTTTTCGAGGTAGCGCAGGCTGCGCCCCCGCGCCGTCAATTCCCGATTGACGGTGGCGTCAAACCGGTTGTGCTCGAAGCGGAGGCCGCAAAAAGCGCGCACCAGCGGCATGTTGTTGATGACGTCGACCATCTCGCCGTCGACAGCCGCGGCCTTGCTGGCGAAATCGTCGTGCAGCGGCTTGCCCGCAGCGGCGAGGTGAAACATCGCCATCACCATTGCGCCGGCGACGACGATCAATCCTCCCGCCATCATCGGACTCACGGTGCTGATCAGCGCAATCGCCGCGACGGTGGCGATACACGGTGGCAGCACGTTCCAGACGAACATGTTTTCGACGGTGAAAACAGCATTCGACGTCGCGGTAATGCGGCTTGTCAGCATTCCCGGCAGCCGGTCGGAAAAATAGCTCGGCGCGTGGCCGGTAAGGTGGCGGAAGATGTCGCGGCGCAAATCACCCGTCACTCGCACAAACGTGAAGCTCGCGGTCCAGCTGGCGATCCGCCACAGAAAATTATCCGCTGCGATCAGCGACATGAGAAAAATGAATGCCAGCCATACGCCGCCCGCGCGGGCGGGTCCGGCAGACAATCCGTCGACCAGATACTTCACCCCGTATTGCGTGCCTACCGAACAGGCAACCGCGGCGACAACGGCGGTCAGAATGACGACATGCGCTGCAAGACGCTGGCGGAGATAGCGCAGCACGAACGAAAGCGGCCGGTTCGCGTATCCTGAGAGATTGTCCATGTGGCTGCGAACCCGTTGCTGGAGATAAATCTACGCGGATGCGTCCCGTTCGATCGAATGATGGATGCTTCCCGGAAGTTCCCATCGCGCTGCCATCACCACGCAACAATCGCGCAGCATTAACAACCTGATCGGGCGGGATGGCATCAGCAAGACCATGAGATGGAAGAACTTTGCTGCTCTAAGGAACTTCGCACATGCGAAAACGTTCCCACTGCGGCATACCGGTGCCAACTCGACAAAGGGGCTTTGGTTCATCCATGATCACGAACAAGAGAGGGTGAGATGCGCATCGCGCAGGTTGCTCCGCTGACGGAGGCTGTTCCCCCCCGGCTTTATGGCGGTACCGAACGGGTGGTACACTGGCTCACCGAGGAACTGGTAGCGCTGGGAAACGATGTCACGCTGTTCGCCAGCGGTGATTCCCGGACCTCCGCGAAACTTGACGCGACATGGCCGAAGGCCCTGCGCCTCGACGGATCCGTGCGCGATCCCAACGCGTTGCACATGGTGATGCTGGAGCGCGTCCGGCAAAAATGCGACGATGAACAGTTCGACTTCCTGCACTTCCATCTTGACTACTATCCGTTTTCGCTGTTTTCGCGGCAGCCGACGCCGTTTCTGACCACCCTGCACGGCAGGCTGGACCTGCCCGAGCACCAGCCGGTGTTCACCACTTTCTCCTCGGTGCCCGTGATATCGATCTCGAACGCTCAGCGGCGTCCGGTGCCGCAAGCCAACTGGGTGCGCACCATCCACCACGGCCTGCCGGAAACGTTGCTGACGCCACGGCCGGTGACCCCGGGCTATCTCGCGGTGCTCGGCCGCATCGCGCCGGAAAAGGGAGTGGATCGCGCGATCAAGATTGCGGCCCGATGCGGCATTCCGCTCAAGATCGCCGCCAAGGTCGATCGCGCCGACCAGGACTATTACGATGAACTGATTCGTCCGCTGATCGAGCAAAATCCTCTTGTCGAATATATCGGCGAGATCGGCGACTCCGAGAAATCGGACTTTCTGAGTGGCGCGATCGGGCTGCTCGTTCCGATCGACTGGCCGGAGCCGTTCGGGCTCGTCATGATCGAAGCGATGGCCTGCGGCACGCCCGTCATCGCCTACAACCGCGGCTCGGTCGCGGAGGTCATCGACGACGGGCTGACCGGCTTTGTCGTCGAGGATGAAACCAGCGCGGTCGCCGCGGTCGATCGGCTGTCGCGGCTGAGCCGGCCCGCGATCCGGAAACAGTTCGAAGCGCGCTTCACTGCGCGGCGCATGGCACTGGATTATCTCGCCGCCTATCGCAGCCTGATGGAGGCCGCCGAACCGCGCATCAAGCTGGTGAGCAGCGCCGAATAGCTCGGACCGCAGCGGCTGCGCGATTTCAACACTGCCAGCGGCGGGGATCTCCGTGCGTGTGAGACGCGGCACCCGCGCCCGAGGATCAACCCGTCTGATGTTGCGGCGCAACCTCGGCGTCCGGCGCTGTCACGAAATCCAATGACGGCCTTGTAATCCCGTGTCCTAGCTCACCGCCGTCCGCCTCGGCTCGACGATCTCGAACATGCGCGGGAAGTCGTCCATCAGCGCCATCAGTTCGGCGAGCCGCATCGCATTGCCGGTGAATTTGATCTTGCCGGCGCCGACCGCTTCCGGAAACGTCGTCTGCTTGGCGATGACTTCGTCGAGCGTGCCGCGCGCCAAAGTGAAGCCCGCGTCCGCCGTGGAATCCTGGGTACCTGCGAGATAAGTCAGCGCGCAGTTCTCCAACGTCAGCACAAAATTCTCGCCGGTATCGGTAAAACTCCAGTTCAGCACGATGTGCTTGCCTCCGGCCTTCGGCCCGTTGAGCCGGACGCCGAGCACGTCCCAGAGCTGCCCGGTGCGCAGCGCGGCCAGCGTCTCGCGCGGCATCGGCGGCCGCGGCGGCGCCTTCGGCATGCCCTGGCGCAATTCCTGGGCCCCGAACAGATAGGCGTTGCGCCAGGTCGCGCTTTCGGCGGCATAGCCGAGCTGCTCGAAAGTATCGGCGAGCAGCGCGCGAGCCGCTTGATTGTCGGGCTCGGCGAACACCAGATGGCTGGCGGCCTGGGCGACGAAACGGAATTCGCCCTTTGCAAAGTCCTTTCGGGCGCGCGCCAGGATCGCCTCGGCGCCGCCCATGTATTCGACATATTTCCTGCCGGCCTCGACCGGCGGCAGCGGATCGAGATGGACCGGGTTGGCGTCATACCAGCCGAGGTATTTCTGGTAGATCGCCTTCACATTGTGCCTGATGTGGCCGTAGTAGCCGCGGGTGTGCCAGGCGTCTTCGAGGCTCGCCGGCAGTTTGATGGTTTCCGCGATCTCGGCGGCCGTGAGGCCGTGATTCATCAGGCGGATGGTCTGGTCATGGGCGAATTTGTAGAGATCGCGCTGCTGGCGGATCATGGTGTCGATGCGCTGTTTCCCCCACACCGGCCAGTGATGCTGGCCGCACATCGCATCCGCCCTGCCGCCCCATATCTGCAGCGCCTCGCCGAGATATTTCGACCAGGCCAGCGCGTCGCGGACGTCGGCGCCGCGAAAGGGCAGCAGATTGTGGAAATTGTGCGTGCAGTTTTCCGCCAGGTTCAACAGCTTGTAGCGCGGAATGAAAAAATGCATTTCCGCCGGCGCCTCGGAGTTCGGCGCCATCTGGAATTCGAATTCGAGCCCGTCGAGGGTGCGCCTGTCCCCGGTCTCCATGATCAGGTCGGTCGGGCGCAGCAGCGCCACCGAGCCTACCGCCATCGATTTACCCAGCCCGCAATCGACCTGTCCGCGCGGGCCTTTTGCGAGGAACGGCCCGAACTGGTATTGCGCGCGCCGCAGCATCGCCGGGCCGGCGATGATGTTTTCGGAAACCGCGTGCTCCATGAACAGATCGGGCGCGATGATCGGGACCTGGCCGCTCGCCAGCGTCGCGTCGTCGAGCACGCCGCGCGCGCCGCCCCAATGATCGGTATGGGTGTGGGTGAAGATGACCGCGGTGACCTTCCGCTTGCCGCGGTGCTGGAAGTAAAGCTCCATCGCGGCGCGCGCGCCCTCGATCGAAGTCAGCGTATCGACCACGATCACGCCGGTGTCGCCCTCGATCAGCGTCATGTTGGCGATATCGAGCCCCCTGACTTGATAGACGCCGGGCACCACCTCGAAGAGGTCATGGTTCATGTTGAGGCGCGACTGCCGCCACAGGCTGGGGTTGACGGTCGCGGGCGCCTTCTCGTCTGACAGAAAGCCGTAGGGTTCGAGGCTCCAGACCACCCGACCCTGCGGGTTGGCGATCCGCGCATGTTCCAGCGTGCCGAGAAAGCCGCGCGCCGCGTCGTCGAAATCGGCGGTGTCGGAGAACGGCAGCGCCTGCAGCATCGCCGCCTGCTGCGCGACAACCGATGCCGAGGCGTCCTTGGGCGTTTCGCTGGTGCCTGTTTGGGTCATTTGTTGTCCTTCCTTGCCGGTCGCGAAAATCAAACTATCGAAATTTCCAATTCAGCGGCTCATCCTTCGAGACGGCGCTTCGCGCCTCCGCGTCTCGAACCATGTGGCATGGGGTACGCCGTCATATTTCGGCCTCACCGAAAAGTGCGCCGGTTATCTCTGATCACGCCGGGTGCGCCG
>Ga0208080_1001661_pt1 | contig 10761 bp, 5 predicted proteins | sample NGESurdeep092012_3_FD_184476 | JGI IMG/M metagenome (GOLD analysis project Ga0208080, IMG submission 184476) | Arctic peat soil microbial communities from Barrow, Alaska - NGEE Surface sample 210-3 deep-092012 (SPAdes) | ecosystem: Environmental > Terrestrial > Soil > Wetlands > Peat ...
ACTACAATCACCTGCGGCCGCACGGCAGTCTCGGCGCCTTGACGCCGACCGAGTTCGCGGCGCTAAAAAGACAGGAAACGCAAACGCCCGAAGAGGGCCGAACAACCGGCGGACTCTACTTATGATTAGCGGAAAATTGGGGAGCAGGCCACCAGGTCCTCAAGACCATCGCAGACGAGAGCGTAGACTTCGTTCTGACCGACCCGCCGTATTTCGTCCGCTACAAGGACCGCACCGGTCGAACGATCGCCAACGACAGCCGGCCGGAAAGCGTTCCTCGGCGCCTTCGACGACCTCTACCGCGTCCTGAAGCCCGACACCTTCTGCATTTCGTTTTACGGCTGGAACAGCGTCGACGCTTTTTTCCACGCCTGGAAAAGCGCCGGTTTCACGCCCGTCCGACACATCGTCTGGCACAAGAATTACGCGTCCAGCACCCGCTTTCTGAACGCCTGTCACGAGCAGGCTTACGTTCTCGCCAAGGGCCGCCCCGCAAAGCCCGGCAGCCCGCTCGACGACGTCCGGCCCTGGGAATACACCGGCAACCGGGCGCATCCCACCGAGAAAGCGGTCAGCATTCTCGAACCTCTCATCGAGACCTTCTCACGCCCCGGCGACCTGGTGCTGGATCCATTTTCCGGCAGCGGCAGCACCCTCGTTGCAGCCGCTCTCTCGGGCCGCTCTTATCTCGGCATCGAACTCGAGTCCGGGTACTGCCAACTCGCCGAGAAGCGTCTCGCCGGCGCCGCCCGGTTCATCCAGCGGCAGGCCGCGGCCTGAATGGAGAACGCGACCGCCGGTCGCCCGTTATTTTTCCAGAGGCAACGCGGGCTCCTGCTCTTGAGCAGGTGTGACCGCAATACGAAAATCCAACCCGTCCCAGCACCGTCACGAAGATGGACGACCTGACCACGAGGAGTTAACATGGTCATTGGAAAGGTCCGGTAGACATGTGGGTACGCGACAGAGCAAGGCAGCAGCCATGATCCTCTCCGACAACGAGACCAAAGTTGATCTTCTGAATAACGAGGCCATTGCCAAGACAATCGTTACGCTCTTGCGCGAGCGACCTGACCACCCGGTGACCATCGGAGTGCACGGCGACTGGGGTGCCGGAAAATCAAGCGTCCTTGAGATGATCGAAGCGGCACTCAATATGCAAGAACGTGTTCTATGTCTCAAGTTTAACGGCTGGCGATTTCAAGGTTTCGAAGACGCCAAAATCGCACTGATCGAAGGTATTGTTACCGGCCTACTTGAGAAGCGGCCGGCACTCACCAAAGCTGGCGCAGCAGTAAAGGATATTTTTCACCGCATCGACTGGCTGAAAGTCGCAAAGAAAGCTGGCGGCCTCGCGCTAACCGCTTACGCTGGCCTTCCCGCCATTGGAATTCAAACTCTTGTCAGCACATTAGAAGCCTTGTTTGCTGACCCGACGAAACTTTCAAAAGAAAACATTGGCGCGGCGCTTTCAGAGGCAAGAGACCTTCTTAAGCCCGACAGCGATACAAAGAATGTGCCCGAGGAAATCGCCGCCTTTCGGAAAGCCTTCGACGAACTCCTGAACCAGGCCGGTATCGACCAGCTCGTAGTGCTGATCGACGACCTCGACCGCTGCCTTCCAGACACTGCGATCGAGACGCTAGAAGCTGTGCGCCTCTTTGTCTTCACTTCCCGAACGGCTTTCGTAGTGGCCGCTGACGAAGCCATGATCGAATACGCCGTCCGGAAGCACTTTCCCGACCTGCCAGACACGACCGGCCCGCAGACTTACGCGCGCAACTACCTCGAAAAGTTGATTCAGGTACCTTTTCGCATCCCATCTTTAGGAGAGACCGAGACCCGCATCTATGTCACTCTGCTTCTGATCGGCGCCGAAGTTGGGGAGAACGATCCAGGATTTGCCAGGCTCATCGCCGCTGCACGAGAGCTGCTCAAACGACCCTGGAAGATAAGCGCTCTCGACGGGGCGATCGTGAAGACGGCATTGGCTGAAAAAGCTGACCGAGCGCAGAATGCGCTCATGCTCAGCGACCAGATCGGGCCAATCTTGGCTAGTGGCACAAAAGGAAACCCGCGGCAGATTAAACGGTTCCTTAATACCCTATTGCTACGTCAATCTTCTGCCGAAGCGCGCGGATTCGGCGACGACGTTAAGCTGCCAGTCCTTGCCAAATTGATGCTCGCCGAACGGTTTCTTCCACGGCTGTTCGACCAAGTCGCCACCGCAGCTGCGTCCTCCAGCGACGGAAGATGCGCCGACTTGATAGGGTTGGAAGCCGCCGTTACGGACCAGAAACAGCCTACAGTGAAACCTGCGGCCAAGGAAGCGGCCGACGCGCAGACCTTTGCTCGTGCGGAGAGCCCTGCGAAGCTGGGAGTCCTTAAACGAGCAGAAAGCGCTCAAGTAACCGAATGGCTGTCATCTCAGGCTATACGAGCGTGGGCTCAGATTCCTCCTGCGATTGCGACCTTTGATCTCCGCCCATACCTGTTCGTCGCCAAGGACCGCAAGGACTATTTCGGAGCGACCTCGATTCTTGGACAACTTGCCAGTGTCGCAGAGAAGCTGCTCGGGCCGAAGTTTGCCGTCCAAGCCCTGGAGAAGGAACTACACCAACTCGCTGTGCCTGAAGCCGCTCAAGTATTTGAAGCAGTGCGTGGTCGGATCATAGGCGGCGATACCTTCGACACCGAACCTGCCGGAGCAGCAGGACTGACAGTGCTCGTCAAAGCGCACCCGGCCTTGCAGGGGAATCTTCTCGATTTCTTGGAAGCCCTGCCGCGTGGCCGGCTCGGGACTTGGGCGTGCAGCGGCTGGGAGGGTGTCATCAAGGAACCCGACATGGTTCAGCGTTTCGATCAATTGCTTGACACCTGGAGCAAAGACGGCAGCCAGATGTTAAAGGTCACAGCCAGCGGTGCGCTCCGCACGCGCAAGCAGGGAATTCGCTGATGGGTACGTCGAGCTCCTACGGCGGCCCCGGTGGCGGCACGCCGCTCGTCCCGAGCTGGCTCGGTTCCGACGAGGGTCCACAGGCCACGCCAGACGGAACACCTCCGCCCGCGCCAGACGGAGCACCTCAAGCCGATGAAGATCCCCCCGGCGACGCACCTGCCTCGATTCCCACGCCGCCCGCTCTTCCGCCTATTCCGTCCGCCACGCCCGCCGGCCTCTTCACGGCCGCGAGAAATAGCTTCTCTCGCTTTGCCCGTTCTGGTGGAACTGATCGGGCGAGCCTCGGCCGCGCCGCGTCACATTATGTTTCCAGCGCATCTGGTGGAAGCCGAGAGGTCGCCCAGCGGATGGGGGCGTCTCGTAGAGCTGGGGCGCGTCTTCTTGGTTTTCTTGCTGGCGCTGCCACTAACGGCCCGCGTGAAGCACTACGCGCCCTCAACCTTGAGAATCTTGCAGGCCGTCCGATCGAAGAGGTATTTCTCGGTCTAGTGGACTACGTCTGTCACGATGGCGGGACCGTCGACGAAGGCATCGCACGCGAAGCCTTCATCGAAACCATTGCTGACCTGGCCGACAATGGAATTGTCAACATCGACGGCCTCACCGCCGACCAGATGCAAACGATCTTCGAGCTCTACGCGAGCCACGCCATCGAGGCCCGCTTGTGCAACGACATCGGTACGAAGGCCATAACGCTTCCCGCTAGTCCGGCGGACGCCGCGCGTGTGCAAGCGCAACTCCTCGATTTTGTACGCCGCAGCGTGGCGGACGCACTGACCACGGCACGAGGCGCCATGCAGGCCCTGACCCCGGACCGTGTGCTTGGTTTTGTTACGCGCGTCTACGAACAGGCCTTCTCTATTTTGCAAACTCTCGGTGACGCGGCAGCGGAGGCGACATGAGACGTCATGTCATCATTGGGCGCTTCGGGAGCAGCGACCGCGTGCGTATTCCTTCGGCTGACGCGGAGAGTGTCACTCGGCTCGAATTCGTCGCAGCGAATCGACGCCTTGAACATGGAATTGGCCGCGCGCTCGACGACCTCGCCAAACTCGGCGTGTTTCCATCGGAGATTGGACTTGACGTCCTCGTGCTTGCCGCCCACGTGCAAGCGGCTGATACACGGATTTCCCGTGCCACAGAATCCCAGGACAGCTGGACACGCGAGATCCGCCTCGTGGTGCCCGTAAGCGACCTTGCGAGATGGACCACAACGATACCGCTGCTTCAGCGTCTACTCAATTTCCTGACCGGTGACCGGTGGATGGTGGGCTTCAGGCCCCGGCCTGCCGGTTTCGAGAAGGCGGTTGCATGCAGGCCGTCGCCGCCAATCACGATACCGTTTAACGGCCTCGCTCTGTTTTCGGGCGGTCTCGACAGCTTGATAGGTGCCATTGACTCGCTTCAACAGGGTCAGACACCCCTCTTGATCAGCCACGCGGGCGAGGGCTCTACAAGCGAGGCTCAGAACACACTTTTCCAAGATTTGAAAACGAATTACCCCAATCAGAATTTCGAACGTTTGAGAATCTGGATGGACTTCCGCGACTGGCACGTCCGCAACGTCGAATCCGAGAAGACAACGCGTGGCCGCTCTTTCCTATTTTTCGCGGCAGGCGTTTTTGCCGGTACCGGTTGTGGCGACAATTTCACGCTTCGCGTCCCAGAAAACGGACTCATCGCACTCAATGTTCCGCTCGACCTCTTGCGTCTCGGTTCTCTTAGCACTAGGACGACACATCCTTTCTACATGGCGCGGTGGAACGATTTACTCGCCGCCCTCGGCATCTCCGGTCGCGTCGAAAATCCTTACTGGGATAAAACGAAAGGTGAGATGGTCGCGGCTTGCGCGAACCCGAAGCTTCTTACGCGTTTAGTTCCCGGCTCGCTCTCCTGCGCCTCTCCCACTAAAGGCCGATGGCAGGGCCGAGGCAGTGAACATTGCGGATACTGCTTGCCTTGCTTGATTCGCCGCGCTGCGTTGCGGCAAGGCCTAGGCGTAGCTGACCCGACTTCCTACACGCTTCAGGACCTCAATGGCAAGGTGCTCGACACGCGCCAAGCGGAAGGACAACAAGTGCGCTCATTCCAGTTCGCGATCGAGCGCCTCAAACGAAAACCGCAACTGGCCGAGCTCCTGATTCACAAGCCCGGTCCCCTGTCCGACGAGTCTCCATCTCGACAGGCGGCTCTTGCTGACGTTTACCGACGTGGTCTCTACGAGCTCGCGACCTTATTGGCTGGCGTCCGTGCCGCGCCGGGATAAGCTGTCATGAACCTTCGTCCCGTTGATTTCCACTGCCACCTCGATTTGTACCCAAACCCGGCCTCAGCCATCACGGAGGCTGACAAGGCCGGCATCTACACCCTCACTGTGACCACGACACCGAAAGCCTGGCCACGCAACCTCGAACTCACGCGACACACACGATACGTTCGCGCGGCCCTCGGTCTCCATCCTCAGCTGGTCGCCGAGCGTAGCAGTGAAATTTCACTGTGGGAGGAATACTTGCCTCAGACACGCTACGTCGGCGAGGTCGGATTAGATGCTGGCCCACGCTACTACAGGTCACTCGATCTTCAAAAACAGATATTCGAACATATCCTGAAACACTGCGCAAAAGTCGGGGGCAAGATTTTGACCGTCCATAGCGTGCGAGCGACGAAGATGGTTCTCGACCTGGTCGAACGGCACCTGCCGTCGACGCACGGACAGACGGTCCTTCACTGGTTCACGGGTTCGAAAGCGGAAGCCCGCCGCGCCCTAGACCTCGGCTGCTATTTTTCCATCAACGCTCAGATGCTGCATAACGATAGAGGACGTGACCTGGTTGATAGTTTGCCCTCTGAACGGCTACTAACAGAGACTGACGGCCCATTCACGTGTGTTGGTGCCCGCCCGGCCTGTCCAGCGGACGTGGCCGCTACGATAGAAACGATCGCGACTCTGCGCCAGGTGACGCCAGCTGAAATGATGCGAATGATTGGTGCCAACCTAAAAGCTATGCTCGAAGCCGCAGGCGTTCCAACCGCGCAACAATAGTTCCGCAAGCGCCTTGCTTCCTCGCCTAAACATTCATATTGCCGAGGCCGACCGGTTCAGATAGCGGCATGTCCGCTCTCTATTAGAGGGAGACCGCGCTTCACGCCGGGCACCGTCTCTAACTGCGCTGCTGCCCGCGCTGATATTCAGGGAATCCGGGCAAGTGCATAAGGCGCTGGCGCGTGTCGACTGCCACGTCGGCCACATGTCGCCTAGCCACCTCTGTTTCTGACGACCTGTACAGCGTTACAGAGAAAGTGTAGGTTACGATTCGGGATCAGACCTAGTAGTTATTCTGTAAAACGATCACTTATTATCTACACAACACCTACACAGGCATAAATGGTCATTAATCTAACCGTCAAATCAATCACTTATGATAGTTCATGTCTCCCGGAGGGAGAGGAGAAGAATCATAAGTAATTGACATTACACAATTTCTTCTTTACAAATGTTCTATACAACCCCTGCACAGATACGGGCGGACTACAGGTGACAAGACAGGAGGAAAGGCACTTGAGCATGTAGCCGCGAACGCTATGGTAAATTGGGGCTTGGGAATATAGCCGATCCGAGCACGAGCCGAAAACGACAGTTGGTCAGTTGTCGATCATGCGCAGCGTAGGATTTAATCGCTGTTTCGCCCATTCCAGCGGGAGCGGCGCGGTGTGTCCAGTTTGTGCCTGTTTGCTGGAGTGGGGTGGATTCGAACTGGCGGCGTCACGAGAGATTCGAGGTTCGCTCGTCATATCCGATCCACGAAAACTCCACTATCGGCCTGCCGTCGCGTTCAATCGGCGACCCTGGGTCAGTTTTTGCGCCGGCGGCTAGAAGGTTGTCATGCTCCCGCTCTCGACCCTCGTCTACATCCTATATCCGTACCGCTAATGCCTCGCGTCAGGCCGGCGCCTTCTCACGCATCGTGACGAACTCCTCTGCCGCGGTCGGATGGATTCCAATCGTTGCGTCGAACTGCGCCTTGGTCGCGCCGCATTGCAGCGCAACGGCGAAGCCCTGGATTATCTCGCCCGCGTCAGTACCCATCATGTGACAGCCGACGACACGATCAGTCTTGCGATCGACGATCAGCTTCATGAAGGTATGCTCGTTGCGGCCGCTGAGCGTGTGTTTCAGCGGACGGAAGTTCGATTTGTAGATATCGATTTCGCCGAAACGCTGACGCGCCTCCGCCTCGGTCAGACCGACTGTTCCGATCGTCGGCTGGCTGAAGACCGCCGACGGCACGTTGTCGTAATCGACGCTCATCGCGCGCTTGCCGAAGAGCGTCTCCGCCACCGCACGCCCTTCGGCGATCGCGACCGGCGTCAGGTTCTTGCGATTCGTCACGTCGCCGATCGCGTAGATATTCTCGGCCGATGTACGCGAATAGCGATCGACCACGATCGCGCCCACTCCGTCGAGCATCACGCCCGCATCCTCGAGTCCGATTCCATGCGTATTCGCGGTACGCCCGGTCGCGAACATAATGAGACTTGCATCGACCGCGGCGCCTTGGGTGAGCGTGACGTGCACGCCTCCGCCGTCGCCCCGGTCGATTCGGCTGACGAGGGTTTCGAAGCGCAGGTCGATTCCGCGCTTGCGCATCTCTGCAGCCAGTGCGACGCGCAAATCGTCGTCGAATCTGCGCAGGAAGATCTCACCGCGATGGATCACCGTGACTCGCGAGCCCAATCCATGGAAGATTCCCGCAAATTCGAGGCCGATATAGCCACCGCCAACAATGACTATCCGCTCCGGCATCCGATCGAGATAGAATGCTTCGTTCGATGTGATTGCGAGTTCGGCGCCGGGAATTCGCGGGACCGTCGGCCATCCGCCGGTTGCCACAAGAATATATTTGGTGGCGACGCGTTCGCCGCCGATCGCGATAGTATGCGCGTCAACGATCCGCGCGCGGCTTCTGAGTATCTTCACGCCCGCGTTGATTAGCAGGTTCTCATAGACACCGTTGAGACGCGTAATTTCAACATTCTTGTTCGCGACTAGCTTGTTCCAGTCGAAGCGGCGCTCATCGATGGTCCAGCCGAAGCCGGCGGAATCCTCGAACGCCTCGCTGAACTCGGAGGCATACACGAGCAGTTTTTTCGGAATGCAGCCGACGTTAACGCAGGTCCCACCGAGGTAGCGCTCCTCGGCGACGGCGACGCGCGCGCCGAGACTTGCCGCGACGTGGCTCGCGCGTACACCGGCTGAACCAGCACCGATCACGAAGAGGTCGAGGTCGTACTTTTCGGCCATCGAAATACCGCCCGTCAGGTTTGATCCGTCGCAGGTTGCAAGCCTAGCAGCCCATCTCGATGAATCAATCGGAGGCGATTCCAATACGACGAACGGCCGACGTGTGACCGTCACCCGTGCGAATGCGGCGGGTGCTTCGCTCGGCGCACGTGATCTTCACGTGGAGAGATTATGGTCTAATCGATCACTTTTGGCCTCAAGACCGGGCTCGAACTTCGCGTTTGCAAACCGCCTGGTGTGGGTGCGAGTCTGATTCAGGATTCAAATCCCGGTTTAAGAGGGGAAGGGGACCAATGATAACGAGGCGTCGATTTCTGCGGTATTCGGCAATCGCGGGGGTGGCGGTAACGATTCCTCTGAAGTTTCGTCTACGCCGCGCGGAAGCGTTCGTTCAGAGCCCGAGCTTACGAAAGTTCATTACGACCCTTCCCGGGCTGGGGACCGCGGGGGCAAACAATATTGGCCAGTACCTGCCATTGGCGACCAAAACCACGGCGACGTTTGCGGGCTTATCGACCGACGTTTACCACCTCGCCGTGGCAAAGTTTTCCGAAGACATGCATCCGGACTTGCCCGGATCCACTGAATTTTGGGGGTATCACGATCTCGCCACGCGCGACCGAAAGTATCTGGGGGGAGTAATCGTGGCCAGCAGAGGGAGGCCGGTGCTGCTCCACATAGCCAACCAGCTTCCCAACAAAGCGCTCATCCCCGTCGATCCTACTCTGCCGGCCGGGCCCGACGGGCGAACCGTTGGAACCCTGCCGATGAACCGCATCGTGACTCATCTGCACGGCGGCCTCACTCCCTGGTTCAGTGACGGCACCCCGTTTCAATGGTTCACGCCCAATGGTTTTTCCGGTCCGAGTTTTATGAACGTGCCTGGCACCAATCCGCCGGTGGGCACCGCGACTCACTATTACCCGATGGATCAAAGTGCCAGGTCGCTGTGGTACCACGACCACGCAGTGGGCATCACCCGAACCAACGCTTATGCGGGAATCGCTTCGGCGTTGGTTCTGACTGACGATTTTGAAATCAGTCTGGTGAATCAGGGGCTCCTTCCCGATCTGATCGGAATCCCGCTGATCATCCAGGACAAGAGCTTCGTTCCCCAGCGCATTCATAGCGTCGATCCCGACTGGCACTGGGGCGCGCCGGGTAGCCTCTGGTACCCGCATGTGTACGAACCTAACCAGACCGGAGGAACCGGACGCCATCCCAGTTGTTCGATTAACCCGAAAGGCAGGTGGGATTACGGCCCTTGCTTGGGCGCCACCCTGCCTAGGGCATCGTTCTACCACCTGCCGGTTCCGGCTTCGGTAGTACCTGAGGCCTTCTTCGACACCATCCTGGTCAACGGCGGGGTGTATTCTGTGGCCAGCGTTCCAGCCAGACGGGTCCGCTTCCGCTTGCTTAACGGCTCCCAGGCGCGCTTTTACCACCTGAACTTGTATCCCGAACATCCATCTATTTCGGGAGAGGCGATGGTTGGTACGCCCGGACCGGTCATGTACCAGGTCGGAACCGAAGGCGGCTTCCTGCCGGGAGCCGCGCTACACAACAATACCACGCCCATCCCGCTGATTGAGCCGGATAGCGCAAATCCCGACGGTCCATTCAATCTGCTGTTGGCTCCGGCCGAGCGAGCCGACGTGGTTATCGACTTCAACGGCGTGCCAGCCGGCTCCAGCTTTATCCTTTACAACGACGCACCGGCGCCTTTCCCTGATGGAGATCCACGCAACGACTATTTCACGGGCGACCCAGACCAAACCTCAGTAGGCGGCGCTCCTACGACCATGCCCGGCTTTGGGCCCAATACCCGAACGCTGCTAAAGCTCGTTGTCGTCGCTGATTCCGGCGATACGCTCAGTACGCCGGCCTGGATCGCACAGCTCAACGTGCAGCTAAAAAACAATTTTCTTAGCGGAAATCAGCCCGGACTTCTCTACAACAATGGTTCCGATCCGTCGGAACCCGGCCCGGTTCCGTATTCGGGCACAGTCGACCGGGTCCTGACCCTGAACGAGGACTTCGACGACTATGGGCGCCTGATCCAGACCATAGGAACGTTTACCAGCAAGAGTTTGAACAACCAGGGATTGGATACGTGGGGGCTTGGGTACAGGTCGGCGGCGACGGAGAACCCTGTCGCTGGCGCCATCGAAGTATGGCAAATCTTCAACCTCACTGCCGACACCCATCCGATCCACTTCCATCTGGTAAACGTTCAGCTCATCCAGCGACAGCCGTTCACCGGAACACCGGGCGTTCAAGGCGTAGATTGGGAGTATAGCCGGCCCGCAATCCCACCCGATCCGAACGAAACAGGTTGGAAAGAAACTGTGCGCATGAATCCGGGAGAAGTTACCACGATTATTGCGCAGTTCAATCTGCCGAACCTGCCGACGGCAGCGATGCGCCGTGCCGTCAGTCCCCGGACCGGCGGTCATGAGTACGTCTGGCACTGCCATATCCTCGAACATGAAGAGCACGA
>Ga0208080_1001663_pt1 | contig 10750 bp, 8 predicted proteins | sample NGESurdeep092012_3_FD_184476 | JGI IMG/M metagenome (GOLD analysis project Ga0208080, IMG submission 184476) | Arctic peat soil microbial communities from Barrow, Alaska - NGEE Surface sample 210-3 deep-092012 (SPAdes) | ecosystem: Environmental > Terrestrial > Soil > Wetlands > Peat ...
CGCAATGTTGTGCCCGATGTCGGTCGGCGCGACCACGGTGCTCTATCCGGAGCGGCCGACGCCGCAGACCGTGTTCGAGACGCTGCGCGGATACCAGCCAACGATGTTTTTTGCAGTGCCTACGCTTTATGCCGCAATTCTTGCCGATCCCGAGTGCAAGCGGGAAAACATGTCCAGTCGGTTGCGACTCTGTTTTTCGGCCGGCGAGCCATTGCCGGCATATGTCGGCGTAGCCTGGAAGCAACGATTTGGCCTCGACATTGTGAATGGCGTCGGCTCCACCGAGATGGGGCATCTTTTTCTGACAAATCTTCCGAATGCCGTGGAGTACGGGACATCCGGGGTGCCGGTGGATGGTTACGAACTCAGGTTGGTTGACGACAATGGGCTGGACGTCGCCGACGATGAGATTGGCGAGCTTTTAGTGCGCGGTGAATCGTCCGCGGCCGGCTACTGGAATCAGCGCGAGAAATCGCGTCGCACGTTTGTGGGCGATTGGACCCGCACCGGTGATAAATATCTGCGGCGTGCGGACGGCGTGTATACCTTCTGCGGCCGCACTGACGATATGTTCAAGGTCAGCGGCATTTGGGTATCACCGTTCGAGGTCGAGGACGCATTGGTTACCCATCCGAAAGTCCTCGAGGCAGCGGTCGTGCCGGCCGAAGACAGCAACGGCCTGATCAAGCCGAAAGCATTCGTCGTGCTCAAGAATCGCAGTGATGACGATGCGAGCCGGGCGCTGTATGAAGAGCTCAAGGTGCACGTGAAACGAACGATTGGTCCCTGGAAGTATCCGCGCTGGATCGAGTTCGTCGACAGCTTGCCTAAAACCGCGACCGGAAAAACCCAACGCTTCATGCTGCGCGACAAGGGGCTTAATTTAAATGGTGGAGGCGACCGCTGATGCCGCCGCTCTCCCATCTTGCGTGGCCCTTTTTTGATGAGGGGCACCGGCAATTTGGACCGGCGCTCGCGGACTGGGCAAACCGGGAGGTTGGCCAATACATCGATCATGCAAACGTGGATCGATCGTGCCGCGCCCTCGTTCGTGCTTTGGGAGAGGCGGGTTGGCTAAAGGCCGTCGTGCCGGCGGCATACGGTGGACTATCGGAAAAACTCGACGTACGGACGCTTTGCATAGCTCGCGAGAGTCTCGCCTGGTACGACAGCCTCGCTGATTTTGCCTTCGCCATGCAAGGCCTGGGTACCGGCTCGATATCGCTTTTCGGCAGCGATGAGACAAAAGCCAAATATCTGCCGCCGGTGCGCGATGGACGTCATATTGCGGCGTTTGCGCTCTCGGAACCCGAGGCGGGATCCGACGTCAGTGCGCTTGCAACGACCGCGACCAAGGACGGGCCGGCGCATGTCCGCATTGACGGGATCAAAACCTGGATCTCCAATGGCGGGATCGCGGATCACTACGTCGTGTTCGCACGAACCGGCGAGGCGCCCGGTGCAAAGGGGCTTTCCAGTTTCATCGTCGACGCTGATACACCGGGTCTTGAGATCGCCAGTCGCATTAACGTCATCGCTCCGCATCCGCTCGCGACGCTTCGCTTCACTGGCTGCCGCGTCCCGTTGGCAAATAGGCTCGGCGGCGCAGGCGAAGGTTTCAAGGTTGCGATGGCGACGCTCGATATCTTCCGATCAACCGTCGCCGCCGCGGCGCTCGGGCTGGCACGTCGCGCTTTCGACGAGATGATCGACCGCGCGGCAACGCGCAACTTGTACGGGGCGCCGCTGGCGGATCTGCAACTTACGCAGGCCGCGCTGGCGGATAGCGCCATCGACATCGACGCCGCGGCCTTGCTGGTTTATCGCGCAGCCTGGGAAAAGGATCGCGGTGCGGCGCGCATTACACGCGAGGCGTCGACGGCGAAGGCCTTTGCGACCGAGATGGCGCAACGCGTCATCGATCGTGCTGTGCAACTCTTCGGCGGAGATGGCGTGCGTGTAGGCGTCAAAGTCGAAGCGCTTTATCGCGAAATTCGTGCGCTGCGCATCTACGAGGGCGCCACCGAAGTGCAGAAGATAATCGTAGCGCGGGAACTGATGAAGGCGCGCGAAATCACACGCCGCCAAACAGCCGAGTAGGAATAATGCTGCTGACCGAAGAGCAGGAGCAAGTACGGGACACGGCGCGGGAATTTGCGCAGCGCTCCTTGGCGCCCCATTCGGCCGAATGGGATAGCCAAGCTGTGTTTCCACGTGCGGCGCTCCGGGAATTGGGCAAACTCGGCTTCATGGGAATGACGGTTCCTCCGGAATGGGACGGAGCGGGCACGGACTACGTCGCCTATGCGCTTGCGCTGGAGGAAATCGCCGCCGGCGACGGAGCCGTCTCGACGATCATGAGCGGCCACAACTCCGTCGGCTGCATGCCGCTCGTAGAGTACGGAACGCCGGAGCAGAAGGAGAAATACCTGCGGCCGATGGCGCGCGGCGAGTTGCTGAGTGCCTTCTGTCTCACGGAACCGCAGAGTGGCTCGGATGCCGGTTCGATCCGCACGCGTGCCGAGCGTCGGAACGGAAGCTATATTCTGAACGGAACAAAGCAGTTCGTCACTTCCGGCAAGAATGCCGACGTTGCGCTGGTGATTGCTGCGACCGATCTCGGGCTAGGCAAGCAGGGCATCAGCTGCTTCATCGTCGATACCAAGCAATCAGGCTATTGCGTCGGCCGGATCGAAAATAAGATGGGACAGCAAGCGTCGGACACTTGCGAAATTAACCTCGAAGAACTCCGCGTGCCGGAGGAAAACCGGCTCGGCGCCGAAGGCCAAGGCTACCGTATTGCGCTTGCCAACCTGGAAGGCGGCCGCATCGGCATCGCTGCCCAAGCCGTGGGCATGGCCCGCGCGGCCTGCGAGATTGCGGTGGCCTATGCGCAAGAGCGCAGAAGTTTCGGTAAGACGATCATCGAACATCAAGCCGTTGCCTTTCGCCTTGCCGACATGGCGACCCAGCTCGAAGCCGCGCGTCAGCTCGTGCTCCATGCCGCCGCCTTGCGAAGTCAAGGCTTGCCCTGCCTTAAACAGGCGTCGATGGCGAAATTGTTCGCCACCGAAGCAGCCGAACGCATCTGTTCCGACGCAATTCAGACGCTGGGTGGCGCCGGCTACATGACCGACTATGGTGTCGAGCGAATTTTCCGCGCGGTGCGCGCGAGCAAGATCTACGAGGGCACAAACGACATTCAGCGGCTGGTTATCAGCCGCGCGCTCGTTGCCGAGGCAGAGCAGGAAAAGCGGGCCTGATAATGTTCCTGACGAACACCAACGATGCCGTGACCACCCTGACGCTGAGCCATCCTCCGGTGAATGCGATCAGCGAAGAATGGGTACGGGAATTCGACGCAAAGCTTGACGAGCTGGGCAGCGGCCCGCCTTGCACCGTCTTGCATATCCGCTCGGACCAGAAGGTGTTCTGTGCGGGTGCCGATCTTAAAGAAATACGAGAGCGCATGGAGGCGCGTGATGGTGCCGACCGAATGTATGCCTATGTGGCGGGCATCCAACGGCTCTATGCGCGGATCGAGCGGTTGCCCCTGATCACACTGGCCGAGATTGGCGGCGCGGCGATGGGCGGGGGGCTTGAGTTGGCACTGGCGTGCGATCTGCGTATCGCGGCGGCTGAAGCCAAGCTGGGGCTGCCGGAAGCTCGGCTCGGATTGATTCCCGGCGCCGGCGGGACTCAGCGTCTCACCCGACTATGTGGTCCTGCGGTTGCCGCCCGGCTGATTCTTGGCGCCGAAATACTTGATGGTGCGGCCGCGAGCGAGCTTGGTGTGGTGCATTGGGCGGTGCCGCGCGTCGAGCTGGCGCAGCGCGCCGCCGAGATCGTTCGCGGGATCGCCGGCCTGCCAGCCGCGGCGCTGGCCGCCAGCAAGGCCTGCATTGCCGCCGCCGGTCAGCCCGGCCGCGGCGGCTATACCGACGAATTGGAATACACCCGGCTGCTCCTGAACAACACCGAGACGCGGCAACGCGTGCAGGCGTTTCTTGCTGGTTCGGCCGAACCTTCGACACAGCCAAAGAGTGGAGCGGCGCGATGACATTCGACGGCAAGGTAGCTTTGGTCACCGGCGGTGCCTCCGGCATCGGCAAGGCCACGGTGATGGCATTCGCCCGCCAGGGCGCGACGGTGATCTGCGCCGACGTGAACGCCGCGGCAGGCGAGGCTTTAAAGACGGAAGCTGCCGGCGCCAAACTTAAAGTCGATTTCGTCGCCATCGATCTCGGCAATTCCGACTCGATCCGCGCCGCCGCGGCCGAGGTGCTCAAGCGCTATCCGCGCGTCGACATCCTGGTGAACGCTGCCGGCTGGGGCGACATCCAGCCCTACATGCAGAACACGCCGGAATTCATCAACCGCGTGATTGCCATCAACCTCGCCGGCCCGGCGCATCTGACACAGGCGCTACTGCCGCCGATGATTGCCGCCAACGGCGGCAAGGTCATCAATATCGCCAGCGACGCCGGACGTGTCGGTAGCGGCGGCGAGACGGTTTACGCCGGCGCCAAGGGCGGGCTGATTGCCTTCACCAAGTCGCTCGCGCGCGAGGTCGCCCGCTACTCGATCAACGTCAACTGCGTGTGCCCGGGTCCGACCGATACGCCGATGCTCGCCACCCGCTCAGAGAAGCTGCGCGAGGCCTTCCTCAAAGCGATCCCGTTCCGCCGGTTCGCCAAGCCGGAGGAAATCGCCGACGCCGTCGTGTTCTTCGCCAGCCCGCAAGCCGACTACATCACCGGGCAGGTGATGAGCGTGAGCGGCGGGCTGACGTTCGCAGGCTAATTCCAACAACAGTCACCGAGAGGACCAAAAACTATGAACGATACAGCTAAGCGATTTAGTCCCGCCGGACTCGATTTTTCCAATTTCAAGCCAAAGCATTTCCTCTGGTCAGTGAGTGGTAAGGTGGCGATGATCACCTTGAACCGTCCGGAACGAAAGAACCCGCTGACGCTCGAGTCCTATGCCGAGCTGCGCGACTTGTTCCGCAATCTCGCCTATGCAGACGACATCAAGAACATCGTGATCACCGGAGCCGGTGGCAATTTCTGCTCCGGCGGCGACGTGCACGAGATCATCGGTCCGCTGGTGGAGATGCAACGCAAGGACGACATGGCGGGCCTGCTCGCCTTCACTCGCATGACGGGTCAGCTCGTCAAGGAGATGCGGGCCTGTCCGCAGCCGATCATCTCGGCGATTGACGGCATCTGCGCCGGAGCGGGTGCGATTCTGGCGATGGCGTCGGATTTGCGCGTCGGCACGGCGCGCAGCAAGGTCGCCTTCCTGTTCGTGCGCGTCGGCCTCGCCGGCGCCGACATGGGCGCCTGCTCCATGCTGCCGCGCATCATTGGCCACGGTCGCGCGTCGGAACTGCTCTACACCGGCCGCGCCATGGACGGCACTGAGGCGGAGCGCTGGGGCTTCTACAACAAACTGAGCGAGCCGGAGAATGTGCTCGCAGACGCGCAGGCGCTGGCAAAGGCGTTGTCGGATGGCCCGACCTTCGCCAACTCAATGACCAAGAAGTGCCTGCATCAGGAATGGAACATGGGTATCGACGAATCAATCGAAGCCGAGGCGCAGGCGCAGGCGATCTGCATGCAGACCAAGGACTATGAGCGGGCCTACGAGGCTTTCGTCGCCAAGCAGAAGCCGGTGTTCCAGGGCAACTAACGAAGGGGCGTTATCCAGTTCGCGGGTTGCTCCAACCGCTGACGCCACGGCTATCGTAGCCGTGGTGTCGTTATTTTGGTGCCGGCCAAGCGATCGAATATCTATGCAATTTGCCGGCTAGGTGATAGCATTTTGCGATCATCGCATGGTTCGCCGGGAAGCCAATGAAGCTAAGTCAACTTCGCAATTTTACTGCCGTGGTCGACGCGGGTGCGATCAGACAAGCAGCCAAGAACCTCAACCTTTCGCAGTCTTCGGTAACCAAGAGCATCCAGCAACTGGAGGACGATCTCGGGGTTGAGCTCTTGCATCGTGGCGTACACGGCGTTGCTCCGACCGAGGCGGGAAAGGCGCTGTTCGCGCGTATCACGACGATCGAAGCGGAACTCCGTCACGCTCGTAACGACGTCGAAACGATCCAGGGGGCCGGTGTCGGTGAAATCCGCGTGAGTGCCTCGCCGACCGTTGCCATGGGGTTGCTGCCGCGATCTGTCATCGCTTTCCAGCGCACACATCCGCGCGTGAGCTTTCACATCTTGGAGGGTGTCTACCCTGATATCCTGCCTGCGGTCCGCACCGGCGATCTCGATCTTGCCATCTGCCTTGTGCCCGGTCGCCCCAAGGACGAGACCTTGAGTTTCATCAGCCTCGTCAAGGATCGGGTGGTGCCGGCGGTGCGCGCCGATCATCCCTTGATCGGAAGGCGCAAGCTTCAGCTCGCAGACCTCACCGAGCTCGATTGGATCATATACCGTCGCAGCCATACCGGGCTTGACGTGTTCGAGCAGACCTTCATCGCCAACCGGCTTGAGCCGCCGAAGAGCACGATCGAATGCACCTCGTTTGCTTGCGCGCTCGCTTTGGTAGAGAACGGCGACTATGTCACGCTGGTTCCCTCGCAGATATTCGCCGGTAACCGCAAGACGCCTTCCATCGCCCCGGTTATGCTCGATTCGCCAATGCAGCCCTGGCAGGTCGCCGCGATTTCGCGCGCCAAGCACGAGCTTTCCGCGGTTTGCCTGGCATTCGTCGCCGAGTTGCAGAAAACCGCGGCGAAGATCGACCTTCCCAAGAATATCGTCCGGCGGGCCGCGCGACCCCGGCCATGAGCGGATTTAGCTCTGCTTGCCTGATCGATAATATCGATCACTCTACGGTTGATATGTATCAATAAGCGATAGGGGAAAGCCCTATAATCCCCAACAGAAGGCTGCCGCACCTACCGGGTTGGCGGGTGATCGATGGTCCATGCGCGCATCGATCATGCGCGCGCATAGATCGTGGTGAGGAAACGCACGATGTTCTCGCAGCTGAAATTCGCGGTCATTCTCTTTGCGCTCGCGCAGCTTCTCAGGTTTACCGCCTGGCGGTATCCGAGCTTTGCGGCGCGCCTCAAAGAGCGCAATTTGGTTGCGCAGATCAAGGCGCGCGACGAGGGGACCGGCCGCTGGATCGCCATCCGCGATGGCAAGATCAGATCGTGCGCCGGGCTGCATCCGAAGCCCGATATCACGCTCGCCTTCAAGAATGCCGCGACCGGCGCGTCCTTGCTGACGCCGCCGATCAACTGGCTCAACCAGATCAACGCGCAGAAGGATTTTACGCTCGGTGTCGACGGTCCTGAGGATCTGACAAACTGGTTCGCGCAGACCCTCATGATGATGCAGACCGCCGGCTGGAAATTCGGCGTCCGCCTGCCCGACGGCACCATGCGCTATTGCAACATGGCGAACGGCGGCCCGCTCTTCGTCTACGTCAAGGACGGCAAGATCATCCGCACCACGCCGATCGACTTTGACGAAACCGATTCGCAGCCGTGGACGATTCATGCGCGCGGAATGAATTTCACGCCACCGCGCAAGACGACGCTCGCCCCGCACGGTCAGAACAGCCGGTCGATCATTTATTCGCCCGACCGCTTGCTCCACCCGATGAAGCGCGTCGACTTCGATCCGAAGGGTGAGCGCAACGTGGAGAACCGCGGCAAGTCCGGCTACGTGCGGATCAGCTGGGACGAGGCGCTCGACATCGTCGCCAGCGAGATCAAGCGCGTGAGGCACGATCATGGCCCGGGCGCCATGACCGTCTCGCACGGCTCGCATCATACCTGGGGCCATATCGGCTATTACCTCAGCGCTTTATACCGCTTCAGCAATGCCGTCGGTCACACGCCCGTCCACCACAATCCGGACAGCTGGGAAGGCTGGTACTGGGGCGCCGCGCACCACTGGGGCTACACGATGCGCGTCGGCCAGTGTGAAACTTACGGCACCGTCGAGGATCTGCTGCAAAACTGCGAGATGGTCGTGTTCTGGGCCGCCGATCCCGAAACCACCAGTGGCTCCTATGGCGCGCAGGAAGGCACGGTGCGCCGACAGTGGCTGAAGAAGCTCGGCATCAAGGTCGTGCACATCGATCCCCATTACAACTCGTCCGCCCAATTCCTGCCGGGTAAATGGATCTGCCCGAAGCCGACGACCTCGCCGGCGCTCGCCATGGCGATCGCTTACGTTTGGATCACGGAAGGGCTTTACGACAAGGAATACGTAGCCACGCACACGGTCGGCTTCGACGCTTGGAAGGCCTATGTCATGGGCGAGCGCGACGGCGTGCCCAAGTCGCCCGAATGGCAGGAGAAGGAGACCGGCGTCCCAGCCAAGGACGTGCGCGCGCTGGCGCGCGAATGGGCGGCTAAACGCACTTATCTCGGCTGCGGCGGCTGGGGCAACGGCCACGGCGGCGCCTGCCGCAATCAGACCGGCATCCAATGGGCGCGCACCATGGTGTGCCTGATTGCGATGCAGGGACTGGGCAAGCCCGGCATCAACATGGGCAATCTGCAATGGGGCGCCCCAGTCGACCTCAACTTCTATTTCCCGGGCTACGCCGACGGGGGCATGTCCGGCGATATCGAGAAGACGGCGATGGCGGTTGAGCTCTATCAGCGCATGCCACAGCTGCCGACCGTGAACACGCCGCAGCAGAAGATTCCACGCATCTTCCTGCCGGAGGCGATTCTCGAAGGCAAAGCCGACGGCGGCTACCCATGGAACGGCAAATCGATCGAGTCGCAGTTCGCCAAGTTCAGCTATCCGGCGGCTGGTCATGCGCCGGTGCGGATGATGTTCAAGTACGGCGGTTCGCTGATCCCGACAATGAACAACACTAACCGTCACGTGAAGATGTTCCAGTCGCCGAATCTCGAGTTCGTCGTCAGCCAAGCGATCTGGTTCGAGGGCGACACCAAATTTGCCGACGTCATCCTGCCCGCCTGCACCAATTTCGAGCGGGCGGACATCAGCGAATGGGCTGGGCTTGGCGGTTACGGCTATCACGGCCAGCAGCAGCTCAATCATCGCGTTATCATCTTCCAGGCGCCGGCCATCGAGCCGCTCGGGGAGTCCAAATCCGACTTCTGGATCTTCAACGAGATCTGCAAGCGACTCGGGCTCGCCAACTACTTCTCCGAAGGCGTGAACGAGATCGATTGGGTCAAGCGCCTATTCGATGCGTCTGACATGCCCAAGGTGATGTCGTGGAAAAAGTTCATTCGCCGCGGCTATTTCGTGGTGCCGTCGGAGAAGGAGCATCTGCGCGCGCCGGTCTCCTTCCGCTGGTTCTGGGAAGGCCGCAAGAAGGACGTTCCGGAGCCGCACCCACTGCCTTCCGACTACTCGGTGGAGTTTCTCAAAGGCCTGCAGACCCAATCGGGCAAGCTCGAGTTCGAGTGCAATAGCCTCAAGCGTATGAACGATCCTGAGCGGCCGCCGGTCGTCGAATACGTGCCGTCATGGGAGGGCCCGCAGTCGGGCGAGCTGTTCCGGAAATATCCGCTCCAGTTGCTCACGCCGCACAGCAAGTACAGCTTCCACACCCAGGGCGACGGCAAGGACAGCTTCTTGCTCAACATCCCGGACCACCGGGTGAAGGTGAAGGATTGGTACTACTGGACCGTGCGCATGAATTCGCAGGATGCTGCGGCGCGCGGCATCAAGCAGCACGATCTGGTCAAAGTCTACAACGACCGTGGCGCGGTGATCTGCGCGGCGGTGCTCACCCAGCGGCTGTCGCGCGGCGTCGCCCACAGCTACGAATCCTCGGCGCTGTACGAACCGATGGGCGAGCCCGGCCGGTCGGTGGACCGCGGTGGCGTGGTCAACCTGTTAACGCCGCACCGCTCGCAGACCAACTCGACGCATGCACTCGCCGGTTCGCAGGCCCTGGTCGAAATCGAGCCATGGGATGGCAAGACCGAATACATCTCGGAGGCATTCGCCCAAACAGAGAAAGACTCGCAGGTTAAGCGCACGCTCAAGGCAGCGCTGGTGCCGGCGAAGTGATGATTGACGTGAACCCTATCGTTTAGCGCCATGATGGGCCGCGCATCGGCCGCAACAGGAGGAGAAGGTTTAATGGCTTACATCTTTAAGGAGAGTGAGTTGCCATCGCTAATCGACGCCAAAGCGGCGCGCGAGCGCATTTTCTTCGTCAATCAGGAGCTCGCCAATATCGACGACATGCTGGCCGGCGTCATGCACTACAAGAAGGATGCGGCCTCGCCGTTGCACCTGCACAAGAACTGCGAGCACTTCTATTTCATCATCGACGGCAAGGCGACGGTGGAATCGGACGAAGGGATACGGCCGGTCGGGCCCGGCGACATGATCTTTATCCCGGCCGAGGAGAAGCATCGTCTGCGCGCGACCGAGCCGCTGTTCTATTTCGAATGGCAGGCGCCCAATCGGTTCAAGACCACAATCCTCGAAGGCACCGACGACGACCTGCGCTGGGAGCGCAAGGACGGCAAAGCGTGGATCCAGACCTGACATTATTCTGATAGCAGAGGAAAACGATTATGCCGCTTACATTCATCGAAACCAACAAGCTCCCCAAAAAGGCATCGACTGGCCAAGGCGAGGTCACCGAGGTGCTGAACGAGGCCCTGTGCAAGGCGCGGAACGTGCATGGTTCGTTACGCTGGCTCAAATCGGCTGAGACGTTCAAGCCGGATGCAAGCAGCAAGCACCAACTCATCTACCTCATGGAAGGCAAGGGC
>Ga0208080_1001667_pt1 | contig 10734 bp, 10 predicted proteins | sample NGESurdeep092012_3_FD_184476 | JGI IMG/M metagenome (GOLD analysis project Ga0208080, IMG submission 184476) | Arctic peat soil microbial communities from Barrow, Alaska - NGEE Surface sample 210-3 deep-092012 (SPAdes) | ecosystem: Environmental > Terrestrial > Soil > Wetlands > Peat ...
TACCTGGAAACACACATCATACGAAGATTGCGAACGCCTTTCCACTTTGGTTGCGGCTCCGCCGCGCTAAGTCTCTGCGTTGAAGGGGCTGCCTCCCGTGCCCTACTTCGCTTTCGGATTCAGATCGCGCTTGAGGCGGCTTACAATGTCGTTGGCCGTGCGATCCATTTCTTTCGGAGTCACACCCTTGGCAGGCTGGTACACCGACCAGACCACCTGCCGCGACTTGGCGTCCACCAGGAAGACGGTGCCCTTGGCGCGCCCGAACGACGAATTCGCTGCCGGACTCGACAGCTTGTTCACCGTATCGCCCAGCATCGGGTTAGCCTCGTCCCCGGTCTTCTCCGCTTTCGCGGGCGGCGCCGGCTTCTGGCTTTCCGGCGTAGGGAAGATCTCTTCCAGTTTCATCTGGAAGCCTTCGCCGATCTGGTCCGTGAACAGGGCATCGGCAAGTTTCGGGTCGGTCACGATCTGGAAGACGTGGTCCGAGGTGAGGCGGTTTGCCAGAAACTGGTCCAGGCCCTTGGACATCTTAAGCAGGTACACCGTGTGCACGTTGGCCAGATCCGCCGCGCACACTAGCGCCGCCGAGCAGGAGAAAAGGAGCGCAAGCCGCTTCATAGAACCCATGATATCCAGACGCGCGGCGTCGGGAAAAAGACGGACCCATGTATAAATCCCTCAGCATCACCGTCATCATTCCGTGCCTCAACGAAGAGCAGGGCATCGACAAGGTGCTCCGCGCCATGCCGGACTTCGTCGATGAGGTGATCGTGGTGGACAACAACTCCACCGACCGTACCAGCGAGGTCGCTATCGCGCTGGGCGCCAAGGTGGTGCGCGAACAGGTCCGCGGATACGGCCGCAGCTACAAACGGGGATTCGCCGAGGCCACCAGCGACCTCATCATCACGCTCGACGGCGACCACAGCTACCCGGTGGACGCCATTTCTTACCTGATCGAGGCCTTCCTGCACCTGGGAGTCGATTTCCTCAACGCCTCGCGTTTCCCCGTGCGCGACCGGCGCGGCATGAGCCTGATCAACGAGATTGGCAACCTGGGCCTCTCGCTGGCCATGTCGCTTCTCTATTTCCGCTGGGTGCGCGACTCGCAATCCGGCATGTGGGTTTTCCGCCGCTCCATCCTCCAGGACATGAAGCTGGAATCCGACGGCATGGGCTTCAGCGAGGAGATCAAGATCGAGGCCCTGCGCGATTCGCGGATTCGCTTTGGCGAAATTTCGATTATGTACACTTCGCGCACGGGCGAAACCAAGCTCAATCTCTGGCGCGACGGTATGCAGAATCTTCTGCTCCTATTCAAGAAGCGCTTCTTGCGATGAACATCAGCGCCATTGTGCCCGTATGGAATGGCCGCGACCTGCTGGCGCGCCTGCTGGCCTCTCTCGAAGCGCAGACTCGGCCCGCCGCCGAACTGCTGATCGTCGACAACGGCTCCACCGATGGCGCGCCCGACCTGGCGCGCGCCCACGGCGCCCGCGTGATCGCCATGGGCCGCAACGCCGGATTCGCCGCGGCCGTCAATCGCGGCATACGGGAGGCCAGCCACCCGTTGGTCGCGATCCTCAACTCCGATGTCGAACTGGCCCCCGACTACCTGGAGAAACTCGCCGCCGTCAACGCGCCTTTCGCCACCGGCAAGATCCTCAGCCCAGCGGGTCTCCTCGATGGAACCTTTGACCTGACCTGTCGCGGCGCCACTACATGGCGCGGCGGCGCCGGCCACCCCGATGCTCCACCCTTCGACCGGCCCTTTGATCAACTACGCGACATCACGTCGCCGCCATGGACGGCCGTCCTCTACCGCGCCGAGGTTTTCCACCAGGTGGGCCTGCTCGAGGAATCCTTCGAATCCTATCTGGAGGATGCCGATTTCGGATTGCGCTGCGCCGCCCAGCGCATCACCGGCCGCTACGTTCCCGAGGCGCGGGCGATCCACCTGGGGAGCGCCGCGCTGGGCCGCTGGCATCCGGAGACGGTGCGCCGCATGGCGCGCAATCAACTGCTGCTCGCGGCCCGTCACTATGCAGCCCGGCACCTGTGGCCGGTCCTCGTCGCCCAGCTCCTTTGGGGCGCTGTCGCCCTTCGCCATGGCCGCGGACTCGCGTGGGCGCGCGGCAAGTTCCAGGGCCTTTGCCTTTTCTCCGCCGCCCGTACGCAAAACTTTCAAAAAGATCCGGAACTTCTCGAACAAGTGCTGCGATCGAATGAACAGTTCATTCGGGCCGCCAGTCAGGACACGTATTGGACACTGTACTTCCTGCTCACCGGCGGGGCAAAGTGACACATGAGCGACATCGGCATTATTATCGTCACTTATAACTCCGCGGCCGAGATCGGCGCTTGCCTCGAGGCGGCGCTCGCCTCCGGCGCCGAAACCATCGTAGTGGACAACGCGTCGCGGGACGGCACTTTCGCGGAAGTCGCCCGCCGCGGGGTGCGTTTGATCGCCAATTCGGAGAATCGGGGCTTTGCGGGGGCCGTAAATCAAGGTTTTGGCGCGTTAAACAGCCCTTATGTGCTGCTGTTAAATCCAGATGCCGTGATTCAGACCAGTTTGGAACCTCTCCGGCAGGCCTGCGATCTGCCCGGTGCCGCCGGCGCCGGCGGAAAACTGCTGGACGCCAGCGGTCGGCCGCAGGTTGGATTCATGGTGCGGGGACTGCCGACTCCTGCCACCCTGGCGTTGGAAGCTCTCTTGCTTAATAGAATCTGGCCGGGGAATCCGGTGAACCGCCGCTACCGCTGCCTGGACTGGGATAGTTCCACATGTTCGAAGGTGGAGCAACCCGCTGGTGCGTTTTTGATGGTGCGCCGCGCGGTGTGGCAGGAACTGGGCGGGTTGGATGAAAGTTTCTTCCCGTTGTGGTTCGAAGATGTGGATTTCTGCCGCAGAATTCGAGATCGAGGGTTTAGTTTGTATTACATCCCGGAAGCTGTTGCGAAACACACAGGCGGCCACTCGGTGCCGAACCTGCCACTGGAGATGCGGCTGATTTACTGGTATCGTGGTTTACTAAGGTATTCAGCCAAGCACTTCGGTCCGTTCGCGTTCCGAGCGGTGTGTCTGGCCGTCGTGACGGGCTCCTTTCTGCGCGGCATTGCGGAATCGGCCTTGCATTGCAGCTTCAAACCCATGGCAGCATATGGGAAAGTCGCGGGTCTGGCGGCCCGCTCTCTTTTTAGCGGGTTTTAGGACCACGTAGTACACTATCGGGTTCTCAGGTTCTTGTTCATGGCGCACAACGATTTCGTATCCGTCACAATAGTGACTTACAATAGCGGCCGGTTCATCAAGCGGTGCCTGGAATCCGTTCTCGCACAGCGCTATCGGCTGAAAGAGATCATCGTCATCGATAACGCCTCTGGCGACGGCACCATCGACATCCTGGAACAGTTCGAAGATCGCTGTCAGGTTTACTACAACGACGAGAATGTTGGATTCGCCGCGGCGCAGAATCAGGCGATCCGGCTCTCCAACGGCGATTGGGTGCTGACCCTGAATCCCGACGTGCTGCTGCTGCCGAACTTCATTCAGGCGCTGGTGGATGCCGGCCAGTTCGATTCCAAGATCGGCGCGGTTTGCGGCAAGCTGCTCACCATGACGAGCCACTTCGAGATTCCCGAGAAGCCCGTGGTGGATTCCACCGGCATCTATTTCAACCCCATGCTGCGCCACCTGGACCGTGGCAGCCAGGAAGTGGATAACGGCCACTACCTGCAATACGAATACGTCTTCGGCGCCACCGCCGCCGCCGCGCTCTACCGCCGCGCCATGATCGACGATATCTCGCTCGACGGCGAATTCTTCGACACCGATTTCTTCGTCTACCGCGAAGACGCCGACGTCGCCTGGCGCGCGCAGTTGATGGGGTGGAAGTGCCTGTACGCACCCTACGCCCGCGGCTATCACGTGCGCAAGGTGCTGCCCGGCAACCGCAGGGCGCTGCCGCCAGAGATCAACATGCACTCAGTGAAGAACCGCTTCCTGATGCGCATCAAGAACATCTCGCCGCACCTCTACTGGCACAACTGGTTTTCCATCACGGCGCGCGACCTGATGGTGGTGATGTGCTGCCTGATGTGGGAGCACACGTCGCTGAAGGCCTTCTGGCTTCTCGGCAAGAACCTGTCCCGCGTCCTGGCGAAGCGCCGCCGGATTCAGGCCGCCCGCCGCGTGGACAATCAATACATGGCGAGTTGGTTCCAGTACGCGCCGGTGAGCAAGCAGGCGCCCAAGAAGATGGCGCGCATGCTCCCGCGTTCCGAAACCGCCAAGACGTAAGTGCGCATCGCTCTGCTCGGCACCCGCGGCATTCCCGCCAATTACGGCGGATTCGAAACCTTCGCGGAGGAGCTCTCCACGCGCCTGGTGGAACGCGGCCATCAGGTCACCGTCTACTGCCGCGAAGCGCCTGCGGAACCCGTGTACCGCGGCGTGCGCCTGCAATATCTCCCGACCATCCGGCACAAGTACTTCGACACCATCGCGCACACCGCGGTCTCCACCTGGCATCTGCTGCGCCACCGCCCCGATGTCGCGCTCTACTGCAATGGGGCCAACGCCATCTTCACGGTGTGGCCGCGCCTGGTGGGCGTCCCCGTGGCGCTCAACGTGGACGGCATCGAGCGCAAGCGCAAGAAGTGGAACCGCGCGGCGCGCGCGTGGTACCTGGTGTCGGAGTGGCTGACCAAGTTCTGCCCGACGGTGGTGGTCACCGACGCGCGGACCATTCAGCAATACTATCGCGCGCGTTACGGCAAGCCGAGCGTCTTCATCCCTTACGGCGCCGAAGTGGGGAAAGTGGACAGCGCGGAGGTGCTGGCCAGGCTGGGGCTGGAGTCCGGCCGCTATTTCCTCTACGTAAGCCGCCTGGAGCCCGAGAATCACCCCCTCGAAGTGCGCCAGGCCTTCGAACAGGTGGTCACGCCGATGAAACTGGCGCTGATCGGCGACGCCCCCTACGCCCACGAGTACATCCGCCAGGTGCGCGACACCAGCGATCCGCGCATCGTCATTCCGGGCGCGATCTACGGCGCGGGCTATGGCGAACTCGGCTCGCACTGCTTCGCCTACGTGCATGCCACCGAGGTGGGCGGGACGCATCCCGCGCTGATCGAGGCGATGGGCCGCGGGGCGCTGGTGCTCTACCGCAATACTCCGGAAAACGCGGAAGTGGCCGGCGACGCCGGCATCCCTTTCGAACCCGGGGAACTCGCCGCCACGCTGCGCCGCTCTCTCGCCATGCCGGAGCTCGACCGCGAACGCCTGCGCCAGGCCGCCATGGCCCGCGTGCGAGCCCGCTATTCCTGGGACGCGGTCACCGACGCGTATGAAAAGTTGCTGAAGGGAATGCGCTAACGCAGCTACGCGGCCTGGTGGACAGGTTCGTGGTGAAGCCGCATTAGTTGCTCTGCCTTCAATGCGACCATGGCATAGGTTTTTCCGTTATGATCGGCGAACTCGACTTCGTAGACACCGGGAGCCCAGGCCTCGACCACCGTGCCGGCCTGGCCGCGCACCAAGCCCTCTTCGGGTAGGTCTTCGAGCAGTGCAACCACCGAATGTATCTCAACGCCCGTCATCACGAACCGTCCTATTCGTGCGTGCTCCTGTCAAACAGAAACTCTCTTCCCGTTCACCGTCACGTTTTCCAGCGTCAGCCCCGTGACGTTCTCCGTCACCGCGGCCTTCGCGGCGTTTTCAAAGGTGCAATTCTTCAGACGGATGTTGGTAACGGGGGCGTTCTTGAAACCGCGCAGCGACCACGCGTTGGCGCACTTCTTGACCCCTAAATTCACTACTTCGACATCGCGCACCACCGGAGTGAACGGCCCCTTCTCGCCTTCCTCGTAGTAGAAATCGACGTCGATGGCGGCTGCCGCCACCTGGCCGCACTTCACGTTGCGCATGTAGACATGCTCGATCACGCCGCCGCGGATCGCGTTGTTCTTGAAGCGCAGCACGCGGTCCAGGTGCGGGCTGTCCATCTGGCAATCCTGCGCGAACACGTTGCGGATGTCGCCGGAGCATTCGCTGCCCATGGTGACACCACCGTGGCCGTCCTTCATGATGCAGTTCTGCACGATGAGGTTCTCGCTCGGCGCGTGCAATCGGCGGCCATCGGCGTTGCGCCCGCTCTTGATGGCGATGCAATCGTCGCCGGTATCGAAGGTGCAGCCGTCGATCAGCACGTCGGCGCACGATTCGGGGTCACAGCCATCGTTGTTGGGACCGTGGCTGGAGACGGTCACGTTGCGCGCCGTAACGTTCTTGCACAGCACCGGGTGCATTTCATACATCGGCGAGTTGACGATCGTGATGTCCTCAATCTGCACGTGGGTGCAACGGTAGGGCTGCACGAACATGGGCCGCAGATAGCCGCCGTCGCCGAACTTGCGCTCCGCGACGGGTGTACCCTTCTCGACCATCTCGGCCAGGGCGGCGCGGGCCTTGGGCTGATTCTGGTCGTCCGGCCCTCGCTTTCTGGCCCACGGCCACCAGTGCTCGGCGTTCGCCTGGCCGTCCAAAGTGCCGCCGCCGGTGATCCCGATATTCTCCTGGTCCAGCGCGTAAATGAAGGGCGAGTAGTTCATGCACTCCATCCCCTCAAAGCGCGTGAGCACGATGGGGTACAGCGTCGGGTTGGGGTCGAACCGGATGGTCGCGCCCTTCTGGACCACCAGGTTGACGCCGCTCTTGAGGTGGATGGCGCCGGTCAGGCAGACGCCCTCCCGGACCACCACGCGCCCGCCGCCCGCACGGTTGGCTTCCTCGATGGCCTTGCGGAAAGCTTCCGTGCAATCCGTTTTGCCGTCCGGTTTGGCGCCGTAGCGGGTCACGTCGAAATCCCGATTGGGGAACTTCGGCGGTTGAATGCGTTTCAGGATCTGCGGATAGAGCGTGGTCCAAGGATCGTCGGCGGCCCATGCGCGGGAACCGGCGAACGCGGCGCCCGCCACGGCTGCGAGGGCATGGCGGCGTGTGTAGGTAGACATCTGAACCGATGGTATGGCCGCGCAATACCTGCGTCAAGGGGAGAATCGTTAAGTGGGCCTAAAGATACTGTTTTCGGAATTTCACCTCCGCTATTGAACTATAATTTGGGTGGATCCCAACATGCTTACTTTGGAAAAATTCTCCCTCGGTGTAGGAGACCGTTTCGCGCACCAAGCCAAGGCGCAGTTGCAGGCTTGCGTGATGGCTGCGGCCCGCGGCGTCACCGTAATCCCCGTCTGGAACAAATCCAATCGCGAGCACGGCATCGTGGGCTCGGAGCCCGCCAGCGTGCGCGCCGCCGCCGATGAGGCGGTGCGGCAATCCGGCTGGAAACAGCCGTACCACGTGGACGCCGATCACATCAACCTGGGTACCGTGGACCGCTTCATCGAGACAAGCGATTTCTACACGCTGGACGTAGCCGCGGCCATCGGCCAGCCGGCCGAGGCGGACCGCGTCGAGGCTTTCATCGAGCGTCATGCGGAACTCCAGGGAACCGTGAGCATCCCCGGCATCGCCCAGCCCTTCACCATCGACCGCGAAGCCATCGCGCACATCGTCCGCAAGTATCTGGCTGCCGTGCAGCAGGCGGGCGCCATCTACCGGCACGTGGACGAGAAGCGCGGCGGCCGCGAGTTCATCACCGAGGTTTCGATGGACGAGACCGATGCGCCGCAGACCCCGCCGGAACTGCTGGTCATCCTGGCCGCCATCTCCGACGAGCAGATTCCGGTACAGACCATCGCCCCCAAGTTCACCGGGCGCTTCAATAAGGGCGTCGATTACGTGGGCGATGTGGTTCAGTTCGAGAAGGAGTTCAGCGAAGATCTGTCGGTGATTGCCTTCGCCATCCGCCAGTACGGCCTGCCGGCCAACCTCAAGCTGAGCGTGCATTCGGGCAGCGACAAGTTCTCGATTTACGCCCCGATCCGGCGAGCGCTGCAACGGTTCGGCGCGGGAGTCCACCTCAAGACCGCGGGCACCACCTGGCTGGAAGAGTTGATCGGCCTGGCCGAAGCCGGCGGCGAGGGTTTGGATCTGGCGAAGCAGGTGTACGCCAAGGCATTTGAGAACCGCGACGCCCTGTGCGAGCCCTATGCGACCGTGATCGATATCGATTACGCGAAGCTGCCCGACCCCGCCGTGGTCAACGGCTGGACTTCCGAACAATACACTTCCGCGCTGCGTCACGACCAGAAGAATCCGGGTTTCAATCCGGACCTGCGCCAACTGCTGCATGTGGGCTTCAAGGTAGCCGCCAAAATGGGCGACAAGTACCTCAAAATGCTGGAGACCTGCGAAGCCAGCATCTCCCGCAACGTCATCGAAAACCTTTTCGAACGCCACATCAAACCGTTGTTTCTGTAGAGTATGCCGTTGCAGAAGCTCACTAGCTCCACTTCAGCCTTGCGCGCCCGTCGCCCACCCACCGGATCGCTAACGTGTCGCCGTGATCGGAGTTAAGATATCGCCATGAAAATCGGTAGACGCTCGATGACGAAGCTGTTGGCGGGTGCCGTGCCCGCCGCCTGGATGAGCCGCGCATCGGCGTGGCAGAAGCCCCGGCCGATCGCTCCTGGAGCTTTCCAGCCAACCTGGGATTCGCTCAAACAGTACCAGGCACCGGAGTGGTTCCGCGATGCCAAGTTCGGCATCTGGGCGCACTGGACCGCGCAGTGCGTCCCCGAGCAGGGCGATTGGTACGCGCGCAACATGTACATACAAGGCAGCGCCCAGAACAAGTTTCACGTGGCACGCTATGGCCACCCCTCTAAGTTCGGGTTCATGGAACTCGACAACCTGTGGAAGGCCGAGAAGTGGGAGCCCGACGCTCTCATGCAGCTCTATGTCAAGGCCGGCGCCAAGTACTTCTTCACCCTGGCCAATCACCACGACAACTTCGATTGTTACGCGTCCACGCATCACGCATGGAATTCGGTCCGCGTAGGGCCGAAGAAAGACATCGTGGGTATCTGGGCGGCCACCGCCCGCAAACACGGGCTCCGCGTGGGTGTGTCCAACCACTCGGCACACGCCTGGCACTGGTTCCAGACCGCCTACGGGTACGACCCCGAAGGCCCGCTCGCGGGCGTCCGCTACGATGGCTTCGCCACCAAGGAGCAGGGCAAAGGCAAATGGTGGGAAGGGCTCGATCCGCAGCAACTCTATGTCGGCCCCAGCATGGTCATGCCGGACGGCATCACCACCATCAAGGCCGCTCAGCAGTGGCACGACCAGCACGATCGCAAGTGGACCGAGGAACCGCCGCCCAACAACGCCGCGTTCGTCGACAACTGGTTCCTACGTTGCCAGGAACTGGTGGACAAGTACCAGCCCGACGTACTCTACTTCGACAACACCGAACTGCCGCTCGGCCAGGCCGGCCTCGATATCGCGGCGCACTTCTACAATGCCAACATGAAGAATCACGGCGGCCGGCTGGAGGCGGTGCTGAATTCCAAGGGGCTGACGCCCGATCACACCGGCACCATGGTGCTCGACATCGAACGCGGACGCGCCGACCGGATTCTGCCCGCTGCCTGGCAGACCGATACCTGCATCGGGGAGTGGCACTACCGGCGCTCGCTGTTCGAGAACCACCGGTACAAGACCGCCGATACGGTGGTCAAGACGCTGATCGATATTGTCAGCAAGAATGGCAACCTTCTGTTGAGCATTCCGGTGCGCGCCGACGGCACCATTGATGACGATGAACAGAAGCTCCTGGCGGGCCTGGCCGCCTGGATGCCGGCCAATCGGGAAGCGATTTTCGGCACGCGCGCTTTCACCGTCTTCGGAGAAGGCGCCCCGGACGTCAAGGGCAGCGCCAACTTCAACGAAAACGCCGCCCGCCCGTATACCGCCGAAGATATCCGATTTACCGTCAAAGGGCGCACGCTGTACGCCTTCGCCCTGGCGTGGCCTTCCGCCGGCAAGATCGCCATCAAGACGCTGGCTAAGGGCAGTCCCGGCTATCCCGGCGAAGTGGCCAAGGTCGAACTGCTGGGCAGCAAAGGCGCGCTGACCTTTGTTCGGGACACCAGCGGGCTGGTGGTCGATCTGCCGGAGCAGAAGCCGCACGATTACGCCTACGCGCTGAAGATCACACCGGCGTAGCGAAGTGGCATAAGGTGGGACAGGCCATCGCCTGTTGTGGCCTGTCATGCCTCGCTGAAGCACGGCTGTTTGACAGACGACACAAACCGATCGTCTGTCCCACCACCCTTCCCCTCATTGCGCCGCGTGGCGCGCCGCGTTACCCTTGCGGCATGTTCCGATCTGTTTGTCCGATCATTCTCTCCCTCTGCACGATTGCTTCGGCAGCCGACTCGCCTCAGTGGCGGGGACCCAATCGCGACGGAAAATCCGCCGAAACCGGCTTGCTCGCGCAGTGGCCCGCCGGCGGACCGCGCCTTGTCTGGAAGGCGCAGGGCCTCGGCGAAGGCTATTCCTCGTTCGCCGTGGTCGGCAATCGCCTGTACACCCAGGGGCAGCAGGGCGATCGGGAGTTCGTCCTGGCTCTCGACGTCGCCACCGGCAAGCAACTCTGGAAAGCGCCCACCGGCCGCGCCTTAAGCAATGACAAAGGCAACGGCCCCCGCGGCACGCCTACGGTGGACGGCAACCGCCTCTACGCGGTGGCCGGCGACGGCACGCTGGTCTGCCTCGAGACGGACACCGGCAAGCGCGTTTGGGGAACCAACTTCGTCGCG
>Ga0208080_1001671_pt1 | contig 10720 bp, 10 predicted proteins | sample NGESurdeep092012_3_FD_184476 | JGI IMG/M metagenome (GOLD analysis project Ga0208080, IMG submission 184476) | Arctic peat soil microbial communities from Barrow, Alaska - NGEE Surface sample 210-3 deep-092012 (SPAdes) | ecosystem: Environmental > Terrestrial > Soil > Wetlands > Peat ...
TGGCGGAGAAGGGGGGATTCGAACCCCCGTTGGGATATTATCCCAAACACGCTTTCCAGGCGTGCGACTTAAACCACTCATCCACCTCTCCGAAGGGCGCGCAGAATATCCCATAACGCCTTTTGCCGCAATCAAAAATGGTTCTTCCACTCGCGCATCGCAGTGAACACACTAAGTTCGCTGGTGTCATTCAGGCCGCGCTGTTGCAGGGTACGGACGATTTCCGGTTGGGTGCAGCGCAGGAAGGGGTTGGTGGCTTTTTCCAGCGAGATGGTGGAGGGCAGCGTGATCTGGTTTGCTGCACGCAGTTGTTGGGTGGTGGCGATGCGTTGTTTAACGGCGGGGTTATCCGGCTCGCAGGCCAGCGCGAAGCGCAGGTTGGCAGCGGTGTATTCGTGGGCGCAATATACTCGGGTGGTGTCGGGAAGCAGGGCAAGGCGTTGCAGGGAATTGTGCAACTGCGCAGGTGTCCCTTCAAAGTTCCTGCCGCAGCCTGCGCCGAACAGCACGTCGCCGCAGAACAGAATATCCGGTGCGATGAACGCGATGTGATCATCGAGGTGGCCGGGAATCTCGATGATGTCGAACACAATGCCGGGCGCGGCCAGCTTGAGTCGGTCGCCTTCGCGCAAATCGTCAGTGATGTGCGGATTGTTGGGATGTCGCCGCCCATACACCGGCACGTTGTATACTTCGCGCAATTTTGCGATGCCGCCGATGTGGTCGTGGTGGCGATGGGTGCACAGGATTGCGTCCAGTTTCAGGCCGCGCGCATGCAGGAAGGCCAATACCGGCGCAGCTTCGCCCGGATCGACCACGGCAGCATGCTGGTCGTCGTGGATGGCCCAGATGTAGTTGTCCTGCAGGGCGGGGATAGCAGTGATTTCAAATATGGGGCTGGCAAACATTGAGCGAGCGGGAAGTAAGCGATGCCTAATTGTAAAGTAACTGCGAAAAGTTTGAGCGAATGGTTTGCCACTCCGCAGGGCGGCTATGTGCTGGCGCGCGAGCAGGCCTATTTCGACCGGACGGTGAGCGATATATTCGGCTACAACGCGCTGCAACTGGGTTTGCCGGAGCATGATTTTTTGCGTGGCAACCGGATGCCGTTGCGCTTCAGCGCGGGCAATCAGGCGGGGAACGCCGTGCGCTTGATTTGCACGGAGTTGCCGTTCGACTGCGACAGCCTGGATCTGGTGTTGCTGCCGCATGTTCTCGAATTCGCCGAATATCCGCACCAGATATTGCGCGAGGCGGCACGGGTGCTGCGGCCGGAAGGCAATCTGATCATCAGCGGCTTCAATCCGCGCAGTCTCTGGGGGCTGCACAAAACGCTGGGGGGCTTGCATCGCTCACCGGATAAACAGCAGGGTTATCCCTGGCAAGGTCGTTTCATTACGCTGCCTCGCCTCAAGGATTGGCTCGCATTGCTTGGTTTTGAAGTGGTGGGAGGGCGCTTTGCAGCATATGCACCGCCATTCCATACCATCAAATGGCTGGAGCGTTTCTCCTTCATGGAAGCGGCGGGTGATCGCTGGTGGGCGGTGAGCGGGGGGGTGTATTTTTTGCACGCGATCAAGCGCGTGCATGGGATGCGGCTGATCAAGCCGCAGTGGAACGAGGGACTGGTGAGCAAGCTGCTACCGGTCGCACCGAAGATGAACAACAAACTTACCCAACGTAACAAGACAGACCCGCAATGAGCAAAGACGCAGCACACGCAAAGAGTAAACCGTCAGACACCCGGACTTCGACCGGTGTCGACGCAATTGAAATCTTTACCGATGGCGCATGCAAGGGCAATCCCGGCGTGGGCGGCTGGGGCGCGCTGCTGCGCACCAAGGGCAAGGAACGCGAGCTGTTCGGCGGCGAGGCACACACCACCAACAATCGCATGGAGTTAATGGGCGCGATCGCCGCACTGGAAGCATTGAAGCGGCACTGCCATGTGCGGCTGCATACCGACTCGAAATATGTGCAGCAGGGCATCAGCACCTGGATACATGGCTGGAAACTGCGCGGCTGGAAAACCTCCGACAAGAAACCGGTGAAGAACGAAGATCTGTGGCGCAGGCTGGATGCGTTGGCGACGCAACACCAGATCGAGTGGATATGGGTCAAGGGACATGCCGGACACGATGGCAACGAGCGTGCCGATGAGCTGGCCAATCGCGGTGTGGAAATGATGCAGGGGCAATTGTAGGTCGGGTTCTACCCGACATTTTTTGAAGTGCGGCGGGTGGAACCCGTCCTACAAAATCGGACAAGATTTATGAGAAGAATCGTACTGGATACAGAAACAACCGGACTGGACCCCAAACAGGGACATCGCATCATCGAACTGGCGGCGATCGAGCTGGACGGGCGCAAGGTGTCGCTGCGCCGCTTTCATCGCTATCTCAACCCCGAGCGCGAGATCGAAGCGGGTGCGGTGGCGGTGCATGGCTTGACCTATGAGCGTTTGCAGAACGAGGCGAAGTTCGCCGATATCGCGCCCAGTTTCCTGGAATTCATCGAAGGTGCCGAGCTTATCATCCACAACGCGCCGTTCGATATCGGATTCCTTAATGGTGAACTGGGCTTGATGGGACTGCCGCCGTTGAAAAACGCGGTGGTGGATACGCTCAAGGTCGCGCGCGAGATGCATCCTGGCAAGAAGAACAGCCTGGATGCGCTGTGCGGCCGATATGAAATTGACAACGCGCATCGCAGCCTGCATGGCGCGCTGCTGGATACCGAGCTGCTCGCCGAAGTGTATTTCGCGATGACGCGCGGCCAGGAAAGCCTGCTCGGAAATGATGCGCCCACGACGCGCAAACCGGCTGTGTTGAGCACCGATGCGTCGCGCCCCAAGCTGCGCGTGTTGCTGCCCAGCGAGGAAGAATTGGCAGCGCACACACAGCAGCTCGCCGACATCGACAAGGCGAGCAAGGGCGCGTGCTTGTGGAAAAAGCTGGACAGTGCGCCTTGAAAATGTAACTGAATGCACCATTTAGTCTCAGTACACATCAATCCGCAGGCAAGTCGCCGGACATGACCGATCAACGCGATGCTGCGCGGGACTTCGTCAAACAATTCGCACATTAATCAACGCTCGTTAAGGGCCCTACGGAAAGCAACATGAAAACAGATGTGATTATTATCGGTTCGGGTGCTGCAGGCATGATGTGTGCCCTGCAAGCAGGACAGCGCGGGCGCTCCGTGGTGCTGCTCGACCATGCCAAAAAACTTGCGGAAAAGATCCGTATCTCCGGCGGCGGGCGTTGCAACTTCACCAACATCAACACCAAGCCGGAAAACTTCATTTCCGCCAACCCGAACTTTTGCCGCTCGGCGCTGGCGCGTTACACGCCTCAGGATTTCATCGAGCTGCTGCAGAAGCACAACATCGGCTACCACGAAAAGACGCTCGGGCAATTGTTCTGCGATGACGAGTCTGAAGCGGTGATCGCGATGCTGCGCGGTGAATGCGAAACGGCGGGCGTGAAGCGCTTCATGAGCTGCGAGGTCGGTGAAATCAACTATTCTCCGGATAGCGGTGCCGAAGAGAATGGCAAGCAGAAACAGGAAGTGCACAGGTTCCACGTCAGCACCTCGCGCGGCGATTTCAATTCTGCCTCGCTGGTGATCGCAACGGGCGGACTGTCCATCCCCAAGACCGGCGCGACCCCGTTCGGCTATCACGTCGCCGAACAATTCGCCATACCCATCACCAAGCTCAAGCCCGGCCTGGTGCCGCTGACATTCGCTCCGGACGACTGGAAACCCTATGCCGACCTGACCGGCGTTTCGCTGGACACGATCGTGAGTTTCGGCAAACAGTCGTTCCGCGAAAACATGCTGGTCACGCATCGCGGCTTGAGCGGCCCGGCGATATTGCAGATATCTTCCTATTGGCAGCATGGCGAACCGTTGCACATCAACCTGCTGCCGGATCGCGATATGGAGACTTTATTGGCCGAACAGAAGACCAGCAAAAAATTGTTGAGCAATTATCTGATTCAATGGTTCCCCAAAAGCTTTTCCGATGTGTGGTGCGCGCAGTTGACCGAGCACAAGAAGATCGGGAACAAACCGCTCAATCAATACAATGACAAGGAGCGCAAAGAGATCGCCGCAAACTTGCACGATTGGCAAGTCATCCCTTCCGGCACAGTGGGTTACAGCAAGGCCGAAGTGACCTGCGGCGGGATCAATACGCACGCGCTGTCATCGAAGACCATGGAATGTACCGAAGTACCCGGCCTGTATTTCATCGGCGAAGTGGTGGACGTCACCGGGCAGCTTGGCGGCTATAACTTCCAGTGGGCATGGGCTTCCGGCTACGCGGCAGGGCAGGCGGTGTGATTCCGATTTCATATCAAAGAGCATTTTGTAGGGCGGGCTTTGCCCGCCGTATGGTGTTGTCGGGCAGAGCCCGACCTGCGGAGCCAAGCTGTTTAGTGTTATAGTTTCCGCACGACATTTGTATCGAACACGGAGGAATTGACGATGCGTACCTTATGGATAGTTTTGCTGGCTACACTGTTGAGTGGTTGCGGTTACAACACTTTTCAAACTACCGATGAGCAGATCAAGGCGAGTTGGGCGGAAGTACTGAACCAGTATCAGCGCCGCGCCGATTTGATCCCCAACCTGGTCAACACCGTCAAAGGTTATGCCGCGCAGGAAAAGGACGTGCTGTTGGGTGTCACTGAAGCACGCGCCAGGGTCGGCAGCATCCAGGCCACGCCCGAGTTGATCAACGACCCACAGGCATTCGCCAAGTTCCAGGCCGCACAAGGTCAACTGACTTCGGCATTGAGCCGCCTGTTGGTGGTGGCGGAGAATTATCCGCAACTGAAATCCGACCAGAATTTCCGCGACTTGCAGGCGCAACTGGAAGGTACCGAGAACCGCATCACCGTGGCGCGCAACCGCTACATCCAGGCTGTGAAGGAGTACAACGTCACAGTGCGTGAATTCCCCACCAACCTGACCGCGATGCTGTTCGGCTACAAGGTGAAGCCCTCGTTCACGGTGGAAAACGAGAAAGAGATATCTCGTCCGCCTACGGTGGATTTCGCTGCGCCAAAAGCTTTGCCTAACACTGCCACACCGGCAAAATAAATGAAAAACTTTGCGCAGGTTATTCTGCTTGCGCTGCTGCTGAGCGGGGCGGCGCACGCTGAAGTCAAGCTGCCGCCGCTCACACAGCGCGTCACCGATCTCACCTCGACGCTGGATGCACAACAAACCCAAACAATGGAAGCCCGTCTCGCCGAGTTTGAAAAGAACAAGGGCGCGCAGATCGCGGTGCTGATCGTGCCGACCACGCAACCGGAAAGCATCGAGCAATTCGGTATCCGCGTCGTCGAGGCGTGGAAGCTGGGGCGCAAGGGCGTGGACGACGGCGCGCTGCTGATTGTCGCCAAGGACGATCACAGTCTGCGCATCGAGGTGGGATATGGCCTGGAAGGCGCGCTGAACGACGCCACCGCGAACCGCATCATTGACGAGATCATTGTGCCGCGTTTCAAGCGCGGCGACTTCTATTCGGGCATCGAGACGGGTACCGCGGCAATGATGCAGGTCGTCAACGGCGAACCCTTGCCGCCGCCGCGTCGTGCCGCCGCAAGCGGGAAATACAACATCGAGTCGCTGTTGTTCGTCGCCTTCGGTCTGGTGATGGTCGTGGGCGGCATGTTGCGCGCGATGCTCGGGCGTTTTCCAGCCGCGATGCTGATGGGGGGCGTGCTGGGGTTGCTGGCCTGGTTGACGGTTGCGCCATTATTGGTCGCGCTGCTGGCCGGAGCGGCAGCGTTCATATTCGTGTTGCTGGGCGGTGGTGGACGCGGTTTCGGCGGCTATGGTGGCGGCGGGTTTGGCGGGGGTTCGGGGGGCTTCGGCGGTGGAGGAGGCTTCAGCGGCGGTGGCGGCGGGTTTGGTGGTGGCGGAGCATCCGGGAGATGGTGATGAATTTTAAACGCATCATGCGACATCTATCGATGGGCCGTGCCGCGGTGCGGCGCGTTTTTCCTTTGCGTGCACTGGACGCGATCGAGCACGCGATACGTTCAACCGAAGTTCGGCATGACGGACAGATCCGCTTCGCGGTCGAGGCTTCGCTGGAATTGGCGCCGCTGATGGCAGGGCAGACCGCGCAGCAACGCTCCGTCGAGGTGTTTTCAAAATTGCGCGTCTGGGATACCGAGCGCAACAACGGCGTGCTGATCTATCTGTTGCTGGCCGATCGGGATGTCGAGATCGTTGCCGACCGCGGCATCCATGTCAGGCTCGGCAAGGAAGTCTGGGAAGCGATCTGCCACGAGATGGAAGCGGCGTTCCGCGCAGGTCATTTCGAGGCGGGTGTGCTCGCCGGGATACATGCCGTGGGCGAACATCTGTCGCGCCACTTCCCGGCACGCAGCGGCAAGCCCAATGAAATGCCGGACAGCCCGGTGGTGTTGTAGTGCAACGATGCGCGCAGCCATGCGCCCGACTTTTCATCCCCATCTGGTAAACGGTTCGACGGGAGACCCCGCGCTGTTCGTCGACTGCCTGTTCGAGCATCGCGCCCTGCTGTTCGATCTGGGCGACATCCAGGCACTTCCCCCGCGCAAGCTGCTGCGCATCAGCCATGTGTTTGTCAGCCATGCGCACATGGATCATTTCATCGGTTTCGATTGGCTGCTGCGCATACTACTCGGGCGGGAAAAGGATCTGCAGTTGTTCGGTCCGCCCGGCTTCCTGGAACAGGTGGAGCACAAGCTGCGCGCCTACACCTGGAATCTGGTGCAAAACTATCTGTCCGATTTTACGCTGCGCGTCACCGAGGTGGACGGCAACGGGGCAGGGCAGCGCGCCAGCTTCCGCTGCCACAGCGCGTTCCGCCGTGAAGATGAAACAAGCTTGGTCTGCCCGCAGAATGTGTTGTTGAGTGAACCGGCGATGCAGGTGCGCTGCACGTTGCTCGATCACGGCGGCATCCCCTGCCTGGCTTATGCGCTTCAGGAACAGGCGCACGTCAATGTGTGGAAGAACCGTTTGCAGGAACTCGGCCTGCCGGTGGGAGCCTGGCTGCGCGACATGAAACAGGCGGTGTTGCGCAACGAACCTGAGCAGTGGCTGATACGCGTGGCCTGGCGCGAGGAAGATGCGCAGCAAGAGCGGCTGGTGTCGCTGGCCGAATTGAAGCCCGCGCTGCGCATCGTGCCCGGCCAGAAGATCGCCTACGTCACCGATGTCGCATGGCATCAGGATAACGTGACGCGCATCGTCGACCTGGCACGCGATGCCGACCTGCTGTATATCGAGGCGGTATTTATGGAACGCGATGCCGAACATGGACGGCGCAAGTTCCACCTGACCGCGCGCCAGGCAGGAGAAATCGCCCGTGGTGCGAATGCAGGCCGCGTCATTCCGATGCATTTTTCGCCGCGCTATGTCGGCGAGGATAGGGAATTGCTGCGTGCCGAAGTAGAGGCGGCATTTGGCGGCGCTTCAATGACCGCTTTCTAGTTAACTGCTACACGGATCTAAGTCCCACTGCGTGCCAATTCCGGACGTTGAAGAATTTTCTCGATAGCAGTCGTTCACCATGCATTATCTGGGCCGATTTATATATTAATGGAATGGACACCCGCTTTCCGGAACGGCATCGATGTGCCAAAGCGGAGATGTTGATTAACCACTAAAGGAGGCACCACAGTTAGTGTCCCAATGCGTTCGCATAACTGCTGCCGTATTCCCCCCAACCCTTTTGAAATGCCGCGTAAAGTGACTCTGATCGGCGAATCCGAGATCAATGGAGACATGCATAAGCGGCACACCAGCCTTTAACAGCGCGCAGGCGGTTTCGATGCGGATGTTGATAGGCATGCGGAGTCATGCCAACCTGTTTTGCAAAAGTTCGCACCAAGTGGAACTGGCTGAACTCCTTCACTGCCACTAGTTCATCAAGGCTTACAAGTTCGGCGAATCACTCCTGAAGGTACCCGTTCTACGTGATGCCGTCGTTGCGCATGTCAGCGAGGATGGCGCGACCTTCTCCTCCAGCGTGTGAGCATTGTTGCGCAGCGTGTTAGGTGACCACGTCAGGCTTGATTTCGTCGTTCCTCATGTCGGCGAGGATGGCGCGACCTTCGTTCAGTCAGCGTGTGCGTCTTGTTGCGCAGCGTGTTATAGGTGACCACGTCAGGCTTGATTTCGTCGTTCCTCATGTCGGCGAGGATGGCGCGACCTTCCTCCAGCGTGTGCGCCTTGTTGATCAGCGTGGTATAGGTGACCACGTTAGGCTTGATCTCATCGTTGCGCATGTCGGCGAGGATGGCGAAGTCTTCATCCAGCGTGTGCGCCTTGTTGCGCAGCGTGTTATAGGTGACCACGTCAGGCTTGATTTCGTCGTTGCGCATGTCGGCGAGGATGGCGCGACCTTCCTCCAGCGTATGCGCCTTGTTGAGCAGCGTGTTATAGGTGACCACGTTAGGCTTGATCTCGTCGTTGCGCATGTCGGCGACGATGGCGCGACCTTCCTCCAGCGTGTGCGCCTTGTTGAGCAGCGTGTTATAGGTGACCACGTTAGGCTTGATCTCGTCGTTGCGCATGTCGGCGAGGATGGCGTGGCCTTCCTCCAGCGTGTGCGCCTTGTTGAGCAGCGTGGTATAGGTGACCACGTCAGGCTTGATCTCATCGTTGCGCATGTCGGCGAGGATGGTGCGACCTTCCTCCAGCGTGTGCGCCTTGTCGAGCAGCTTGATATAGCTGGACATTTCAGGCTTGATCTCGTCGTTGCGCATGTCGGCGAGGATGGCGCGACCTTCCTCCAGCGTGTGCGCCTTGTTGAGCAGCATGGAATAGGTGATCACGTCAGGCTTGATCTCGTCGTTGCGCATGTCGGCGAGGATGGTGCGGCCTTCCTCCAGCGTGTGCGCCTTGTTGAGCAGCGTGTTATAGGTGACCACGTCAGGCTTGATCTCATCGTTGCGCATGCCGGCGAGGATGGCGCGGCCTTCCTCCAGCGTATGCGCCTTGTTGAGCAGCGTTGTTGCCTTGTATGTCGCATTCGCCAGCTTCCCCAGCAGATCGGTGATTACGGCGGCTTTTTTTCGTGCGTCGGCAATCGCATTTTGTGCATCGACGGCATTCTGATAGGCATTTTCGACGTCCGCGCCAGATTTTGAGAGCATCGCCTCAACCGCGCTGTAATAGGCGCATTTCGCCTGCGCGACGTTGGCTTGCACGGCAGTCACCTGTGCCGGCGTTTTCGCACTTGCCAAGTCCGCTGCTTCATTGTCGCTTGCATCGTCATAATTTTTCTTGATGATGGACAGCCGCTCGTTTGCGTTGCTCATAATGCACCTCTACTTGACGTTAAATCGGCTACTCGCCGATAGCCTTTGTGATATCCCGAAGGTATTGAACCTCGGCTAGTATCAGCGAGACATCGACATTACTTGCGACATCTTTCTTGATTCTTGCTGAAACATTATATGGAGGCCACGACGCTTTCCACAAGTTATTTCATTACTGCGCCTGATCGCGGTGGAGCGCGGCGATGAAAGCTTCGAGTTGAAACTCAAATAAAACCCCGTGGGAATCCGGCACCGGCTGTGGGAAGTGGGAAATTGTTTGCCTTATGTGTGCCAGCGCACTGTGCACCTTGGGCGCAAGGGCTATAAATACACTATCGATGGGTAGTCATAAGTTCCGTTTGATCCTTTAATGGTCTGGAAATATCGGCATGAGAATCTACCTTCATCGTGAAGTAAAGAACACCAACGTTGTGATCGGCGGTGCACTCACGCAAGGCTTTTATCCGCATGGGATTCTTGCCTGACTTTAATTTCGGCAATAACCTTTTTAAGGAGACTCATCATGAAACATCTTCAGAAACATTTCTCCACGAGCCTGATTGCACTGGCCGCGTTACTTTCCGCGGCCCCGATGGCGGCATGGGCTGCAACCGCACCAGCACTGGGTACGGCGTCAAGCTTCGGGGCCTTGGGCGGCGCGGGCGTAACCTGTACGAGCCCGATCCCGGTGCTCCCGGCCATCACCGTCACAGGCGATGTGGGTTCTTTGCTCGCCGCTCCTAGCTCGGTGACTGGTTTTCCACCGGACTCTCCGCCTTTGTGCTCGCTTTCTGGGAAGGTTCAGTTGGGCGCCACCACGGCTTTCGGCGACTTCATGAAAGCGTACGCCGCGATTGATACGAAAAATCCATGCCCGGCCGACGCCGCGCACAATCTTAGCGGAGATCTCGGCGGGATGACTCTTTCGCCGGGGATCTACTGCATCAGCGGGGTTGGGCTGTTGTCGAGCCAGTTGACGCTCGATGGTGGTGGCAATGCCAACGCGGTATGGATCTTCAAAGCCGCGTCCAGCATCACGCCCATTGGTGGCTCGGTAGTCATGGCCAACAGCGGCAACGCGTGTAACGTATACTGGCGCGCTGTCAGCGCAGTGTCACTCGACGCTACGACGTTCGTTGGAAATATTCTCGCGGGATCGGCCATCACCTTTACCGGTGTCGGCTCAAGCTTGGCCGGTCGGGCGTTGGCGCAAACAGACGTAACCATGACTGGCGCCAGCATCACCAGTTGCGGCACAACTGGCGGCGGCAATGGTGATCACGACGGGCACGATGGTAATCACGACGGGCACGATGGTAATCACGACGGGCACGATGGTAATCACGACGGGCACGATGGTGATAAAGACGGGCATCATTCGGATAATA
>Ga0208080_1001673_pt1 | contig 10716 bp, 9 predicted proteins | sample NGESurdeep092012_3_FD_184476 | JGI IMG/M metagenome (GOLD analysis project Ga0208080, IMG submission 184476) | Arctic peat soil microbial communities from Barrow, Alaska - NGEE Surface sample 210-3 deep-092012 (SPAdes) | ecosystem: Environmental > Terrestrial > Soil > Wetlands > Peat ...
CGAGATGGGCGACCGACGACGTACCCGGGATCGGGACGATTACCGGCGAATGGTGGAGCAGCCAGGCCAGAGCGACCTGCGGCGGGGTGGCACCGGTGTCCCGGGTGATCTTGTCCACCGCGCCTCCCGGCTTGGCCAGCTCACCCGAGGCGATGGGGGCCCAGGGAATGAATCCCAGGCCTTCGCCTTCGCAGTAGTCGAGCACCTCCTCCGAGGACCGGTTGGTGAGGTTGTAGAGGTTCTGGACGCTCACGATCGGCACGATCGCGTGGGCGGCCTTGATCTCGTCGACCGACACTTCGGAGAGACCCACGTGGCGCACCTTGCCCTCGGCGATCAGATCGGCCAGCAGCCCGAACTGCTCCTCGGCCGGCACCTTCGGGTCGATGCGGTGCAGTTGGAAGAGGTCGATCCGGTCGAGGCCGAGACGCCGGAGGCTCATCTCACACTCTTGGCGCAGATATTCCGGGCGGCCCACCGGCGCCCATTCGTCGGGCCCGGTGCGCACCAGCCCGGCCTTGCTGGCGATGACCAGATTGTCCGCATACGGGTGCAGTGCCTCCCGGATGATCTCCTCGCTCACGTGGGGGCCGTAGGAGTCGGCAGTGTCGATGAGATCTACGCCGAGCTCCACCGCCCGCCGCACCACCCGGACACACTCGGCCCGATCGTCCGGCTCACCCCAGATACCCTTCCCGGTGATACGCATGGCACCGAAGCCGAGACGATGCACTGTCAGCTCGCCCAGGTTGAAGGTCCCTGAGTGCTCGATCGGGCGTGTATCAGTGTTGGTGGAGTTGGGCATGGGTACTTTCTACCCGGAACCGGCCGGCTCGAATCCCCGCCAAACAATCAGCGCTTCCGGTATGCCGGGAGGCGATCCTCGGTGCGGGCTGCCTTCATCTCGGCGTAATCGCCCGAGGCGAACACCATCGACTGGGCGATGGCCTCCTCGGCGATGGAGCGCTGGACTTCGAATGAGCCCAGGCTGGACAGGGTCCGGCGGGCCATCTTCACGGTGAAGGCAGGGGCGGTGGCGATCTTCTTCGCCATATCGAGAGCCAACTCATCGAGTTCGGCGTCATCGGCCACCAGCCGACTGATCACCCCGTGGCCGAGGGCCTCTTCGGCACCCATCACCCGTCCGGTGAGGGCCAGGTCACTGGCCAGACCATGGCCGGCCATCTGAAACAACCGGGCCACTCCGCCGGAGTCGGGAATCACTCCGTGGACGACCTCGGGGAGCATCATCCGCGTGCCGATCGACGCGATCCGGATGTCGCAGAGCAGTGCCCGCTCAAATGCCCCGCCGATCACCCAGCCTTTCAATGCGCAGATGATGGGACAGGGCATGGTGAGGAACATTTGGGTCGGGCGATGCCCACGTTCGATGAACTCGAGGTCAGAGATGTCCTCCACCCGCAGGCCGAGTTGGTTGGTGTCCCGACCGGAGGAAAACGACTTCCCCTCGCCGCGCCACACGATGGCCCGCAGGCCGGGGAGGTCGTGCAACTTGGCCAGTACCTCCCATAAACGCCTATCCATCTCATCGCTCATGGCGTTGTGTTTCTCGGGTCGGTTGTTGGTGATGACGGCGATGGAACCATCGACCTCGCAACGGATCAGGTCCTGCTCGGCGGCAGTGAGATCGCTCATGAGGAAACTCCTTTGGCCGGGGGAGTGCCAAGAGTGCCCGGAACACTCTCTCCGAACGGTGGTCGGCCCAACTGTTCCCGGATGGGGGTGAACGGCGGCATGACGGTGTGGCGTCGTTGCCAGTTTGCCCCGTCCACCACCAGGGAGTGACCGCTGATATACGAGGCATACGGAGAACAGAGGTAGGTGGCGGCCCAGGCCAGTTCACGAGGAAACCCCACCCTTCCTGCCGGAACTCGGGAGTCCTGACCCACGTACTTGCCCGGCACCGCGGCGATGGCCGTCGTCTCGTCTTCGTGGGGCATCAGGCCCGGGACCAGGCCATTGACCCGTATCCCATACGGTGCCCACTCGACAGCCAGGGTCTCGGTCATGTTCTTCACGCCGGCCTTGGCCGCCGCCGAATGGGCAAATCCGGGCCCACCCGTCCATGCGTAGGAGGCGCCGACGTTGACGATGGCCCCATCCCTGCCGGCGGGGATAAGGCGCCGGGCCAACTCCCTCGAGCAGTAGAACGTGCCGTTGAGGACGATGTCCACCACCGTCCGCCATGCGTTCGGGCTCATGTCCTCGGCCGGAACCGGAAAGTTGCCCGCGGCGTTGTTGATCAGCACATCGATGGGCCCCAGTTCGGACTCCACGCCGTCGAAGGCAGCCGAGATGGACTCGGGGTCCCGGATGTCGCACGGAACGGCCCAAGCCCGGCCACTGGTCCGAGAGACCCGGATCACCGATTCGACCGCCGCGACCCCGGCGGCGCGGTGCTCGTCGTTGCGGGAGAGGATCCCGACCGAGGCGCCGAGGCGGGCGAACTCGATGGCAATGGCTTTGCCCAACCCGGTGCCCCCACCGGTGACGATGACCACCGAGCCGTCGTAGGAGCCGCCGGGCAGTGCGGCGGCACCCGTATCGGGAGGGAGAGGGAGGCCGGCTCGCCGGGAGTCGGGACCAGAGTCGGGACCAGAGTCGGGTCGGGCGTCGGGACCAGAGGATGGGGAGGCCACGGTCGGTGAGCCTAGATCGATGACGGGCTTCATCCATGATCTGGTGAACATCCGGCCCCGCTCGCCCGTAGTCACTTCCAGCAACCTCACCCATCGGCACCTGAAGACGACGCGGAGGACGACACCATGCACATTGGAAACCAGAACTTGAGGAGCCGACGGGAGCGATCCGGAGGGCAGTCCTGGCATGGTGCCCCGTCGGCATTGGTTCCTGCCCGCCCCGTCTCGCGGCGTCTCGTGGCCGGAGCTGTTCTGTCGGTGGCACTGGCCGCCGCCGCCTGTGGCTCGACGCCAACTTCGGCCGTGTCAGGCAAGACCCATGCGAACCCGAATACGGCTCACTCGGCCGGTTCCGGAACTTCTGCTTCTGCCCCGGCTATTCGTTCAACCACCAATGCCACCCTGGGGACGATCCTGGTGGATCCAGCAGGAGCAACGCTGTATCGCTTTACGGCCGACCAGAATGGGCAGAGTTCATGCACTGGCGGGTGCACCCAGGTCTGGCCGCCATTTACTGTCGCGGCGGGGTCGAAGCCGGTGACGGCCAGTGCTCTGGTGGGGACATTCGCCACGACTACCCGGCCCGACGGCACCAGCCAGGTCACCTACAACGGATCACCGCTCTACCTGTTCACCGGGGACAAGGCCGCTGGCGACGCCTCCGGTCAGGGAGTTGAGGGCAAGTGGTTCGTCGTTACCGTGTCGGCCACTCCGTCCTCGGCGGCGGCGCCCTCCGCTACCTCACCAACCACAGCACCGTCAGCCACCGGTGGGTCAGGCACCAACACCACGAGCCCGGCTCCCGCAACACCGTCCATCACTCCGACAGCTCCCGCCACTCCGGCACCGGTTTCGACGGCACCTGCTGCTCCGGCACCCACCACTCCACCCCCAACCAGTCCGCCGGTCACCAGTCCACCCGCCACTACGTCACCGACCTCTCCTCCGACGACCACGGGTGGCGGCTACGCATATTGAGTCTTCGTCCGGCCCAGTCGTCGGTGTTGGGCGTCACTGGTGTGGACGAAAAGTCGAAGTAGCGATGCCGACCTGGAGGCTCCCCGCGTGTGCGGTTGCAGGCGGCCTGGCTGTGTTGGTCGTGTTGCTCGCCAGTTGTGGTGGCTCGGCTACGCCTTCCACCGCTCCGTCGGCGGCCGCTATTCGCGCCTACGTGGCCAAGGTCGAACATGTTCGACTCCCCGTGAACCAACTCCTCCTCGGGGCTGACCCCATCCTCGACAATTACCGGACACACACGATCACCCCTCAGGCTGCCGGCGACGAGATGTCCCGACTCGAGCAGCGGTTCGGCACCTTTGTGGTGTCCGCCCAGTCGCTCGACCCCGCGGATTCCACCCTCTCGAAGTTGAACGCCCCCTATGCCCACACCTACTACCTCGAGGACAACTATTTGAGCGTGTTGGCCGCCGACCTTCCGGGCAATGATTTCGACAACTTGCCCGATACACAAAATGCGCAGCGCCTGGCCATCATCGAGTGGCGGACTCAACTCGAGGTGGCGGCCCATGCCGCCGGGGTCCGGCTCCCAGCTGATCTCCAACAGGCCGGTCGGGGGGAGATCGCCCCTTCATCCACCGGCAGCTGAAGCCTCAAGTCCCGTGGGCGTTGCTCGGTCGGCGCCGGTCGACAGTCGGCGCTCAAGAGGAGTGCCGGGCTTTTGAATGGCGCTACGTCCCGGCGAATTCGAATTGGTCCAGTTGCCGCGCTTCGAGAGGTGATCAACACCCTGACTGTCATATTGACCGATGGAAACCGTCTATTCGCCGGGACGCGGCGATGGAGGAGTGTGTGATCCCCCAATGGTTGCTATGAGCTGCGCCCGGACGTGGCGGACTCGACACCACCTGATCCCGTCACCACCAGACTCCGCTCACATCCGGGATCCCGACAACCGGTGATCTCAGTGTCCCCAACCCCGCCCGGGTGACCCTCGGGTGAGCCTCGGGTAGCCTCGGCAACCGTGGACTTCGACTTCTCTCCCGAACTGACAGCCCTCCAGGAAAGCGTGCGCCGCCTGGCCCAGGACAAGATCAAACCCCGGGCCCGGGAGATCGACACCACCAGCGAGTACCCACAGGACATCTTCGACGCCTTTCGGGACGCTGATCTGCTGGGGCTCTGCCTCCCCACCGAGTTGGGCGGCTCGGGTGCAGGCATTCTGGGTCTGACCATCGCCATCGAGGAGGTGGCCAAGTACTCGAACTCGGCCGCCCTGATGTTGTTGCTCACCCGGTTGCCGGCGGGTCCCGTCCTCATCGCCGGAAACGACGAACAGAAGCGGCGGTATCTACCCAAAATCGCCACCGGAGAGGTGCGGGCTGCCTTCGGGCTGTCCGAGCCCCAGGCCGGGAGCGACGTGGTCGGCATGCGCACCAAGGCGGTGCCCGACCCCGATACCGCCGGCGACAGCGAGCCCGGCTGGATTCTCACCGGCACCAAGTGCTGGATGTCGGGGGTACGCGAGGCCGATTGGTACACGGTGTTTGCCAAGACCGGCGACCCGGCTTCACGGAAGCACGACTCGATCACCGCCTTCATCGTGGAACGTAAGTGGGACGGCGTCTCGGTGGGTCGTACCGACCACAAGATGGGTGTGCGCGGCGTCGATACCGGCGAGCTGCTCTTGGACAACGTCCGGGTTCCGGCCGAGAACGTGATTGGCGAGGTGGGTGGCTTTCGCCTGGCCATGCTCGGCCTCAACGCCATGCGACCGATTGTGGCGGCACGGGGAATCGGGCTGGCCGAAGGTGCCCTGATGTACGCCACCGAGTACGTGAAACAGCGGGAGGCATTCGGCGGGGTGATCGCTGACTTTCAGGGGATCCAGTGGGAGATCGCCAAGGTGGCGGTGGACATCGAGGCGGCCCGTCTACTGACCTACCGGTCCGCCTGGCTGGCCGATCAGGGGAAGTTCACCAAGGAGTACGTGCCGTTCCTTTCCATGGCCAAGTACTTCGCCACCGAGTTGGCGGTGCGGGCGTCGGGCCTGGCCGTACAGCTTCTGGGGGCGGCCGGATATATGGAGGACCACCCCACCGAGCTCTGGTACCGGGATGCCCGCCAGTTGACCATCGTGGAGGGGACCTCCCAGGTGCAGCTAGGGCTCATCGCCCGTGGCGTGCTCGGACACGACCTGTGGTGGGACTGACAGTGGGCCGCTCCGGTGCGGGTGGCGCGGAGGGAACGGCCGCCACCTTCGAGGAGCTGGGAGCGTGGCCAGGTGTGCTCTCCCGACTTCTCAGCGGCACGTCGCTCACCTCTGACGAAGCCGAGACGGTGCTCGGCCAGGTGCTGTCCGGCACCGCCACCCCTGCGCAGATCGCCGGCCTGGTCATCGCTCTGCGGGCCAAGGGTGAGTCGGTGGAGGAGATGACCGGGTTCGTGCGGGCCATGGTGGCCCACGCGGTGCCCCTGCCACTCCCCAAGGGGCTCGAGGTGATCGACACCTGTGGCACCGGGGGCGACCGCTTGCGCAGCATCAACGTGTCGACCATCGCGGCGTTGGTGGTGGCGGCGACCGGCGCCAAGGTATGCAAGCACGGTGGCAGGGCGTCATCGTCGGCGGTGGGTGCGGCTGATGTGCTGGAAGCCCTGGGGGTCGTTGCTGACCTCGGCCCTGCTGGTGTCGCCCGCTGTATCGACGAAGTGGGGATGGGATTCTGTTTCGCCCCGCGATTCCACCCGGCCATGCGCTTCGCCGCCCCCATCCGCCGAGAGCTCGGGATTCCGACCGTCTTCAACTATCTCGGGCCCCTGGCCAACCCGGGCCGGGCCAGGTATCAGGTGGTGGGGGTGAGCGACCGATCGATGGCCGGCAAGATGATCGGTGTGCTGGCGGCCAACGGTGCCGAGCGGGCCATGATCGTCTACGGCGACGACGGTCTCGACGAACTGAGCACCACCGGACCGTCCACTATCCACGAACTGAAGAGGGCCGGAGGCGACGGCGAGTACGAGATCGCGGTGTCCCGCCTGGATCCGACCGATCTCGGGTTCGCCACCGCCACCCTCGACGACCTGCGCGGGGGCAATGCGTCGGTCAATGCGGATGCCATTCGCCGGGTGGTGGCCGGCGATCCGTCACCGCATCGGGACATCGCGGTCCTCAATGCCGCCGCCTCGCTGGTGGTGATGGGCCAATCCGCCGACTTCCCGGCCGGGGTGGCTCTGGCCTGCGAAGTGATCGATGACGGCCGCGCCTCAGAGGTCCTGGATGCTCTGGTCCGGGTCACCCAAGAGGCAGCCGCGGCCGAGGAATAAGCCGCCACGCCTGAACGGCGAGGACGCTCCCATTGCGGAGAGCGCCCCCGCCGTTCAAGGGTGGCAGAGCGGAATTGTCCCTTCCGTTACTTCAGGTTGAGCATCGATGCCGGTGGCGGTTGGGTGGAACCCGTGTATGCCTTCACCGGCCCGCTGATGGCCGATGTGTATACCGGGCCCATGGTGGTGGCCGCACCGTTGTTGATGGTCATCATTTGCGCTCCCGAGTACCCGAAGTGATCGGACTTCGAGTAGGTCAACGGAACGAGACCGGGGGTCACGAACTTGGCTCCGTCGGTCTCGATGGCGCTCACCAATCCGGCTCGGGTGAGTTTCGGGCCCGCCTTCTGCAGTGCCTGGATGAATGTGTACCCGAGGGCGACCCCATACTCGGTATTGCCATCCAGGGGTGCACCCGGATCGTACTTGGTAAGGACCTTCTGGATGGCCTGGATCCACGCATTGGAGGTGTCGGACTCCGGTGGCAGGTAGGCGTCGGAAAAATCGCACTGTGCCGTTGTGGCGATCGACGGGTTTGGCCCTTCGTCCCTGCGCCACTTCGTCCTTGCGCCACTTCGTCACTTCGTCCCTGGTCCGCTACACCGCTGCGTCCACCTGCTCCCTCATCGGGCCGCACAGCTCTGTCATCCGGGGAATCCGATTGGCGGGCATGGACATCCCATCAGGAGATTCGACCTCGAGTACCCGGACCCGCTCCGGGTTGGCATGAAGCCATTGGGCGACAATGATCCGCTCATGTTCGTGGCCGTCTTTGGTCATGGCCAGTGCTGAGTCGGCGCTCCCATGTACGCCCCCACCTGATCCGAACATTGTGCCGCTCTCCGTGAGGAGCCCACCGTCGAGTTCCACTGCCCCCTCGCCGTCGACATAGAGGACCACACGACCGGCCTCCCGAAGCGATTCAACCCTCCGATGCTGACCGATCAGGTGACGGAGTCGATCAGCTTCATCACGCACCCGTGCCGCATCCTCGTACCACTGAAGCTGAGCCAGGTGCGCCAATTCCTTGGCCATCGGCATGAGTAGTTCGGCGGGGTCGGCGGCGAGTTCGTCGGTTGTCCATTTTCGTCGCCTCCCCGGCCTCGTGACCGCTCGCCGTGCTGGCTGTTGGTGCGGTTGGTGGGCCCGGTCATCACCGGCCGGCTCGGGTCGAGCGTCTGCCGCGGATCGAACGGCCGTGCCGGGGTCCTTTCTCCGAACCTTGCCCATGCGGTTGAAAGGGGGGGCCCATGCCCGGATCAGCCGGCCCTCGATCACCACCGCGGCAAGGGGTCCCGGGCACACCCGATAGTGGATGGCGTGGAGCTGTCGCAGCAATCGCCCGATCTTTGGGCGCCGGTCACCGGTGAAGTAGGAACGAACCCGCGAATGGAGATCGGTTGCCTTGCCCACATAGAGGACGTTGCCGGCGGCGTCGGTGAACCAGTAGACGCCGGGCCGGTGGGGGAGTCGGGTGGTGAGACGAAGCTTGGCCGCCTGAGGGTGGCCGACAAGGCGGGGGAGGTCGAGGAGCTCCTCGAGTCCGAGGATCCCGAATGAACCCGCTCGTTCGAGGAGGGCGTGGAGAAGATCCCCGGTTGCGAGTACGTCGGTCAGGGCCCGGTGGGACGGTTGGTGGGAAAGGTTGAGAACGGCGGCGAGGGTGCCGAGTTTGCAGTTGGGCACCATGTCCCGGATGAGCCGGCGAGCCAGGGCCAGGGTGTCGACGGTGGCGTTTTGCAGACGATCACGACCGGTGGAAACAAGGGCATGGTTGAGGAAGGAAAGGTCGAACCGCACGTTGTGGCCGACAATCACCGCGCCCCCGACGAACTCGAGGAAGGTAGGGAGCATGGCTCCGATGGTGGGTGCGTCAGCCACCATTGCGTCGCTGATCCCGGTGAGGGCGGTGATGAACGGCGGAATGCGTTCATCGGGTTTCACCAGTGTCTGGAAGGTGCCCAGCATCTCTCCACCCCGATAGCGAGCCGCTGCCACCTCGGTGAGAGACGATGTGGCAGGTGATCCCCCGGTGGTCTCGACGTCGAGAACCACGAAGGTCACCTCGCTGAGCGGGGTACCCAGGTCGTCGAACGAGCGTTGCACGACGAGCGCCATAGGCGACACTGTAGCGAACGGGTGTTCGATTGGCGTGGAGTGGGGGTTGATGTGGGGCGGCTACCGTGGGGGAGTGACGAGCGACTCATCTATGGCCGCACCCGCCATGGCGGAAACGCCGGGCCCATCTGCGGCCTCGGCCACCCGGTACCGGTGTGCGGCTTGCGGGAACCTGACCCGATTTAGTGTGGTCACCAACCGGAGGACGAAGGCTTTCCATCACTTCTCCGTGGGTGGGGAGCTCACCCTCGAAGACGTGGAAGTGCTCGACGAAACGGTGGAGGAGGTGTCGTGCCGATGGTGTGGCAATGGCAACGCTGTCGAGACCGTCGACAACGCCGAGACCGTCGAGACCGGGTCTCCGAACCCGAACTGATACCTGTCCAGGCAGCGGTCCAGGCGGCGGTCCTGGCCGTGGACCTGGCAACAGACCTGACTCAAGAACCAGTAGAGCGGCGTGCGGTGCCCCTGGCCGACCCCGACTTTTTGGCTGGCCTTCGGCCCATCCCGGCCGGTTCACCGGATACGCCGGCACCATGGTCGGCTGCGGACGTTGTCGGCGTGAGCCCCTCGGGTGATTCGATTGAAATTCGCATCGGCGGTGGGGCTGGTCGGTTGCTCCTGGCGTTCCTCAACACCGACTGTGACGGATGTGAAGAGTTCTGGCACGGTTTTCGGGATCCCGATGCCCTCGGCCTGCCTTCCGGCGTGTCCAGTATTGTCATCACCAAAGGTCCCGGTTCGTTGTCGTCGGACGAGGTGGCTCTGTCTGCGAATGGCATCGAACGGGTGCCGGTGGTGATGAGTGATCAGGCGTGGATTGACTACCGGGTACTCGGGTATCCCTTCTTCGTGCTGGTGGACGTGGCGTTGAACCAGGTCGTCGGCGAGACGGTGGGCCTCGGATGGGATGACGTCATCGCCATGACCGGTACGGCGCGCTGACCCCCAGGCCGACCCTCCAGGCAGGTGTTGCACGACCCCAGCACTACCCGGTGAAGGTCAGGCCGGCAATCACCCGGCCACCGCTGCCACTGCATTCAGGTGTCCCGGAGACCCATCGGGTTAGCCCGGCCATCATGGCCGCTCCGTTGCGACGACCGTTGGAACTCGCCCATCTTCCCAGCACGGGGGGTATTTTCCGCGAATGATCAGACCTCAGAACGCTGGCTGTGAGACGTCCTGATCACCAGTGTTGCCCGGTCGTTCGCCGGCATCGGGCCCATTGCTGCCCGCCCATGCCCATGGGAAAGCACCGGTGAGGCTTTCGGAGCTGGTGGCACACCTCACCGAAGGACTCGTGGAAGAAGCCGCTGACAGATTGCCTGGATAGAGTCGTCAAATGTGAAGCCGGTTCGGAAACTCGGGGTTTGGCGGTCATCGGGGTTGCGGGTTCTGGCCTCCCTGCTGGTCCTGACGGTGGTGACGATCTCCTGGGTCCCGGTCCGGGCCGTCTCGGGCGCATCAGTGAAGTCACCCCGCGTAGAAGATCTCTCTCCGGCTCCTGATTCGGTTGTCCCATTTGGTGGAGCCTCGCTCGGCTTACATGCATTGACCAGTCCAAAGGCCCCGGTCGTCGGCATGGCCGCCACACCCGATGGCAAGGGCTACTGGCTGGTTGCCTCTGACGGGGGGATCTTCAGCTTCGGCGATGCCC
>Ga0208080_1001685_pt1 | contig 10683 bp, 9 predicted proteins | sample NGESurdeep092012_3_FD_184476 | JGI IMG/M metagenome (GOLD analysis project Ga0208080, IMG submission 184476) | Arctic peat soil microbial communities from Barrow, Alaska - NGEE Surface sample 210-3 deep-092012 (SPAdes) | ecosystem: Environmental > Terrestrial > Soil > Wetlands > Peat ...
ATCCTTCAGCCGATCATCTAATGTTTAATAATGGATCAATAAGAGCCGGGGACTTTGATCTGGATCATTCCGAGGTGTGAGGGCCTCATACAGTATTCCAAACATGTTCGAATCCGCCAAGCTGAAACATCACGTCGACAAGGCCATCTACCGCCGCGAAGAAGCAAAGCTGCGGGAAGCGTTGCTTAACACGCAGTTCGACCTCAAGGAGCAGCCTCGTTTTCCCGTGCTGATACTGATCGCCGGTGTTGAAGGCGCAGGCAAGGGCGAGACCGTCAATCTGCTCAATGAATGGATGGATCCGCGCCATATCCATGCGCACGCGTTCTCACAGCCCTCAGACGAGGAACGCGAGCAACCTCCGAATTGGCGTTTCTGGCGTGCACTCCCCCCTAAGGGCGAGATCGGCATTTTCTTCGGCGCATGGCATACGATGCCGATCGTACAGCGTGTGATGCGCGAAATAAATGAAGGGGAATTCTCGAGCGCCGTCGGGGAAATCCAGCGCCTCGAAAAGATGCTTTGCGATGAGGGCGTTTTGCTTGTCAAATACTGGTTTCACCTCTCCAAGGGCCAGCAAAGGAAGCGACTCAAGTCGCTAGAGCAAGACCCGAAGACACGTTGGCGTGTTACCGACGTCGAGTGGGAGTATTTCAAGCTTTATGATCGGTTCATCAAGGTCTGCGAGCCATTCTTGCGCGAGACATCGACGGGCGAAGCACCGTGGATTGTGGTGCCTGGTGCAGATCCTCACTTCAGGGCACTGACTGTGGGTCGACACTTGCTTGCGGCAATTCGCGAACGACTTGACGATAAGCCAACCAAGAGTCTGCCGAAAAAGGCTCTGCCCCTGCCGGCGCCAGGTGACAGGCTGAATGTGCTGAGTGCGATCGAACTCGACCAAAAGATGACGAAGGACGAGTACGAGAAGGAGCTTGAGAAGTGGCAGGGGCGCTTGAATCTCGCTTCGCGCGATCCGCGCTTCAAGACGACGTCAGTGGTTGCGGTATTTGAGGGTAACGATAGTGCCGGCAAGGGCGGCGCCATTCGGCGCGTGACGCAGGCGCTGGATGCGCGATGGTACGATAATATTTCCGTTGCCGCGCCCACTGAGGAAGAGCGCGCCCAGCCGTATCTCTGGCGATTCTGGCGCCATTTGCCAAGGCATGGCTGCCTGACGATTTTCGATCGTTCCTGGTATGGCCGCGTTCTCGTCGAACGGGTCGAGGGGTTCTGTTCGGACGCAGACTGGATGAGGGCCTACAGCGAGATCAACGATTTTGAAGATTCAATGGTTCGTCACGGCACGGTGGTCGTTAAATTCTGGCTAGCAATCAGCAAGGATGAGCAGTATCGACGCTTCAAGCAGCGCGAGAATGTTCCATTCAAGCGATTCAAGATCACCAAGGAAGATTGGCGCAATCGAAAGAAATGGGATGCCTACGAAGTTGCGGTTTGCGATATGGTCGATCGTACCTCGACCGCGACGGCACCTTGGACGTTGGTTGAGGCAAACAACAAATATCATGCTAGAATAAAGGTATTAAAGACGCTTTGCATCGCGCTCGAAGGGCATCTCGAACGGACACCAAAAAACGGACCAAGAAAGAGATGATTGTCTCTCTTTGAGAGCGAGACTTGTTTCGAAAATCCCCATCAAGATCTCCGAACGGCTCGGTGCGTTGCATTATCTGCGACTTAATCGACTTGCTCTCGCTAGCTGGCGGCTTCTTTTTTTCCCCATTCGAGATACATGCCTATGTCGCCTGGAACGCCGTCTGGGAAATCGATCACGCGGGCAAGCAGGCCGAAACCATGAGGCTGTAACTCTTTTTTCCAACGCATGAATACCTCAGCGGCGATGCCACGGAGCGTTGCGGGCCAATTCCGGTCTGGAGCGTTCACCGCACGTCCGTGATCGGTGCATAGCTCACAAGGAAACCGGAGAAGTAATTGTTCTTCCTCGCCCTTCTGGGCGGCGGCGCGTGCGTTTCTCAGCATGTGCTGCCACGACTCATCCGAAAGCTTGGCGGCAAGCAATTGGCGCGCCTGCTTGAGGTGGGATTCCGCTACCTGGTCGTGCGCTTGCGCGCGTCGCGCCGCTTCTTCTTCCCTATGGTGTGCGGCAAGCTCACGCAATGTTTGGGCCGACAGTTCATTGTCCGTGGGCATAGGGTGTGCTGGGGCGGCCGGTACCTTTCGATGTTTTGTCAACGCTTCAAGCTTCTCCGAGGGAACCAGGATCTCGGTGTCGCGATCGAGCGATGGCTCCGGCTCACGCGTTCGCCCCTTGCCGGCAAACGCTTTGACCAGATCGGCACGGCTGACGATTCCTACCATGCGACCATCACGCATGACCGGCACGCGTTTGATCCTCTTGGTAGACAGGAGTTCGGCGACGTCGATGACGTCCGCGTTCTCTTCGACGGTCACGATGGGCGAGATCATGATTTCCCGCGCGGAGCGATCCCGCGACTGCAGGTATTGCAAAAATTCTGGGTTCAGCTCCTCACCTTCTGCCAGCGCTTTCAGCCACCAGTCGCGCCGAGCCTCCCGCTCGGATTCATCGCGCGGCATGAGATCGCCCTCGCTAATCATACCGAGCGGCACGCCATGGTCGTCGACCACAGGTACCGCGCTGATCCCGTTCTTCCAGAGAAGAAGTGCGATCGAATGCGCCGAGGCATCCGGCCCTACGGTCACCACACTCGTGGTCATCATGTCGCCTGCCTTCATGGGTTCTCCCTAGCCAGCTCCAAGTTAAACAGTACGGCGAATTTTGATAGGCAGACTTGCATAAGGTTGCGAGGCAATCCGCGCGCGCCGCTCAGCTATCACCGTTAGCAGCATCACCCGCAGTGGTAGCGAAGGGTGACTTGAAATGCTCAAAGGGATTCAAGCTTCGCGAATCCCTCTATTTATTTCCCAGCTTCCTGCTTCGCCTGCAGATTGACGACTTGCACCCGTCGATTTTCCGCTGCGAACGGATTGACCTGATTCTTCAGCTGCTCCTTGCCGTAGCCCGTTGCGACGAGACTGTCATTGGCGATCCGGAAATTTTGGACAAGGAACTCTTTCACCGCCTGCGCCCGACGCTCCGATAGCTTGAGATTATATTCCTGCCCGCCCTTGGCGTCGGTATGTCCGCTAAGAAGAAAGACACTTCCTTGTAGCTCCGGATCGGTAAGAGCGCGACCGAGGTTCATTAGGTCGGGAATGGCTTTCGACGCGATATCCGCCGAGTTGTAATCGAAGTATATTTCAAGATCGATACTCGGCCGCTCTTTAGCGATGACCGCAACCTCTTGCCGCTCATCAAGCGTGAGCGAGCGCGTCTTGTTGGGCGACCGCAAGCTGCTAATAAAGCTCTGCTGTTTGGCATCTTGTGGTGTTGCGCTTAAGTTGCGCGTCTTCGAAGTTGGCGTCAGCGCCCTCAGGATCTGAGACTCGCTGGTTCCTTCGGCCGCTGCTGCGAACCCATAGCCTGCAAAGAACATAAACCCGCTCGCAACGACCATCAACGCGCATATAATTCGATTCTTGGTATGCAGATATGTCGCCATATTGTTTTACTCTGTGCCTGAAAAACCTAAAGCTTATTAGCCTGTTGGCACTAACCATCTTTGACAGAGATCAAAGAAGCTCATTTAAGCTGCCAGTGTCCGAGCATCAGGAGACACTAAGCGGAAATTCACGAGATGGAATCCCAAAAAAATCTCAACGTCTATGCCTTCAGTAATTGGCGCAATAACTATTTGAGCATGTACGGCGGAGATCATTGAGTTGGAAAGAATAAAGAACCGCTCACCCTCTCGCAAATCTCCGTTGATTGCCGGGAGTTGCCGCCGTTGAGCGAGTCGTGCAGTGCGCCGGTTCGAGGAATAATGGCAAGTCAAGACCTAGCTAGGCCAGTCTTCCCACCGGAAGCATTAGTAAAACAATCACAACATTGTCCGTTCCACGGTCTCTTGAGGCAGATCAAGATCGGATTGGCCAGGGCAATGGTAAAGTTACAATTGAGTTCGATCCTGTCTGCGAGCGATTTCACGATCTGCGAACCCTAGACAGGGTTCAACCACCAGAGGTCTCTATGTCCACTTTCCAGGTGAGTCTTGTATCTCCTGAGGCACTTGTGTTTTCCGGCGAAGCCGACCAGGTCGATCTTCCGGGTACCGAGGGTGATTTTGGCGTACTTGCTGGGCACGCGGCAATTGTTGCAATGCTCCGCCCGGGAATCGTGACTTTAGCTGCTCGAGGCGGCATCAACTTAAGATTCGTTGTACTCGGGGGTCTAGTCGAATTTTCGCAAGCGGAACTCACGATACTGGCGGACTCGGCTGAATCCGTCGATGATTTTGATCTTGTCGGACTCGCGGCGCAGATCGACGAAATGGAAAAAAGCTTGACGGAGATGACCCCGGACGACGGATTGGATCGCGCCATCGTGTTGCTCGACCGCTACAAGTCCATCCACCTCCATCTGAGCTCTTATGCGACGACTGCGTTCTAGCGATTTACTTCATCCGTTCACAGTGTCCTTGGCGCCGGTCACTAACGCCTTTTTCGCGACAATGCCCAGCTGTGTTTACCGAAAGCTCAACCCCGGCTAGCGTTCGTTTGTTGCCATTTGCCGCGAGTCTTCACGGTCAGCGCCGCTTCGCGGATACCCACACCTACATTAGTTCTTTGGGCTCATTGAGCGCCAGTCAGCCATGCTCAGTTCAATCTGCCCGCGTCTCGAACTCGCCGCACCAAGCGTCGGCGACCGTTACCGGCCAGCCTGCGGGCTGGTTTAGATCATGATAAATGGCCGAGAAAACAGGGATGGCAGCATCGTCTATCGGCGGCTGATGTGTTGCATCGAGGCCACTGGCTTTCGCGGCTGACAGCGCGACCACCCGCAGCATCTGCATCAACTGATGCTGCTGCCCCGACGCGGGCGCAGGCGATCGACGACGACATTCGCTGATCTCTTCACCATCCGACAACGGGCCATAATTTCCCACAAATTGCCAAGACTTGCATTCTTCACATTTTGTCATGAGCACGCTGTGTCATCAGTTCGCATCGGGAGCGTTTCAGGCTGGTTGCAAAAGACGCCCGTTGCGTTGATTCAGATCAAGGCTATCCATGGCGAACCGGTTTTATGATGCAGCACCGGCGAGATCACCCAGGGGCTGGTGCGGCGGCTGCGCGACATCGGCGGCCTTAAGCCATGGGGTGCAATCGTCTACTCAAGGGCAACCAGCAAATGGGGAATGTCCTGGTCGGAGGACACCCGCAAGGCTGCCGTGGCGAGTGCCCAGGCGCCCTGTGGTGGTTCGCAATGTCCCATCGAGATCAGTTTTTTTGGGACGGAATGCGGTGTCTTTGCCCATTCGGGATCGGGCTGGGCGATTATGGCGCGAGAGAGCATTGAGAAAGCCAGAGCGGATGCGCTGTCTGAGTGTCGCAAGGGGGGTAAGGCGTGCCGCATCATTGCATCGGTCTGTGCTGATGGCGCGGGACGGGTGAACGCGGCTAATTAATTACTAAGTGATAGAAGCCGTCCGTTAATGGAATTCATCTTCGGATACTTATGGAGCACTCTTCTCGAAGGCGACGCCGTTCGGTTGAACTCGGTAGCGCAATAAATGCAGAAGTATTTAGCCGATGCGACCGTATGCATCAGGGAAAAGCTCTCGTCTGTTCGGTCTCGGACTTGCTGGAATTCTATTATTGTGCCTGTCTTTAGCGAACAGTGCCGAGCTCGCTCCGATAATCGCCATGACGTGAGCGAGCTTGATCGCAAATCCGCGAGGTGTTGCGCGATGCTGAGCATTGCGGTGCTACCCACTTTGCTCGTTCGGGCGTTCTTAACGTTGCTCCAGCGCGCGCAGCTCAGTGTCCGCGATTCTGAGCCGCCTTGACAGCGTGAGCGCGAGCCGTTCGAAAATTTCGCCACAGAGCGCTGGGTTCGTGGGCATCAATTCATCGAAGCGCTTGCGCGAGAGCATGTAGAGGTCGGTTGGCGTCTCCGCTTCGGCGTCGGCCGAACGCACCTGATGATCGAGAAACGCAAGTTCCCCGAAGAAGTCGCCCGCCTCGAAGGTGGCGAGATGGTGGCGCTTGTCGCCCGTGAGCGGCAGTAGTGCGTCGACCCGGCCGCGGCGCACCAGGAACATCTCGTCGCTCTGATCGCCGGTAGAGAAGATTCGACCGCCGGGCTTGACTGAAATCTCGGTAACCGCACCGGCAAGCTCGGCGATCTCCCTGGATTCGAGCCCGGCGAACAGCTCGATCCGTTCGAGGGCGAGCGGCGCCGTTTGGTCATGCGGCTTCCAGCCGGCTGCTTCCAGAATCCTTTCTTCCATCCACTGGATCGCGCCGTCGCGCGTATCGAATATGCGGATGCCGCCCTGTGCGCGCACCAGGCCGAGCTCGGCAAGGTAATTCTCGATGTCGTAGCGCGTCGGCAGGCTCGAAGGCATGCCGCTGAAAAGCAGCTCGCCACCGCGCTCCTGGACCCGCTCCTTCATCTGTTCCAACAGATGCGCGGCGGTGAAATCCATCGACTGCACCCGGCGCAGGTCAAAGAGCAGATATCGCAGGGTTCCAAGATCCTTCTCGAGTTCCGAGAACAACTCGTCGGTTGTGCCGAAGAAAAGGTTTCCGCGCAGTTGCACCACCATGGCCTGGTTACCGTCGCGCTGCAGCAGCGTGCTTTCGGTGGAAAGGCGCCGACACATCGAGCGCGTGGCACGCAGATCGAGCTTGCTGATAATGACCGAGCCTCGGATCTGATCGCGGATGAAAAGCAGGATCGCGAGGCAGATTCCGGTCGCCGAGGCGGCAATCAGGTCGAACTGCGCGACGATCAAGACCGCCGCGATGACGCCGAAGTCCAGCCGCGTGGACGGCTGCAGCACCAGCCGGAAGATGCCCTTGTCGAACATGCGCCAGGCCACGGCCAGCAGTAATCCGGCGAGCGCCCCCATCGGCACCCAGGCGATCAAGCCTCCAGCTATTACGAAAGCCGCCACCACGAACGCCCCTTCCATCACGCCCGACCAGGACGAGCGTCCACCGCTGTTGATGTTGACGAGTGTCGGCCCCATCGTTCCCGCCCCCGGCATACCGCCAGCCAACGCCGACGCCGCGTTCGCCACGCCCTGCCCGAGAAGTTCGCGGTTGGAATCGTGTCGACTGCGCAGCAGCGCATCGACCACCACTCCGGTTTTCAACGTGTCGATGGAAAGGAGCACCGAGAGGGTGAGTGACGACACGAGGATGAGGCCGATATCGGCGGGGCGCACCGCGACGAGCGACGTGAACCGCAAATTGACACTCTCGAATAACGAACCGTTCGCCTCGATCGGCCCGATAACGAGTGGATTGCCCGCGAGTTTCAGGAGGTCTGGGTTGAACGCGGCGAGCGCAAAATACGCCGCGATGCCGGCAAGGAGCCCGATAATCGCTGCGGGAACCTTCCGGACGATGTATGGTGCGAGCGTCATCGCGAGGATGGTCACCGCGCCGACCGCGATCGCGGTCCGACTCCACAACTCCGGAGACATGAGCCCGCGCACGAGGGACACGTTCTTGGGCAAGCCGAGCAGCTTCGGCAATTGCCCAATCGCAATGACCACCGCGACTCCGGACAGATAGCCGCTGACCACTTGGTACGGAATGAACTTGATCAGGCGCCCAGCCCGCACCATCCCGTAGAGCAGCTGTAGCAACGCCGCGAGCAGCGCGGTGAGCGACAGCAGCACCGCAATTCGGCCCGGCGAATAGTTGCCTTCCGCGAATTGGAGGGCGAGTGCCGACAATACTGCGGCCGCCGGCGCGCAAGGTGCGCTGATAAACCCGCCGTTCCGGCTCACCAGTGGAGCGATGATCCCCAGCGTCGCTGCACCGAGGATACCAGCCAGCGCGCCTTCGCCTGCGTGCTCTTGCCCGATCCCGGAATAAACGAGCACCCCGAATGCGATCGAAGACGGCAGCGCAACCAGCATCGCGGCGAGGCCACCCCACGCATCGTTGGTGAAATCGCCCGAGGTTACTTGCGGTACGTCCATCATGACCAATTTTAAGCTTGGCTCACCTGCATCAAATCCGCATTGATCAATGTCAACAAGGCTCCCCGGTCGCAGCGCATCGCCACTTGCCCGGGGCCGATGAGGTCACCTAGCCGTCCTTTTTCCGGGCTACCGCGTATTCGGCTCAACCGACGGGGTGTGGGCGGAGACGTCATCCAGTTGTCAGAACCGTTCGCCGTTACAACATCGTCTTACTATTGGTATAGCCATGCAACCATTCTCTCCGCACGGCGACCCCGAATACGGCACGTCTACCTCGTTTCCCCCCAGCCGCCGGCCCGTGATTCAGTTGGAACGTGGTGGTGCTGTCTCTATCTGGGCGTTGCTTATTGATCCACACGCTGACGAAGTCGTCTGACGCGAAGTATATCTCTAACGTGCACGCCATTTTTTCAATGGTTCTGTTGTTTGTCACAAATGGGTTCTGTTGTTTGTCACAAATGCGAAGTTCCACAATGTCCGCTAAACCGCCGCTCTTGCGGGATAAGTGAAACAGATATCATTAACCCGGCGGTTGACCCAGAAGCGATCATTAATTGATTCAGATCAAGGTTATCTGTCGGGCCAATTTTATGGTTCCACAAATAGATTAGCGGCGGGGCACAGCGTGCCCTAATGTGCTTGCACCCTTGACCCGGTACCGCGACTCTCAACCGATGGAGATGACAATGATGGTTCGGCAGGAATGCTTGAGCAGAATTCTTAAGATGGCTTTCCTAGCGAGCGGCTTGGCGCTGGCCTTGGCTGGCGGATCAGCCCTAGCCGAGGATCTTTCCGCCAAGCAAATTCTCGAAGGCCTCAAAGTATCGAAAACTCGCAACCTCAGCGCGCCCGATCGTCCGGCGATGACGCCTGACGACCTGGCCTTCGTGAAGCGCGTGCGCGGCCAGACCCGTTCGTTGTCTCTCGCGGATCGCGACCAAATCGCCGCCATCGCGACGAAGCGTCCAAAAGTCGATCTGGATATCAATTTCGGCTACAATTCCGCCGCGTTGACGCCCAAGGCCGAGCCGCAGTTGAACAGTCTCGGGGAGGCACTAACCAGCGGCGAACTTACCGGCTCTGTGTTCCTGCTCGGCGGCCACACCGACGCCAAGGGCAGCGACGACTACAATCAGAGACTATCAGAACGCCGCGCCGAAACGGTGAAGCGCTTTCTGATCGCAAACTACCATATCCCCGCGGCAAATTTTATTTCCGCCGGTTACGGGAAGAAGGGCCTGAAGAATGCCAACGATCCGTTAGCGGCGGAGAACCGCCGGGTCGAGATCGTCAATATGGCCGAGCGCGAGGAAGCGTCGAAGTAATCACGCCACAGGATTAACCATGGACAGGCACAGCGAAAAAGATAAAGTTTTGGCGCATCGCTGGATTTGAGGATGCCGTGGTTAGGCGAATCATTTTCTGACGTCCTCGTTAGACTCTTGAAAGGACCTTTGCGGCGATCATTGGCCCGCACGGAAATGAAAATGTTCAGGCGTCTGGTCTCAATAGCGGCGGCGATCGGAGGGGCCATCTTGTCGGTGGTTATCTCTCCCGACTCCGCTTGGGCCGACAAGCGCGTGGCGCTGATCGTGGGCAATTCGACCTACCAGACCGTTCCGCAGCTTCCCAATCCCGAGAGGGACGCGAGCGCGGTTGCGAAGATGTTCAAGGATGCAGGTTTCGATTCCGTCGACCTCCAACTCAACGTCGGCAATCTTGAATTCAAACGCGCGATCCGCAAGTTCGAGGCGGCAGCCGACGACGCTGACATTGCCGTCGTCTACTACGCCGGTCATGGCCTCGAAATCAGCGGAACTAATTACCTCATTCCGGTCGACGCACGGCTGGCCAGCGACCGCGATGCCGACGACGAAGCCATTCCGTTGGAGCGGCTGGTGTCGTCAGCGGACGGCGCAAGGCGCTTGCGTCTTATCATTCTCGACGCCTGCCGCGACAACCCCTTCGTCACCACCATGCGCCGGGAACGCAAGGTTGCCAATCGTGCGGTCGTGGCCGGTCTTGGCAAGGTCGAGCCGACCAGCACCGACACCCTGATCGCCTATGCCGCGAAGGCCGGCTCGACAGCCGACGATGGCGATGGCCAACACAGCCCGTTTACGTCTGCGGTGTTGAAAAATCTTCCCGTTCCCGGTCTCGATGTCCGGCTCGCGTTCGGACGGGTCAGGGACGAAGTGTTGAAGATCACCGGCAGCCGGCAGGAGCCGTTCGTCTATGGCTCGCTCGGGGGCGGCAACGTCTCGCTGGTGCCGGCGCCGATGGTGCAGCAGGAAGCGCCTGTGAACGAGGTCAAGGCCGACTATGAGCTGGTGCAGAAGATCGGATCGCAGCGTGCTTGGGAGGTATTTCTCGGGACTCACCCCACTGGCTTCTATGCCGATCTCGCGCGCGCAGATTGAAAAACTGAAGACCGAGCCGCAGGCGGCGCCGGCGAACGTTACCGTCGCTGCCCTCCCACCGGCGACGGCCCCGTCCAGCCGCGAACCCTTATCGAAAGAAGCGCTAGAGCATATCCCGCCGGCCTCGAATCGGGGGATTCCCAAAGGTCTGCGGATGAGCGAGTCTGGCGCCCTTGATTCCTTTTGGAAGGACAGGGTGA
>Ga0208080_1001686_pt1 | contig 10679 bp, 8 predicted proteins | sample NGESurdeep092012_3_FD_184476 | JGI IMG/M metagenome (GOLD analysis project Ga0208080, IMG submission 184476) | Arctic peat soil microbial communities from Barrow, Alaska - NGEE Surface sample 210-3 deep-092012 (SPAdes) | ecosystem: Environmental > Terrestrial > Soil > Wetlands > Peat ...
GCGGTTGGCATCCTCTCCACCCTCATCGCCCTCGGCCTCGCGATCAGCTTCGTGATCCCGCCGATCCTCCCGACGCTCCAAGCCGCGAAATCGGCCGTACGAATTTCGACAACCCAAAACCGCCTCGTCGTAACGAAGGACGCCGCCCGCAAGCGCGCCGACCGCCAGCAGCTCCTCGCGGCCCTCACGAGAAAGCCGGCGCCGCCCGCCACGCACGCCGAGCGCCTGCCCGTCACGGTCAATCGCGTGGCGGAGCCGCCGGGCGCGGCGAAGAAGGCCGTGCCCAGCCAGCAGCGCCCGCCGATCGTCGCCGGCTTCTACGTGAACTGGGACGACAACTCCTTCTCCTCGTTCAAGGCGCACGTCACCGACCTCGACTGGGTCATCGGCGAATGGGTCTTCCTCGGCAAGGGCGGCACGGGACTCAAGATCACGCCCGATGCGAAGGTGCTGTACGTCGTCCAGAACCTCCCCGAGAAGGACCGGCCGCGCGTCTTCGCGATGGTCAGCAACTTCGACGGCACGAAGTTCGACGCCGTCCTCCTCCGCCGCATGCTCGCGACGCCCGCGTCGCGCCAGGCCGCCGCGTTCCAGCTCATCGAGGCCGCGCAGAAGTTCGGGTTCTACGGCATCACGATCGATTTCGAGGAAGTCCCGAACGACCTCCTCGATCCCATGTTCGAGTTCATGCGCTATCTCCGCGCGGGACTGGCGCCGGGCGGCCGGGTACTCACGTCGGCCGTCGCCTCGAGCACCGACGAAGCGCTCGCGCGCCGCTACGCCGCCGCGAACGACTACCTGTTCCTCATGCTCTACGACGAGCACTACGGCAGCGGCGATCCCGGTCCCGTCGCGAGCCAGTCGTGGTACGTCGCCAAGGCGAAGCAGCTGCTCGCCTGGATTCCGCCCGGAGAGGCGATCCTCGCGCTCGGCGCGTACGGCTACGACTGGAACGACGCGGGACCGAAGCTCAGCGGGCGCCAGCTCACCTTCCAGGACGCGATGGTCCGCGCGAAAGCGCAGGGCGCGACGGTCCAGTTCGATTCCGTCTCGCTGAATCCGTACGTCACCTATACCGACAGCGCGGGCGCCGATCACGCCGCCTGGTTCCTCGACGGCGTCACCGCGTGGAACGAGGCGCGCGCCGGCGTCGAGCTCGGCGCTGCCGGAACCGCGATCTGGCGCCTCGGCTCCGAAGATCCGTCCATCTGGCACGCGATCTCGAACGACGTGCCGCACCCCCAGCCGCAGCTGCTCGAGGACATTCCCGCCGGCTACGATCCGCAGTTCGCCGGGAAAGGCGGCCTGCTGCGGATCGCGACCATGCCGTCGGCCGGCCGCCGTCTCCTGCAGGCCGATCCGAAGACGCAGATCATCACGCACGAGAGCATCACGAAGTTCCCTTCCCCGTGGGTCGTGCAGCGCTTCGGCTCGAGCGATCCGGGCAAGGTTGCGCTCACCTTCGACGACGGCCCCGACGCGCGCTACACCAACGCGATCCTCGACACGCTCAGGTCGCGCGGCGTGAAGGCGACGTTCTTCGTCGTCGGGCGGCAGGCCGACGAGTATCCCGGCATCCTGAACCGCATCATGCGCGAAGGACACGAGATCGGGAACCACACGTACACGCACCCGAACCTCGCGCTCACGGGTCCGTTCCTGTCGAAGCTCGAGATCGTCGCCACCGGCCGCCTCATCGAGACGATCACCAATCGCCGCACCGCACTCTTCCGCCCACCCTACTTCGGCGACGCCGACCCCACGTCGAACGAAGAACTCGACGCCGTGGCGATCGGCACCGATCTCGGCTACCTCACCGTCGGCGTCGAGATGGATTCCCAGGATTGGCACATCACCGAGCCCGATTCGATCCTCGCCACCACGCTCGAGCTTCGCGGCGACGGCAACGTCATCCTCATGCACGACTCCGGCGGCGACCGTACCGCCACCGTCGCGATCCTCGGCACGCTGATCGACTCGCTCGTCGCGAGCGGATACCAGCCGGTGCTCGTCTCCGAGCTCGCGGGCATCACGCGCGACGAGGCCATGCCGCCGCTCGCGTCGCGCACGCTCTGGTCGCGCATCGTCGACGTCGTCTCGTTCGGCTTCGTGGGACTCGTCGACTGGGGACTGTACTGGGTCTTCCTCGGTTGCGTCGTGCTCGGCATCGCGCGGCTGCTGTTCATCATCACGCTCGCCGCGATCCAGCGCGTGCGCACTCGCCCCCGCGGAAACGGGCCGGCGTTCTCGCCGCCGGTGAGCGTCGTCGTGCCCGCGTACCGCGAGGAACTGGTGATCGTTCGCACGGTCGGCTCGCTCCTCGCCCAGCGCTACGACGGCACGATTCATGTCATCGTCGTCGACGACGGATCGCCCGACGGCACCTACGAGACGGCCGTGACGGCGTTCCAAGGGGAACCGCGTGTCACCGTCCTCACGAAACCGAACGGCGGCAAGGCGAGCGCGCTCAACTACGGCATCCAGCACGCGACGAACGAGATCATCATCTGCCTCGACGCCGACACGCAGTTCGAGCCCGACACCGTCGCCGCGCTCGTCGCGCCGCTCGCGCGTCCCGAAGTCGGCGCCGTCGCCGGCAACGCGAAGGTCGGCAATCGCATGAACCTCGTCACGCGCTGGCAGGCGCTCGAGTACGTCACGTCGCAGAACCTCGACCGGCGCGCGTTCTCGCTGCTCAACTGCATCACGGTGATTCCCGGCGCCGTGGGCGCGTGGCGCCGCTCGCTGATTCTCGAAGCCGGCGGCTTCACGCACGACACGCTCGCGGAGGACCAGGACCTCACGATCACCATCCGCAAGATGGGCCACGTGATCGCGTACGCCGAGCGCGCGATCGCGTGGACCGAAGCGCCCGACACGCTCGGCGCGCTCTCCCGCCAGCGGTTCCGCTGGTCGTTCGGCACGCTGCAGTGCGCGTGGAAGCACAAGGACGCGCTGTTCAACCGCAAGTATGGCACGCTCGGCTTCGTGGCCCTGCCGAACACCTGGCTCTTCCAGCTGCTGCTCACGGCAATCTCGCCGCTCGCCGATCTCATGTTCGTGTTCTCGCTCTTCTCCGTGTGGCTGACGTTCAAGACGCACGGCGAGACCTACGCGCTCACCGACCTCGAGCACGTGCTCATGTTCTTCGGCCTCTTCCTGCTCAGCGACTGGCTCGGCGCGATGATCGCCTTCCTCATGGAGCCCGATGAAGAGAAGGGCCTGTCGTGGCTCATCATGCTCCAGCGTTTTGCGTACCGGCAGATCATGTACTCCGTCGTGCTGAAGAGCTTCGTCGCCGCGATCCGTGGGCGGGTCGTGGGATGGGGGCTCCTCGAGCGAAAGGCGACCGTGGAACTCCCGGCGTGAACGCCATCGCGCTGCTGCTCACGGTGGCGGGTGTTGCCCGCGCGCAACTCGGCGACCGGGAGGCCATGTGCACTTGAGGCAGCTTTGCGTCCGTTACGTCAGGACGTACGTCCAAGCGTACGTCCTGACGTAACGACCGAAAAGGTGGCTTCGAAACAGCGAGGAGCGACGGGCGACGGATAGAAATAGAGCGGAAATGCGGCCAGCCTCGGATCGCGCGGAGTGTACGGCGCGGGATCGGATCGGAAGCAGCCGCCCAGCAGCAGAATGACGAGCAGCCAGCGCGCCATCTTCGATCTTCCATCTTCGGTCTTCGATCTTCGGTCTTCCATCTCACCCCGGCGGCCAGCCCATGTGTCGCCCGCCCAGCACGTGCGCGTGCAGATGAATCACCGACTGCCCGCCATCCGAATTCGTATTGAACACCACGCGGTATCCGCTCGCCGCAATTCCCTCCTGCTTGGCCACTTCCCTCGCCATCTGCAGCATATCCGCCATCAGCGTCGGCGAGGTCACCTCGTTCAGCGACGCCACGTGCGCCCTCGGTATCACGAGCACGTGCACCGGCGCCTGCGGATTCACGTCCCTGATCGCGATGCACGTCGCATCCTCGGTCACGATCTTCGCGGGAATCTCCCCGCTCGCAATCCGGCAGAACAGACATTTCTCAATCATTCCAACGCTCCTCCATTTCCTCTCGACTCGCCTTGACCGTCCGCGGCAGGGTCGCGAGCGCCGCGCGCACCACCGCGAGCGCCGCCACCGCCGCCGTCTCGAATCTCAGCACCGTGTGACCCAGGCTCACCACGCGGAACCCCGCGGCCACGAACTGTTCGAGCTCCGTGCTCTCCATTCCACCCTCGGGACCGACGACGATCGTGATCGGCTTCAGGAATCCCGCCCCGTGCTCACGTGCGTTCGCCATCGCCTCGGCCACCAGCAGCCCCATCGGTTCGCCCGCCATGTCGAGCACGAGCTTCGGTCCCTCGGGCGTCGCCGCGATCGCGCGCTCGACCGTCGCGTCGGGATATGTCGCCGGCAGCCACGCACCGTGCGATTGCCCGAGCGCACCGGCCATCCGCGCCGCGACCTTCTGCTGGAACGTCGTCCCCTCGCCGCGCGGGTTCACGCTCTTCGACCGCTTGAACACCACGGGCCGCCAGCTCGTCGCCGCAAGCTCCGTCGCCTTTTCCGCGAGCCACAGCATGCGATCGCGATCCGCGACGGGAAGCATGAGGTGCACCGACGGCGGCGGCTCCACCGACGCCACCGTCTCGACCGCCACCGCCGCGTGCCGCTTGGCCAGGCGCACGAGCGCCCCGCGTCCGCGCATGCCACGGCCGTCGAGCAGGCCGACCGGCTGCCCGAGCTCGAGCCGCAGCACGCGGATGTGACGCGCTTCGTCCTCGCCCAGCGTGACGGTATGGCCGGCCATGAACGGCTCGGTGGTGACGAACGTCGCGAGCGCCATCAGCGTACCCGCTCGATCGTCACGGACCACCACTGCCCCTCGGCGTCTTCCCGTATCACGCGCCACCCGCCGGCCGCGAACCGCGTGAGCATCTTTTCGCGCTCCTCGTCGAGAATGCCACTCAAAATGGCGACTCCGTCGCTCGTGAGCGAGCGCCCGATGGCCGGCAACAGTTCCAGCAGCACCGAGGAGATGATGTTCGCGAGCACCACACGCACCGGCGCGAGCAGCGGCAGGAAGAGCGCGGCATCGCCCTCGATCACCTTCACGCGATCCGCGACACCATTTCGCGCGACGTTCTCCTCGGCGTTCGAGATCGCGTCCGCGTCCATCTCCACCGCCGCCACACGCGTCGCGCCAAGCTTGGCCGCGGCGATCGCGAGCACCGCGCTCCCCGCGCCGAGATCGGCCACCGCGTCTCCGGCGTGGATCACCGATTGCATCAATCGCAGCACGCCGCGCGTGGTGGGATGATCGCCCGTGCCGAACGCCATCGCGGGCTCCACGATCACCGTTCGCGCGGGATCCATCCCCTCCGCGAGCCACGGCGGCGCGACCGTCAGCGACCCCACCTCATGGGCGTGAATCGACTCGCGCCACGCGACGCTCCAGTCGACGGCGGGAACGGCGCGCGTCTCGATCACCGCGCCCTTGTCCACCGCACGCACCGCGCGCTCGACCTCCACGGCCCCGTCCGCCGCCTCGAGGTGCGTCACGAGCAGCTCGCCTTCTTCCTGCAGCCCCTGCGCGCCTGCACCGAACATCGCGGCGGCCACCGCATCGCGCGCATCCACATGCGAAGGCCGCACCGCGATGCGCGTCCACGGAGAGACAACCGTCACGCGCCCAGCGCTTCTTTCATCTTCGCCCAGAAACCCTTGTTGCGCCCCACGGGAACGGGCGAGTGCACCTTCGCGAGCTCGTCGATGACGCGCTTCTCGTCGGCCGTGAGATCCGTCGGCGTCCACACCTGCACCCGTACGTGAAGGTCACCGGTGCCCGACGCGTTCACGCGCGGCAGCCCGCGCCCGCGCAGCTGGAAGACCTGCCCGCTCTGCGTCCCCGAGGGAATGTGCAGCATGATCGGCCCCGCGATCCCCGCGACTTCGACGTCCGCGCCGCGTACCGCCTGAGGGAAGGTCAGCAGCACCTCGGTGTAGAGATCCTCGCCGTCGCGCTCGAACCGTTCGTCGTCGTCGACGTCGAACAGCACCACGAGATCGCCGCGCGGCCCGCCTCTCGCGCCCGCGTTCCCCACGCCGCGCAGGTGCATGTACTGTCCGGTCGAGACGCCGGCGGGCACCGTGATCGGGATCGCGTGCTCGCCGCGCTGACGCCCCTCACCGCGGCACGACTTGCACGGCGACGTGATCATCACGCCCTCGCCGCCGCACGTCGGGCACGGCGCGACGCTCACGAACTGACCGAAGAACGAGCGCTGCGAGCGCCGCACCTCGCCCTGGCCGCCGCACGTCTGACAGCGCGCCGGCTTCGTCCCCGGCTCCGCGCCCACGCCGCCGCAACGATCGCACGGATCGAGCAGCTTGATCTTGATATCCTTGGTGACACCGGCCGCGACCTCGGCGAGCGACAGCCTCAGGTCGATCTTGAGGTCCGCCCCGGAGCGCGGCCCCGACTGCTGGCGCTGGCCGCCGCCGAAGAGATCGCCGAGCCCGAAGTCGCGCATGAAGATGTTGAGCGCCTCGGACATGTCGACGTGGTGAAACCCGCCGCCGCCACCGCCGCCGCGCAGCCCCTCCTCGCCGTAGCGATCGTACGCCGCGCGCTTCTGCGGATCGCGCAGCACGTCGTACGCCTCGGAGAGCTCCTTGAACTTCTCTTCGGATTCCTTGGAGCCGGCGTTCTTGTCCGGATGGTATTGCATCGCGAGACGACGGTACGACTGCTTGATGTCGTCGTCGGACGCGCTGCGCTCTACTTCAAGAGTTGCGTAAAAATCAGACATTCGGATTGATGATCGGACGATGGTGTACGAGAGAGTTACAAACTAAAAGCATTATCACGGATTTACACTGATAACTTCCGGATTCACGCGGATAATACTTGGGGGAACTGCCACTGCAGTGCTGTTGTAGTCCCCCAAGAAGGATCAGCGAAAATCCGGCAGTTTATCAGTGGAAATCCGTGTTAAAGGGGTAAAACCCACCCCGCTACGGTGCCGGAAGTGCGATCACCATCGGGTAGAACGCGGCAGAGTTCGGTCGCCCAGTCGTTGTCCGGCAGCTATCAGCTGATAGCTGTCAGGCGACAGCGTTCAGTTGGCTTACGCGAGGAGTTCTGTGACCAGGGAGGATGTGTGTGTGACGAGCGCAATCACCTTCTCGTACGACATCCGCGTCGGCCCGATCACCCCGATCACCCCCGACAAGCTCCCCGTGTGATACTCCGCCGTCACCACGGTCAGCCCGCCCGGCAGCGCCGACCCGTGTTCGCTGCCGATTGAAATCGAGACCCCCGTCGCCGACGACCGGTTGCGAAGCAGCGTCGCCAACTCCGCCCGCGTCTCCGTCATCTCGATCAACCGCCTCATCTGCTCCCCGCTCGCAAACTCCGGCTTCTCCGCGAGCAGCGATGCCTGCCCGAGCACCACCGCCTCGCTGTCATCCACCACGGGCACATCGAACAGCGCATCTCCCTCCTGCAGGAAGATGTTCAGCAGTTCCTTGGCGCCGGTGGCCGTCGTCGCGTCGCGAAGCCGCGTTCCCAGCGATTGCCGGATCTCGAGGAGCGACAATCCCGCCAGACGCTCGTTCAGCACGACCTGAACTTCGAGCAGCGCCTCGTCCGCAATCTCGCCCGGCACTTCTATGAAGATCGTGCGCACCGCGCCGCCGCGAAGCGTCAGCACCAGAATCAACTTCTCGGTCGTGAGCCGCACGAGTTCGAGCTTCTCGAGCACCGCCTGTTCCATTCGCGGCCCGAGCGCCACACCGAGTTCCTGCGTCAACACGCCGAGCGATTGCGCCGCGCGCCGAAGTATCGACTCGATCGCGAACCCGCCCGCGGAAATTTCCTGTGCGAGCTGAAAGCGCTCGACGCGCTCGAGCGGCTGCACGCGCAGCAACTCGTCGACATACACGCGATACGCCTTGTCGGTAGGAATACGCCCCGCCGATGTGTGCGGATGAAAGAGAAATCCTTTCTCCTCCAGGTCGCTCATCGTATTGCGAATGGTCGCCGGCGAAACGCCAAGAACGAAGCGGCGCGAAATGGTACGCGAGCCCGCGGGTTCGGCCGTTTCCACGTACGACCGGATCACCGCCTCGAGAATCTGGCGCTCGCGTTCCGTGAGCTCGGGGGACTGCATAAGTCCTAGTCTACTAATGGCTTCGAACGGTGGTCAAGGCGGCCGCGAGGCTGTCGAGCCTCAGCCAGCCCTCCGCGGTCAGCGTCACCCGGTCATTTCGAAGCACCGCCCACCCGCTCTTGCTCCACGCCGAGATCACGTCTGTGTCCACATCCGTCACGAGCAGCCCGTTCAACGTGCGAAGGCCGAGATACGCATCTTCCGCGAGCACATTCTCGACGGTGAGCTCTTCCGAGCCGCCGAGCGGGTCCGCGCCCGAAGCGACTGTTGCGCGCCAGGGCTCGTACTCGCGCTCGTTCCAGCGTCGTGTGCTGCCATCGAACGAATGCGCGGACGGCCCGACGCCGATGTACGGCGCGCGCTGCCAGTACGACGAGTTGTGCCGGCTGGCCTTCCCCGACTTGGCGAAGTTCGAGACCTCGTAGTGCTCGAACCCGGCCGTCGAAAGGAACTTGTGCGCCCGCAGGTACTCCGCCGCATAGCGCTCCTCCGGCGCCTCGGCCACCTCGCCGCGCGCCGTCCAGCGCCCAAGCGGCGTGTGCGGCTCGACGGTCAGGCCGTAGAGCGAGATGTGGTCGGGGTGCAGGGCCAAAGCCATCGAAAGATCGGAATCCCAGTTCCGCTCGAGGTCCGAAGGCAACGCAAAGATCAGGTCCATCGAGATGTTGTTGATCCCGGCCGTCCGCGCCGCACTCATCGCCCGGTTCGCCGCATCGACGTCGTGCGTCCGGTGCATCCAGGCGAGGGTCACGGCGTGAAACGACTGCGCCCCCATCGACAACCGGTTGATGCCCGCCTCCACCCACTTCGCCGCCGCCTCCGGCGTGACGTCCTCCGGATTTGCCTCCATGGTGACCTCGGCGCCTTCCTGAACGCTGATGCCGGGGGTCGCGCGGAGACGGTCGAGAAGGTGGCGGACTCCCTCCGGCCCGAGCTTCGACGGCGTCCCGCCGCCAAGATATATCGTAGTGAGTGGCTCGATCTCGGCGCCGGCAAACCGCGTCTTCAGCTCAGCGGCAATCCCATCGATGTATTCGGACACCGGAATGACACGGCGGACAGCGATGGCGAAATCGCAGTAGCTGCAACGACGGGCGCAGAAGGGGACGTGGACGTAGAGGTGCAGAAACCCGCCTTATTGGCTGGCGATATATCGGATCGTTGCATGGCAATCTAGAGCACGTCTCACAAACCAATGCTAAAGGGTGTGGTGAGGGAATGCGGAGGGGCGAGATGAATGCGGGATTCGGGGAGTCGTTGTCCGACAGCTGTTCGCTGACAGGTGTCGGTTGAGAGCGTTTCGTGTCTGAAGTAGTTTCTAGATAACACTCCGTAATAGACTACATCACAATATGATGAGAAAGCACATTATGTCATTCTCATCCTCTCTATCGCCCCGCCCGGTTGCTGGCGAACCATGCCCGTCAGCTCGAGCCGAGCGACCCCTTCGAGGACTTGGCGGACAGTGAGCCCTGCCCGGTCGGTCAGGAGCTCCATCGGAGCCGGTCCGGCGGCCAGGGCGTCCCAGACCGCGGTCTCCAGAGCCCCCAGGGTCGGCCCCTCGTCCCTCCGGCCTCGGCTCAGCCCGTAGAGCATCAGGGCATCGTCGATCGAGTGGATGACCTGGGCGCCGTCGCGGAGGAGGAGGTTGGCGCCGGCGCTGCGGGGTGAGTCGATCGGGCCCGGGACCGCGGCGACCACCCTGCCGGCCTCGAGCGCCTGGGTCGCCGTATTGATCGCGCCCGACTTGTAGGGCGCCTCGACCACGATCGTCACCCGGGCCAGCCCAGCGATGATCCGGTTCCGCCTGGGGAAGCAGCCCTGCACGGCCGGCGTACCCGGCTCGTTCTCCGACACCACGAGCCCTTTTGCCGCGATCTCCGCGTGGAGCCCGCGGTGCGCGGCCGGATACGGCACGTCGACCCCGGTGCCCATGACCGCGATGGTCTTCCCGCCGGCTTCCAGCGCCGCCCTGTGCGCCGTGGAGTCTATGCCGCGGGCCAATCCACTGACCACCCCGATTCCGGCCGCCGTGAAGGCCTCGGCGAGCGCGGCGGCGACCCTCACGCCGTATGGGGAGGCATCCCTCGTCCCCACGATCGCGACCAGCCGGTTCGGAGCCATCCGAAGGATCGATTCATCGCCGATCGTAAAGATCGACTCCGGTGGTCGCTGAAGCTCGGTAAGCGCCTGCGGGTAATCCCCTTCGTTCCGCCCGATCTCCCGCATGCCTCACCCCGTTTTCAGTACACGATCTCCGGCCTCAAGACCGCCGACAGCTTCTTGAGCTCGAGAATCTTGTCCCACCACGCGTCCTTCAGCGCATCGAGCCCGATCCGCCCCGGCGCGGAAATCGAAAACACTCCAAAGGCCCCGGTCGTTTCGAGTTCCGGCGTGTACTGCTCGCCCAGCAGGTCGAGCTTGGTGAACACCACGCAGTGTGGCTTGGCCGCGAGTTCCGCCGAATACTGCGTAATTTCCGCGCGAAGCTGATCGTACTCCGCCTGCCAA
>Ga0208080_1001687_pt1 | contig 10678 bp, 9 predicted proteins | sample NGESurdeep092012_3_FD_184476 | JGI IMG/M metagenome (GOLD analysis project Ga0208080, IMG submission 184476) | Arctic peat soil microbial communities from Barrow, Alaska - NGEE Surface sample 210-3 deep-092012 (SPAdes) | ecosystem: Environmental > Terrestrial > Soil > Wetlands > Peat ...
CCCCCAGGCGGCCATTGCGCCAGAGCTCATCGAGAGTGTATTCCTCCAACCATTGATCCAGATTCAACTTGTCGGCCCATGTCAGAGTGGAAGTTCCGTCCTCGGCTGCATCCATCACCACTACTTCATTGGGTTTAAGAAAGCGGATAAGGCGATCGGAATGGGTTGCGACCACGATCTGCGTCCTCTGCGCAGCTTCCCTCAAGAGGCCAGCCAGCAGACTGAGCAATTCCGGATGCAGACTGACTTCCGGCTCGTCGAGCAAAGTTAGAGCCGTCAGTCCGGGGCTTTGCAGGAGTGTCGCGAGCCACACGAAGCGCAGCATCCCTTCGGAAACCTGGTGCATGTAAAGCGGCTTGGAGAAGCTGTTATCGCGCCACGTCATGGCAAGCGTGCCTGCGGCGACGGGCGGAAAATCGAGCCGTTTGAAGCCCGGAAACGCCGCCTTCAAGGAGTCCTCGACAGCTTCAAAGCGATCCGGCTCCGCCTCGCGAAGATAGTAAAGGCTGGAGACCAGGTCCTCTCCGTTCTTGCCTGGCAGCGGGGCCGGCCGCATGGCTTGGGGCAGGCGCACTGGAGATCGCGGATCGACGTTCAACACGTGGTAGAAAGTCGATGAAGCCAACCGGTGGCGGAACTCCTCCGGTGCCCGGAACAGCTTGGGAACCTGAGACAGCGAAGACTCCAGCGGGTTGTGTTCCCAGTTGGGGCGAACCAACCTGCCTTGATCTACTTCGAAGTACTTAATATCGGCTCCGTGCGAGTCGATGTGCAGGAACGGGTGCGGATATCCTGGTCGCCTCTGCTGCAGAGTTTCCCGGTCGATTAGGTAGGCGACGCCCTGGGGCCGAAGACTCAGCGAATAGTCGAGGGGCTCGTAGCTTGGAACCGTCATGGAAATCCCGAAACCCACCTCGCTTGTGCGGTCGTAGGTCGTCATCGCGGCCAAGCCGGACATTTCGCTGACGGCGGCGTTTAGATTACCTTGCGCAGAACTCGCCAGAATGGAGAGCGCGTCCAGCAGGGACGACTTGCCCACCCCGTTTGCTCCGATCAGGACAGTCAAGGGGCGCAGTTCCAGATCCACCTCGGCGAGGCGGCGAAATCCCCGCAATGTCAGATTGAGGAAGCGTTGCATTGAGTTCTCCACGCTTCCATCATCCCCTAATTGCGGCATCCAGGGCCAACGCCACTTCGTGAGATCTCGTGACCAGCTCGGGCTCCGGAAAGCGGTACGAAAAGGACGTTCTGGTCCCTGTCAGCGTTTCCTCCCGGTAAATGCCGTTCCCGGAAAACGGGTAATGCCGGCCGGTCACGGGCCACCTGCCCACGCAATCGCCGTATCGTACCCGGCATCCCCCCTCGAAACGTGCTATTTTTCGATCCATATGGACCGCCGCAACTTTATCCGCAACGCGATCGCCGCCACCGCCGGGGTACCCTCTGGGTCCGCCGCCTCTCCGGCCGCCGCCACTTCCAAAATGATCGGCATTCAGGTGGGCGCCGTCTCTTTCGCCGATGAAGGCGTGGAGAAGGTGCTGGACGAATTCCAGCAGGACGCCTCCATCAACACCCTCTTCGTCGCCACCTTCACTTACGGCCGCGGCATCGCCGGCCGCCAGGTGCCGGGACAGCCGCTGCCCGATCACGGCAAGCAGGCCTACGATACCGACACCTTCAAAGGCGGCAGCTATACCCGCACCCATCCCGAGTATTATCGCGACACGGTCCTGCAGAACTTGCGCGCGCCCGACCTCGGCGAGTTCGACGTGCTGGCCAGCGTCCTCCCCTCGGCGCGCAAGCGCGGCATGAAAACCATCTGCTGGTTTGAGGACGTCTGGAGCCGCGACGTTCCCAACGTCGCGCAGGCGCAGGAAAAACAGCTCGACGGCCAGAACGCGGGCACCCTGTGCTTCAACAATCCCAACTACCGGAACTGGCTGCTGGGCACCGTGGAGGACTACACGCGGTCGTGGGAGATCGACGGCATCATGTGGGGCTCGGAGCGTCACGGCGCGTTTTCCAATATGACGCGCGGCGTCAACCCGGGCGGCGTCACCTGCTTCTGCCCGTTCTGCGAACGCAAAGCGCGGGAGCGCGGCATCGACGTGGCCCGCGCCCGCGCCGGCTTCCGCGCGCTCGGCGAATTTACGCGCGGCGGCAAGCGCCCGGTGGATGGCTACTACGTCACCCTCTGGCGGCTGATGCTGCGCTACCCCGAACTGCTCGCCTGGGAGAATCTCTGGCACGATAGCCTGCGCGAAACCTACGCCGCGATTTACGCCAAGGTGAAATCCATCAAGCCGGGCGTGGGCGTGGGCTGGCACATCTGGCACCAGAACTCCTTCTCGCCCATCTACCGCGCCGAGCAGGACCTCACCGAACTCGCAAAGTATTCGGACTTTCTGAAGATGGTGATGTACCACAACTGCGGCGGCGAGCGCCTGGCCGGCTATATCGGCCAGGTGGGGCGAACCATCTACGGCGACGTCCCCGCCCAGGAGCTGCTCGACTTCCACTACCGCGTGCTGGATTACCAGGGCGAAAAGCCGATGGCGGATCTGGCCAAAGCGGGCCTGTCGAGCGACTACGTGTATCGCGAGGCCAAGCGCGCGCGCGCCGCGCTGGCCGGGGCGAAAACGCAGCTTTGGCCCGGCATCGATATCGATATCCCCACCGCCGCCACGTCGTCGAAATCCACGCCCGGCGGCACGCACGACGCGGTCCTGGCGGCTTTCCGGGGCGGCGCCGACGGCGTGATCCTCTCCCGCAAATGGAGTGAAATGAAAATCGGCAATCTGAAAGGCGCCGGCGCCGCCATCCGGCAGGTGCCGGCATAAAGAAAACGCTCCCTGAGAAGCCAGTGCCCGCGTGCCACGGGGCCATACCGGCGAGGAAGTCTGCTCGTGTTTGGGGCCGAATTGGCGTCTTATGGGTTTCTCGTCAATCGAGTGTTATCAATGGCTTGCGGGACGCTTCCTTAAAAGCTGTGAAAAAATTGGTTGGCAGGCGAAAGCGCCTGCCCCACCAACGGGGGACAGACGCTTTCGTCTGTCAACACGGCGATCCCAGCGATTCTTTCACACCTTTTAAGGGAGCCGTCGCCTCGGGCTACCAGTCCGCGCTCTTCAGCTTTTCCCAGGTGGCCGGCAGATCTTCGGGCAGGACCCGCGTCTCGCCGGTCACCGTCATGAAGTTGGTGTCGCTGGTCCAGCGGGGGAGAATGTGCATGTGTATGTGGTCGGCGATCCCCGCGCCGGCGCTGCGGCCCAGGTTCATTCCGATGTTGAGGCCATCCGGACGGTAGGTGGCGCGCAGGTGCTTTTCGCACTCTCGCGCCAGGCGCATCATCTCCAGCAGGGCTTCCTCCGCCATATCCTGCAAAGTGGCGACGTGCTGGAACGGCACCACCATGACGTGGCCATTGGTGTAGGGAAAACGGTTGAGGATGATGAAATTGTGTTTCGCCCGGTGGACGATCAGGTTTTTCCGGTCGTCGGAGCCGCCCGCGGCGATGCAGAAGACGCACCCTGAGGGGCGGTCCCCGTCAGTTACGTATTGATAGCGCCATGGCGTCCAGAGATAATCCACGTTACGGGTTGGGAACCTGCTCGGGCGCGGCGGGCGCCAGCGCGGGCGCCGGGACGGGAGCGCCGGAGCTGTTGACCACGTCCTTCAATTCCTTGCTCGGCTTGAAATACGGGATCTTCTTGGCGGGAACTTCCACCCGCGCGCCGGTCTTCGGGTTGCGGCCGATCCGGGGCTGGCGTTGGCGCGTGCGGAAGCTGCCGAATCCGCGGATCTCGATCTTGTCGCCGGACCGGAGGGAACGTACGATACTGTCGAAAATCGCCTCCACGATAACCTCGGATTCCTTCCGGGTCATCTCGACGACGCGGGAGACTTCTTCAATCAGATCGGCCTTGGTCATCGCATTCTCCTGGATTGCAAAACTGGCATGAAATCGCAGTATCGCCTGAATTTAAAAGATTTGCAAGCGCCTATTCGTGGGTGCGGTCCTTCAAACCGATGACTTCCTCGATGGTACTGGTGGCGGCGGCGGCCTGGCGCTGGTAGTCGTCCAGGCGGTTCTTCTCTTCGTCGTCGGTCACGGCGCGCAGGCTGAGGCCGATTTTTTTCTCCGCTTCGCTCATCTTGACGATCTTGAAAGCGTGTTGATCGCCGACGCGAATCGGCGGATCCTCCGCCCCGCGGCGGCCGGTATACCCCGGCACTTCGGAAAAATGGCACAGGCCTTCCACCCCTTCGGCAAGCTCGACAAAGGCGCCAAAGCTGGCCAGACGGCAGACGCGGCCATGTACCGTGTCGCCCACCTGATGGTTTTGAAAATAGCTCTCCCAGGAGTCGGGCTGCAACTGTTTGATGCCCAGGGAAAGGCGGTGCGAGGAGGAATCGATATTCAGAATCACCGCCTGCACAATCATGCCCTTCTTGAGGATTTCGCTGGGATGTTTGACGCGCTTGGTCCAGGATAGATCGCTCACGTGCACCAGGCCGTCGATGCCTTCCTCGATTTCGATGAAGGCGCCGAAATCGGTCATGTTGCGCACCCGGCCCTCCACCACGCTGCCCACGCTGTAGCGGCTATCGATGGTGGTCCAGGGGTTGGGTTCGAGCTGTTTGAGGCCGAGGGAGATGCGGCGGTCCTTGGAGTGCACCTCCAGAACCACGGCTTCCACCCGATCGCCGGCCTTGACCACTTTGGATGGATGTTTCATGCGCCGCGACCAGGTCATCTCGCTGATGTGGATGAGGCCTTCCACGCCGGCTTCGAGTTCCACGAATGCGCCGTAATCGGTCACGTTGACCACGCGGCCGATGACGCGGCTGTCCACCGGGTAGCGCTCCAACACCGTGTCCCACGGGTCCGGCTCGAGTTGCTTGATGCCGAGCGAGACGCGCTCCTTGCCGCGGTCGAACTTGAGAATCTTGACGGTGACGTCCAGGCCCACCTGGAGCAACTCCGAAGGATGCGTGATGCGGCCGTAGGACATATCGGTAACGTGCAGCAGGCCATCGATGCCACCGAGATCGATGAAGGCGCCGTATTCGGTCAGGTTCTTGACCGTGCCCACGACGGTGGCGCCCTCGGCGAGATGCTCCAGGGTGACGCTCTTGCGCGAATTGATCTCTTCCTCCAGCGCCAGCTTGCGCGAGACCACCACATTGCCGCGGCGCCGGTTGAGCTTGATGATTTTGACCGGGATGTCCTGCCCGATCAGCGAATCCAGATTGTGCACCGGGCGCGGGTCGGCCTGCGAACCCGGCATGAACGCCTTGACGCCGACATCGACGGCGAGCCCGCCTTTGACGCGGCCCAGCACCCTGCCGGAGAGGATCAGTTGATCGTTGGAAGCCTTTTCGAGATCGTCCCAGATGCGCAGGCGCGCGGCCTTGGTGTGGGAGAGCAACACGTAGCCTTCCACATGTTCGCTGCGGTCGATCATGACGTCGACCACATCGCCGCGCTTCACCGTCAATTCGCCGGAGAGGGACTGAAACTGGTCGATGGGGACGATGCCTTCGGACTTGTATCCGAAGTCTACGATGACGTCTTTGGCGGTGATGCCGAGGACGGTGCCTTGGACCACTTCGTCGGCTGCCGGCGGGGCAAACTGACTGTAATCTTCGAGCAGATGCTCGTAGCTCTCGGGGACCGAGGAGTCCACTTCTTGCCCGTTGTCTTGGTCTACGGCCATTCAGCCTCCACCGCTTACTGATTCACAGGGCTCGGAGAGTGTGCATTCGGGTCGAAAAGCCTTGAAGCGAGACCATGCGGCAAAACCACGAGCAAACCACTATGAGATCAGTATGTTAGCAAATATACGCCGAGAAGTTGGAGCTTGTCAACGGGCCGCGCCCGGCAACCCCTGAGTTTTCATGCGCAATCGGAGGTGCGAGGGACGCTGCTGGATTGGAGCACAAGATCTCGACCGACGGGCCGGGACACAGATCGGGCGAATCGAAGTTGCCCGGCTAGCCGGTCAGCTCGTCTGCGCTTCCGCGCCCATGGCAGGTTCATTCCGCTGGCGGCGGAGCCATGCGCGTTCCGGGCGTGATGATGACTTCTCCGGTTGACCTCAGGCAGATTTCGTACACCCGGTCGGGCTCCAGACGCATGTAGGGCGCGTCGCCGTGGATAGCCCGCACGCCGCGCTCCTTCGCCAATTTCTCGTCGTTGGCAAGGTCCCAGAAGCGTTTCCAGAGATCCTTCTCGAATTCGCTGGTCGCTTGCCGCTCCGTGTAGACCTCGGGCACCTGGCCCTCCTTGTCGATGACGAAGCCATCTTCGGCCCGCATGGTGCTGGAGAAAACCCGGCGAAACAGCATGAGCGCCCCGCCCTTGATAGGGTCGCCCTGCTCGACGAAGTGGTCGTCGAACTTGATCACCAGGGTGTCAAAATAGACTTCTTGCCCCGGCAGAGTCAGCTCTCGAGAGGCATTGACCGGCTTGCCGGCGTCGTCAACCTCGGTGAACCTAATCGTGGTTTGCAGGCTCCCCTGCTGGTCCTTCGCCTGTCGAAGAACCTCAACCCGCGCCCGGCGGTCGATGTGCTTCAGAATCTTCAGGTAGGCTTCGAGACGCTGTTTCTCTTGCTCGAGCTTGAGAATGGTCCCTTTCTGTTCGCGGATCTGGTCCTGCAGTGCCAGCCGCGGCTTGACGACCAGTTCATACGACAGATAGACGCTGGCGGCGGCGAAAGCGACCAGCACCACGGACCCGACAAAAGACCGAATGGGGAAATGACGGCCGCTGCTCATAGGAGCCTCGACATCGACCAGTATTTCTGCTGGCCTCGTCTCTGCAATCGAGTATATACCAGCCAGCCTCCGCCCCGCACCGATAGCTGTTACGAAATCCGCAGGAATCGGTCCACCAACTCTTAACCTAACGCCAATGCCCCACCGCACCATTGTGCGAGTCTGCCGGCTTTGATGGACTCTATGAAGCTCTTCTGGTGCGCCGCGCTCGCCGCTGTAAATCGCTCTACTCTTCCCTGCCGCGCAGAATCGCGGCCATGACGCGAGGACTGCGGCGGCCATGTAGTACGGCAACTACCAACAACGGCGTTTCATCCGGCGCATACGCGATGAGGTACTCTCGCACAGTTCGGAAGCGTAAGGGCCGGGAACTCAGATCCGGACGCTTGTGCCCCGGATGGGGAAAAGGTACCAGACCACGGATGGCGGCCAGGATTCGTTCGCGTACTCGCCCGGCAGCGGACGGGTTGTCTTCGGCGATGTATTCCCAAATGCCGGTGATGTCTTGTGCCGCTTTCGGGTGAAGACGAAAGCCTGGATCGGCGCTCATTGCGGCGCGCGGTGCTTGAGTAGCTCTTCCTCGCGCCGCCGGAGGGATTCAAAGAATTCCTCGCCGTCGATGGGTTTCACCCTTCCGCTCTTGATGTCATCGTAGCGGCCGTCGAGCATTTCGCGCATTTCAGCCCCTGAGTCGTTCGATGCTCGATCCTGTAGCGTAGGCGGCTTTTAACAGTTGAATACCGCGGCGGTCATCAAAATAGCTCATTCGATTGCGAGCAGACCTGGAAGGCGATGCTCACGGTGAGGGAGAACACCGGCGTCACCGATTTCGCCGTGAACCCGCCCAACCCCGACATCATGTACGCGGCGGCACACCAGCATCGTGGTAGCTGGCGGTCCCGAGTCGGCTATCTATAAGACGACTGACGCGGGCGCGCACTGGGCCAAGCTCAACGAGGGCATCCCGACCGTGGACAAGGGCCGCATTGCGCTCGCGGTATCGCCGCAGAAGCCGGACGTGGTCTATGCCACCATCACCACCAATTCCGCCAATAAGCAGACGGGTTGGTATCGCTCCGAAGACGCCGGCGGGCACTGCATCAAACTGAACGGCTTCATCGTGCAGGACCCGGAATACTACGGCGAGATTGGTGAAGCTCAAGGCGCCAATCATCGCCATCCGCGACCTGGAGATTCAGGCGCGGGAGAGCGATCTCGTCGCGGCGTCGTTCGGGCGCGGGTTCTTCGTGCTGGACGATTACGCCGCGTTGCGCGGGTTGACGCCCCAATTGCTTTCGCAGGAGGGCGCGCTGTTCGCCCCGGGGCGCAAAGCGCGGCAGTATGACGAGATTGGGTATTACCGGGCGCAGGGCGACAATCTCGCTTCGCCCAACCCGCCCATGGGCGCGCTGTTGACTTACTACCTGCGGGAAGATCTGCCGAATGCGGCGGCGGGCGCGGCGGGTCCGAAGATGGTGCTGACCATCGCCGATTCGACGGGCAAACAGGTCCGGCAACTGGACGCGTCATCCAAGGCCGGGCTGCACCGGACACCGTGGGATCTGCGCGAGGCGGCGCCGGCAGGGCAGCCGGACGGGCGCGGCACGGGCCAGCCCGCGGCGGCACCACCGGCGGCCGGCGGTGGGCAGGAGGCCGGGACGCAACCGCCGCCGCAAGGTGGACGCGGCGGACGCGGCGGACGCGGCGGCGCGGGAGGCGGATTCGGCGGGCGTGGATTCGGGCGCTCGGGACCGCCGGTGAAAGCGGGCATGTATCAGGTGACGCTCGGCAAACTGGCCGACGGGACGGCGACTCCAGTGGGGCAGCCGCAGACGGTGGAGGTAGTTCCGCTGGAGAAGTAGTGCGCCACCCCACCGACCGCTCCCTCACGGTCGCGGCTCTGATTGGAGCGTTGATGCGTCGATCCGAGCCGCGACCGTGAGGGAGCGGTTCTTGGCGCTACACTGACACCATGGATTTAGGAATCAAAGGAAAGGTTGCGATGGTAGCGGCCGCCAGCCAGGGGCTGGGTTTCGCCATCGCCCAGGCGCTGGCGGCCGAAGGCGCGCAGGTCTCGATCGCGGCGCGCAAGCAGGAGACCATCTCTGCCGCCGCCGCGCGCATTGCGGAACAGACCGGCGCGCCGGTGATGTGGTCGGTGGCGGACGTCGCCTCCGCGGAGGCTATCGAGGCATGGCATCGCGCCACGGTGGAGCGCTTCGGCGGCGTGGACATGCTGGTGACCAACTCGGGTGGTCCCCCGGCGGGTCCGGCGTCCGGCTTCGACGACGCGGCGTGGCACAACGCCTTCGAACTGCTCATCATGAGCGCCGTGCGCACGGTCCGCGTCGTGCTCCCCACCATGGAGGCGCGCGGCGGGGGCAGCATCCTGATGCTGACATCTTCATCGGTCAAGAATCCGATTCCGAATCTGGGACTGTCGAATGTCATCCGGCCGGCGGTGTCGGCGCTGGTCAAAACGTTGGCCGACGAGTTCGCCGCGAAGTCGATCCGCGTCAATCAACTGGTGCCGGGCCGGATCGCGACCGAGCGGCTGACCTATCTGGACGACGCCAACGCCAAACGGGCCGGCATTACCCTGGAGGAGCAGCGCAAGCGGTCGGCCGGCGCCATCCCGATGGGCCGGTACGGCGAGCCCGAAGAGTTCGCGCGCGCCGCGGCATTCCTGCTGAGCGGCGCGGCAGCTTACATCACCGGCGCCACGTTGCAGGTGGACGGCGGCGCCATCCGCTCGATCGGTTGAGGAGGCTCTCATGCGAAATCTGCTTCCCTTTGCCCTGTCCGCACTGCTTTGGACCGGCGGGGCCGGCGCGCAGCAGCCCGCGCGGGATTATCCCGTCAAGCCGGTCCCCTTCACCAGCGTTCACTTCAACGACGTCTTCTGGGCGCCGCGGATCGACATCAATCGCACCGTCACCATCCCGTTCGCCTTTGGCAAGAACGAAGAGACCGGGCGCGTCGACAACTTCGTGCGCGCGGCCGCGGCGCTCCGCGGTGAGACGCTCGCCAACAAAAAGGCGCCGGGATATCCCTTCGACGACTCGGACGTCTACAAGGTGATCGAGGGAGCGAGCTACACCCTGAGCGTGCGGCCCGACGCCAAGCTTGACGCCTATGTCGATGGCTTGATCGCCAAGATCGCGGCGGCCCAGGAGAAGGACGGCTATCTCTACACCACGCGCGCCATCGATCCCCTGCATCCGCACCCGTGGGCGGGAACCAAGCGCTGGGAACTGGAGAAAGTGGACAGCCACGAACTCTACGACCTCGGTCACCTGTATGAAGCGGCGGCGGCGCACTACCAGGCCACGGGTAAGCGCAACCTGCTCGATATCGCGCTGAAAAGCGCATCGCTGCTGGAAGACACCTTCGGACCCGGCAAGCAATCCATCTGGCCGGGACACCAGATCACGGAGATGGGCCTGGCGAAGTTGTATCGCGTCACCGGGCACCAGGGCTACGTGGACCTGGCGAAGTTCATGCTCGACGTGCGCGGTCCGGATGGATCGCACGGCGCGGGGCGCCCCTACAATCAGTCGCAGGCGAAGGTGGTGGACCAGACGGAGGCCGTGGGCCACGCGGTGCGCGCCACCTACATGTACTGCGGGATGGCGGACGTCGCCGCGCTCACCGGCGACGCGGCCTATATCAAAGCGATCGATAAAATATGGGAAGACGTTGCGGGTACAAAGCTCTACATTACAGGCGGAATCGGCGCCACGGGCTCGGGCGAGGCATTTGGTACTCATTACGAATTGCCCAACATGACGGCGTACAACGAGACCTGCGCGGCGGTGGGCAACGATTACTGGAATCATCGCCTGTTCCTGCTGCACGCAGACGCGCGCTACATCGACGTCATGGAGCGCACGCT
>Ga0208080_1001690_pt1 | contig 10672 bp, 8 predicted proteins | sample NGESurdeep092012_3_FD_184476 | JGI IMG/M metagenome (GOLD analysis project Ga0208080, IMG submission 184476) | Arctic peat soil microbial communities from Barrow, Alaska - NGEE Surface sample 210-3 deep-092012 (SPAdes) | ecosystem: Environmental > Terrestrial > Soil > Wetlands > Peat ...
TCAGTCTCAAACGAGGAATCCACCAACTTGCTTCCAGTTCCATCGAGGCCGGTTTCATGGAATCGATCGTCTAGACACTATCTATGAGTATCTATGAGTTTGCAGTCAGCGCGTACAATAAGAGCCGCTCAGCTCTCCGATAGGGAGAGGTCGGCGCATAGTGCCCGATAAGGGGTCACACTCCATCTCCCGATGGGAGAGGGAGTGCGCTTTCGTTGCCACGATGTCGAGGCCTTCAGGCCACCGCGCCTGACGCCCGCAATTGCCGGATCGAGGCCTCGTCGTAGCCCGCTTCGCGCAGAATCTCGTCGCTGTGCTCGCCGATGCGGGGCGCCCGCCGCGGCCGGACCTTTTTGCTGCCGTCGACCCAGATCGGGCTGTTGATGGTGAGCATGGTGCTGTCCTCGAACGGCACCAGCACCTCGTTCTCGATCATCTGCCGGTCGTTGGGAATATCGTCGAGGATGCCGACCACGCCGAACACCAGGCCATTGCCGTCGAGGATCCGCCGCCATTCGGCAAGGTCCCTGGCGGCGAAGATCTCGTCGAAGATTTTAATCAGCTCCAGCGAGCGCGCATGGCGGTCGGCCCGGGTGGCGAACCTGGGATCGGTGATCAGATCCTCGCGCCCCATGCAGCGCGCGAGCGTCGGCCATTGCCGGTCCTCGTTGAGCAGCGAGAGGATGAGCCAGCGCCCATCCCTGCACTTGTAGTGGTTGGTCACCGCGTTCAGCGCGCGTTCGCGCGGCCGTCTCTCCGCGAATTTCGCGCCGCATAATTTGGCCTGGGCGAGCACCGAGGCGGCCCAGACGCCGTTGGCCATCAGGTTCGAGCTCACATGCGAGCCCTCGCCGGTGCGTTCGCGTTTGTAAAGCGCGGTGACGATCGCGCCGTAAAACGCCATCGCGCAGGGGTGGTCGCCCATCCCCGCGATCGAGCGCGCCGGCGTGGTGTTCTCATCGGCGCGCACCAGATCCATCAGGCCCGAGCGCGCCCAATAGGCATTGCTGTCGAAGCCGGGCTTGTTGGCCTCTTCGCCCTTCTCGCCGTAGCCGGTGAACGACGCATAGACCAGGCGCGCATTGAGCGGCTTCAGTTCCTCGTAGGTGATCCCCAGCCGCTGCCGCACGCCGGGCGGAAAATTCGTGACGAACACATCGGCCTCGGCGACGAGGCGGTACAGCACGGCCTGGCCCTCCGGCTTGGAGAGGTCGAGCGCGAGGCTCTTCTTGTTGCGGGACTCCAGCATCCACGCGAAATTGTGCTCGCTGTGGGGATAGCCCGGCAGGTTCGGCAGGTTGCGATAGGGATCGCCATGGCCGGGCGGTTCGATCTTGATCACGTCGGCGCCGAAATCCGACAGCACGGTGGCGGCCGCCGGCGCTGCGATGAAGCTCGCGCAGTCCAGAACCTTGAGGCCGTCGAAGATGCCCTTTTCCATGGTGGCGTCGCTCCCGTGACTTTTTTGGTTTTCCGCGCTGTGGAATGGTTTTTCGGCGGGTGGATTTGAACGGCGCATTTGACCGATGTTGGCCGCGAGATGCAACCGGGGGCTAATCTATATCCGACATCAGCGCGGCATTGCCGCCGGCGGCGGCGGTGTTGACAGTCACGGTCTGTTCGGTCGCAAAGCGCGCCAGATAATGCGGTCCGCCGGCCTTCGGTCCCGTGCCCGACAATCCCTGGCCGCCGAACGGCTGCACGCCGACCACCGCGCCGATCATGTTGCGGTTGACATAGACGTTGCCGACGGAAAGCCGGTCGATCTCCGCCTCGATCGTATCGTCGATGCGCGAGTGAATGCCGAGCGTCAGCCCGTAGCCGGAACGTTCGATCGCTCGCAGCACCCCATCGAGCCGGTCGGCGCCGTAGCGCACCACGTGCAGGATCGGTCCGAACACTTCCTCGGTCAGTTCTGCGGCATCCGCCAGTTCGAAAATATGCGGCGCGACGTAATTGCCGCCGGGAGCCGCGCCTGCGAAATGCTGGCGGGCCTGGCGTTTCATTCGCGCGATATGCGCCTCCAGCCGCTGTTTGGCTTCGGTATCGATCACCGGTCCGATATGGGTGGCCGGGTCGCGCGGGTCGCCGATATGAAGTTCGCGCGCGGCGCCGGAGATCATCTCGATCATGCGCTCGGCGACATCGTCCTGGACGAACAGCAGGCGCAGCGCCGAGCAGCGCTGGCCGGCCGAGCGGAATGCCGACGTCACGACGTCGTCGGCGACCTGTTCCGGCAGCGCGGTCGCATCGACGATCATGGCGTTGATGCCGCCGGTCTCTGCGATCAGTGGCACGATCGCACCATCCCTGGCGGCCAGCGTCCGGTTGATCGCGCGCGCGACCTCGGTCGAACCGGTGAAGACGACGCCGGCGATGTCGGCATGCGCGGTGAGCGCCGCGCCGATACTTCCATCGCCCGGGATCAGATGCAGCGCCGATGTCGGCACGCCGGCCTCGTGCAGCAAACGGATCGCCTCGGCCGCGATCAACGGCGTTTGTTCGGCGGGTTTTGCCACTACCGCATTGCCGGCCATCAAGGCTGCAGTGACCTGACCGAGAAAGATCGCCAGCGGAAAATTCCAGGGCGAGATCGCGATGAACACGCCGCGGCCACGTAGCTTGAGCACATTGCTCTCGCCGGTCGGTCCCGGCATGGTTATGTCACTGCCGAACAGTTTGCGGCCTTCGGCGGCGTAGTAGCGGCAGAAATCAGCGGCCTCGCGGACTTCCGAAAGCGAATCATCGAGAGTCTTGCCGCCTTCACGCTGCAACAGCGCGATGAAATGCGCCGTTCCTTGTTCCAGCAGGTCAGCGGCACGCTCCAGGATGCCGGCGCGGATCTCGGCCGGTGTCCGGCTCCAGGTCTTGAATCCCTCGCACGCGGCCGATATCGCCGCGTTCGCGAGCTCCGGGGTCGCATCGATGACGGCGCCAGTCACGCTTGTCCGGTCGATCGGGCTGAGGAGCTGTCGTGCCGCGCCCGCTGCTGTCTTGCCGCCGATCAATGGCGCGGCCGCAACAGGCGCGGTTTCCGCTGCGATCGCGGCGAGCAGACCGTCCAACGCCGCGTGCTCGCCGAATTCGATGCCGTGCGAGTTTTGCCGTTGCGGCCGGTAGAGATCGCGGGGAATGCGGATGTTCGGATGCCGGGCGTTGCCGGCGGCGCCGATGATATCGGCCGGACGCCGCAGCAGCGTTGCCACCGGCACCGCATCGTCGGCGGCGATCGCCACGAAGGACGAATTGGCGCCGTTTTCCAGCAGGCGCCGCACCAGATAGGCCAAGAGATCGCGGTGACTGCCGACCGGCGCATAGGTCCGATAGGCCAGGGCGGGGCGATCTTCGCGCAATTGCGCGTACAGCGCCTCGCTCATGCCGTGCAGGCGCTGAAACTCGAATCCGCCTCCACCGTTGGCGAGCTCGAGAACGGTCGCAACCGACAGCGCGTTGTGGGTGGCGAATTGCGGGAACAGGCGCGGCCGCAGCGCCAATAATCTCTGGGCGCAGGCAATGTAGTTGAGGTCGGTCATCGCCTTGCGGGTGAACACCGGGTAGTCGTCGAGGCCGCGCTCCTGCGCGCGCTTGATCTCGGTGTCCCAGTAGGCGCCCTTGACGAGGCGGACCATCAGCCGCCGGCCCAGCGTTCGCGCGAGTTCGTCGATGTAGTCGATCACGGCTTCGGCGCGTTTCTGGTAGGCCTGGATCGCCAGCCCGAAGCCGTCCCAGCCTGCAAGCGATTCGTCACCAAGCGCGGCCGCGATCACCTCCAATGACAGCTCGAGCCGGTCCGCTTCCTCGGCGTCGACGGTAAAATTCAGATTGTAGGACCTGGCGTGGCGCGAAAGCTCGATCAGCCGCGGAACCAGTTCCCGCATCACCCGCGTGCGGCTCACCGCCTCGAAACGCGGATGCAGCGCCGAGAGCTTGACCGAGATGCCGGGCCGATCGGGCAGCGGCCGGTCCCCCGCGGTGCCGCCGATGGCTTCGATCGCGCTATGGTAGGAATCGAAATAGCGCTCCGCATCGCTGGCCGTGCGCGCGCCTTCGCCGAGCATGTCGAAGGAATAGCGCGGACCACTTGTCGATTGCGCCCGCGCCAGCGCGGCTTCGATGGTCTCGCCAAGGACAAAATGGCTGCCCATCAGCCGCATCGCCTGCCTTGTGGCGGCGCGGACCGCCGGTACGCCGAGCCGTTTTGTCAGTTGCCCAAGCGTCCCCTGCGGAGTCTCGCCGGGCTGGACTACGCGCGCCGACAGGCCGAGCGCCCATGCCGACGCATTCACCAGGAACGCGCTGGATCTGGTCTCGTGATGCACGAAGTCGCCCTGACCGAGCTTGTCCTCGATGAACTGGTCCGCGGTGCGGGCATCCGGCACCCGCAGCAGCGCTTCGGCGAGCACCATCAGCGCAAGGCCCTCTTTGGTGGAGAGCGCAAACTCGCGAAGCATGTCCTCGACCCCGCCGAGCCGGTCGTCGCCTGAGCGAATCGCGTCGATCAGGCGCGTTGCCGTGCGGTCGATCCGGGCGTCCTGCGCTGGGTTGAGGCGCGCCGTTTCGAGAAGCCGGGCCGCGATGACGCCATCATCGGCCGCGTAGGGCGCCACGAAGGGCGGAAAAGGTGAGGGATCGGCGTTCATGGCATGCTTTTAGGTTCCGGTGCGCTATCATGCAGCCGGTCTTGGCATCGCGAAACCGCTGCGATAGTTTTCGCGGAAGTTTTTTTGGCTTGAAGTGCGGCGAGGGATGAGTTGACGGACAGGGCGCGATCAGGCGGACTGGTTAAAACGCTGGCGTTTTGCGGGATTGCGCCGGCCGTTGTCGGAGGGCTGCTGATTGCCGCTGCGTGGCCGGCGTATTCGCTGGAATTGAGCGCGCCACAGGCGGCGCTGTACAGCACGGTTTCGATTTTCCCGCCTTCGGCGCAACGCATGACCGTGTGCTACGGCTTCGTCTGCCGACGCCGCGAGATCCTCGATTTCAGTGCCAGCGATCGCAATGCGCTGACGCAGATCCTCGCGGCGGGCCGTGCATCGGCCGCGGCCGAACGGGCCGCGGTGCAGAAGGCCGTGATCTGGTTCGATCGCCGCATGGGGCCGGTGATCGGGACCAACAAGCGGATCGCGAAAGCGGATATCCGTGCTCTCGACGACAGGCACAATTACGATTGCTGGGACACCACCCGCAACACCACCAGCCTGCTGCTGGTGCTGCAGCAATGGGGCCTGTTCAAATATCATGTGGTCGGCGACCCGCATTATCGCGGCAACGCCCTCGTGCTGCAGACGCCGCACAACACCGCGGTGCTGGTCGAACGCGCGACCAAGGTCGAATGGGTCGTCGACATGTGGCCGCGGAGCTATGCGCAGCCGCCGGATGTCATGACGGTTGGGCAGTGGGTGACGGAAGATTGAGTAGAAAAGCCGGCGCCTGCCGCGCCGAATCCGCGCGCAAGAGCGCGAGCCGCTCCTGCCCAATGCACTCGGTTTTTTTGAGATTTTCAGAAAAGCTGCACTCCCGGATTGTCTCCGAGAGGGCGCTGTTAAGGGCCGCGTTTAAACCTTGAGGTTCTCGGCCGAGGTTTTGCCGCGATTGGCAACCTCTTCGTATTCGACCGTCTGTCCTTCATTGAGCGAGGAAAGTCCAGCTTTCTCGACCGCCGAAATATGAACAAAAACGTCCTTGCCGCCACTTGAAGGCTGGATAAATCCGAAACCCTTGGTCGCGTTGAACCACTTCACAGTACCTTTAGCCATCGCGTCGTCTCCGCAGGAACCAAAATAATGTCGAACTGCCGGTCCCCGCAAACCGGCATGTCCGAGGGCGCACGATACGCGGTATGAGGCACGCTTGATAGCTTAAAACGACACCGGAATTTCGGCGGAAAACGATCAATATCGTGGCGCATTTGTAGTTTTTACCTGTTTCGCGGTCATTTGCCCCGCCAAATGATCGCAAAACGCTGATCGTTCCAGTTTTATGCAATTGCGAACCCGCAGCGCCGCGCCCCGCCGACGGCGAGCGCGCGAGTTCGGTCCGCCATCGAATGTCAGTAGGTCGCGGCGAGATAGTCGACGATCTTGGGGACGTCCGCATCGTCGATCGGCGCGCCATAGACCTTGATCATCTTGGTCACTTCGGCCTGCCAGAAGTCCTTCTTGTATTTCGGCCCGCGCGGCTGGGTCTGGACGTAGTCCGCGGAGTGACAGGCCGTGCAATTGTTCTTCACCACATCGAGATTCGGCCCCGGCTTGAACGCAGAGGTTTCCTCGGGGAGCTTATAGGCGACCGGGGCCGCGGCCACCGAAGCAAAACTCAGGCCCATGAAGGCGGCCGTTGCGAGGAAAAGGAAACGGTTCATCACAATTCTCCTCACGCCGCGGTGACACGAACGGTTTCAACGACATTGCGCAAATAGCCGGCCGGATTCCAGAACGGATCCATCGGCTGGGTGTCGCCGGCTTTGTTGGTGGCGCGAACCTTGAGCTCGTGGCTGCCGGCCGCGAGCTTCACCGGCAGCTTCCATTCGCGGAACGAATATTTGCCGAGATCCTTGCCGAGTTGTGCCGGCGTCCAGGTCTTGCCGCCGTCGATCGTAACAGCGACTTCCTTGATGCCCTTGCCGCCGTCGAAGGCGATTCCCTTCAGCGTCGTTCCGCCCGGCTTCAGTTTCGCGCCGTCGGTCACATTGGTGATGAAGGAGCGGACGGTGAAGCGGTTGATCGGGATCGTCGCCTTCGGCGCGGTGCCGGGCTCGATGCAGCCGCATGGCGTGTCGGGAATCCGGTAGGCGGTCTTCATCCAGAAACCGTCGAACACATTGTCGATCACGGTGATTTCGTTGAGGTGCTTGACCCAATAGGTGCCGTAGTAACCGGGCACCACCAGCCGAAGCGGGAAGCCGTTGAGAACCGGCAAATCCTCGCCGTTCATGCCATAGGCCAGCATCACCTCGCCATCGCGGGCGTGGTCGAGGTCGAGCGCCTTGACGAAATCCGGCGTCTTGTCGCTGACCGGTCCGTCCATCCCGTTGAAGGTGACCTGTTTCGCCCCCTGCTGGACGCCGGCCTTGTCGAGCACCGTCTTCAGCGGCACCCCGCGCCAGCGCGCATTGCCCATCGCGCCGTTGCCCAACTGGCCGCCGGCCACGCGCGGATCGGAAAATCCGCGACTGTTGCCCGAGCATTGATTGACGGCAACCAATTCAACCGCGGGAAACTTTCTAATTTCCTTCAGCGATAGCTTAAGGGGATGATCGACCTTGCCCTTGATCTCGAGGGTAAATTTATCGGGATCGATATTGAGCGGCACATCCGCCAGATGGTAGCGGACGAAAAAAGCATTGTTCGGCGTAATCGCGCCGTCGTTGAAGACGGCAAAGGGCGTCTCGAGCTGCGGCGGCCGGCTGGTCAGGCCGATCATCGGCCGCTTCTGCGGATATTTCACCAGCGGCCGTTCGCCGTTGTCGAAGGGCAGCGTCACGCTGTCGAGCGCGAGCGCCCTGACCGAACCGAAACCTGTGGCCAGTGCCGCCATCCCGGCGCGCTTCATCAACTCTCGTCTGTCGAGCATCGTGCTTCCTCCGAAGCTTTCTTGCTGGGGCCGGTCCCCACCGGACTCCTAGGGGGCGCGAGTTTCGCATCGGGAACTGGCAAGTCAAATCATGCTTTCGAAAGCGGGGATGGGACGCTGCGATGCAACAATGCCGACGGTCGAGGACGGCGAAAACGAAAACCCCGGTCGCGCTTTTGCGGCCGGGGCTTATCGGATGCAATGAACCTGACAGGTTCGATCAATAGTCGCAGACGTTGACGGTGCGCAGGCGATAGCCGAACGGGGTGAGCACGCGGCGCGTCACGTAGCAGCCGTCGTCGCCATAGCCGCCACCGATGAAGCCGATGCCGAAGCCGTGACCGAAGTGGTGGTGATGCCAGCCGCCACCCCATCCACCGCCCCACGGACCGGCGGAAGCGGCGGTGGGAGCCAGCGCCATGGCGCTGAGCGAAGCTGCGGCAACAAGTGCGAGGGTGAGTTTGCGTAACATGGTCGTTCTCCTTTGATGTGCGCCGTGGCGCGGGTTGAGCGTTTCAGTCTTGGCCATCGCCCATCAGTCGCACCCTTCGCGAACGGGGTTCGAGGAAATCGCATTCTGTTCGAGAACAATTTTCTGAACAATTGTTCAGGTGCGGGAATCGCGGTCAGGCCGCGGCAACGTCCACATCGCTGACCAGCGCGGACAACGCCTTCACGCGCGAGACCGAGCGGACAATCATCGGCTCACTGCGTCCGCGAATCTCGACTTGCTGCTGCGGCAGAGCGTCGGCCGAAAGCCCGGCGGTGACGCGCACCTCTTCCGAGACGATCGCTTCGCATGCGAGGCTCTTTGTCATGTCCTGCAGCCGGGCGGCGACATTGACGGCGTCGCCGAGCGCGGTGAACACCATGTGGTCGCGATAGCCGATGTCGCCGATGATCACTTCGCCGCCATGAATGCCGATGCCGAAGCGGATCGGCTCGCGCAGATCGTGGCTCAGGAACTGATTCAACTCGTCGACATTGGCTGATATCATGGCCGCCGCACGGAGCGCCTGGCGGCAGGCGGTCCGCGGGCCGGCGCCGAGCCCGAACAGCGCCAATTGTCCGTCGCCGACGAACTGGTTCGGTTGACCGCCGCATTCGATCACGGCCTGCGACACCGCGCCGAGGAAGCGGTTGACGATGAAGACGGTGTCGAACGGAAGCTGCTTTTCGGCGAGTTTGGTCGAGCCCCGCATGTCCACGAACATTGAGACCAGATAGCGCTCCTGGCCGATGCGATGCGGCTGCGAGGCGTTCGCCGCCACCGCGTGCGGCATGAAAAGCTGGAAGAAGGAGAGATCGGTCTCGGGCCGGAGCTGGCAGGCGAGGCGGATCGAAGGATCCGCCGCGCCGACCCGGTCGAGCACGAACGCCTCGCGCTGCGACGGCTCCGGCAGCAGGCTGGTGTCGCCGATCACGCGAATGCGGCAGGTGGAGCAGCGCGCGCGGCCGCCGCACACGCTGGCATGCGGGATATTGTAGCGCAGGCTCGCCTCCAGCACGCTGAGGCCTTTCGGCACCCGAACCACCCTGCCATTGCCATACGAAAGATTGATCATGCCGCCCCGGCGCTCGGCCATCGTGCGCGCGCCCCTTGCCAGCAGCACCACGCCGAGCAGGCCGAGATAGAAGATCAGGAAATAATCCTGGATACTTTCCAGCACGGCTTGCTGGGCCGGCGTGCCGACCTGACGCCGCGAAAGATTTTCCGCGCGCCATTCGGCGCTGTCGCTGTCGACGACGCTTCGTCCGCCCTGATAGAAACCCAGCATGGCCAGCGTCGGGACCAGCACCGCCGCGGCGAGCAGGAACGGCGCCGCGCTCCGGTAGAACGCCTTCATCCGGAGCCAGAAATAAAGCCCGATGCAGCCGTGAATCCAGGCGACGGTCATGACCGCGAGCATCAACCAGATCTTGTACGGCCACTCGATCCAGTACGCGAAAAGCACCTGCGGATAGAGCTTTTCGTGCCCGAAAAGGGTTTGGCCGATACGTACGCCGGCAATGTGGGTGATGACGAGCGCAGGGATGCTCAGGCCGAGCACGAGCTGCAGCGGCTCGATCGCTTTCCAGCGAAATTGCCGGCGCTGGTAAAGCGCCCAGACCCCGAGGCCGCTGTGGAGCAGCACCGCGGTATAGAATGCGATCGCGACCGGGAGAAACTGCCAGAACGCGGTGTGGTAATAGACGCCGGTGGCGAGGGCATCCATCGAGATATTGCCCAGCGCGTGGTTGAGGAAATGGCTGACCAGATAGGCAAACAGCACCAGCCCGCAGCCGAGGCGAATCTGCCGGACGCCGATGCCGCGGATGAATTTTGTCAGCTTTTCCTGAGAAAATCGGGCCATGCGATCCGGTCGAGCGATGGACAATAGATCGACGATACCTGAGTTTAATTCCCTCAGCGACCACCTTATCCGAGCTGGCCGGCGAAAGCCGGGACTCATACGCGGTGGGGATCAGTGAGATCAACGCCCGGCACGTTGACACCTCCTGAGGAGTCGGGGAGAAAGCGGCGTGACGATTGCCGCCCCCGACAGAAGCAGCCCCAAACCGGACAATTTTGCCGCCCGGCAATGGCTTGCCGTTATCGCGCTGATTGCCGCGATGACGGCGTTGCGGGTGATCTATGCCAGCGTGATCGAGCTGCGCACCGACGAGGCCTATTACTGGACCTGGTCGAAGGAGAGTGTGCTTTCCTACCTCGATCATCCGCCTGTCATCGCGTGGTTCATCCGCTTCGGCACCGCGATCTTTGGCGACACCAATCTCGGCGTCAGGTTTGCCGGCATATTGGCGATGCTGGTCACGCAACTATTACTCGCCGATATCGTCCGGCGGGTAACGCATGACGTCCGCGCGGTCGTGCTGGCGGTGCTGATGCCGGAGGCGGCGCTTTATTACGGGCTGCTGATGGCCAAGGTCTCGCCCGATGTGGCGCTGATCCCGTTTGCGGTCGCGATGGTATGGGCGCTGATCCGGCTCACCGAAAGCAACGATGCGCGCTGGTGGCTGGCCGCAGGCGTATTCGCCGGGCTTTCGCTGCTTGCAAAATACACCGCCGTCATGCTGCTGCCGGCGGTAGCGGCCTTCA
>Ga0208080_1001693_pt1 | contig 10665 bp, 8 predicted proteins | sample NGESurdeep092012_3_FD_184476 | JGI IMG/M metagenome (GOLD analysis project Ga0208080, IMG submission 184476) | Arctic peat soil microbial communities from Barrow, Alaska - NGEE Surface sample 210-3 deep-092012 (SPAdes) | ecosystem: Environmental > Terrestrial > Soil > Wetlands > Peat ...
GGTCGCCCACGCCACGCCGTCGACGACCTTCTGGACGCCGATGACCCTGGATATCCAGTCTCCCGGGGTGTTTCACCTCGGGATGGACAACTACTTCACCGTCGCCCGGAAGATCTCCGATGGCGGCAGCTCCTTCCCGACTGACCTGACGCTCCCGGAGGTTGGGGTAGCCCTTTCTTCCAAGGTGCAGATGGAGTTCGGAATCGACTACTTCGGTAACGCCGACAATCCGTGGTACTTCAACGCCAAGATCGGCTCACCCGAGGACATCTGGTTCAAAGGCCAGCCCGCTTTCGAGATCGGGGTTTTCAGCGTGGGCACCAAGTCGAGCGGGCCCTCCCGAACGGACTACAACATCCTCCACGTGGTCATCGGCAAGACCATCCCCGGGGTCGGCCGCCTCTCCATCGGCCCGTACTGGGGCAATCACGCCTCCATGGTCTCGAGTACGGGCGAGTCCCAGAACACGGGCTTCATGGTCGCCTTTGACCGGGGGTTCATTCCCACCAAGGACAAGGATGGAAACGAATTCACCCGGCTCGTCTTCGCCGCCGACTATGCGTCGGGCAAGAACATCCTCGGCGGCGGGGGAGGTGGCCTCTACTACTTCTTCACGAAGGACATCAGTCTTCTCAGCGGACCCGTCTGGTTCAACGACGAGGGACTGAATGGAAAGTGGAAGGGGACCGTGCAGCTCGACATCAACCTGCCGAAGCTCTTCTAGGGAGGAGGCGATGCGCTCACATTTCTGTCCTACTCGGCGTCGGTTCCGACATTCCTGTAGGATTACGAGATGCCGCGCTCCCGCCAAGGCCCGCCCGCAAATCTGCGCGAGCTCCCGACCCTCCTGGAGCTCTCGCAGATGCTGGGGTCGGCGCGGGGCTTCCGTGCTGCTTTGGACGCGACCCTCGCCATCCTTAAGGAGAGCTACGGTGCCCGCGTGGTCACGGCCGCGCTCGTCGACGAGGCGACCGGCGAGCTGAAGCTCGAGGCTTCCGCCGGCCTTCCCGCCGGGCGGCGACCCTCGGTGAAGCTCCGCCAAGGCGAGGGAATCACGGGCCGCGTCGTGGCGAGCGGGAAGGCGGTCGTCGTTCCGCAGGTGACGCGCGAGCCGCTTCTCAGAACGCCGCACGAGGTTCTCCCAGTATCGGCTGCGGCGCGGCACGAGCTGAGCTTCGTCTCGGTCCCTCTCACGCTCGACGGCCGCACGGTGGGCGCCCTCGGGCTCGCGCTGCCATACGACCCGGCGCGCGACTTCGCCCGCGTAACGTCGTTCCTGAAGGTCGTGGCCTCGCTCCTCGGGCAGGCGATGCACGTGGGCCGGCTGATCGAGGCGGAGCGCGAGCCCCTTCTCGACGAGAATCTCAAGCTCAAGCGCGAGCTGAAGGGCCGCTACGACCTGAAGAACATCGTCGGTCACAGCCGGCCGATGGAGGAGCTTTACGAGCAGGTCGCGCAGGCCGCCCCGCGCGACGCAACCGTCCTCATCCGCGGAGAGTCGGGAACCGGCAAGGAGCTCGTCGCGCACGCTCTCCACTACAACTCGCCGCGCGCGGGCAAGCCGTTCGTGAGGGTGAGCTGCGCCGCGCTTCCCGAGAGCCTGATCGAGTCCGAGCTCTTCGGCTACGAGCCGGGCGCTTTCACGGACGCGCGGACCCAGAAGAAAGGGCGCTTCGAGCTCGCGGACAAGGGGACGCTCTTTCTGGACGAGGTGGGAGATCTGTCCGTCGCGACCCAGGTGAAGCTCCTGCGCGTCCTGCAGGAGCGGGAGTTCGAAAGGCTCGGCGGCCTTCATCCGGTTTCGGTCGACATCCGCCTCGTGACCGCGACGAACCGGGATCTCGAGGCCGCGATGGCGAAGGGGAGCTTCCGCGAGGATCTCTTCTACCGCCTCAACGTGTTCACGATCTTCCTGCCGCCCTTGCGCGACCGGCGCCCCGACATCCCCCTCCTGGCGGACCACTTCGTCGAGAAGTACGCGACGCGGCACCGCAAGGACGTGAGGCGTATCTCGACGCCGGCGATCGACGTCCTCATGAGCTATCACTGGCCGGGGAACGTTCGCGAGCTGGAGAACTGCATCGAGCGGGCCGTCCTCGTGTGTGACGGCGGCGTTCTCCACGCCCACCACCTTCCTCCGACGCTGCAGACTGCCGAGGTCTCGGGGACGCTCCCGCGCCAGTCGCTCGGAGCGGCGGTCGAGGCGTACGAGAAGGACCTGCTCCTCGACAGCCTGAAGATCGCGCGGGGAAACCGGGCGAAAGCGGCGCGCCTGCTGCAGACGACCGAGCGCATCTTCGGCTACCGCCTCAAGCGTTACGGGATCGAGGCGGCCCGCTTCCGGCCCTGAGCTAGCCCGCAGGCCGCTGCGCTCTCTAAACCAGGGATAGGCGGGCTAGCGACTATGAGCGATGGGGGAAACACGGTCGTGTTTCCCCCCTTCCCCCTTCACCGCTCGAGAAAAGCCGATCCCTTGGCGAGGATTACTCAGACGGGCTCCTAGGCGATCTTCTGGAAGAAGTCGTTTCCCTTGTCGTCCACGAGGATGAACGCGGGGAAGTCGACGACGTCGATCGCCCACACCGCTTCCATTCCGAGCTCGGGGAACTCGAGGACGTCGACCTTCCTGATGTTCTCCTCGGCGAGGAGCGCGGCCGGGCCGCCCGGCGAGCCGAGGTAGAAGCCGCCGTGCCTTTTGCACGCCTCGGTCACTTTCGAGCTGCGGTTGCCTTTCGCGATCATGACCATCGAGCCGCCCTTTGACTGGAAGAGGTCGACGTACGAGTCCATGCGTCCGGCCGTCGTCGGTCCGAAGGAGCCCGAGGCCTTGCCCTTCGGCGTCTTCGCGGGGCCGGCGTAATAGACCGGATGGTCCTTGAAGTACTGCGGCAGATCGGCGCCTGAGTCGAGGCGTTCCTTGAGCTTCGCGTGCGCGATGTCGCGCGCGACGACGAGGCGTCCCGTGAGCGCGAGCGGCGTCGAGACGGGATGCTTCGACAGCTCCGCGAGGATCTCCTTCATCGGCCGGTTGAGGTCCACCTTCACGAGACCCGGGTGCTTCTTGCCGCCGGTATGGACGGGCAGGAGTGTCTCGGGGTGGCGCTCGAGCTCCTCGAGCCAGAGGCCCTTCGCGTCGATCTTCGCGAGAACGTTGCGGTCGGCCGAGCACGAGACGCCCATGCCGACCGGGCAGGACGCGCCGTGTCGCGGAAGGCGGATCACCCGCACATCGTGCGCGAAGTACTTGCCGCCGAACTGCGCTCCGAAGCCGAGCTTCTGCGCCCTCTCGAGCAGCCTCTTCTCCAGCTCCGGATCGCGGAACGCGCGGCCAGTCTTGTCGCCCGTCGTCGGGAGCGAATCGTAGTAGCCCGTCGAGGCGAGCTTGACGGTCTTGAGGCACGCCTCGGCGGAGGTGCCGCCGACGACGAACGCGATGTGGTACGGAGGGCACGCCGCCGTGCCGAGACTCTTCATCTTCTCGACGAGATACGCCTCGAGGCTCGCCGGGTTCAGGAGCGCTTTCGTCTCCTGGAAAAGAGCGCTCTTGTTTGCCGAGCCGCCTCCCTTGGCCACGAAGAGGAACTTGTACGTGTCGCCCTTCGTCGCGTAGATGTCGATCTGCGCGGGGAGGTTGTTCCCCGTGTTGACCTCGTCGTACATCGTGAGCGCGGCCGTCTGCGAGTACCGGAGGTTCTCCTCGGTGTAGGTCTTCCAGATCCCTTTCGAGAGAAACGCCGCGTCGTCGGCTCCGGTCCAGACCTGCTGGCCCTTCCAGCCAACGACCGTCGCCGTGCCGGTGTCCTGGCAGAACGGCAGCTCGAACTTCGCGGAGACGACGGCGTTACGGAGGAGGGCCGTCGCCATGAAGCGGTCGTTCGGCGAGGCCTCGGGGTCCTGGAGAATGGACGCGACCTGCTGCTGGTGCTTCGGCCGGAGGAGGAACGACACGTCGCGCATCGCCTCGTGCGCGAGGATCGTGAGCGCCTTCGGGTCGACGACGAGGACGGGCTTGCCGGCGAACCTGGCCTTTTTGACGTAGCTCTTCGTGACGAGCCGGTACTTCGCGGACGGATTCTTCGCTTTGATGGTCGGCATGAGACGGTCCTCCGGATGAGGAAAATCTATCCGACCGCGGCCCGAATGCCTCTGATACGGATGAACCATAGGCCTCCCGGGCGTCACGAGGTTCAGCATGTCCTGGCGCTGACGGTCCGCCGCCAGGCGCTCCTCGCATCGTGGAAGAATGACCCGAATGCGGGACAACGCTCCGCTCGCGGACCGGATCCCGCCCCGAGGGACGACCGACGCCGACGAGATCCTGGGCCTCTTCCTCGACTGGGTCTCGGCCAGCGGCCTCACCCTTTACCCGGCCCAGGAAGAGGCGCTCCTCGAGCTCATGGCGGAAAAGCACGTGATCCTCGGAACGCCCACGGGGTCCGGCAAGTCGCTCGTCGCCCTAGGCCTGCACTTCAAGGCCGCCTGCGAGGGAAAGGTGTCTTTCTACACGAGCCCGATCAAGGCCCTCGCGAGCGAGAAGTTCTTCTCCCTTTGCACGGAGCTCGGACCCGAGAACGTCGGAATGCTCACCGGGGATGCGAGCATCAACACGCAGGCGAGCGTTCTCTGCTGCACGGCGGAGGTCCTGTCGAACATGGCGCTCCGCCTCGGCGCGAACCTCGCGGCGCCCTACGTCGTGATGGACGAGTTTCACTACTACGCGGACAAGGAGCGCGGCGTCGCCTGGCAGGTGCCGCTCCTCGTCCTGCCTAAGACCCAGTTCCTGCTCATGTCGGCGACGCTGGGCGACACCCGCGCGATCGCGGAGCGCCTGAAGCGCGACACGGGCCGCGAGGTCGCGCACATCACATCCGAGGAGCGGCCGGTGCCGCTCGACTACGAATACCGCGAGACCCCGCTTCACGAGACGATCGAAGACCTGCTGGCGCAGAAAAAGAGCCCCATCTACGTCGTGAACTTCACGCAGCGCGAGTGCGCGGAGCTCGCGCAGTCGCTGACGAGCGTGAAGATCGGGAGCCGCGAGGAGAGAGAGGAGATCCGGAAGATCGTGGGCGGGAAACGCCTCGCGACGCCCTACGGCAAGGAGTTCCGGAGATTCCTCTCGTTCGGGGTCGGCGTTCACCACGCCGGGCTCCTTCCCAAGTACCGTCTTCTCGTGGAGCAGCTCGCCCAGAAGGGGCTCCTGCACGTCATCTGCGGGACCGACACGCTCGGTGTCGGCGTGAACATCCCGATCAGGACGGTCCTCTTCACGAAGCTCGCGAAGTTCGACGGGTCGAAGGTGGGCCTTCTTACGGTCCGCGAGTTCAAGCAGATCTCCGGGCGCGCGGGCCGGCGCGGGTTCGACGATCGCGGGAGCGTGGTCGCCCAGGCGCCCGAGCACATCGTCGAGAAGCGGCAGGCGGAGAAGAAGTCCGAAGGCTCGGGGAAAAAGAGCTCGCGAACGTTCAAGGGCCCGCCCAAAGGCGAGGTCTCGTGGTCCCAGGAGACGTTCCAGAAGCTGATCTCGAGACCTCCGGAGACGCTGACGTCGCGGTTCCAGCTGACGCATGGAATGGTGCTGGATCTCCTCCAGCGCGACGCGGGGTTTTCTCCCGGACCAGGTTCGCCGAACTTTTCGTCGATCCGCGACCTGATCGCGCGCTGCCACGAAGACGACGGCGTCAAGCTGCGTCTCGTCAGGCACGCGGCCGCCCTGGTTCGCTCGCTGTACCGGGCGGGAATCATCGGTCTCGCGGGCGAGGGGCCGTATCGGGTCGTCGTGGCCGAGGATCTGCAGTGGGACTTCTCTCTTCACCAGGCCCTGTCGCTCTTCGCGCTGTCGGTTCTCGCGGAGCTCGATCCCGCGTCCCCGACGTACGCCGTGGACGCCGTCACCGTCGTCGAGTCGATCCTGGAGGATCCGAACGTGATACTGAGAAGGCAGGTGGACCGGGCGAAGGGCAAGCTCGTCGCCGAGCTCAAAGCGGAGGGAGTTCCGTACGAGGAGCGGATGGCGCGCCTCGAAGAGGTGACCCATCCCAAACCGCTCGCGGACTTTCTGTACGGCGCCTTCAACGAGTTCCGCGCCGCGCATCCATGGGCCGCGGGCTCGGACGTGAGTCCGAAGTCGATCGGACGCGAGATGTTCGAGACGTTCGCCGGCTTTGCGGACTACGTGAAGAGCTACGGCCTGGAGAGAAGCGAGGGGGTCCTCCTGCGGTATCTCTCGCAGCTTTACAAGACGGTCGATCAGACGATTCCGGAGGCCGCGAAAACCGACGAGCTCTGGGATGCGCTCGGCTACTTCCGTTCGCTCGTCGGAGAGACGGACGCGAGCCTTCTGGAAGAGTGGGAGAGCCTTCGCCATCCCGAGCTTCTGCTCGCGGAGAGGACGGGCGAGACCCAGCCCGAGCGCAAGAAGGAGGCCTCTTGGCTCACGGAGCTCCTTTCGAACCCCAGGGTCTTTGCGGCGCGCGTGCGCGCTGAGGCGCAGCTTCTCATGAGGGCGCTCGCGAAGAAGGACTGGGAAGAGGCGGCCGAGCGCGTTCATCAGAGCCCGGAGGCCGGGAATGCTCCGGGTCAAGCCAGTGAAGCCAGTGAAGGCAGTGAAGGCGAAACCCGCTGGGATGCCGAGCGCTTCGAGCGCGCGATGGCCCCGTTCTTCGACGAGTACGGCGAGCTCCTCTCGGGGGCCGAGGCGCGGTTACACCACCTGACGAATCTGAGACCCACCGGACCCCGCCAGTGGGAGGTCACGCAGACTCTGCTCGATCCGAAGGGGGATCACACGTGGGCGATCTTCGCCGACATCGATCTTCGGGATGGAGGCGCGCCCGACGGTCCGATTCTGAGGATCAGGCGAATCGGAATCTGAGTTCGCCGGATTACGACGCCCGGCGGCGGGTGCGGGAAGCGCTTGCGGTCTTCGGAGTCCGCGTGCCGGGCTCGACCCAGCGCTCCGCCCAGGCGGCCATGGCGTCGATCGCGGAGGCCAGAGCCCGCCCCTTCTTCGTCAGCGCGTATTCGACGCGGATGGGCGTGGTCGGGACGACCGTGCGTTCCGCGATCCCTTCCTCTTCCAGCTCCTGCAGTCGCTCGCTCAGCATGCGGTCGGTGATGTCCGGGATGGCGTCGCGGAGCGTCGCGAACCGGCAGCGCGACCGAAGCAGCAGGAAAACGATGGCGCCCGTCCACCGGCGGCCGATCAGCTCGATCGCCCGGTGAAACCGGCCGCACAGGGCCAGGTCGGGCGCGGAGGACTCTCGCATCTTTCTCACGAGCCGGAGGATAGCCGACGGGCCTCCCTCGGCACAAGTAACTATTTGACTTATAGTCACTATCTTATATATAGTCGTTTCCCTCGGGCAAGACGTCCTCGACGTCCCGAGGAAGGAGATCGACTCATGGACACGGGACTGCTCATCCTCCGGCTCGTGCTGGGGCTCCTCATGGCGGCGCACGGCGCGCAGAAACTCTTCGGATGGTTCGGGGGCCACGGTTTGGCTGGCGTCAGCGGAATGTTCGAATCACTCGGGTTCCGCCCGGGGCGCCTTTTCGCGGCGGCCGCCTCAATCAGTGAGATCGGGGGCGGCCTCCTGATGGCGCTGGGTCTTTTGGGCCCCGTCGGTCCGGCCCTGATGCTCTCGGTCATGGTCGTGGCCGCGATCAGTGTTCACGCTCCAAACGGCCTTTTCGCGACGTCGAACGGCATCGAAGTCCCGCTGCTCTACGGAGTGTCCGCCGCGGCGCTCACCCTCACGGGCCCCGGCCTTTACTCCCTCGACGCGCTCCTCGGCCTCACCTCCCTCTGGGCTTCGCCGGTGAGCTGGGCCGCCCTCGCCGCCGGAATTCTCGGCGGCATTGCGAACCTGGCGCTCCGGCGCCGGCCTGTCGCGGCATCCGTTGCGGCGTGACGCGTGGCGTGGGCGAGCACCCGCATCGGGGTTTCGAGACGGTGACGAACCCTGCAATGGCGGCGGAAGCATCGCGGCGCGGATCAGCGTGAAAACCGTTTAGCTCGGCGCCTGAGACGGACATCTCCTCCCCGTTCTCCCCGCGCCAGTTTGCGCGGCTCTTAGCCGAACCATTGCTTGATCCACCGCCGGATCTCCCGGCAGGCGTCCTCCAAGCTGATCCTCTTCCCCCAGAACACGGGAGCGATGGCGCGGTGGGCGTCTCGGATCGCCTCGGTGCGCTCGCCGCGTGCCAGGGCAAAGGCGGGATCGTCTGCTGTCGGGAGTGTGGCGATCTGCCGCTGGTCGAGCATGTCTGTGGCCAGCGCCGAGACATCCACGTAGCCCTCGAGCGCTGGGAGCTTCTTCTCGGAGAGGATGATCCGGGCGGCGTCTTCGAAGTGCCGGACGAAGGTCGCCGGGGCAATCCGCTCGGAGGGCACCCGGCGATGGAGCGCATCGAGCTTCTCCAGGAGCGTCACGAGAGGGTGGACGCAGCGGACGCCTCGCGGCCGGTTGTCCGTGAAGGCGGAGCTCTGGCCCAGCTGCTCCAGCGTCGCGTGCACGAACGACGTGAGATCGCGCGCCACCGAGGGCGTGACGCGCGCGTGGCCCACCTCGAGGAGTACGAAGGGCTTGAGGATTCCGGCCAGATCGCCGAGTGCCACTCCGGGGTAGACCACCCGGAGGTTGCCGGCGCGCCAGGTGGGATCCGAACTGTCGGGGTCGAGCGAGACGAAGGCGCCCGGGACCAGGAAGAGATCAGCCAGCGCCTCGAAGTACGCCCGGCGCTCGGCCACCGCACGCGTGCCCTCGCTCTTCCAGTTCGCGACCCGCGGGAGCGTCGTGCGTCCGGACTCAATCTTGAGGTCGAGGTCTTCGGAGAACCGCTCGATGAGGCCGAAGCCCTTGGAGAGGGATGTCCCTCCCTTGAACCAGATGTCGAAGCCCTGATCCTGGAGCGCCCAGAGAGCATGCGTGACCCAGTAGTCCTTCTCGATGAGCCCGACCGAGAGTCGTCGGTCGGAGGCGGCCTGGCGAAGCAGGTCGGCGAAGTCGCGGTCGTCGTGGACGAAGGTCATGCACGGGAGGCGGAAAGCGCCTCCCAGATGGCGCGCTGGGTCGTCTTCGTTCCGAAGCGCTGGGCCATCTCCGTGAGGCGCTGGCGGTCGAAGGCGCTCCGCGTGAGGGCCCGGGCAAGGGCGGAAGTGAGTTCGGCGCGGGATGCGCCCGCCTGATCGGCGTTCTCGAAGAGGTCCACCACGAACCACTCGGGAGGAGGGCTCTTGGGAAAGGCCCGGCGATGCAGGTCGAAGGGCCGTCCCCCGAGAACGAAGAAGCCCGAGCGCTTGTGGTCGTAGACGAGCGGCGCGGCGAACACGGCGGTCGTCCCCAGGCCCAGCGCATTCCAGCGCTCCGGCCCGGTGACGACGAACGGCGTGCCATCGAGAAAGCCGCGCAGCAGCTCCTCATCGCTCGGCGGCACCCGCCCGAAGTGACCAGCCTTCGGATGGAAGAAGAGCCCGCGGCCGAGCGGAACGAGCGCGCGGTCGCGCACGAGCCGTTTGGCGAGGCGCGGAGCGTTGGCGCTCCAGCGCTGGAGATCGCGCGTGCGATAGACGCGTCCGGGGGTGAGCTGGGGGCGGGCGGCGGTGGCCATATGGTATTGAATCTTCCGAAACGAAGATACAGCAACTCATGAACAATTCGCAAGGGAGGATGTGTCCCAGCCCGGTCACTGCGACCGGCGGAGCCCAGCGCTTCCGCCGGGCTCCGTGCGAGGCTTCTACTCGCCCTGCCTCGCCCCTTCAGGTCCCGGCCGTTCTGGTGGAGGACGACCGATGAGACGGAACCGTCCGCCGCGCGTTGAAAGCTGAGCTGCGCATCGACGACCTTGTAGAAGAACTCGTCGGGGGCGCGCCTAAGGGCTCTTCGGCGCGGCCGTCGCCGGAGCGGGCGCCGCGGTTTCCGGAGGTTTGACACGCGCCTGCCAGCCTTCGGGCAGGATGAGGACGACTTCTCCGGGCCTCACGAGGTTCAGCGTCTCGCGGGCGATCTTCTCGACGGCCTTCGGGTCGCTGTTGAGCGCCGCGACCTCGGCTTCGAGCTTCCGGTTGCCCTCGTCCAGCTGCGCGACCTCGGCCTGCATCTTCGCAAGCTGGAGACGCTGCCGCCGGACCTGAAGAAGTCCGTGCTCGTCCACGAGAAAGAATCCGAAGACGAGCGCCGAGAAAAGAAACGAGACCGCGACGTAGGACGCCGGCCTCACATGCGGGGCGTCCGGGCGCGCGCCGGATGCCGGCGCCGGCGTTTCGGGCATCAGCTCGGGCAGTGGGCGCGGCTCCTCCCGCCGCGGCGGCGCTCTCAGCCGCCTCACGCCCACGATCCGGGGAGGACCCTCACCGCCGACGATTCGATCGAACCGCACGGGGCATTTTCGCGCGAAACGCGCGCGCGCGTCAGCCTTTCTTCGCGGTGAGGCCTGGATACACGCCCGTCTCGGCGAGATCCTCCTCGATGCGCAGGAGCCGGTTGTACTTCGCGACGCGCTCGGAACGGCAGAGGGAGCCCGTCTTGATGAAGGTAGCGTTCACGGCGACCGCGAGGTCGGCGATCGTCGTGTCCTCAGTCTCGCCCGAGCGGTGGGAGATGACCGTGACGTATCGCGCCGTCTGCGCGATCCGCACGGCCTCGAGCGTCTCGGTGATCGTGC
>Ga0208080_1001695_pt1 | contig 10657 bp, 9 predicted proteins | sample NGESurdeep092012_3_FD_184476 | JGI IMG/M metagenome (GOLD analysis project Ga0208080, IMG submission 184476) | Arctic peat soil microbial communities from Barrow, Alaska - NGEE Surface sample 210-3 deep-092012 (SPAdes) | ecosystem: Environmental > Terrestrial > Soil > Wetlands > Peat ...
GACCAGAATCCAACGCGCCCGCCCCTTACTCCCCGTACCCGTCCGGCACCAGCAGCGTGAGCGCGTCCGGCACAATCCGAATTTCCGCCGGTAGTGTCCCGCCGATCTCGCCATCGATTTGCACGTAGGCCAGCCGGTCGTCCGCCGCCGAAATCGTCACCCGATCGGCGCGCACCACCGTCACTCCGCTCATCCCGCTCAGCCGGTTGAACGCCATCCCGGCAAAGTACTTCACGTAGCGCGTCGCTGTACCACCCTCGAACAGGACCACTTCGAATTGATCGTGCAGCAGGCTCACGCTACGCGCGATCTCGAAGTCGCCCCCGTAATTCCGCACCTTGCTCAACAGCGCGAAAGAGCATTTCCTTTTCTCGCCCGCGATCTCCACGTCGAATTCGGCCAGCCGCTTGCCCAACAGGCTCCAACCCGCCACCCAGTAGGCGAACTTCCCCGTCCTGGCCTTCAACGCCGGATTCACTCTGTGCACCACGTGCGCATCCAGGCCAATTCCCGCCATCAAGAGAAAGTGCCGCGACACCGCGCCGCCATCGCAGGTGATGTGTCCCACTGAAATCCGCATGGGCCGCAGTTCGCCCAAGCGGCGCGCCACCTTCTCCAGGTTGCCGCCCAGCTTCATCTCCGTCGCCAGCACGTTCGCCGTACCCGCCGGCAAAATCCCCAGCGGCACCTCCGTGCCGATCATGCCTTCCGCGGTTTCGTTGATCGTCCCGTCGCCGCCCAGCACCACGATCAGGTCCGCCCCGCCGGCGATATGCGCGCGCGCCATCGCGCCCGCGAGGTTCGGCCCCGTAGTCGGGGCTACCGTCACGCTGTGCCCTTCCCGTTTGAGAATTTCCACCGCACGCTGGATCAGTGCGCCGCCGCTCCGTGTGACCTTACCCGCTTGGGGGTTGTAGATGAGTACGGTGTTCCTGTAGGTTGTAATGGTATGTGCTCCCGGTTCCTCGTTAAATTATAGATGAGAGGCCAATGAAAGATCCCGCGGTCCAGATCGAGCAGCTCTCTGAAGAGCTCCGCCACCACGAACACCAGTATTACGTCCTCGACGCTCCCGAGATCGCCGACGCCGAATATGACGCGCTCATGCGCCGGCTCCAGGCCCTGGAAACCCAGCACCCCGAACTGCTCACGCCGGATTCTCCCACCCAGCGCGTCGGTGGAAAACCGCGTGAGGGATTCATCAAGGTCCCGCACAGCTCTCCCTTGCTCAGCCTCGATAACGCCCTCAACGAAGCCGAACTCCGCGATTTCGACCGGCGCGTCCGCGACCTCCTCGGCGGCGCCGAATACCGCTACGTCACCGAACTCAAGCTGGACGGACTCTCCATGGCCGCCCACTATCGCGACGCCAAATTCACCCAAGCCATCACCCGCGGAGATGGCACGGTCGGCGAAGACGTCACCGAAAATGCCCGCACCATCCGCTCCCTTCCCCTGCGCGTGAAGAGCGGGCTCACCGCCTTCGAAGTCCGCGGCGAAACCGTCATGAGCCGCCGCGCCTTCGAACGCCTCAACGCCGAGCGCGATGCCAAGGGCCTCTCCCGCTTTGCCAATCCGCGCAACGCCGCCGCCGGCTCGCTCCGGTTGCTAGAGCCGCGGCTTACCGCCGAACGCCGCCTCGAATACTACACCTACTTCCTGCTCACCGAAGGCCGCCCCGCTTTCGACAGCCATTGGCGCTCGCTCGAGGAACTGCGCCATCTGGGCTTCCAGGTCAACCCCCACAGCAAGATCTGCCGCACCATCGACGAAGTCTTCGAGCTCTGTAATGCCTGGGAAGGCAAGCGCGAAGAACTGCCCTACGACATCGATGGCGTCGTCGTCAAGGTCGATTCCGTGGAGCAGCAGCGCCAACTCGGCTTCACCGCCAAAGCCCCCCGCTGGGCCATCGCCTACAAGTACCCCGCGCGGCAGGCCACCACCACGGTGGAAGCCATTGAGGTCCAGGTGGGCCGCACCGGCGCCCTCACCCCCGTCGCCTGCCTCAAACCCGTGGAAGTCGGCGGCGTCACCGTCTCCCGGGCCACGCTTCACAACGAGGATGAGATCGAGCGCCTCGGTCTCCAGATCGGTGACGAGGTCGTCGTCGAACGCTCCGGCGACGTCATCCCCAAAGTCGTCCGCATCTCCTCCCAGGGTTGTTACCGCAAAGCTTTCCGCCTGCCCTCCCATTGCCCCGTCTGCGGCAGCAAGGTGGTGCGCGAAGCGGGCGAGGCCGCCAGCCGCTGCATCAATGCCAATTGCCCCGCCCGCCTCAAGGAGTCTCTGCTCCATTTCGCTTCGCGCGGCGTCATGAATATCGATGGTATGGGAGAGGCTCTCGTCGATCAACTGGTGGATCGCGGCGCCGTTCGCAATGTGGCCGATCTCTACGACCTGACACTCGCAGACCTGGTGAACCTGGAGCGTATGGGCGTCAAGAGCGCCGGCAACGTGATCCGCAATATCGACCGCTCCCGCCAGAGCCCTCTCCCGCGAGTCATCACCTCTCTCGGTATCCGCTTCGTCGGCGAGCGCACCGCCGTCTTTCTCGCCGAGGCCTTCGGCAGCATGGTCGCGATTGAGCACGCCTCGCTCGAAGAGCTCCAACTGGCCGAGGAAGTCGGACCCAAGGTCGCCGAGGCCGTGGTGCAGTATTTCAGCGAGCCCGGCAACCGCGATCTGGTCGGCCGCCTGCTCAAGGCCGGCCTCCAGTTCACCTACGCCTCCTCCCGTCCCAAGGCGGGCCCCCTCCAGGGCAAGACCCTGGTCGTCACCGGAACCCTGCCCACCTTGAGCCGCGATCAGGCCAAGCAGTTGATCGAGCAGGCCGGCGGCAAAGTCTCTGGCGCCGTGAGCAAAAAGACCAGCTACGTCGTGGTCGGCGAGGATGCCGGTAGCAAACTTGCCAAAGCCCGGGAACTCGGCATCTGCACCCTTACCGAAGACGAACTGCGCGCCCTGCTCACCGTCGCCTGAGAGTGCGGGGACCGGGGACAGACAGGACTGCCAGCGAATTTCCGGCAAAGGGCGCCGGAAATCCATGGCAGTCTTGTCAGTCCCCGGGTGTCCTACTGCTCTTTGATCAGCTTCGGAATCCTCTTCATATTGCTGCGGATTTCGTCTGTCGCTTCCACCATCTGGTTGGTGTCGTAGATCACGCGCGGCGTCAGGAAAACCACCAGCTCCGTGCGCGACTTGGTAATGCTCTGCGCGCCAAACAGCGAGCCGATTACCGGCAGCTTGTGCAGGAACGGCACGCCCGCCGAACTCTGCAGGTTGCTCTCCTGGATGATGCCGCCGATGGCCACCGTGTCGCCGTCCTGCACCGTGATCTGCGTCTGGAAAGACCGGTTCGAGAAGGAAGGCGATTGAATGGCGCTCGATGCCCCCGCCGCCTGCGGCGAACTCACATTCTGGTTGATCATCATGGTCACGATGCCGCTCGAGTTCACCCGCGCCATGATGTTCAGCGTGACACCCGAACTGCGGCTGGACACCGTGTTGGTGAACAGCGAATTTCCGCCCTGCGTAACCCCGCCGACGGCCTGCGAGGTCAGCACCGGCACGTCATCGCCCACATTCATCGTGGCCGGAATACTATCCGTCGCGATGATGCTCGGCGCCGAGATCACCCGCGTATAGTCCTTGGTCTCCGAGGCCGTCATCGCGGCCAGCAGTTCGTGACTGCGCAGCACCAGCGCGCCCGTGGTGAGCGCGATTCCGCCCGCGCCCGAAGCCGCGTTAAGGATGCGCGCGGCCGCGCCCCCGGTGCCCGAGTTTTTCTGCTCCAGGTAGGCGGTCACGCCCGCCGCGAACGCCCCTTTCAGATCCACTTCATAAATCTTGGCGTCGATCAGCACCTGCCGCGGTGGGATGTCCAGTTGGCGCAGCAGTCCCAGAATCTGCCCGTACTCCTGCGGTGTCCCCTGAATCAGAATCGTGTTGTCGAACGGGTTGGGAATGACGTGCGGCATGCGCTGGCCGCCACGCCCCCCGGCGGCCGCGCCGGCACCCGTCCCCGGGCGTCCGCCTCCCCCGGGCGCTGAACCTTCGCTTCCCTCGCGTGGTCGGCGCGCCCATTCGGTGCCGGGCGGCGGTGGCGTCGCGGGGTCGTCGGCGCGCTCGCCGCTCGCCCGGCGAGAACCCGTGGCGCGCGGGCCTTGCTGGGCCGGCCGCCGGACGGTGGACCGGGACGGGCCGGAGCGGGCGCCGCCTGTCGCGCCGTTCCGGGCAAGCATCTCGTAGGCCGCCTGGATCTCCAGGAACCGGGCCAGGGATCCCTCACCCGCATCGGGGTGGTTCCGCTTCGCCAGCAACCGGTACGCGCGCTTCACCTCGGCGATGGACGCGCCCTGCGGCACGCCGAGCACGCGATACGGATCCCCCCTGGACGTCACGCAGCGGTTCCCGCCTCGCCCGCCGGCGTCAGCCGACCAGCTCGCCGACCGGCACGAGATCGAACGCGGGGATCGTCTCGGCCGCGATCTTCCCGTGCGGATCCAGCTGGACGGGCCGGTGATATCGCCCCAGCGCCCGCAGCGACTGGGCGCCCAGGACCCCGGCCAGGCGGAGCGTCTCGACGGCGATCGACCACCCCGCCCGCGCGAACCCGCCCCCGTCTTCCACCTTGATTGCGAACGCCGAAGCCGGCGCACCGCCGGTCCGGTCCGCCAGGACCGCGATTCCGCGGAGCGCCTCCGCACCGCCCTTGGACACGAGCCGACCGGGAAGCGCCCTCATCAGCGACGTGTCCAGGCGGTCGCGCGTGCCCCCGACCTGCTCCGGGTTCGCCAGCATCGCGTCGCGGATGACGCGCAACGGTGCGGAGAGCGAGCGGCGCGCGTCGCCCGGCGGGAGCGCATCGGGGTCGGCAAGGAGCGCGTAGGCCGCGGCAACTGCACGAAGCGGGAATGCGTACGTGTCCACGCCGCACTGGTCGGTCGCCGTCGTCAGGCGCTCCGGCGTGGTGGCAAAGGCGCGGGCGACGACGGCCCGCGTGGCGACCTGGACCGGGTGGTCGGGCTGCCAGTAGTCCTCCAGCGTCCAGTCCGCGAGCCGCGCCAGCAGGAGCTCCGCCGCGTGCATTCCCGAGCAGTTGTGGCGAACCGGCCCGGGCTTCTCGCCATCGCGCGCCAGGCGCACCGCCGTGAGCGCGTCCAGCGGCGCGCCCTCGCTGCCGCAGGCGAGCAGGGTCTGGCTCACCCCGGCGCGGCGGAAGACCGCCTGGAGCGTCCGAACGTGCAGGTCCTCGCCGGAGTGCGAGCTCGCCATGACCGCAAGCTCCGCCGACGAGAGATCGAACTCGCGCACGCCGCCCGCTTCGAGGAGCGTGACGAGCGCGAAGGGCTTGACGCACGACCGGAGCGTGACGACCACCTCGGGGTCGCCGGCGGTCCGGATCACCTTGCCGATCGCGTCGACCTGGACGATGTGCCCGCGATGAACGCTCTCCACGATCTCGCCCCGAACGTGACGGGCCAGGACCGGCGCGGCCCTGCGCGATGCGACAGCGGGACCTGGGCGCACGCTGCGCGGGGCACGAGTTGACGGCATCGATCGAGCATACCGCGCGCCCCGCGCCGGCGCGACGTCGCCGTCGCCCGGGCCTTCGGCAGCCGCGGCGGCGACCGGTTCCGGAGGCGCGCCGGTGCTAGGATCGTGCAGGTCGGGATCCCACTGCGCCAGGCGCGCCCCCGGCCGGTCGTCCGCCCGCTCCACGCCCCGAGGTGCGCGCCCGTGTCCGAGACAACCGCCCCGCCCCGCGCTCCGTCCCTCACCGTCTCGCGGCACCCCGCGGTGCTTCACAAGCTCGCGATCCTCCGCGACGAAAAGACCGAGCCGAAGAAGTTCCGCGAGGTCGTCCGGGAGCTCTCGTGGCTCCTGGGTTACGAGGCGCTCGCCGACGCGCGCCTCCGCCCGCGCCGCGTCCGAACGCCGCTCGAGGAAGTCGAAGCCCACGAGCTCGGCGACCGGATCGGCCTCGTGCCGATCCTCCGGGCCGGCCTGGGCATGGTCGACGCCATGCTGGAGCTGATGCCCACCGCCGAGGTCTGGCACCTGGGCCTCTTCCGCGACGAGCGAACGCTCCGGCCGGTCGAGTACTACAACAAGCTCCCCGATTCCGCGACCGTCGACCTCTGCCTGATCCTCGACCCGATGCTCGCCACCGGCGGCTCGGCCACGGCCGCCATCGAGGTGCTCAAGCGCTGGGGCGCGACCCGGATCAAGCTCATCAACCTGATCGCCGCGCCCGAGGGCGTCGCCGCGGTGAGCGCGGCCCATCCGGATGTGACCATCCACTGCGCGGCGCTCGACCGCGGCCTCAACGAGAAGGGCTACATCCTGCCCGGGCTCGGCGACGCCGGCGACCGCCAGTTCGGGACCGGCCGCCGGGACTGACGCCCGAACGCGAGAGGCCGGCCCCGGTGTCCGGGGCCGGCCTCGTCGCCTCGAGTGTTCCCGGGGTCAATTGCCGCCGGGCTGCAGGGTCACCGTGGTCTTCTGGAAGCTTGCTCCCTTCGTATCCACGCTCGAGCCGAGCGCGGCGAGGGCCTGCGTCACCAGGTCGGTCCGGTAGGCGTCGGCCGTCGGAGCGTTCTTGATGATCCCGTAGGTCTGGGCGATCTGGGCCGTCTGGGCCCAGACGGCTGGGTCGATGACGCCGATCCCGTTCGGCGACGGCCAGATCAGGGCGTTGACCTCGTTCATCTGCCACGCCTGGTGACTGGTGCCCAGCTTGGAGCCGGCCTTCAGCACTGACTGGACGCAGCCGTCGGGGTTGTCACGGCAGTAGATCCAGCCCTTGAACGTGGCCTCGAGGAACTTCTCGGCGGTCGCGGCGTTGGTGCCCGTGGACAGCCACTTCGCGCTGGCGAAGACCATGTCCTGGAGCATCGCCGTGCCGTCCTTGTTGAAGTCGATGGTGTTGATGTCGGCCGGCGTGTACATCTTGCCGGTCGCCGGGTTCGTCGCCTCGAGGACCTGCGCGTACTCGTTGTAGATCATCGCCTCGGAGGCGGTGGTCTGGCTGGTCAGCATCTGGGACATGTCGAACGGCTGCTTGACGATCGAGACGTCGGCCGGGTTCGCCGGGTCGATCCCGGCCTTCTTGAGGTCAGCGTAGAGCTCGGGCTCGTTGCCGCCGAGCCACGTCCCGACCTTCTTGCCCTTGAGGTCGGCAATCGAGTTGATGTTGTTGCTCTTGAACGAGATCTCGAGCGTGCCCGAGCGCTGGTAGATCTGGGCGATGTCCACGAGGTCGGTGCCGCCTTCGCGCGAGGCGAGCATCTTCGGCACCCACGTGGTGCCGATGTCGGCGCCGCCGGATGCGACGACCTGCATCGGGTTCACGTCGGGACCACCCGGCTGGATGGTGACGTCAAGGCCGGCAGCCTTGAAGTAGCCCTGGTCCACCGCCGCGTAGTAGCCGGCGAACTGGGCCTGGGGAACCCACTGGAGCACGAACTTGACCGGGGTCAGCGGCCCGGCGGCCGCGCCGCTGCTCGCCGCCGGCGCGGTGGTGGCGCTGCTCGAGCAGGCCGCGACCACGATCGCGACCAGGGCCACCATCCCGAACCATCTGCGAATCTTCATCGACATCCTCTCCTCTGCTGGGCTGGACAACCGTCCTCAGGACCTCTCGTCTCCTCCGTCATTCACCTCCCGATTCGCCTCCTCCTCTCGAATCCGTGCGCCCCACCCCACTCCACGCCGGATCAGCCCGCAGGCTGCCGGCGCGACGAGTGCCACGGGAGCAGAAGCCGCTCCAGGCCGGACACGGCAAGGTAGAAGATGATTCCCATGGCGCTGGCGATCAGGATCGCCGCCCACGCGTTCATGTAGCGGAACACGTAGGCCTCGGACGTGATGTAGACGCCGAGGGCGTACTGCGGGCCGCCGAAGTACTCGCCCACCACGGCGCCGATGACGCTGATCGTCGTCGCCACCTTGAACGCGGTGAACACGAAGGGCAGCGCGTTGGGGACCCGGACCTTGCGGATCACCTGCCAGGTGGACGCCGCGTTCGCGTCCATCAGCTCGAGGGCGGCCGGATCCACCTCGACCAGGCCGCGCGTCGTGTTGATCATGAGCGGGAAGAAGACCATCACGGCCACGATCGCCATGCGCGACATGGGGTTGTCCGACCCGAACCAGATGTTCGTGATCGGCGCCAGGGCGATGATCGGGATCGAGTTCGCCACGATCGCCACCGGCAGGAGGGCCTCCCGGGCGCTCACCCAGCGCGCCGTCGCGAATGCCGCGCAGATCCCCAGGAAGCTGCCGATCACGAGGCCGCCCAGGGCCTCCGTGGCCGTGTAGACCGCGCCGCGTGACAGGTCGGCCTGCTGGTCGACCATCGCCGCGAGGATCACGGACGGGCGAGGCAGGAGGAACTGCTGGACGCCAAGGATGCGGAGCGAGAACTCCCACGCCAGGAGGACACCCACGAAGACGGCCACCGACGGCAGGGCCTCCCGGAGGCGGCTCGCCCAGGGCCCGACCAGGGCCGGGCCGGCGGGAGCGGCGGGCTGGGCCGTGGTCACGCGTACCCCTCGGCCCGGATCCGCGCGGCGTCGCCGTTCGACTCGCGCGCCCCGGGCGCGTCAAGGTCGCGCTGGTGGAGCGCCTCGCGGACGGCGGTGACGAGCTCGAAATAGCGTTCGCTCTCGCGCGTCTCGAACGTCCGGGGCTGCGGCAGGTCGACGTCGATCACGCTCGTCACCCGGCCCGGCCGGGCCGACATGACCACCACGCGGGTGGAGAGGAAGACCGCCTCGGGGATCGAGTGGGTGACGAACACGACGGTGGTATGCGTCCGCCGCCAGATGCTCATCAGCTCGCTGTTCATCCGCTCGCGGGTCATCTCGTCCAGCGCACCGAACGGCTCGTCCATCAGCAGGAGCTTGGGGTCGATGACGAGGGCCCGGGCGATGGCGACGCGCTGCTGCATGCCGCCCGACAGCTGCCACGGGTACTTCTTGGCGAACTCCTCGAGCTCCACCAGGCGGAGCATCTCGAGGGCCCGCTCCCTGCGTTCGGCGGCGGGGCGCCCCGAGATCTCGAGCGGCAGCTCCACGTTCCGGTCGATCGTCCGCCACTCGAAGAGGACCGGCGCCTGGAAGACGATGCCGTACTCGCGGCCCATGCGCGCCTGGCGAGCCGGCTTGCCGTTGACCTTCACCGACCCGATGCTCGCCGGGATGAGGTCGCCGATCAGCCGGAGCAGGGTGGACTTGCCGCAGCCCGAAGGACCGATCAGCGAGACGAACTCGCGGGCCCGGATGCTCAGGTCGATCCCCTGCAGGGCGTGGACCGCCGTCGGGCCGCTCCCGAAGATCTTGCCGGCCCCCGAGATCTCGACGACCGGCTGGGCGTCGGAGCGGGCGGGAGCGGCGCCGGTCCCGGCGGGCTGGGTCGCGCTGGATCGGATCTCGGTCATCGATGCCTCGTTCAGGTCCTGGCAGGCTGGTGGCGGCCCCGGTTCACGAGCCTGTCGGCCAGGCCGACGAGCCCCACGAAGACCATCCCGAGCACGGCCGCGGCCGCGAGCGTCGCCCACAGCCGCTCGGGACCGGTGATGTAGTACTGGACGTCCTGGAGGATCTGGCCGCCGAGCCCGTCCGGGATGCCGGACGGCAGCTCGCCGATGATCGCGCCCACGACGCTGGCGCTGGCACTCACCCGGAGCGCCGAGAAGAGATACGGCGTTGCGGCCGGCAGGCGCAGCTTCCACAGCACCTGGGTTTCGGATGCCGCCGTCGCCCGCATCAGCTCGAAGGCGCGCGGGTCTGCCGCCCGCAGGCCGCGAAGCGCGGCCACGGTGACCGGGAAGAACGTCAGGTAGGCGGCGATCAGCGCGACGGAGGTCCACCTGGCGCCCAGGTAGATCACGACGATCGGGGCGATCGTGATCAGCGGGATCGTCTGCGAGGCGACCACGTACGGCACGAACGCCCGTTCCAGCACCCGGAACCGGACGAACACGATTCCCAGGAGCAGCCCGAGCGCGGCGCCGATGACCAGCCCGACGAACGCCTCGCGCAACGTGAAGAGCGAGGCGCCGATCAGCACCTGCCAGACCGGCGGCCCGAACCGCACGGCCGGCTGGCCGTAGGCGCCGATGATCGACCACAGGTGCGGCAGCGCCAGGTCCGACGCGATCGCCCACTTCAGCGGCGGGAAGTGCTCGTAGTTGATCGCGAAGCCGAGGATCGAGGCGTGGATCCGCCAGGGGTCGCCGCCCACCCACTTGACGACCTCCCAGAGAACCAGGAAGCCGACCACGATCACCGCGATGGCCGCCGCACGGCCCCGCCGGGAGAGGCCGCTCCGGACATCGCCGCGGAGCAGGGTCGCCGAGGCGATGGCGGGAGCAGCGGCCACTGTCAGGACCCCGAGGATCCGGGACGCCCGGCCGTCACCCCGTGACGGCCTCGTCGGCGATATCGAGCGCCCGGTCGATCACCGCGAAGCCTTCGGCCAGCTGCTCCTCGGTGATGCACAGGGGCGGGTTGGTGTGGATTGAGTTGTTGGGCGTCATCGTGTAGAGGCCGTTCTGGCGGAGGAACTTCGCCACGGCCTTCATCTCGTCCGAGGTGCCGTTGAAGGCGGTCAGCGGGACGAACGGGTCGCGGCTGCGGACCAGGTCGAGGAT
>Ga0208080_1001697_pt1 | contig 10645 bp, 9 predicted proteins | sample NGESurdeep092012_3_FD_184476 | JGI IMG/M metagenome (GOLD analysis project Ga0208080, IMG submission 184476) | Arctic peat soil microbial communities from Barrow, Alaska - NGEE Surface sample 210-3 deep-092012 (SPAdes) | ecosystem: Environmental > Terrestrial > Soil > Wetlands > Peat ...
GGCCGGACCTTCACCGCAACGTGCGGACCGGGGCTCGCCTTCATGTTCGAACCTTATGTCCGCACGCCCGGCTTGCGGCTGCCAATGGTGGCGTCGCTGGTCACTCGGGATTTGCTGAGCCCGCAATGCGTCTGGGGCGGGCAGCAGGACGCCATGGTCGTGCGCGAAGCTGGCTGGATTCAGATGTATTGCGAAACGGTGCAGGAGATCCTCGACAGCACCGTCATGGCCTACAAGATCGCCGAGCACCGCGACGTCATGTTGCCGATCAACGTCTGTCATGATGGCAACTATCTCTCGTTTGGCGTCACCCGCGTCGAAGTTCCGGATCAGCAAGACGTCGATAAATTCCTCGGTCCGCCGGCCACCAACTGGCACATTGCGCTCGATCCATTGCGGCCGATGGGAGTCGATCCGCTGACCGGCGGTGCTGGCGGTGCCGGCCCCTGCAACTTCGTGCGTTATCGCAAAGGCCAAGTCCGCGGCATGCAGAATGCACTCCGGGTCATCCGCGAGGTGCATGCCGGCTGGGGCGAACGGTTTGGCCGCTATCACGCGCCGCTGGTCGAGGAATATCGGCTCGACGACGCCGACTATGCGCTTGTCACTATCGGCAGCATGACCGGCGCGGCCAAGGATGCGGTCGACATAGCCCGCGATAAAGGCGAAGCCGTCGGCCTCATCAAGATCAAGACCTTTCGGCCGTTCCCGCTGCAGGCGATGGTGGCCGCACTCGCCAAAGTCAATCGTATTGGCGTCGTCGATCGCTCGGTGAGCTTTGGCTGGAATTGCGGCCCCGTCTATCAGGAGACATTGGGCGCTCTCTACCAGACCGGAAAATCCATTCCGGCCATCAGCTTTATCGGCGGTCTTGCCGGCGCCGATATCACCGTCGAGCATTTCGCTCGCGCCATCGCGCTCACGCGCGAACTGGAATGGGGCCGCACTCCCAACGAGCCGGTCTGGCTGAATGAGAACGATTGAGAGCGCCATGCACAGCAAGTACATGATCGTTGGCAGCAGCCATGCGGCCCTGGAAGCGGCAACTGCGATCCGCCTCATTGACGCTGACGGCGCGTTGACGCTGTTGACGCGCGACGCGCATCTTCCTTATTCGCCAACCATTCTGCCATACGTAGTGTCTGGACGCTCGCAGCCCGACAACGTGGTTCTGCGCAGCCAGGCTTATTTCAACGATAACGCGATCGCATTCGTGCCCGGTGCGACCGTTGTCTCGATCGATCCGGTACAGTCGAGTTTACACCTCGCATCCGGTGAGACCCGGCAGTACGACCGGCTGCTGATCGCCACCGGCGCTGCGCCCATGCTGCCACCGGTTCACGGCCTGATCGATGTGCCGTTTCATGTGCTGCGGTCCATGGATGACGCCATCAATCTTCGGCAAGCGATGGGGAAAGTGCGGTCAGCGATCGTGTTGGGCGCCGGCCTTATTGGCATGCACGCCGTCGAAAATATGGCCAAGGCCAAGATTGCGGTCACGGTGGTCGAATTGCAGCCGCACGCGCTGTCGGGGTATTTCGAACCGAGGGCCTCGGCGATCATTGAACGGACGTTCGCCCGCAACGGTGTTCGCATGTTGATGGGGCAAACGCTGCGCAGCGTCGAGCGGCAGGGCGAGGGCTGTCTCGCCACGCTCGCGGATGGCAAGACGATCGCGGCCGACCTGTTGCTGGTATGCACAGGGGTAAAGCCCAACATCGGATTTCTGAACGGATCGGGTATTGAAGTCGACGCCGGCATTCTGGTCGACGATTTGATGCGGACGAACCTGCCGAATATCTGGGCTGCCGGTGACGTGGCGCAGGCGCGCGGATTTTGGGGCGGCAAGGTTGTCAACGGCATTCTGCCGAATGCGGTCGAGCAAGGCCGCATTGCCGGGTTAGGCATGGCCGATGACGAAGGCGTTACGCCTTTTGCGGGCGCGGTGCCGCTCAACACCTACAGTTTCTTCGGACAACAGGCGATTTCCGTCGGCCGCGGCAGTACCGGCAGCGGGTTCGAAATTGAAGACAGCAGCGACGAGGCCGACGGGGTCTACCGGCACATCGTGCTTAAGGACGGGCAGCTGGTTGGTATCGCGACGATCAACGATTTCGTCGATGCCGGCATCATGTGGCAGCTCATCCTGCGCGGCACCGATCTGTCTTCGGTCAAGGCCGAGTTCATCGCCAATCCACAGCTGACCGGGCGACAATTGATGTCGCAGATCTGGCGTTAGGGGCGCATCGTGGGCAAGTGTTTCAGCACCCTGCAATTCCATGCCAGCCGCTGCGACGGCTGCGGCGACTGCATGACCGCCTGCGCCCAGGCCAAAGCGAATTCCGACGGTCAAGCGTATTCGCGCATCCATATTCTTCCCAAGACCGCCGGCGAGGGCGTCGAGCTCGCGCTTTGCCGGCAATGCGCCGATCCGATCTGCGTGATGAATTGTCCATCCGGCGCGCTTTCGAAGAATGGCGACACGGGGGTCATCGACTGGGCCGAGAGCAAATGCGTCAACTGTCTATTGTGCACGGCCGGCTGCGCCTATGCCGGCATCGTCTATGAAGCAAACGTCGGCCATGTGACCAAATGCGATTTATGCGACGGCAAACCGGCCTGCGTGAAAGTTTGTCCGAGCGAGGCGCTTGAGTATCGAACCGCGGCGCGCATCTTCAATGCCTTTGCCGACAAGGAAGACATGTTCTGCCGTGGCCTCTCCGCCTGTCACGGCTGCAACTCCGAACTCTTGATCCGCCACACTATGCGCATGGTGGGGCCGGAATCGGTCGTTGCCGCGCCGCCCGGCTGCATCCCCGGCATGGGGACGGTCGGCTACAATGGGCAGACTGGCGCCAAGGTTCCGATCTTCCATTCACTCTTGACCAACACCGCCACAATGCTGGCCGGCGTCAAGGTGCAGTACAGCCGCGTCGGGCGGGATGTCACGGCAATCGCGCTGGCGGGTGACGGCGGCACTTCCGATGCCGGATTCCAATCGGTCTCCGGCGCGGCCGAGCGTAACGACCCTATCTTATTCATCTGCGTTGATAACGAAGGCTACATGAACACTGGCATGCAATCGTCCGGCGTGACGCCCTATGGTTCGTGGACCTCGACCACGCCGGTCGGCGGTCAAATGCAGGGCAAGCGCACTGAAGCCAAAAATCTGCCGATTATCATGACAATGCACAATTGTTCCTACGTCGCGACCGCCTCGACCGCGTTCCTGGAGGATTATTACACCAAGCTCGAGAAGGCGATCGAAGTCGCGAAAACCGGCATGGCCTATCTCCATGTCCACGCACCCTGTCCAACCGGCTGGCGCTTCCCTTCCGGGATGACAACCGAAGTGTGCCGAATGCAGGTCCGCACGAATTTCATCGCCCTATGGGAGTACGATCCCGGCAACGGGCTGCGATTCACCCATCCAGTTGACCGGCCGCAACCTGTTGCCGAATACCTCAAGCTGATCGGCAAGTATCGCCATCTGAGCGAGCAGCAGGTCAGCCATATCCAACACACGGTCGATGACAAGATCGCGTATTTGCAGCAGTTGACGCAGATGGCTGCAGCCCGCCGCCCTGCACAGTCTCACTAAATCGCAGTCAGAAAGACAGTTCGGGTTTAGAGCCAGAAATATACCAACGGAATGTCTGCTTTGGGCCAAACTCGGCCGTCGGAGCCTGTCCGCACCACGTGCGCTTTTCCTTCAATAGCGGACATTCGTTTGAACGGTCGGCGTTGCTTAAGGAACTGAGCCAGGAACGGCTTCCCGGACGGCAGAGACAAAAGGCCGAAAACTGCCTCCAAGCAACTTTACGTTTCGGCAGCATTGCGACGGAGTAGGCTGTCCACATGCATTGATCAGATTGGGGCTGGTGAGCCTCAAATTGGGAAAATGTCTGTAATCCAAATTGGGTCACGTGTGGACACACTCAACGACATGTCCCTATGAGTGAGATCCCTGCTCCGTTTTCTCGGTAATCTACTTGGCTAAGGGCCAGAAGCCGACATAACTCTCCGAGGCCTAGCAGTATGAAAGGATTGAATTAGATGAAATTTCTGCCTACGATAGTAGCAGCTACCCTGCTGATAACGGTAAACGGCGTCAGCCAGGCTCAGGATGCACGCGAGCTCGTCCGTCTACCGGAGCCGATGCAAGAGCACATGCTTGGCAACATGCGCGACCATCTCGCGACTTTGAATGAGATCATTGGCGACGTTGCGGACGGCAAGTTTAATGAGGCCGCAAGACTTGCTGAAGAAAGACTCGGAATGAGTTCGCTCAGCTTCCATGATGCTGCTCATATGGCGCCGTTTATGCCAAAGCCGATGCAGGATATTGGAACCAGCATGCATCATGCGGCAAGTCGTTTGGTCATCGTTCTGCAGGACACCTCGATATCACCGACGCTCGACACAATGCGCGATGTCAGCCGGGCCCTTCACGAGGTCACGACGACCTGCGCGGCCTGCCATGCAAGTTATCGAATCCGCTGAGCCGATTAAGAGCTTCATCACGATCCATTGCGACATTATCCTTCGATACATGTGTCTTTGCGCGGCAATTCAGATTGTCAAAGCTTGATGGCGGGTCAGGTCTTTAAATTTTGACGCAGATTTCAACTCGGGGCTTGCCTACTTGCTGAATCGTGCAGCCGGCGAGGCTGTGTGTACCGAAAACTTAAACCCGGACGTAGTGGTGCGCGTTGCCTACGCGGTCGCCAACGCAGGAACGCGGGCCGGGCCACGCAACGCAGCCGCTGCACCGATCAAGATCCCCGCAGTTGCCATGAATGACGGCACCGCCAACGTGGAGAGGCCGGTCAATCCTTGACCGATCGAACAGCCGTAAGCCATCGCACCGCCACAGCCCATCAGCGCCGCGCCACCGACCGAGCGCAGCATATGACGCTGGGAGGCATAGCCTTCCCATTGGAAGCGGTGCGTTAGAAGCGCGGTAACAAAGCTACCGATCAGCACGCCGGAAACCACGGCAATGCCAAAGCTCAAAGTCAATCCCGTGGACAGCATCATATATTGCAGTGTGTCGGCGATTGGCGCGATGAAGGTGAGCGACGCCATGGGCGCTGGTTCAAAATCATCGGCGCCAAGATACCCAGTGGTAAACCACCCGGCCGGGACCAGGAGACCGATCATCACGCCGGCCGCGACTTGTCCTGGAGATTGCCGAAACGGCTTATATGCCAATGCAAATACTAACAAGGTGCCACTGACCGTTGCAGCTGCGAGCAGCCGTGCGAGTGAATCGTAGAGACCAGATGCGGAAATCAAGGCCGGCAGCGAAATCGCATGTGGCATTGTCTGTGACCATTGCAGGACCGCAACCCGCGTGGGAGCGATCAGACCCTTCAATGTCATCTGTGCGGTCACACCAATCGTGGTGACCACGACGAGGGAGCGCAGATTACCGCGCCCCAGCAGCACCAGTGCACGCGACGCGCAGGCGTTCGCCGCCACCATACCGTAACCGAACAATAAGCCGCCTAACAGGATGAGCGGTGCCGAGAACGACGGCTGCAGGTAAATCGACTTGCTGAGATCAACGAGGCCACCGACTGCCAACACCTGCGTGCCGACAATCGCAACAGCCACCGCCAGCGCAAACGCGCGAATCATGCGACCATCGCCCTGCGTCCACCAGTTGCGTAGGCCGCTCATCAGGCAAAAGCCGCTGAGCAGACCGACGACACCGAAGATGATGCCGATCAGAAATCCGGAAAAAACGACAACGTTCGGAATAGTAACCACGGTTCAACCTCAGATCCGCGTCAGCGCAGGATTGGGCGCCTGAATTGGGGCATTTGGAGCCATTGCGCAATGGTTCCGCAGGCCCGCCAAGATATAAAAACTCTAATGCTAAAAACGAAAGAGCCTGCGGGACAGACATACTAATATGGTGCGCAAAACAAGAAGGCCATTCTATCCCGACACAGCCAAATCTAGGCTTAAGGCTTCGTTCGTCGCGCGCGTGCAAGAATCGGACGGGCAGCACGATGCAGGGTCCGCTACCGACGACCGAAATAGTTGTACAAACAGCATGGATTACTTCCGGCTTTGGCACATTACAGAAGCGCTGGAATGCTGGATTCATACGCGCCACCATTGGTAACCCATTACGCGAAGTGATCCCGCTTCGCGGTGGGACGCCGCGGTAATCGGGTGGCAGCTATACAAGCGTCAATTAATTGGCTTTGGTTTCAAATCATCGTCACTGGCTTTGACGAAACCAAATTTGGCGTAGGCGTCCTGGCCTTCTGGCGTACGCAAAAAGCTAAGAAACGAATCCGCCGCGGTGCGATGTCGAGCATCCTTTAACGTGCCAATAACGTAAGAAACCTCGGCACGCAGGCTATCTTGTTCAGGTAGTTCAACGGCCTCGACATCGGCGCCACCTCGAAGCGCTGCTAGCACCTCGGTTTTCCAAACGATTCCCGCATCTGACTGGTCAGCTTTAATCCGATCTGGGGTCTCACGGTGGTGAACCGCAGTGAACCAATTATTCTTGGTAACTTGACAAGACACACACTCCTTGCCGCCCGAGATCGTCTGCCAAAGCCCGTGCCGCTCCAGCACCTTGCGTATATAAAATTGCATGATGCCTTCATTGATCGGGTTTGGCATCGAAGTGCGCACATTCGCGCGCGCTAGATCCTCGATACTGGCAATCTTCTTGGGGTTGCCCTTCGCCACCATGATCTGCAGTTCGTTGTGCATGTAGACCATTTAACTATCCATCGTCCCAGATGTTTTAAGCTGTTTGAGGTGGCCGAGACTGACCGACGCATAGATGTCCGGCTGCCCGCGATATTCTTTATCGTCGTGAATCCATCCGTCGGCTTTGATAGCCTGCAACAGCAAGCCCGGCGGTAAGGTGATGAGGCCGACGCTGGTCCCCGGGTGATGCTTCTGGAACGCGCCAATGACGTCATTCATGGCAAAAAATTGATTGCCGGCGAGCCACAAGATCAAGCCTGCGTTCGGCATCTGCTCGAACGCATCGCGGCCGATTGCTATGCCACCATCTGTTGCATAAAATTTGACATCGGTCTCTTTGCCTTTGGGGATGGCGGGCATTTTGATAGGCCCCGCTGCAGCACCAGAACCGGCCGGTTGCGCTTGCGCTAAAGCGGCCATGGCGATCAGACCGAGAGCCGCAAATGTTGCGCGCGGCAAAAACAACTTCACTCTCATTTTTCGCGCTCCTGAAAACGTGCCGGCATCAGGGCATACTACACGCGGCACGGTAGCTCTGGGGACACCTCATTCGATTACTTCGTCGGCTAGCACGAGCAATGTCGCGCGCACCTCAATACCCAGCACTTTCGTGGTCTTGAGATTGGTTATGAATAAGCGCCCAAGAATGCCCCTCCACTTCCAGGTGGATCAATAGCTTAGCGTGCAGTCGATCCCGCTCACACCCGGGACGACCTTCACCAAGGTCTCAGAAATCGAGCTTGTCGCGAATGGCGTCGACCCCGGCCTTAGCGCACGCCTCATCCTTGTCGCCGCCAGGCGCACCTGAGACACCGACCGCGCCAATCAGTGTGCCCCCACTTTCAATGACTATTCCACCGGCGAGAAACCGTACGTGCGGAAGGTTGCCAAGCCCCGCGCTGAGCTGCCCGCTCTGCACCGATTTCACCAGATCGCTAGTGTTTGAGCGAAAACTGAGGGCGGTATAAGCCTTGTCACCGGCTGTCTCTGGCGCCGGCAAGCCGGCGAAGCGGTCACGCAGCATGACTTGCGGCTGACCAAAGCGATCGACCACAGCGACGGCCACCTGATACCCATCGGTGCGACATCGCTTCAACGCGGCTTGCGCAACTTCGAGCGCAACATCAGGCGATAGTGATTTGTAGGTGACAAAAACATCGTCGGCGTGACCGGGCAAGGTGAAGCCGAGCAACACCATGACCATCGTTGCAGAAATATTTTTTTCACGATATGCTTCCTCTGCCTATGCTGACGACGTTTATTCGCACGCTACGGTCGAATATAGCTCCAACCTTGTTCTTGCAGCTCCATCAGATGCACGACGCCTGAGGGAACGAGGGTGGCCTGCGAAATGATCGGGATCGAATGTCCTTCCCGCTTTTCCATAAGTTCTTTGGTAATATGGCAGGCTGAGAATTTGATGTTACTGGGGAAGCTGAACTCCGTAAGCCACTTGATGCGGTCTTTTACCGGTGATGTGTCATCTCGAAACATGTGCAACCCAGGTCCGTAGGCGACGACGTCGACCTGAACCTCCTCACCTTTGCCGCGATAATATTCGATCACGTTCGTTGCATTATTGAGCGCTTGATTCATCACTGCCGGATCGTTCTGATCAACATGGATGGCAATGCGGTGCTGTCTTGCATTTTTCGCTGCCAAGTTCGGTGATGCAAAAAGTCCGAGCGCAATAGCGATAGTGGCAAAGCGAACAACTCTACTCATAATCGCGCTCCCTATTACTCGTTCACGGGCGAACGAGCGTAAACTTATTTTCGACAAGCGTCAGTATCTGCCCTACGCCGACCAGTTCGACAGCGCGCTTGGTTCAGCTAACGGTGATGTGGCACCCAATGCACTGACGCAACAGCGACAACAACAAGTAGCGCGCTGCAGACAATCCACGGACCGAAAGGTCGCTGCCGGAAGTCGGAGACCATGGGCGTTCAACGCTATCCTGCGATACCTGGATTATCGCCAACGCCCTTGAGAGAAACGCGGTTAACGCGTTTCAAGCTTACAGTCTTTTCACCGCGCAGGTAATTAGCAATAACGTCCCATACTGGCTTGCCCATTTGCTCATTGACCGACGCCCAGCCGGCTACGCGGTAGGTTTTGCCCGGCTCGATCGGCTTTCCATTGTCGAGCGTCATGTCGGAAATGCGATGCCCAATGGTCTCCGTCGGCGCGCAAGCGTAATCCATGCCGCCCACGCGAACCATGTCGCCCCCCTGCTGGTAATAGGGATCGGGATTGAACAAGTTGTCGCAGATGTCCTCCATCACCGCCTTGAGCTGCTCGCCGGTCATCTCCTGGACGTAGACTTCGGGATAGGTGATTGCAGTTTCCGACAGCACGTCTTCCATTGTAATCGGTTGGCCGGGCAAGATGGTGTTTCCCCACCGGAATCCTGGCGAAAGCGCGAGCTCGGCGTCGAGCTCCTTTCGCAATGCGTCGCAGATTAGCTGATCCATAGTTCCGTTGAAATTGCCGCGCCGGTATAGCAACCGGTCGCCAGTCGCCAGCATTTCGCCAAATTTTTGTACATGCGGCGCGCGTAAGCGCTCGATCAGGGCCTGCATGTCCGCATCGGGCTTCAAGAGATTGGAAAACACCGGTAGGAGCTGATAGCGCGCATCCTTGAGGCTGCCCTTCTCAAGGTCGAGATCGAGAACAGCTAAGAACTTGCCGGCGGATCCGGCATTTGTCACTAGCGTCTTGCCGCCAGCATTGGAGACGACAGTCGGCCGCGGAACGCCATCGTGGGTGTGCCCACCCAGAATGATATCGATCCCGCGCACAAGGCTCGCAAGCTTCAGATCAACATCCATGCCGTTATGCGATAACAGAAGCACGGCATCGACTTTGTCCTCACTGCGCAATTTGTCGACCAGTCTTTGCAATTCGTCAGTGCGCACACCGAATGTCCAATTCGGCACGAACCGTTTGGGATGCGCAATTGGCACGTAGGGAAACGCTTGGCCGATGACGGAAACACGATATCCGCCGACGTCTTTGATTGTCGCCGGTTTGAACACGCGACCAGAACTGGAATCAAAAGCGGGTGCATCATTAAACGCAGCTTCCTCGGTCAGAAAGACGTTCTGCGCCAAGAACTCGCCTTTGAATTTTGCGATGTTCGATTGCAGCCCTTTCTCACCGTAAGTAAATTCAAAATGCCCGGTGATGGCCTCGGTGCCGAGAAGATTGGCAGCCTCGATCATGTCGGCGCCCTGCATGGCATTAGCGAGGCCGCTCCCCTGCAACAGGTCGCCGCCGTCGAGCAGCAGCGAGCGGCCGGGCCCAGCTTCCGCGCGCAGGCGGTCAATCAACGTCTTGAGATGAGCAAAGCCGCCGAGTTTGCCGTAACGATGCGCCGCCTCCTCATAATCTAGATAGGTGAATGCATGCGCGCGTCGGCTTCCGGGCTCAATCCCAAAATGCTTGAGAAAGGGCTGGCCGACCAGATGCGGCGGCCGTCCCTGCATCGGACCAATACCGAGATTAACGCTCGGTTCGCGGAAGAAGACTGGCGACAGTTGTGCATGCGTGTCGGTCAAGTGCAACACGCGCACATTACCGAAGCTTTCGACGTCGTAGATCGACTCATCGTCCGCGGCACGGGCGACCCTTGGTACGACGCCCGCCGCAGTCGCTGCGGTTAGCAACCGCAATACATCGCGGCGGCGTAAGTCCATTACATCACCCGTTCGATCAGTGACGCGAGGTCAACGAATTTCCGCGTCTTTCCAAGCCTCAGCCTGTTCTTTGGCCTGAACAATTGACGCCTTGGCGAGCGCTTCAGCGTCCTTGGCAAAATCGATGGCCCTTTCGAACGCGCCTGCAGCCGCAGCCTTCTTCGCGCTGTCTAATTCTTGTACCGTCGTGGTCCATTGATTCTTAA